>Ga0209011_1000860_pt1 | contig 11068 bp, 14 predicted proteins | sample BlaSpr_A8_OM1_M3_FD_187986 | JGI IMG/M metagenome (GOLD analysis project Ga0209011, IMG submission 187986) | Forest soil microbial communities from Thunder Bay, Ontario, Canada - Black Spruce, Ontario site 2_A8_OM1_M3 (SPAdes) (version 2) | ecosystem: Environmental > Terrestrial > Soil > Boreal... | reverse complement strand
CGCCCCAGCTGCCGCGACCACATCGGCCACCCAGAGCGGCGCTGGGCCCGACTCGGGCAACCACAACGGCGCAGACTCGAACGGCAACTCACAACGATGACTATGGGATCTGGATCGAGCGCTTGGAGAGTCCCATCCAGTAGCCGTCGATGATGCTCGGCAGCGGCTCCCCGTTGCTGTCGCCCGCGCCGAGCGTCACGAACAGCGGCGCGAGGTGTTCCGTCCGCGGGTGCGCGTACCTGACCGCCGGCGCGCGGTGAACGAAATCGGATAGTTCGTCGACGTCGCCATGTTCGAGCGCCTCATGCGCCCAGGCGTCGAACTCTTCGGACCATGCCGGTGGCGGAGCATCGAATCGGAAGTCGCGGATGTAGGGCAAGCCGTGCGTGAGGAAGCCACTGCCGATGATCAGGACGCCCTGGTCGCGGAGTGGTCGTAAGCGCCGACCGATCTCGAAGAGCTGTTCCGGGTCGAGGCTGGGCATCGATATCTGCAGCACCGGCACGTCAGCGTCGGGATACATCACGGTCAGCGGGACGTAGGCGCCGTGGTCGAGCCCCCGATCAGGCTCCTCGGCAACCGGCTGTTCGGACAGCAAGCGACGCACATCGGCGGCAAGCTCGGGGGCTCCGGGCGATCGGTATTGCTGCCGGTAATAGCGCTCGGGGAATCCGCCAAAGTCGTAGACCAACGGCGTCCCCGTCCGAGTCGCGCCCATCGTCAACGGCGCGTTTTCCCAGTGTGCCGAGACGATCAGCACCGATTTCGGACGCGGTAAGGCGCCCGCCCAGGCCTTCAGCTGGGCAACCCACAACGGATCATCGACGAGTGGCGGGGCGCCGTGCCCGAGGTAGAGCGTCGGCATGCGATTGCCGGCGTGCACCCGCTGCGCGCGCGCCGCAACCTCGGTGGCCACTCCCTCCGCATCTACTGCCGGAGCGGGCTGCTGCGGCTTCAATTCCTCGTCCATCGCACCTGCCTCTTTACTATCTTATGGATGGCCGCCGATCACGCCGTGTCCGCCGAAGGATTGGTCAAGCATTACGGGCGCGTCAAGGCACTGGACGGGCTCGATCTTTACGTGGACGAGGGAACCCTGCTCGCGGTGCTCGGACCGAACGGGGCGGGGAAGACGACCGCGGTACGCATCCTGACGACGCTGTTGAAACCCGACGCCGGTCGCGCCACCGTGGCCGGGTTCGACGTCGTCAAGGACGCCAACCGGATCAAGTCCCAGATCGGCCTGGCCGGCCAGTCGGTGGCGATCGACGAGTACCTGACGGGACGGGAAAACCTGGAGATGATCGGGCAGCTCTATCACCTCGCGCGACGCGACGCCAAGAGTCGCGCCGAGGAATTGCTCATCCAGTTCGACCTCACCGAAGCCGCCGACCGGATCGCGAAGACCTATTCGGGCGGTATGCGACGGCGCCTCGACCTGGCGGCGTCACTCGTGCTTCTGCCACCCGTGCTCTTTCTCGACGAGCCGACCACCGGGCTCGACCCGAGGAGCCGGCGGCAGGTCTGGGGCATGATCAGCTCGCTGGTCAGGGACGGCTCGACCATCCTGCTCACCACGCAGTACCTGGAGGAAGCGGATGAGCTGGCCAACCGAATCGCGGTCGTCGACGCCGGCCGCGTGATCGCGGAAGGCACGTCCGACGAGTTGAAGGACAAGGTCGGAGGGAACCGCATCGAGATCGCCGTGGCGAAGGATGGCGACCTCCCCCGCGCCGCCGAGGTCGCCCGGCGGCATTTGTCCGAGGATGTGGCCATCGATCCGGCCCAGCGACGGATCTCGGGACCGTCAAAAGACGGGACCAGCCAGTTGGCCGTGCTGGTCCGAGACTTCGACTCTGCGGGCATCGCCATCGTCGACCTGCAGCTTCACCGTCCCAGCCTCGACGACGTCTTCCTCACCCTGACCGGCCACCAGGCGGAGCAGGAGAAAGAGCTCAAGCCCGCTGGACGGTGGGGACGTAGGTCGGGATGATGGCCACCGCCGCCACTCCACTCTCCGCCGGAACTCGCTATCGGCCGATCTCCGGGCGGTGGCCGATGGTCTGGGCAATCCTCGACGCATTGGTACTGGCCAAGCGGAGCGTGCTCGAAACGGTGCGCGTGCCGGAGCTGATCATGTTCGTCGCCATCCAGCCGGTCATGTTCGTGCTTCTCTTCCGCTATGTATTCGGCGGCGCCATCCAGGTCCCCGGTGGACAGTACGTCAACTACCTGATGCCCGGCATCTTCGTGCAAACGGTGGCGTTCGGCGGGGTGACGACTGCCATCGGGCTCGCCCAGGACATGCAGCGCGGCATCATCGATCGATTCCGCTCGCTCCCCATGTCATCTTCCGCGGTCTTGACCGGCCGCACCATCGCCGACCTCGCACGCAACCTCTTCACGGTGATCATCATGCTGATCGTCGGGTTCGCCGTCGGCTTCCGGCCGGGCGGTACGCCGTTCGAGTTTCTGCTCGGCATCGTGGTTTTGCTGGGCGTCAGCTTTGCCTTCTCCTGGATCTCGGCCTTCATCGGGTTGCTGGTGCGGAGCGTCGAGGCGGCCCAGTCCGGCGGCTTCATCTGGCTCTTTCCCCTCACCTTCGCGTCCAGCGCCTTCGTGCCGGTCGCGACCATGCCGAGCTGGCTACGCGGCTTCGCGGAACACAACCCGGTCTCGGTCCTGGCGGATGCCCTGCGTGGCCTCTTCCACGTGAACCCGGCGCTGACTACGGGTGATACCCGGTGGGCGCTGATTCAGTCGGCGGCCTGGATCGTCGGCATCCTGCTGGTCTTCATACCGCTATCGGTGATTCGTTATCGAAATACGATGGCCCAGTAGAGTCCTCATCGTATCGAGTTAGTCGGCGTGCGCTGAGCACAGCCAGGCTGACCAACCACCCACACAGGCAAAAGAGCGTGACGAGGGGCCAGATCGGGGCACCATAGAGCGGTACGTACATCCAGAGGGTCACCGCCTTGTGCCAGCGCGGCGGGTTTCTGCGCAGGATGAGCCAGGCCGCGAGCACCAGCGCGGAAAGGTCGTAGAAATTGACGTAGGGGCTGACCAGGATGCTGCTGATCAGGCCGACGGCTATCGGGAGCGACGGCCCGCTGCCGCGAGCACGCCACAGGATGAACCCGGACACGCCAACCACCACTACGATCCCGATGATGGCCACTGGAAACGGCAACTGCCGGAGCAGCGACGACTGGATCGGCCCAGGAACCCCGCTCACCGCCTGGAGCGACTGCGAGATGTGATGGAAGACCGCCGTCCCTACGGCCAGCAGCGAGATCAGGGCAATCGGGACGCTGACCGCTACCCAGGCGAGCACGACCCGCCAATACCCCGACAGCAATAGTGCGATCGGCACGAGGAAGGCTAGCTGCGGTTTCAGGATCAGCGCGCTGAGTGCCAGGCCGGCGAGCAAGGGACGGCCGCTTAAGATAAGCCACCAGGCGATCGCGACAGCGACGACGACCACGAGACTGACCTGGCCGAACAGGATGCCGACGAAGACCGGGAGCAACGCGGCGGCACCGACGCCGTGGATCAAGCGAACGATGCCCCGGCCCGGCGAGACCAGGTACCACGTCAGCCCCAAGGCCGCCGCCAACAGGCCCGTCCAGATCCAACCGGCCAGCGTGTAGGGAAGGTAGCTCAATGGCGTCACCAGCCAGGCGAGCTCCGGAGGGTTGAGATACGGCAACGGTTTCCCGACGGCGTTGGTGACGGGCGGAAGAAAGACCGCGGGATCGTAGATGGCAGCCCAGCCATGCACGCGCCCGATCTGCGCGGCGAGGTAGTAAACATAGAAGTCGGGCTGGGGAAGCTTGTAGCGCAACGTGTACGACCACTGGAGGTCTACGAACGCGAGCACGAGGCTGAGGCCGAGGGCGGCCGTGATGCCGTGTTCGCGGCGCAGTCTCATTTCAGGCCGCCTCCCGTCGGTCCACGGCGACGACGGGAAGGGCGCGTAGGAGAGAAAAGCCGACCAGGGCGAGGCCCAGGTTGACGACGGTGGCCACGACGAAGCCCGGCACGGTAGGCGCAACCGGGAAGGCGTGTCCGAGCGCCAGCACCAGCATCAGGTCATAAACCGCGTGCACGACCATCACCGGCCAGATGGTGTTCATGCGCAGGCGCACCGCGCCAAAGAGGACGCCGACCAACGTGGCCTCGAAGATCTGGTAGGCGACCCCGAGCTCGTCCGCGCCCGGCAGGAAGAGGTTATCCAGGTGGCTGAAGCCGAAGAGGACCGCCGCGAGGGTGACGCGTATGACGGGGCTGAACCCGGACAGCGCTTGCAGCACAACGCCGCGGTAGGTGACCTCCTCCATAAAGATGTCGATAACCACGAAGCCGACCTGCAGCGCGAGCACCAACGCCGTCGTTGCCATGACGCCGCGCGCCCAGAGCCCGGCGACCGGCAGGGCGAGGACGAGCACGAGGGGAATCGAAAGGTGCAGCGCCCGCCACTCGCGGATGGGCGTGAAGCCAACCCGCCGCCACCAGCGCAATCGGGTCAGGACGACCGCGATGAAGATTCCGGGAACGAGCACCAACGCGAAGGGCATCAGGTACTGCCACCAGCTGGAGCCGCCGGCGGCCACGATCCCGCGGATCGCGACCAGGGTGCCGGCTTCGATGATGAAGATGCCGAGGGCAAAGCGCAGGGCCCTGCGCCGGGGTGGCTGGATCAGCAATACTCCGGCCGTCGCCAGGATCAGCCCGAGGCCGAGCTTGACCAGCCAGTCCAGGCCGGGCAGGACGTGCGTCGAGGCTGGGTCCCCCATCGACTGGTATGACGCACGACGGCGCCAAAACCGAGCGCGCCACGCTGATTTCGTGGCGCGCCGGGGGCGACTTCAGTGCGTGTTCGTCAGGCTGGGACTTGAACCGGCTGTTGTGCGCGACGGAAGGGCAAGCCGCGATCGCCCCGGATCCACAGATAGACGAGCGGCACGATCCCGATGATCGAGATGATGATGTAACCCTCGATGCCGCCGTAGATGTCGAAGGCGGCGTGCAAGAGCGAGACGCCGACGTAGGCAATTAGCGCGCTCCAGATTAGCCGCACGCGACCGTGGCGCACTGCATGGAAGATGACCCCACCAAGAATCGCCGCCCAAAGGCCGTGACCAAAAGGAGCGAGGACGCCACGAACTAGCTCCGTAAACACCACTGACTGAAGCGACAACACCAGCTGCCCTCCCTGAACGACGAACAGTGAGGCGAGCGCATAGCCGCTGGTCTCCAGCGCCGCGAAACCGAACCCCACCGTGGCGCCGAGCACCATTCCGTCACGGGTGGCATAGGTGCGAAGACCAAGGGCCAGGAGAATGATCGCGGCGCCCTTGACGAACTCTTCGATGAATCCGACCTTGAGCATGCCGATCGGTCCTGGACCGTACACCAGCCAGAACTCAAGCAGCGAGGCGACGATCAGACCAAGCACCCCCGCGATGACGAACGCGCTGAGGATCCGCCTCGGTGACAGGGCCATACTCCCGTCGTGGTCGAGGTACCAGGCGATCGCCGTCAGTGGCACCAGGAAGCTGCCCAGCAACACGATGGTCGGCAGGAGAATGATGTTCTGCGTGAGGAACATGGTCCCGACGGCGGCTCCCCACAGAGCCAGGCCGATGAGCAGGATCGCCCACCAGCGTGGCGTCCATATCCGTCCCTTGGTGTCGTTCATTGTCTGTTGATTCGACTGCACGTTTTCCATTTCTTGACCTCCTACTTATCCGCGTACGTCTGGTTCGTCGGTTTGATCTACCGCCGCGATGATCGTTTCCGCCGCCGCGGCTGATTCGGCGGATTGCTGACCGTTGACGCTACCTCCATCGACCGTGAGCACCTTGATTCCGAGGGGCGCCATCTGGTTGGCGAGCGCGGTTGTGAAGCCTTCGACGGCAGCCCGGCCGGGGCCGACCGAGAGCACATTGACGACGTGGCCACTGCAAACGCGCTCCATGAACGGCAGGACGGCCCGCGTGATGTCAACGAGCCCGAACACATTGGCATCGAACAGCCGTCCCGTGGTATTGACGAGCACATCGATGCGACCAAAGCGATCGCTTGCTTCAGAAACCGAGCGCTGCACCTGTTCGTGCCGAGTGACGTCGAGCTCGACGACGAGCGCCTGTGCCGGGAAGCGCTCGATCAGGTCGCGCACCACCTCCGGTTTGCGAGCCGTCACGACAGCACGCTCGCCGCGATTTAGGACTGCCTCGGTGAGGGCCCGGCCGATGCCGTCGGACGCCCCCGTGATAAACCAGACACGCTTGTAGCTCGACGGCCGGCGGTACTCGCTCATCTCTCACTACTGATTTTCCGGGTCGTCCAGGCGCAAGACACCGCTCCTCGGCAGCATCAGGAGCCAATACCTGCGAGGGACGCGTATCCCCCAATTGGGGGACGGCGGAGTTCAACGGCGACGTGAAGACTCGGAACCTGCGTTGCAGCGCGCCAAAAGAAGCCCTAACCTAATGAGGAGGGTGGTTTTGACAGAGACCGGCAGAGAGCGCACGACGGGCACTATCCGGCTGTTGATTGCCGACGACCACAGCGTGGTTCGCCAGGGGCTGCGCATGTTCCTGGCCCTCGATCCCGAGCTCGAGATCGTCGGAGAGGCCGAGACCGGCGAACAGGCGATCAAGCTGGCACATGAGCTTCATCCGCAGGTGATCCTCATGGACCTCCTGATGCCGGGGATGGGCGGGGTAGCGGCAACCGGAATTATCCGGACGGAGCTGCCTGATGTCGAGGTCATCGCCCTGACCAGCGTGCTCGACGACGCGGCGGTGACGGGCGCCATTCGTGCCGGGGCGATCGGATACCTTCTCAAGAACACGGAGGCCGACGAGCTACGGCTCGCCGTCAAGTCCGCCGCCGCCGGCAAGGTGCATCTGTCCCCCGAAGCCGCGGCGCGGTTGGTGCGTGAGGTGCAGATTCCAGGAAGCCCAGAGGTGTTGACCGAGCGGGAAACGGCGGTGCTTCGCCTTCTCGCGAAAGGCCAGGCTAACAAGCAGGTCGCCCGCGAGCTCCGCATCGGTGAGCAGACGGTGAAGACGCACGTCAGCAATATCCTGGGCAAGCTGCAGCTGCAGAGCCGGACGCAGGCCGCGCTCTACGCGGTCGACCGTGGGCTGGTGAGCGCCAGCGACCTGGGAAGAGGCTGAGGCTTGGCGGTGACGCGGCTGTCCGCGACAGGGCCGGCGCCTTTTCCGACGATCGACGAGATCGTTCGAACCTTGGTCGAGGTGGTGCCCACTCCTGTGGTCGTTTCGGATCTGGCCGGCAACTACGTCTATGTCAACCCCGCCGCCTGCGAATTCTTCGGCCGTCGGGTCGATGAATTAGTCGGGTCTTCGGTGATGGATTCGATCGTCCCGCGTGAGCGCGAGGAGGCGTGTTCGTTCTTGCAATCCAGCGCGGTCGACGAGCCCGGCCGCCGGAGCATGACGCTGTTGGGTCGGCACGGGACGGAGCGGGAGGTTGTGCTGCATCACACGGGGCTCGAACTGCGGGGAGTTCGATTGTTAACGGGAATCATCGAGGATGTGACCGAGACCCGGCGCGTCCGGCGGGAAGCGGTGACCCTGGCGCAGTCAGCGGCCAGCCGCGGCATCAACCGGTCCCTTACCGCAACCCTGGACGCGCTGGCACAGAGCGTCGTCGAAACGACCAGCGCGATCGCCAGCGGGGTCTATCTCCTCGAGAGGAATGGCGAGCTGCGCACGGCGGGCACATTCGGACTCCCCCGTGGTTATGCGAAGGCGATCGCCGACGCGGGCAAGCAAGGCGCCCCGAGCGCGGCGCTCAGAGCCATCGGGGCTCGCGCGACCGTCATCGACGAGGACGTCATCAGCCGGCGACTGGCCGACCCGCGTTTCGCTCCCGTGCACGCCATGATCCGAAACGAGCCGTGGAGCGTCATCGTGTCGATGCCGCTCATGCACGGGAGCACGGCGATCGGCGCCTTGAATGCTTACTATCCGTCCGGCCAGCGGCCGCCCGAAATCGACATGTCGTTCCTCCGGGCGATGGCCGATCAGGCGACCTCCGCCGTCGACTATGGACGCCTCCTCCATGCCTCGAAGGAGAAGGTTGCGCTCGAGGAGCGTCAGCGGCTGGCTCGCGATCTGCACGATTCCGTGTCCCAGGCGGTGTACGGCATCGCGCTCGGGGCGCGGTCGGCTAAAGAGCTGCTCGCGAAGGATCCCGCCCAGGTACAGGAGCCGCTCGAGTACGTCCTACGACTTTCAGAGGCAGCGCTTGCGGAGATGCGGGCGCTCATCTTCGAGCTTCGGCCCGAAGCGCTCGAGCGTGAGGGGCTTAGCGGCGCGCTCAAACATCACACCGCTGTGCTGCGCGCACGCTACGGGATAGCAGTCGAGGAATCACTCCAGGGGGAGCCGGTGACGAGCTGGGACAGCAAGCAGGCCCTCTACCGAATCGCCCAGGAGGCGTTGCACAATGCCGGCCGGCACGCGCGCGCCACGCATGTTCGCATCGATCTAAGTCATGACGATTCCCAGGTAACGCTGGAGATCCAGGACAACGGTGTCGGCTTCGATTCACAGAGCGCATTTCCGGGGCACTTTGGCCTGAACACGATGCGCGAGCGCGCGACCGGCCTCGGCGGCAGCCTCGACATCGAGAGCCGCCCGGGTGCCGGGACCATCGTGCGCGCTGTCATCCCAACCGGTCAGGCCACCCGATCCTGACGGCTTCGATCACCCGAAAGTACGGCCAATGCTGGCTCCTGTTTGGGGATGCCGGCGATGCTCGCGACCACCGATGATCACCCTATGAACTCTGAGCGGTTGAGCGTCAACGAACTGCTCGCATTGTTCGGGCGCGCACCGGAACAAACCCGGTTGCTCAGCTTTGCGGACTCGGAAGAGTACCTCGCCCTCGTCACCTACGTGGTGGAGCGTTCCTACCGCCGCTACTAGGCGGAGATCGCGGCGGCAGTCTCGATCCGTTCCCCCGAAAGTATGAGGACCAGCCCCCGGTTTGACCGATGCCTCGAGGCGGGCATCCGATTGATGATGGTAGTTATGCAGCGAAGCTCCGTCGCTACCTCGTCCGGGCGCTAACCAGCCAGTAGTCTCCTCTCCCTTCCCCCAGGCCCCCTGCTCCAAGGGGGCCTGTCCCTTCTCCCTCTAGTGCCATCTCCAGACCCTGATCAGGGGTCTCGGGATAGCTCTCTCGATCGCGGGCCTCGCCGACTTCAGCCCGTGACCGATCTCATCGAGAAGCTCACGCACTCTGTTCTCAGCATCCTCGTGCGATTTCGCCTCCGGCACGTTGCCGTGCAGCAGGTACATGTAGTCGTAGCGATTGACCGCCGGATCGAACCAGGTCGCCTTTCCGAACCTCGGCTCCCAGCCAGGATGTCGCTTGGCGAACTCCACCCTGAGGTAGTCGTCGAAGTCGTCATAGGCCGGATGATCCCCCGGGAACTCAGCCGAGAATCCAAAGGGCGACCGATTGATCACAATACGAGCCTACATCGGCGTGATGTGAGGGCGATACTGGAGCCCATGACGGACGGGAAGGCACGTCCCTACGCGCTGAAAGCCGGGGACGGTTGGACCTACAACTATGGCATCGACTTCACCGTGAAGGCGGGAGAGCTGAAGCCAGGGCCGCGCCTCGCGTTCGTCGAGTACACGACCCGCAAGGGTGAGGAGCCCCCCGACCATACCCACGCCACGGAAGACGAGGTCTTCTATGTGCTCGAGGGCGATCTTCGCTTCCGCTGCGGAGCCGACGCGTTCGATGTAACCGATGGCGGCTTCGTCTTCCTGCCCCGTGGCATCGAGCACGGCTACGAGGTTCGAAGCAACCGCGACGTCCATCTGTTGGTCATCACATCGCCCGCAAGCGATGACGGCGACGGGAGCTGGGGCGGGTTTGTCGCGGATTTTGAGTCGCGAGGCGAACTTCGAGGTTCGCCGGCCGAACGTCCTTGAGGCTGGTCAGGACGGGATCAGGCGCAGTGTCGTGTTCAGTCTCGAGCTCCGGACCACCGCTTTCGCGCTGTCGGGCCAGATCTCGCCGTACTTCTCGCGATAGGCGGCGTTGACGGCGCGGATGACCGCGCGACTTGTCACGTGGCTGACCCGGGCAACGACCTTGCGCCGACCAACCCGGATCGTCACGCCCCGACTGGCCAGCGCTTCCCGGTACCAGCGCCCATGCCGGCTACCCGACCGCACATAGACCCCCTTCTCGGTCGGCACGATCCAGATCGTGGTCCGATGCAGCGGAGACTCCGGATCCTGGCGCGTCTCGATCTCGATCTCTTCGCTTTGCGCGAGCTTCCGGATGAGGCCTACATCTGCCGTCGGCATTTGCCTTCTTCGTCGAGGATAGCGGCGCCGACGAGACTCGCGCAGCTTTGATGGCGGACCACCGGGAGTCGATTCCCGGTGGTCCCCATTTAAGAGCCGTTTCTAACGAAGCGAGCGCGCGACCTGCTCGAGGTGATCCATGGCTTCCTGCAGACCGCCTTCCATGCCGGTGTTGATGATCGTGTCACGGATCTCCCGGCTCGGGAGCTCCATGAGCATCGTGAGGGTCGTGCGGCCGCCCTTTTCGGTGAACGCGTGGGTGACGACGGCTTCCGCGTCCGGTGCGCCCTCAAAGATCTCGGTCATGATGAGGCGCTCGTTCGGGCTGATGTCGCGATACTCGCCATGGAAGGCGACCTCGAACCCGCCATTCGCCGTCATCACATAGCGCCACCTGCCTCCGACCCGCAGGTCGACCTCGGCGATCGTGACCTCGCCCCGATCGCCACCCCACCAGCGCTTGATGAGATCGGGCGTCGTGTACGCCCTGTACACCAGGTCCTTGGGCGCGTCGAACTCCCGCGTGATCAGGATTTGCGTATCTGTCGGGAGCGTCACCACTGCCGTACCGCTACTTGTCATCGCCATCATGTTCCTCCTTGTTTGCCTTTAGTTCTTCCAACACGACATCCAACCGATCGAAGCGTTGCGACCAAGAGCGCTCGTAGTTCTTCACCCAGTCATGGATCGGCTTT
>Ga0209011_1000859_pt1 | contig 11070 bp, 9 predicted proteins | sample BlaSpr_A8_OM1_M3_FD_187986 | JGI IMG/M metagenome (GOLD analysis project Ga0209011, IMG submission 187986) | Forest soil microbial communities from Thunder Bay, Ontario, Canada - Black Spruce, Ontario site 2_A8_OM1_M3 (SPAdes) (version 2) | ecosystem: Environmental > Terrestrial > Soil > Boreal... | reverse complement strand
CTTGATGATCGCGGACATTTCGGCGCGATGATCGCCGAGAACGTCGAACATGGAAAGTTGCATATCGCCCGAATCAAAGAATGCAATCGAGGAATTAGCCTGCGGGTCAAGATCAATGAGCAGGGTCTTTTTGCCGCGCTGGGCGATAGCGGCAGCGAGATTGATGGACGTGGTGGTCTTGCCGACTCCGCCCTTTTGATTGGCTATTGCGAGGATCGCAGTCATTGTGTCCCGCCTGTTCCAAATCTAGGCGCTCGAAACACGCCGGCGGCCCACAGCAACCGAAGTCCCATATATAGGTGCGTCGCTATCGTTTGCCCCCAGCAGTAGGATAAATCTACTCGCGGCAGGCTGTGGAGCGCAAGCGAAAAGTGATGCTCTTAATTCGGCGAGGATGAAACAAGTCGCAAGACCGCCTCGCGGGCACGCTGAGCGTTCGGTCCCTTTGAATCTTCTTTTAGATACAGCTTCCACTGCTCGGCCGCTTCCTGCGGCTGCCCCAAGGCTTCCAGAGCATAGCCAGCGATAACGTGTGCATTGGCTAATCCCTCATGCAGCAATTCGTGCACGCGCTGCGCATGCCCGGCGGCCTCCTTAAATTGGCGCAGTTGCAGCTCGGCATAGGCGGCGTTCATAAGCGCCCAAGCATTCGTCGGTTCGACGCTCAGGGAACGGTTTAGGAGTGAGGCGGCTTCTGAATAGTTGCGCTCCCCCAACAGAATCCGCGCCACGTTGCGCTGCGCCTCGGCAAACTTGTCGTTCAACTGGGTGGCTTTGAGAAAAGCCTGTCGTGCAGCCGGTGCGTCGTTCAGCTTCGAACAAGCCACACCCAAACCGTTGTAAGCCAGGTCGTACTGGGGGTACAGGTCCACGGCAGCCTGAAAATGCTTTCGGCCGTCCCCCCATCTTTTTCCTTCCATCGCCTTGCTCCCATTTTCGAACTCCTTACGCGCGTTATCAGGAATTTTCAGACGCATCGCGGGCACGGTGGTCATGGAAGCAGAACGGACGGTTGTGTTCTCTTCCTTTCTGACGACATCGATCCGTTCCAGATGAAATGATTCACTCTGCGAGATCTCAAATTCGCCGTTGTACTCCTGAATCTGCGGGCCATAAATCCGAACTCGGTGGGTGCCCGTAAAACTCTGAAATTCGGCTTGCCCGGCGCTGTCGGTATTCCGCTCGCTCAGCGCGGAGGAGGAACCCACCGCATCCATCAATACCACCGTGACGTTCTCGATCCCGCGGTGAGTGTTCCGGTCAACCGCGACGATTCTAACTTTGCACGGAGTGACCTGTAGCCTAAATTGTGCCAGGACAGGTCTAGCGGTCACAACAAGCATCACAAGCGATATGGTCCGAAGCATTATGTGGCCTCCCTGCACGCGGAACTCGAGGCGGTATGGCCCGTTAGGATTGGATTATAGCGCGGCATGTACCTTGGGGCTCGAAACAAATTACGGGCCCCCGGCAGGAGTTGGGACTTACCCACGTTACGACAAACGAGACCCGGACAAAAAAAAGGGGCCGGTTTGCCCGGCCCCCAGAAAAGAACCTCTCTACAGTTAGAACGTGAACCTGATCGCAAGACGCAGAGTGCGCCCTCCCTGCCACAGCGCCGGCTGCCCATAAATCGAGCTTAACGCCTTGTACCCTGCGCCACCCGAACTGCAATTGGCCGCCGTTGGTGTGGCCGCGCATGCTGGCGGAATCAGATTCGCTGTCGCGACATAGTTCCAACCTTTATCGGTCAGGGCATGCCAATCGGTTGTACCCCTATTGCCACCACCGACGCGCGGAGTACTGATTTGTGAGCCTGAGAACGGGGTGTCCCGCAAGGCGGTCACGGCATGCTGATTGAAGAGGTTATAAGCATTGACTTCAAATCCCAGTGTCATTGCTTCCTTGGATTTGTTGACGTGGAACAGCTGATGGAGGCTGAAGTCGGTCTGGGTGTACATGCCTGTACGCTTCCCCTGCTCAATGCTGACCAATTTGATGGGGTTGGAGCCTGCTGCCGCAGCGGGTATAGTTGCAGCCGGATCCTGCGAAAGGTTCACCCAGCCACCGTGACCCTCAACATACTCACACGCCGAGGTCGAGCTGACCGACGGCCAGCAGGTGGTGAGTGGGGTTCCGGAGAAAACCGATTGGAAGAACCCGAAGATAGTCTCCTGGTGCAGCCATTTCAGCGTATAGGAGCCAGCCAGCTTGAGTGTATGCGGCCGGTCAGTGGGAAGATAGCCCATCGCCGGATGGCCATGCGCATCCCAGGCCATATTTGGTAGATCGAAGTAGCGACTGTTATTAGGGGAGTGACGACCGCCGCTACCATCCGAGATTTCCGTGCTGGTTAAACCACCGTAGTTACCCCACAGCCGGCTGTAGGTGTAAGATGCCATACCGAACCAGCTGGTAGAGGGTCGCTTAACAAGGCGGAACTCAACACCATCGTAGTTGCGAACAGCCTTGGGGCTAAGCGGGCAATCTACGCACTGCGCTGGGAACTTCTCCGCCGGCACAACGGGTAGACCGCTGGAGTCGTAGGTATCACGCTGCAGCAGGTTTTTGACGATACCGTAGCCCGGATTCCCGATGTAATACAATTCATTGCCCGGAACCGCCACGCCAACATCCTCGATAGCATAGTCGAGGCGCTTGCGCGTGTAGCGCACTTCCAGCCCCGTATTCTTCTTCAGCGCGTATTCTGCGCCAACCGTGAATTCGTGCTGCTGCAACGGTTTTAGGTTGGGATCCACACCTGGGTCGGTGGGGAACAAAATGACCGAGCGATAGTTTACGTTCTCGATAAAGGTATTGGTCCCAAACGATCCCGCTGCCGCGCCCGACGGCGGGCAGAAGTGCACGCCGAGACCGGAGCTCACAGGCTTAATATTGAGAATGTTCGCGTCGTTGAGTTGGTATGCGCAGTCATGCCAATACTGCCCACCGAAGGAACCCTGCGGCAGCGAGTACTTCATAATGTCGAAGAACTTGCCATAGCTGCCATACACTTTCATTTTGCCATTGTGCATGACATCCCATGCAAAACCGAGACGAGGAGCCAACTTGTCCCCAAAGGCGAAGTCCACTACAGGGGCGTCCGGCACGAAAGCCGGAATGTGTTCCTTATCAACGCGCACGCCCAAATTCAGCGTCAAGCCACGTCCCACGGTCCATGCATCCTGAAGGTACAGGGTATGGTTCATGCTACTTACTTTACCAATCGTGTCCACACCGTCGCGAACTAGGAAGTCGCCATATTTCCCTGTACAGGCCGGCTTCCCCGCCACGTCGCAAGCATTCGGATCCAGAGGCCCGTAGGACTGGCCCCATTCTAAGCGAACATAAGAACCGGAGAAACCCGTATTGACATTATTTGCCAAACGGTTGAAACCCCAGCCCCCCTTGATGTTGTGGGTACCCAACCCCTTGAAGAAGTAAGCCGCGTCCGCGTTAAAGCCTTGGCGCGTGTTGACGTCATAGTTTTTGAGGGTGTTCGGTGGGACGTTTTGGAAGCCGGCGTTTTTTTGGAACTCCGGCGGCACACCTGCAGGGAGCCCCGATGTTGAAGCGGTAATCCACAAAAATCTAGGGGTGCCCAGAGTGACCCCACGGTCTTCGCTGTTGGTGTACCAATAGCCGTAGCGGGCGGTCACCACAAGCTTCGAAGTAACGTTGATGTCCCCGCCGAAGTTGTATACCGAATTCGGGTTTACAGTACCGCGGTCCGGATTGTATTGAGCCGGATTGTTACCCGCAGTGCCGTTCACCTGTGCGCGGTTGATGGGATCCGGATCGGGAAGGTTGATACCGGATTGACGCGCGTACCCATACTGCCAAGAAGCATGGAGCCGGATCTTGTTAGTGGCCGCCCAATCGAGCCTCGTCAGCGCATTATGCACGTCCTGCGACTCGGGGAAAGAACGCGTACCAAACGGCGTGCCGTTGGCATCACTGCCCGAAAAATTTACAGTACGCGTCAGTCGCGTGAAGTTGGGAATGTAGCTGGCAAAGAGGAACAGCTTGTCCGTGAAAATGGGACCGCCGATCTCGAAACCGGGATCCACCGCCCGGTAGTGGTCCTTTTTCGTGATGTCCTGATCCAAAGGCGAGTCGAAACGTCTCGCTGAACTCGACCCAATCGTCGGATTGGTGCGCAAACCGCACAAGGTAAACCAGAGGCACTGGTCGTTGGCGTTGAGAGCATCCGATCGGTAATAGGTGACCGCCGAACCATGCCACGCGTTGGAACCGCGCTTCTGGATCACATTGACGACGCCGCTGCCGCCACCGTATTCGGCCTCAAAGCCACTGGATTTGATCTGGACTTCCTGCACGAACTCCATGGGCACGTTTGCGCCTACGCCGCCATTCTGGATATCGGTGGTGTCCATCCCTTCCACCATGTAGGTGTTTTCCGAGTCGCTGGCACCGTCAATCTGAAAACCGCCGGTGCGGCCGGCTCCTCCTTGGGAAAGAACAGACCGGGCGGCGCTCTGGAGGGGCTCCTGACGCGCACCGGGAGCAAATGGAATCACGGACTGGAAGGAGCGGCCCTTGGGCATGGTGTCAAGCATTTCCTGCGTCACCGTCGTTTCCGTCTTGCTCTGGGTGATGTCTACGATCGGAGCCTCCGAGGTAACTTCGACCGTTTCGGCCTTGGTACCGATCTCCAGTTGCACGTCGATGATGGGGAGGCGGCCAGCGCTCAGTTCGATTCGGTTATTCTTATAACTGCGGAAATTCGTCGCGGACACGGTCAGCGTGTATACGCCAGGGGGCAGACCGGTGAATCGGTATGCGCCGGAGGAATCGGTGGTTATCGATTTTATGCCAGTTAGTGCCGGGCCCGTGACCTCGACAGTCGCGCCGGCTACTGAGGCGCCTTGAGCGTCTTTTACGGTTCCCTGGATGCCTGCGGTTGTTTCTTGTGCTGTCACGGTTGGAACTGAACAACAAAGCGCAAACAAGAGAGCACACAAAACAGCTCCCCAAATCCTACCTGTTGAGAAATTTTTCATTCGACCACTCCCTTCGAAGTTAGCACCCAGTATTCAGCCAGAACTCCACGCAGCTGTTGACAAACAACTCGTGATTCCAGTGTGGAAGGTCACGCGCCCGTGAAACACGGGCACACTTTGAACGAGGACTAACACTTCGGGCGCAGCACACGCCCTTCCCCAACAAGAACACACGCCCTCCCCACAAGACTTATGACCGTCAACTTATGCTCTGAGGCCCTTCCGTGTCAAGTGCTTTATATAAATTGTGCTGATTCAGGTGCCGTTTAGGTCGACAGCGACCCTTCTATGGTGGGTGGATGTGGCGCCAATAAATACTTTACGAAACTTTAGTTTATTTTTTAAGTCCGAGCAGACTTCGGGACCGCCTAATTGTCAGGAACGTTCACTTAAGAAGCTTTGCAGTCACGCTTACTTTTCCAAGCTCCAGAAGTTTTCGGGAGGATTAAAGAGTTCGAGACCCAGCTCCCAGTCGTCGCTGTTGCTGCTGCGCTCTTTCCACACGATGGTTGCGTCAGCGGTTTGGTTAGTAGCTTGATTGGTGAGACGCGTGCGCAAATTCAGTGGCGGATCCTGAGGCGCTACGACTAAGCAACCTTGACGGCCAACGTCGGCTGTGAAGCCTTGCAGGGTGCGCATATGGCCCTCGTCAGGCCATTCGATGAGCACAGGTGTGCGCGAGCTCATGCGCTTGCAGGAACGCATCTGAAGCCACTTGGTCTTCTGGGAAGAATCCCGACGCGGCATAATGCCTCCTGGTCAAGTCGCTCTGGCGGAGGGCCAAGCAAATGATATGTCAATGACCATAATTGGCAGAGCTCACTGTGCCCGATGCTAAGCTCCCGCGCTTGTCCGGTCAATCGAGGAGTTCCTCGAGTGTCTAAACTAAAAACCATAACCTCCAGCGGTTCCGACGCTTACGCGGTGGGAACCTCCGACGCTCGCCGGTAGTGTCCGACTGAGAGCGCCAGGCCGGTATTGACTATTCTGCTGCCACCCCAAGGACCGGGCTGATTCGATTGCGTACCCACCTGAGGTTCGGGCCGATTGCTCTTGCGAGCCACCAGATTGCACTCAACACCGTCTCCTTAACATATATGGTGCCGCTGGGCGTTTCGTCTGCGGCAGCAGTGCGCGTGGGACAGGCGCTCGGTCGCAAGGATATCGCTGCGGCGGAGCTCTCCGGATGGACCGCGATATTTATGGGTGCCGCGTTTATGAGCGCAGCCGCGGTGATGCTGTTGCTTGTCCCTCGCCAGATTGCGCGCGTGTACACTCCGGAGGAAAGCGTGATTCGCGCGGCAGTGACTCTATTGGCTTTTGGAGCGGCCTTCCAGCTTTGCGATGGTGTGCAAACTGTGGCAACTGGCGCGCTGCGCGGCGCTGGAGAGACGCGCATGCCGATGCTCTGCCACTTGCTGGGATACTGGGTGATTGGGCTGCCGATTGGCGCATTCCTCTGTTTCCGCATGCATTGGGGCATACCGGGCCTGTGGAGCGGGCTGAGCCTGGCGCTAATCCTGATCGGAGTTGTTCTGCTAGTCGTTTGGAAGCGCGAGATTCACAGCTTGCAAATCAAACCTGAACTGCAGCAGCTTTTCGAGAGTGAAATCGAGGGAGGCACATCGCCGCGCCGGCGCCCGCGGCGCTAACTTACATTTTGTAGCGGCCCAGGTCTTCGTCGGAAAGATTTTCAAGCCAGGTGCGAAGTTGCTCGCTGGTACTTTTCTCGGCAATGGCGCTCGAAATTTTAGAATTCTTGAGCACTTCGTCTTCGACAAAAATCGGGCAGTCCACGCGGAGGGCCAGGGCCAGGGCGTCGCTCGGACGCGAATCAATAGACATCATCTTGCCTTCGCGCTCGACCCAGATGAGTGCAAAGAAGGTGTCATCGCGCAATTCATTGACCACGACTTTTTGAACACGAACACTGAGACCCAGAAAAACATTTCTGAGCAGATCATGGGTCATCGGGCGCGGAGTCTGAACTTTCTCGATTTCGAGAGCGATGGCGTTGGCTTCGTAAATCCCCACCCAGATAGGAAGAATCGCGTTGCCTTGGACGTCTTTCAGAACAACGATCGGCATGTTGGTGACGGGGTCCATCATCAAACCGCGAATCTTCATTTCCACTTCCATGAGCCCTCCTCGCCACTGCTAAATCACATGCTCTCCAGTTAGACTCTGCGGTCCGCCAGCGGTTACAGCAACCTGCACGTAGCTTCCCAGAAGATTTTCAGCCGAAGAAGTGAAATTCACGACGCGGTTGTTCGATGCGTGACCCGACCACTGATTTTCGCGGCGCGACTTCAATTCCACGAGCACTTCGAACGTTTTGCCCGCAAGCGATTGGTTTCGCCGCATCTGAATCTGCCGCTGCTTTTCCTGCAAAACGGCGAGACGGAGGCCCTTTTCGTCTTCGGGGATGGGGTCGGCCATATGCAACGCCGGGGTGTTCGGCCGCGGCGAATACTTGAAGGAAAAGGCACCGGCGTACTGCACCTGGTCCATTAACCTCAGGGTGTCCTCGAAATCCGCATCGGTCTCGCCCGGAAAGCCGACAATAATATCGGTCGTGATATCGATCGGACGGCGCGCGCCGCGGATCAATGCAATTTTCTCGAGATACTGTTCGCGCGTGTACGTCCGTTGCATCGCGCGAAGAATTCGATTCGAACCCGACTGCACCGGAAGATGAACATGGTCGCAAAGAACCGAAGTTGAGTCGATGGCTTGGACGATGTCCGCGCCGAAATCACGCGGGTGCGAGGTAGTGAAACGCACGCGGCGTATTCCGTGAACATCAGCAACACGCACGAGCAGCTCGGCAAAGCTCATCTTGCGCTCGGAAGGGTCTTGATAAGAGTTCACGGTTTGGCCGAGGAGCTGAACTTCGGTGTAGCCAAGATCTGCCAATTGGCGAGTTTCGCGCAGGATGGAGTCGCTGGTACGGCTTCGCTCGGGGCCGCGGGTGTAAGGGACCACGCAATACGCACAAGCCTTGTCGCAGCCTTCGATGATCGTCAAATAGGCGCGAAACCGGTGATCGCGCCGGGTGACTTCGGTTTCAAATGTCTCGTCGGTGTCTTTGTCGAGTCCAGCGACGCGGCGATTGCCAGCCTCAAGTTCGGCCAGCAGCTCCGGCAGCTTGCGGTAGCTGGCCGAGCCACATACCAGGCTGACCCAAGGAGCGCGTGAGAAAATGCGTTCGCCCTCCTGTTGCGCAAGGCAGCCGAGAACGCCGATTATTTTTCCACCATCCTGGCCTTCCTTGAATTCGCCAAGCCGGGAGAAAACTTTCTGCGCGGCTTTTTCTCGAATGCTGCACGTGTTATACAAAATGACCGAGGCCGCTTGTGGAGAGTCCACCTGGCGATATCCACGACCGAGGAGCACGCCCGCAACTTTTTCGGAGTCGTGATCGTTCATCTGACAGCCAAAGGTTTCCAGGAAAAAGGAAGGCCCCTGGCCGGTTGCGCTCGCGAATCTTGAACTTAGCAACGCTGAGTTTGTAACCGCAGAAGAAGGTTCTTTGGTCCGCGGTGCGAGCTGAGGATCGACCGTGAGAACTTCGAGACGCACATCGAACGAATCACCCATCGTGATTGCGCCCAGTCTATCATAGAGTTAGGAGGCCTCAAGGTATTCACTTAATTCATTTCGCGCACCACAGCGAGATGTAGCCAAGGAGGCAGCCAAGAATACCAATATTCCATCCTATTTGTTTGACCGCTCTGGGAGCGTGTGCTACGGTAGATTTTCTGGAGGCTGATCGGTTGCGTCTCCTCAGGAGGAACCAATTTTAGGTTTTGCCTCGTTTCTTTGTATCGGCCAACTGGGGAATTTACTCGAACAAACCGGTTGGGTCGCTCGCGTCGTGCTCTTGATTCTGCTTGTTTTTTCTGTCGTTTCCTGGGCGCTCATCTTTCAAAAACTCAGCTTCTTCGGCACAGTGAACCGTCGTACCAACGAATTTCTGCGTATTTTTCGCGCCAGTCGCGGACTTCCCGATCCCCATGTTCTGGCCACGACGCAATCTCCGCTCGCTGCAATGTATGCAGCGGGACATCGCGAGTTGCAGAGCCAGGTCGGCGGCAATCCCCCGGGCCGATTGAAGAGTTTGAATGCGGTTACGGTGAGCATGCAATTAGGAGCCGCAGAGGAAGTTCGACGTTCCGAGAGATATATGTCCTGGATGGCAACCACCGGCTCAGTGACGCCGTTCATTGGCCTTTTTGGAACCGTCTGGGGGGTGATGGACTCTTTCGCTGGCTTGGGTAGTGCTGGTGCAGCCAGCCTTCGCGCGGTGGCTCCGGGTATTGCCGAAGCCCTGATCACAACTGCCGCCGGACTATTCGCTGCGATTCCAGCGGTCATTGCGTATAATTATTTTGTGAGGAACATCAAGGATCTGGCCCAGCGCATGGATAATTTTGCCATGGAAGTATCTGCCCAAGTAGAAAAAATGTTTGGTTAGATCGCGCCCCCAAGGACGCGACGCAATCTTAGACAGGCCCGATGCCGCAGCTTGCCAGACAAACCGACACGTCTCTTTCGGAAATCAATATCGTTCCCTTTGTGGACGTAGTGCTCGTGCTCCTCATCATTTTCATGATTACCGCGCCTATTCTGCAATCCGGGATTGAAGTGGATCTTCCAAAAACAAAGACGGTCAAGGCTATCTCGGAAAATCGACTGGTGGTTACCATCGACCGTGCGCAGCGCATCTATCTTGGCAGCGCCCCGGTAAACATTCACGACCTTGGGGCCAAGCTCCACTCCCAAATGCAGAATCCGCAGCACGACGCGGTATTCTTGCGATGCGATAAGACCGTTCCTTTCGGTGCCTTCGCCACCGTAGTCGATGAATTGCGCCAGTCGGGAATTCCCAACGTCAGCGTGGTCACTGAGCCGATCAGCTCAGGGCCACAAACGCAATGAGCTACTGGATTTAGGCTGGATCTGGAATGCACACCGTGCACGTGAATAATCCGCCAGTGAACCTCCGCACACCGCTGGCGCTGTCGTTCCTATTTCACGCTTGTCTGTGTGTGGCGCTCCTGGTTTCTACCATTTTTTCAAATCGCGGAGACGTTTGGGGCGGGCCTGGAGGCGGCGAGGGCGCGTTGAAAGTTGGTCTTGTCGGCAGTCTTCCAGGGATTGCGTTGCCCAAGCCGGAAGTAGTGACGCCAAGCGCGGTGGTCGATCCCTCGAAAGGCCTCGCGAAAGAAGAGCCTAAGCCCATACCGCGAGAGCCTGATTCCGATGTAAAGAAGCTTCCTGAGTTTGAGAAGAAGCCGCCACGTGTCCCGTCTCATCCTTCAAAAGTTTTCGAAGACAAGACACCCCCGGCCTCCAACCAAATTCCGTACGGCGCCGGCGGTACGCCGGCCATGCCTTACACCCAGTTCACGATGAGTGGCGGTGTCCCCGGCGGGCTGGGTATCCGCGGAGAAACCGGCGGGGGCGATTTCGGCTCGCGTTACTCATGGTACGTCGAGGCGGTGCGCAACCGCATCAGCAGCAACTGGCTGCAATCCACCGTTGATGCGACCGTTCGCTCGGCGCCCCGTGCTGTAGTTACATTTCAGATTTTGCGCGATGGCAGCGTCTCAACCATTCAAATTACGCAATCCAGCGGAAATGCTTCGGTGGATAACTCGGCACGCCGCGCCATTTTGAGTTCGAATCCCCTGCCACCTTTGCCCAATGGCTATCGGGGCTCGAACGTCAACGTGGAGTTTTGGTTTGATTTTCAACGATAAGATCAGCTGACCGGTCATTGACCGGCAACGGTTTGAGAATCGGAAGGCATTCAAAGAATGAACCTATGGGAACCCCGGGGCTTATGAACAGGGTAAGGCAATTTGCGGCTGTGATCGTAATCTGCGCCGGACCGTGGCTGCCGACGGCACTGGCCCAGGATTGGATCAAGACTGGTACGGGTTTAGGAATTGAAAAGGTGCGCGTCGCGGTAGCCGATTTCGCACCGCGTAAAGACACGGCCCAGAGTCATGCCGCGCTATTCGGAGACGTGGTTCGCGCC
>Ga0209011_1000858_pt1 | contig 11085 bp, 12 predicted proteins | sample BlaSpr_A8_OM1_M3_FD_187986 | JGI IMG/M metagenome (GOLD analysis project Ga0209011, IMG submission 187986) | Forest soil microbial communities from Thunder Bay, Ontario, Canada - Black Spruce, Ontario site 2_A8_OM1_M3 (SPAdes) (version 2) | ecosystem: Environmental > Terrestrial > Soil > Boreal... | reverse complement strand
GTGGTCGCGAGCCGCGACATCATCGAGGCCATCGACCGCGAGTTCCCGCTCGAGGCCGTCGCGGATCAGAAGCCGGCGCCCGCGACGCGATTCAAGTTTCGCGACGGCAGCCAGGGCGGGATCGGTGTCATTCCCTCCGTCAGCGACGCCTTCTGCAAAGTGTGCAATCGGATCCGGCTCACCGCCGAGGGGCACCTGCGCACCTGCCTCTTCTCGATCCAGGAGCACGATGTCAAGGCGCTGCTCCGCGGCGGCGCCTCGGACGTCGAGATCCGCGACTTCATCGCGGCCGGGGTCTGGCAGAAAGAAGAGGGTCACAAGATCGGCCAGGCCGATTTCGTCCGGCCTGGCAAAACCATGAGCCAGATCGGCGGCTAGCTCGCTAGGCACAGAGCGAAGAAATCTGCGGTCCGGCGTGCCGGCTCCACTGCAACACCGTGCCGGTGCTGCTTCGGTACTGGGCGAGCGTCGGCGAGATCAGCGTCACGGTGCCCTGGTCATAGGGATTGCCAAAGCCGCTGGGCCGGTTGCCGCCGACGTCCGACGCCGGGCCAGCCCCGATCGGGTCCCAGAAACTGCCGTCGAAGTCCATCGCGAGTGGCCAGTCGAGCCCGCAATGCGTGTAGAGCCGAAATCGGTAGGGCACGCCCACGGTGACGCGGCCCGAGCGGGGGAAGAAACGGAGCTGGCCGTTGCCAACCGGCTGAGGTTCAACCGAGCTCACCTGCGGCGGCAGCGAGCGCACGCCGGACGACGCGATCTCATCGATGATGGCCGCGACCAGCACAACCGTCAGCACGGCAACCGCCACCGCCAGGACCCGGGTTGGCATCTGCCAGCGGGTCACCGAAGTAATGCGCCACCAGTCTCGATGCGTCGTCTTCACGTCGCTAAGATTGTTCCATGCGTGTGGCCATTGGTAGCGACGAGCGGACGCACGTGACCGACGCCGTCGTCGACCATCTCCGTGGTGTCGGGATCGACGTCGAGTTGCACGGTCCGCTGAACGATCGCCCGATGGACTGGGTCGATGTCGGCCGGGAGGTGGGCGAGCGGGTCGCGTCCGGCGCCTGCCAGCAGGGCGTCCTGTTTTGCTGGACCGGGACCGGCGTCTCGATCGCGGCCAACAAAGTGCCCGGGATCCGCGCTGCCCTGTGCGCCGACGCCGAAACGGCGAAGGGCGCGCGCCGCTGGAACGACGGCAACGTGCTGGTGATGAGCTTGCGGGCGACACCGGAAGCGGTCGCGAAAGAAATCTGCGATGCCTGGTTGGAAACGAGCCCCGACGAGGCCGAGCGTGCGACCATCGCCAAGGTCGAGAGCCCCCACCCTGCCCTCCCGCGCGAGCGGGGGAGGGGGAACTGAATGGCAACCAGCCTCGCCGACAACAAATGCGTCCCCTGCCGCGGCGGCACCCCGCCGCTCACCCACGATCAGATCGTGCCGCTGCAGGACCAGCTCGAAGGATGGCTGGTCGAGGCCGATAAGAAGCTGATCAAGTCATTCAAGGTCAAGAACTGGCTCGAAGCCGTCGAATTCGTCAACCGCATCTCGCCGGTGGCCGAGGCGGAGAATCACCATCCCGACCTCTATGTCCGTTGGGGTGAGGTGCGCGTCTATCTGTGGACGCACAAGATCAATGGTCTGACCGAGAGCGACTTCTACATGGCGGCAAAGATCGACCGCGTCTTTGTCCCGGCGTGATCACGCTCATCCATGGCGCCGAGGGCTACCTCGTCGATCGAGCCGCGCGCGACCTGGTGCAGCCGCTGCGCACCGGGCTGACCCTCGAGTTCAACTACGAGGACATCCAGGCGGACGCACTCAACGCCGACGCCTTCGCCGAGAAGGCCGGCACGCTCCCCTTCATCGATCCGCTGCGCGTGCTCGTGCTGCGTGACTGGGGTCTGCTGACGGGCAAGCGAGACAAGGGTTCGGGCGCGGAGCGTGCCGCTGCCTACCTCGAGGGAATCCCGGATACGACGCAGCTGGTGATGGTGGCGCACGCACTGGTCGCGCCTGGGAATGCGCTCTACAAGACAATCGCGGCCCTGGAAAAAGACAAGCGTGCTCGCATCCAGCGTTTCGAGCCGCCCCGGCGATCCGACCGCGCCGGTTGGGTACGCAAGCTGGCCGAGGAGCGCGGGCTCACGATCACACCGTCGGCCGTGCGAATGCTGCTCGAGCGATCACAGCCCGACCTGCGACTGCTCGACCAGGAGATCGCCAAGCTCGCCATCTATTCGTCGCCGTCGACTCGCATCGATGAGGAAGCCGTTCGTGCCCTGGTCAGCGACACGCGTGAAGAGGAGATCTTCGCCTTGACTGACTCCCTCGCGAGCAACCGGCCCGGTGAGGTCGCGGGCGTGCTTCAATCGCTGCTCGATGCGGGCCGCGAGCCTACCTGGTTGCTCTACACGCTGGTCAGCCACTGGCGCCGGCTCCTGCAGGCCAGGGCCGTACGTGACCGCGGCGGGTCGCTGGCGGAACTGCAAGCCAAGCTCTCGGATCATCCATTTGTCGTGGAGAAGGCCTACCGGCAGGCGGTCGACTACAATGCCGCCGACCTCGATCGCGGGTTTCACGACCTGCTGCGCATCGAGGAGCAGATCAAGCTCGGTGAGCTGGACGCTCGCCTCGCGGTCGAAGGCTTCATCCTGGAGCAAGTGCTCAGCAGCGCCGGCTGAGCTGCGCAAGTTCCCTCCGCCTGGAGGAGGGCAGCGTGGGGGCCGCTAGATCTTGAGGGCGGTAACGATCCAGCGCTTGGTGTCCACGTTGTACGGCCAGCACGTAATGAGCGTGAGCCGAGCGTCGGACGTGGGGGCGAGCACACCAACACTGGTGGGAGCGACGATCTCGTGGCCACTGACCCGGTAGGTCTGCGTCGCACCGCCGACCGAGATCTGGATGAGGTCACCAGCGCCAAGGTCGTAGAGGTGGCCGAAGATACTGCCCTGGATGTCGTCGTGGCCGTAGAGGACCGTGTTGCCGGTCCCGAACGCCGCCGAGAAGGCATAGTGCGTCACGGAATATCCAGGGGCGATCAGCATCACGCCCTTGCCATCCGTACCCCGGTCGTAGATCGGCGCATTCCGAATACCGATTCGCGAAATGGAGATGCGGGCGGTCGCATTCGTTGCCGGAGCGGCGGCCGGCGCGACGGCAGCGGCGTTGGGCTGCGGGGCTTCCGTCGGTTGGGCGGTCGCCGGCGCGACGGCTGAAGGCGTGGGCGACGGCGTTGGCGTGGCCTTAATCGAAGCGGTCGTGAGGACCTTCGTGGAGGTCACCGCCAGCCTGGCCGGCGAGCGGCTCACCGCCGCCGCGGCGATGGCGAGCAAAAGAACAACGCAAACCGATATCAGGATCAGCCTCGCCCGCCTCATGAACTCATACTCACTGGCTGGCTCCCCAAAGTCAATCGAGCGAGAGGAGAGGGAGCACGGGCTGACCCCGAGCTCCCGCCGATCGGGTGCCTATCGGCTACGAGAACGCCCGTTGGCGACGATTCGCCCGCCCGCGGCCAGGCTCGCGAGGCCCAGGAGCAGAAGTCCCAGGAGAACCCCGGGCGCCCCCGGTTGAGTCGGAGATGCGTGCCCGGTGGCCGGAAGAATAATCGGTGCCGCGGCGATGGTGGCCGTGGCGTGCAAGGTCACGGTGCTGCCTTCCTCGTCGGTGACTGTCGCCGTGATGGACTTGGTACCGGCTGAGGCATAGGTGTGCGTCCCACTGACGCTGAAGGCGCCGCTCGCCGTCTTGGTGATGGTGCCGCTGGACGTGGCGCTGTCGCCCCAATTGATCGTGGCGGCAAAGTCGGCGACGGCCGCCTGCGCAGCGGCCTCATCAGTGAAGCTGCCCACAACGCTGGTCAACGCCGTGGTCGCCACCCCGGCTAGGCTCTTGTTGGCGTCGGCCGTCAACGTGCCGTCCGAAATCGTGGCCTGGAAGGTCGCCTCCGCCGTCTGCCCTCCGTCGTCCCTCGCCGTTACGGTGATGTGATGTCGCGTGGTTGCGGGGATGGCAGCGTCGTACACGTGCGATGCGCTGAGCTCAAAGGGGCCGGAGCAGTCGCAATAACTCGAAGGGGCAGTCGGTGCCACTGTCTGCACGGTTCCGTCCCCCCAGTCGATCGTTCCGGTGATGCTCGTATCGCGGGTGACTCCCGCGGGAAAGCCGCGCTGGTCGCTAAAAACAACCACGACGCTGATGCTCTGGCCTTCACGAGCGGCGTACGAACCCTCGCCGGAATTGTCACTCTGGCGCCGGAGGGTCGTATCGCTAACGGCGGCATTCTCGGTCCTGACCGCGGCTCCGCTCGATTCACCGCTCTCCGAATTGTCGACCACGGTCACCGTGACTCCGTACGAGCCGGAATCCGCGTACGCGTGGTGACCAAACACGTCGAAGACACCCGTCGCTACGTGGTCCGACGACGTATCCCTCTCGCACGACACCGTCCCGGTGTCGCTCGACCCATCCCCCCAATCGATGGTCGCGACGTAGAGCTCGCTACAGTTGACACTCGGTTGGGCGTTGCCCGTGTCGGTGAATGTTCCGACCAGGTGGTTGCCGGCGCTATTCCCTTCAACAACCGTGATGCCTGTCCCGCTGTCTGGGATCACCGTGATCGCATCGGGTGCGGCGATGGCAATCGCCGCGGTTGCTCCGCCGAGTCCGACTAGCAGGCCGGTGGCGCCGATAGCCGCCAGCAGTCGCTTGAATGAGTCCATTCCCCGTCCTCCTCCTGCGCTTCAGCGCCCTGACACTGTGTCACGGGTGCCGCTATTTGTAAAGTGCGGTATCCGAGAGTGGCGGTTCTCGGCGGAGGGTCTAGCCTTTCGCTTTGGCGGGCTTTGAGACTGACTTCTTGGCGGCCGGGGCTGGCTTGGCCGAAGCCCTCGAGGGTGTCTTGGGGGCGGTGGCGGCCGGCGCCAGCTTCGCCAGTGCACTCATCAGGCGGGCCTTGCGACGCGAGGCGTTGTTGGCGTGTAGAACCCCTTTCTCGGCCGCCTTATCGAGCGCGCTGATGGCCCGGCGGACCTCCTCGCTCGTCAGGCTGGCGGCGTCAGGTATCGCGGGACGCCGCGCCCGGGAGACCAGCGTCTTGACCGCCGAGCGGGTGGACCGGTTCCGGTCGCGCTTGCGAAGTGAGGCGCGCACGCGCTTTTTGGCCGATTGGGTATTCGCCATGCGAGCGGTGATTATAGCGGAGCGCAACTAGAATGACCTCCGATGTCTAGCGAGCGGCGGCGCATTGCGTCTGCCGCGACGCTCATCCTCGCCGCCTACGGCCTGAGCCGCGTGCTCGGCGCCGTACGCGAGCTCGTGATCGCGAACACCTTCGGGACCATGCACCAGATCGATGACTACCGCGTCGCCTTCGCGGTTCCCGACCTCCTCTTCAATCTCCTGCTGGCCGGCGCGATCAGTTCGGCCTTCATCCCGGTGCTCTCCGAGCACCTGGCCAAAGGCGAGAACCAGCGCACCCGCGAGATCGCGCAGCGGGTCCTCAACGCCGCGGTTGTCATCCTGACGCTCGGCGCGGTCGTGCTCTTCATCGTCGCCCCGTTCTATGTCTCGCTGATCGCCTTCGGCTACAGCACGCACGACCACGAGGTCATCGTCGGCTTGACCCGCATCCTCCTGCTCCAGCCGATCTTTCTCGGGGCGGGCGGAATGGTGATCGGCATCCTGACGGCCTATCAGCGGTTCCTGGCCCAGGCGCTCGCGCCCCTCTTCTACAACGGTGCCATCATCGTGGCCGCCGCCGTCTTCGCGCCCCGTTACGGCGTGACGGCGCTGGCCGTCGGCGTCGTCGTCGGCGCCATGCTGCACCTCGGCGTCCAGCTGCCGGCGCTCTGGCGGACCGGCTGGCGCCCAGTCCCTGCCCTCGGGCTCAACGATCCCGGCGTTCGAAAAGTCGGTCGGCTGATGTTTCCGATTGCGCTCGGTCTCGCCGCGGCCCAGGTGAACGTCTTCGTCGACACCATCCTCGGGACGTCGCTGCCGTACGGCCGGGTCGCGGCGCTGCGCTACGCCGACACCATGGCGCAACTCCCTCTCGGCACCTTCTCGCAGGCGCTCGCCTTCGTCCTCTTTCCCTTCCTCGCGCGGGACGCGGCGCTCGGTGCGCTCGAATCCATCCGCCATCGCACCTCGCTCGCGCTGCGCCTCAACATCTTTGTGCTGGTTCCGGCGTCCGTGGGACTCGCCCTCCTCGGCGTCCCGATCACGGCCGCCCTTTTCGAACGGGGACAATTCGGATCGGGTTCGGTGAGGGAAACGGCATTCGCCCTCACCTTCTTCAGTCTTGGGCTGGCCGGACAGGCAGCGACCGCGCTCCTGGTTCGTGTCTTCTACGCGCTCCAGGATGTGATCACGCCGCTGCGCATTTCGCTGGTCGTGATCGGCGTGAACCTCGCAACCAACATCGTGCTGGTGCATCTCTTGGCGCAAGGTGGCCTGGCGTTGGGCACCTCGATCGCCGCCACCCTCAACGCGATCCTGCTCGCCCGCGCCCTGCGTGGCCGGCTTGGCGGGCTCGAGGGCCGGCAGATTCTGCACACCGCCCGTCGCGCCATCATCGGCGTCGCTCCAATGGCCGTCGTCGTCGCCGGCGTCGCCGCGGTGATCACGGGCGGCTCGACGCAGGGCGGCCTGCGGCCGCTCGTGGCGACGCTGGTGGCGATCGCGCTCGCGGCCGTGACCTACTTCGGCGTCGAGCTCTTGCTGCGCAGTGAGGAAACCGGCATCCTTCTCTCGGTCATCCGGCGCGATCGCTCGCGCGTGTAGTGTGCTGACGTGGCGCTGATCCTGCCGGCCTACGCCAAGCTCAACCTGACGCTCGACGTCACCGGGCGCCGCCCCAATGGCTATCACGACATCGATTCCGTGATGCAGACCATCTCGCTGCACGACCTTGTCCTGGTCGAGCGGACTGACTGCCGCGTCTTCGAGGTAGTAGGGCCGGTCATCGAGGGGGAGAACCTGGTCCTCAAGGCGGCGCGGGAGCTCGAAGGCCACATCGGCCGGGCGTTGCCCTTCACGATCAGACTCTTCAAGCGGACCCCGATGGGCGCGGGGCTCGGCGGCGGCAGTGCCGACGCGGCTGCCTTCCTGCGGGCCGCCAACCTTCTATATGCGTTGAAACTGACCCCCGGCGACCTGATCGAGGTCGCATCCGCTGTCGGGCAGGACGTGCCGTTCCTGCTGTCGGGCGGCACGGCGCGCGCGACCGGTCTGGGATCGACGCTGTCGCCGCTGGCTCCGGTGCCCTCGACCTGGCGATTCCTCATCGTCAGTCCCCCGATCGAGATTTCGACGCGTGCCGTCTACCAGGCCGTCGACGGCGGCGCGCCGAGTGGGCACCGGACGCCAGCTCTCATCGCCGCGCTTTCAGCGAACAACAAAGAAGTCGTCCTCGGGAATGACCTGGAGGCCGCCAGCCGGCGCCTGTTCCCCGCCCTCGACGATGCCATCAATCGGCTGCGCGAGGCCGTGCCCGGGCTCACCATGAGCGGGACGGGGGCCGCGTTATTTGCCGTATTTAACGCTCGCCAGGATGCGGAGCGCGCGCTGCAAGCCGTGCGCGGTCTGGGATTCCCGGCGTGGCTGTGCCGTCCGGTTCCGGCCGCAGCCTGATGCGCGCCAGGCTCGGGGCGCGCGGAACGGCGGCGCTCTGGGCCGGCAAACTGACCGCCTCGCTGAGCCGCGGTTTGCGGCGCGGCGGTGGCACGACCCTCCCGGGCGATGTCTCACGCTGGGTCGACCCGAAGATCCTGACCAAGCTCTCGCGCTCGCTGACCGACGGCACCATCGTGGTCACCGGAACCAATGGCAAGACCACCACCGCCGCGCTGGTGCGCCACATCCTCGAGGCTCAGGGTCATCCGGCGGTCGCCAACCAGGCCGGCGCGAACCTGATCTTCGGCGTGACCGCCGCGGTCCTCAATCGAACCAGTTGGAGCGGTACGGTGCCGGCGACGGTGGGCCTGTTCGAGATCGATGAGGCGAGCCTGCCGCGACTCGTGCAGGAAGTCGCTCCCGGCACGATCGTCGTCACCAATCTCTTTCGCGATCAGCTCGACCGCTACGGCGAGCTAGAAACCACCGCGGCCCACATTCGACGCGCGCTCATCCAGGGTCCGGAGGGCATGACCGCGGTGCTCAATGCCGACGACCCGATGGTGGCGGCGCTCGGCGATGACCTGCCGCGCGTCATCTATGCGGGCCTCGACGACCCCAGCCTTTTGCGGCCGGAGCTGAGCCATGGCGCCGACGCCAAGTTCTGCCCACGCTGCGGCAGCGCCTTTGTGTTCGAGGGCGTCTACTTCGGACACGTCGGTCACTACTACTGTCCGCGCGGCGACTTCTCGCGGCCGACGCCCGACATCAGCGCGACGTCGGTAACGATCGAGGGCATGGAGCGGATGCATCTGCGGGTCACTGACGGCTCGCAGGAAGCCAGCGTCGAGGTCCCGCTCTCGGGTCTCTACAACGCCTACAACGTCGTGATGGCGCTGGCCGCCGCCAAAGCCATGGGCGTGCCACTCGCGAAGGGGGCGGCGGCGCTGCGAGACTTTACCCCCGCCTTCGGCCGCATGGAGCGAACCGTCATCGAAGGACGGCCGGCGGTCTTGTTGCTGGCCAAGAACCCCACCGGCTTCAACGAGGTGCTGCGCACCGCGATCCAGTTCGGCAAGGCTAAGTCCTTCCTGATCGCGCTGAACGACCGCATCGCCGACGGCCGGGACGTGTCGTGGATCTGGGATGTCGACTTCGAGCAGTTGAAGGAGGTCGCGCAACACATCGTCGTGAGTGGTGATCGCGCGCTCGACCTGCGGGTGCGGCTCAAGTACGCCCAGATTCCGGCCGACCGTATCGAGGTGGTCACCGACTGGCGTGACGCGCTCCAGCGCGCGGCCGGTGCGACGCCGGCGGGGGAGATGCTGTTCATCCTGCCGACCTATACCGCGATGTTGGAACTCCGCGCCGTCCTAACGCGGGATGGGGCGCTCCAGCCCTACTGGCAGGGCCGGCCGGTTGACGCGGAGCCACAGCGCGCCGATGGCCCCGGCGGCGAGCAGCGCGGCGATGTTGCCGACGTGACTCAGGACGGCGACCGCCGTCACGAGGGACGCCGGTCGCGCTCCGAAGGTGCTGAGCACGAGTAGGAAAAACCCCTCGTAAGTCCCCACCGAACCCGGCGTGATGCTGACTGCCTGGCTGACCACGAAGATGGTGCACGCCAGCACGAGGGTCGACAGCGAGAGCTCCGGTGAAAGCGCGCGAAAGAAAGCGACCAACCCGAACACGATGCAGAGCCAGACCAGCACGCTCAACGCCCCGGCAGCCGCAAGCCGTCGCGGGGAGCGAAGCGAGGCAAACCCCTTCAAGACCGATTCCGCAAAGGCATCAATGAAGGTCGCAATACGCCCGGGCAATCGCTGCGCCATCCGCTCGATGATGGCAAGCGTTGCCTGCGGGTGGGTAACCATCAGGTAGGCAACGACGCCGATCGCGACCGAGACGGCCGCGATCACCAGCACGCCACTCCACAATCCGAAGCTGTTCGAGCCCCCGCCGGAAACAGCGGCGGCGGCGACGGCAATCACGAGCAGGGCCAGCACGTCGAGAACTCTCTCGACGACCACGGTCGCGCCCGCCTCGCCGACGCCGATCTTGACGCGCGGGGCGATGGCGCCAATGCGCAGCAGCTCACCCAGCTTGAAGGGCGAGACCGTGTTGACCGCGAACCCGATCGCGGTCACGGCGGTGGCGTCGCCCAGCCGCGCGTGCGGTGCTGAGGCCTGCAGGATCACCTGCCAGCGCCAGCCGCGCACCACGATGAAGGCGAGGTAGGCCAATTCTGCGAGCACGATCCATCCCGGTGACGCCCGCCGCATCGCCGCGCCGACCTCGGCGGGATGCACGGTGCGCAGCAGGCCGTACAGGATCAGGACGCCGACGGCCAGCAGGATGGCCGCCTGGATCGCCCGCCTGCGGGTCAGTTCCGTCTCCCGGCAAGCCGGATCATAGTGGCCATCGCCCGGAAAATCTCCTGGCGCGAAATCTTGGACTCTCCGCGAGTCCGGTCGGTAAACGTGATCGGCAGCTCCACGATGGTGAGCCCCGCGCGCTCGCAGCGGGTCAGCAGCTCCACCAGCGCGGAATATCCAGACGACCGGAGTGGGCGCGTGACGAGAAACTGGAGCGCGCGGAGACTGTAGCAACGAAAGCCGCCCGTGCAGTCGTGGGTCCGCAGCCGGAGCAGCTGTCGGGCGACGAAGTTCGCGGTCGCGCTCAACACCCGCCGATCGGCTCCCCATCCCTCGATGGCGCCGCCCCGAACGTAGCGCGAACCAACCGACAGGTGCGCTCCCTCCTCGACCGCCTGGAGCAGTGCCGGGATGCGCTCGGGCGGATGCGAGAAGTCCGAATCCATCGTGATGACGGAGGTATACCCGTGCTGCAGGCCATAGGCGAACCCGGCCATGTACGCCGTCCCCAGGCCGAGCTTCGCCGGTCGCGCCATGATCTCGAGCCGCGCGTCTTTCAGGATCTGCTCGCGCACCATGTCGCCCGTGCCGTCGGGCGAGGCATCATCGATGACAAGAACGTCGGCCTGGGGCGCTGACTCATGCACCCACTCGACGAGGGTCAGGATGTTGCTCGCCTCGTTGTAGGTCGGGATGCAGACCAGCGGGCGAGCCACGCGCCGTACCATACCCAATGTGACCGAGCCGGTGCTGCGAATTGCCCATCTCTATGCAGACGAGATGAACATCTACGGTGACCGCGGCAACATCCTGACGCTCACCATGCGGGCGCAATGGCGCGGCATTCCGGTCGAGGTGCGATCCATCGGGCGGGGGCCGGCCCCAGATCTGTCGGATATCGACCTGATCTTTTGGGGTGGCGGGCAGGATCGCGACCAGGAGCTGGTCTTCAAAGATGCCGCGGCACACAAAGTCGACGCGATTCGGCGAGCCATCGACCGCGAGACGGTGGTGCTGGCGGTCTGCGGCGGGTACCAGCTCCTCGGTGAGTACTACGTCACGGCTGATGGCAAGAAATTGCCCGGGCTGG
>Ga0209011_1000857_pt1 | contig 11101 bp, 6 predicted proteins | sample BlaSpr_A8_OM1_M3_FD_187986 | JGI IMG/M metagenome (GOLD analysis project Ga0209011, IMG submission 187986) | Forest soil microbial communities from Thunder Bay, Ontario, Canada - Black Spruce, Ontario site 2_A8_OM1_M3 (SPAdes) (version 2) | ecosystem: Environmental > Terrestrial > Soil > Boreal... | reverse complement strand
ACGTGGCCGTGGGCGAACGATCAGCGCCACGTTGGAGCGTCAACGGCCACGTCGCCGTCGCCGTCGCCGTCAACGTCAACGTCAACGTCAACGTCAACGTCAACGTCAACGTTAACCAAGTGGAACGAACTTCAGGGCGGATGTCTTAATTCGGTGGCCCGGTGCTGGGCGCGAGCGGGCCCCGTCCCTGCCGCGCCAGCCATTCGAGATCGGTGCGGCCGACCAGCCCCGATGGGGCGGCCGTTGCGAAGCAAAACGACGCGCCGCCAGTCTGCCAAGAGGGTCCGACAAACGCGCGCTCAGCCCCTGCGCGGCATGCGTTCCTCCAGTTCCTCGATGGTCTTGGGCCAGTCGTCGTGAAGAAGGCGCGCCAGGCTGCGGTCGGAGAGCAGCTTGCCGCCGGTCTGGCAGCGCGGGCAATAGTTGGTCTCGTTGTCGGCATAGGCGATGCGCTGCACAAGGGTGCCGCACACCGGGCAGGGCTTCTTGTACTTGCCGTGCACCGCCATGCCCTCGCGGAAGGCGGTGACCTTTTCGGGGAAGCCTTCGCCAGCCTCGTCGCGCAAGCGCTGCGTCCAGTCGATCAAGGTTGCTCGCGTTGCCTGGTAGAGCCGCGCCGCGTCCTCGGCCGGGAGCTTCTGCGTCAGCTGCGCGGGGGAAAGCTTCGCCCGATGGAGGATCTCGTCGGAGTAGGCGTTGCCGATGCCCGAGAAGAGCCGCGGGTCGGTGAGCGAGCGCTTCAAGGTGTGGTTCTCGCTGCGCAGCGCCGCCTCGAACTGCTCGCGGGTGGCCTCGAGCGGCTCGATGCCTCCGCGCCGGAACTCGTCGAGCGAGCGCGCCAGATGAATCGAGGCGCGCCTCTTCGTCGCCGCCTCGGTGAGGAGCAGCGCGCCGCTGGAGAAATCGAAGGCGGCGAGGCCGAGCTTGCCGGGGATCTTCGCCCCGCGCTCCTTCCAGCGCAGCCGGCCTGCGATCATGAGATGCACGACGAGGAACAGCCCGCCCTCGAGCGTGAAGACGATGCGCTTTCCCAGCCGGCTGATCTCCAGCACCTTGCGCCCCGCCGCGGCGCTGAGCGGCGGATCGAACGTGCGCAGCACGAACGGGCTCGCCACCCGCACGCCCTGCAGCACCTGCCCGGCCACCCGCTGCCGCAGCGCTTCGACGTAGACGGTGACGTCAGGGAGCTCCGGCAAGCTCCACCATCTCGAAGACGTACCCGTCGGGGTCCTCGAAATCGCGCGCGCGCCCGCCGGGGATCTCGTGCGGGGGGCCCAAGGCGCGGGCCCCGTGGCGCTCGACCAGCGCGCCCATCTCGTCGAGGTTCATGACGCGGATGCCCAGGACGGGGCCGCCGCGATCGTATCCGCGCTTGTCGAGCGCCTTGGCGTAGAAGACGGGGTGGAGCGCGAGCAGGAGCCCGGGCCGCAGCTCCAGTTCGACCCACCCCGGCGCGGCGGATTTCTCGGGCAGGCCGATGACGTCCCGCCAGAATGCGCGCGCCTGCTCGACGTCGGGCACTTGCAGGCTGACCCAGCAGAGCTCGTTCACGTTGCGCACTGTAGCCGGATCGCCTAATCCCAGCATTCATGAAAATCGCCGTGGCCGGATCGAGCGGGCTGATCGGCGCGGAGCTCTTGCGCGAGCTGCGCGAGCGCGGCGACGAGGTGGTCGCGCTCCCCAGGCGAGGGACGGCGCGCTGGTCGCTCGAGGGCATCGACGCGGTGGTCAACCTGGCGGGCGCCAGCGTGGGCGGCAAACGCTGGTCGCCCGAGTACAAGAAGGAGATCCTCGACAGCCGCGTGCTCCCGGCGCGCGAGCTGGTCCAGGCGATGCGCAGCGCCGACCGCAAGCCGCTCGTGCTGGTCAACGCCAGCGCCGTCGGATTCTACGGCGGGCGCGGCGACGAACGGCTCGACGAATCGGCGGGGCCGGGGGCCGACTTCCTCGCCGTGGTTTGCCAGGAGTGGGAGGCCGAGGCGCGGAAGGCCGAGGACCTGGGCGTGCGCAGCGTGCAGCTCCGCACCGGCATCGTGCTCTCGGCGAGGGGCGGGGCGCTGCAGCAGATGCTGCCGCCCTTCAAGGCTTTCGTGGGCGGGCCCATCGGCAGCGGGAAGCAGTGGTTCCCCTGGATCCACATCGCCGACGAGGTGGCCGCGGTGGTGCGCGCCATCGACAGCGACCTGCGCGGACCGGTGAACCTGGTCTCGCCCGGAATCGTCACCATGAAGGAGTTCGCGCGCGCCCTGGGCAGTGCTCTGCACCGGCCCTCCTGGGCGCCGGTGCCGGCGGCGGCCCTGAAAATCCTCCTGGGAGAATTCGCTGCGGTGCTGCTGGAAGGCCAGCGCGCGGTGCCCAAGAAGCTGATCGACACCGGCTTCGAGTTCCGCTTCCCCGAATTGGACGCCGCCCTAGGCGACCTGCTTTGAAGCGATGGAGCGCGCGATCCGCTGCGCCTCGCGGCTGATCTCCCGCAGCGCGCTGCAGGCAGACGGCGGTGGCCAGGCCGGCGGCGCTCGCTCCGACGATGACCGTGTTCGCATCGGGTTCCATCCGCGCCAGCGTATCTCAAGCAGCTCTTGACGGACCCCCGGCGCATGATGTGAATGCGACCATGCCCGGCGAATTCACTCACCTGCACTTGCACACGCTCTACAGCCTCCTCGACGGCGCCATCCGGCTGCCCGATCTGATGAAGTCCTGCGCCGCCTCCGGCATGAAGTCGGTGGCCGTCACCGACCACGGCAACATGTTCGGCGTGGTGAATTTCTACCAGGAGGCGAAGAAGCACGGCATCAAGCCCATCATCGGCTTCGAGGCGTACGTGGCCGGCGAGAAGGGCATGGGGGACAAGAGCCAGCGCGTGGGCAACCACCTGGTGCTGCTGGCGCAGAACGAAATCGGTTATCGAAACTTGCGCTATTTGTCTACCAAAGCGTTTACCGACGGATTCTATTACGACCCGCGCGTCGACAAGCCGCTCCTGCGCCAGCACAGCGAGGGCATCATCGCGCTCACCGCCTGCATGGCGGGCGCCGTCCCGCGCGCGGTCCGCCGCGGAGACATGGACGAGGCGCGCAGGGAGGTGCGCGAGCTCAAGTCGATCTTCGGCGACCGGCTCTACCTCGAGATCCAGAGCAACGCGCTCAAGGAGCAGCTGCCCGTCAACCACGGCGTCTGCGAGCTGGCGCGCGAGGAGGGTGTGGCGCTGGTCGCCACCGCCGACAGCCACTACGTGCGGCGCGACGACGCCCGGGCGCACGAGGTGCTGATGGCCATCGCCTCGGGGCGCACCTTCGACGATCCCAAGCGGCTGCGGCACGAGACGGAAGAGCTGTACATCAAGTCGCCCGAGGAGATGTACGGCGCGCTCGAGGCGGTGACCGGCGTGGGCGCCGAGTGGCGCGAGGCGGTGCACAACAGCTGGCTCATTGCGCAGCGCTGCAACGTCGAGCTGAACCTCAAGGACAAGCACTTACCAAAGTTCCAGGTGCCCGAAGGGGAGACGCTCCAGTCGTACTTGCAGCGGCGCGCGCGAGAGGGGCTGGACCAGCGCTTCCGCGAGATTCCCTACCCGATCGACAACGATCAGTATCGCGAGCGGCTCGAGCGCGAGCTTCAAGTGATCATCGAGATGGGGTTTCCCGGGTACTTCCTCATCGTCCAGGACTTCATCAACTGGGCGAAGCGCAACGGCATCCCCGTCGGGCCGGGGCGCGGCTCGGGCGCCGGATCGCTGGTGGCGTACGCGCTGCGCATCACCGACATCGACCCGCTGCCGTACAACCTGCTCTTCGAGCGCTTCCTCAACCCCGAGCGCGTCTCGATGCCGGACTTCGACGTCGATTTCTGCCAGGAGCGGCGCGGCGAAGTGATCGAGTACGTCTCGCAGAAGTACGGCCGCGACAACGTGGCGCAGATCATCACCTATGGAGCGCTGTCGGCGAAGAGCGCCATCAAGGACGTGGCGCGCGTGATGGGGCTGCCCTTCGCGGAGGTGAACGAGCTGACGCGCAACATCCCCAACCTCATCGACGGACATCCGGCCACCATCGAGAAGGCGCTGCAGCACGAGCCCAAGCTGACGCAGATCCAGGAGCAGAAGCCCATCTTCAAGACCATCGTCGAGTACGCGCGCGCGCTCGAGGGGCTGACGCGCTCGACGGGCATGCACGCCGCCGGCGTGGTCATCGGCGAGAAGCCGCTCTGGGAATACGTGCCGCTCTGCCGCGGGCAGAACGGCGAGCTGGTGACGCAATTCGCAAAGGACGAGGTCGAGCTGGCGGGGCTGGTCAAGTTCGACTTCCTCGGCCTCAAGACGCTCACGGTCATCAGCGACGCGGTGAAGCTGATCAACCGCGGGCGCGCCGAGGCGGAGAAGGTCGACGTCGCGCGCCTGCCCCTCGACGACAAGAAGACCTACGACGTCATCTCGCGCGGCGACACCGGCGGCGTCTTCCAGCTGGAATCGAGCGGCTTCACCGAGATGGTGAAGAAGCTCAAGCCGTCGGTGTTCGAGGACATCATCGCCGCCGGCGCGCTCTACCGGCCGGGCCCGCTCGACAGCGGCATGGTCGACGTCTTCATCAACCGCAAGCACGGCCGCGAGCGCGTCACGTACCCGCACCCGCTGCTCGAGCCCATCCTGCGCGGCACCTACGGCGTCATCGTCTATCAAGAACAGGTCATGCAGATTGCGCAGGTGCTGGCGGGCTACCCCCTGGGCCGCGCCGACCTGCTCCGCCGCGCGATGGGCAAGAAGAAGGCCGAGGTGATGGCCAAGGAGCGCGGCGGGTTCGTCGAGGGGTGCGGCGCCAAAGGCGTCGAGCCGCGGCTCGCCAATGAGATTTTCGACTTGATGGAGAAGTTTGCCGAATATGGCTTCAACAAGTGTGTAATTGGTAAAACAGTCATTACCGACTCGCGCACCGGTGCGCGCGCGACCGTGAAGGAATTGTTCGACGAGCGGCGCCCGTTCACCATCCACGCGCTGGGCGAAGACGGAAAGCTGCGCTGCCGGGAGGTCGTCGACGTCATTGCCAATGGAAGAAAGCCTGTCTTCGAGCTGCGCACCGCGCTCGGACACCGCATCGTCGCGACGGCGAACCATCCCTTCCGTACCCTCGATGGGTGGAAACAGCTCGGCGACCTGCACGCCGGCGATCGCATTGCCGCGCCGCGACGCCTCGCCGTTGCGGCGAAAGAGCGCTGGCCGGCGCACCAGATCATTTGCCTTGCTGGACTGATCTCCGAGGGCAATACCTGCCATCCCTCGAGTCTGTATTTCTATAACAATTCGCCCGTCCTCATCGACGATTTTGCAAAAGCAGCAAGTCGATTTCCAGATTCGATCGCGCGGACCTACCAGCGGCCGAGCGGCGGCATCGAGGTCTGCGTCAACACTGGCCGTCGCGGCTCATTCGCCGCCTCCGGCAATGCCGCCATGGCCACGGCCCCCCTGCGATCCGGTGCGTTCGAGTGGGCGCGGGCTCTCGGTATCCTGGGGCTCACGGCGAGCGAGAAGAAGGTCCCTGAGCCCGTATTCTTGCTCTGCGAGCAGGACATCGAGCTTTTTCTCGGGCGGCTCTGGGCTGGCGACGGTTTCATCTCCGGCCGTGGTGACAACCAGACGCCATTCTATGCGACGTCTTCGGAGCAGCTTGCGAAGGACGTGCAGGCGCTGCTGCTGCGACTTGGAATACCCAGCGCGGTGCACAAGAAAATCTTCAAATATCGCGATCAGGAGCTGCCGGCCTGGACGGTGCACCTCGTCGGCGACGGCTCAATCGAGACTTTCCTCGATCGAGTGGCGCCCCACTGCCTGTCCCGCGAAGCGCGGGTCGCCGAATTGCGGCGATACGTGCGTGGGGTGGTCAGGTTCAGCAGCAAGGACACGGTGCCGCCGGAGATCCGCCGCTGGGTTGCCGAGGAGCGGGTCGGGCATGGGTGGACCTGGGGCGAGCTCGAACGTCGCAGCGGCGTCAGCGCAAGAGAGCTGACGGGAAATGGCAGCAGGGCGAAGCGCGGTTTCCAGCGCAGCACCATCGCCGCTTTGGCGAAAGCTCTTCGCTCTCGCCGCCTCGCTCGAGCAGCGGATTCTGACATCTACTGGGACAGCATTATCTCCATCGAGTCCCGTGGGAGCGAGGAGACGTACGACCTCACTGTCGAGGGCGATCACAACTTCATCGCCGACGGCCTCATCGTCCACAACTCCCACTCCGCGGCGTACGGGCTCATCACCTACCAGACGGCGTGGCTCAAGGCGCATCACCCGGTCGAGTTCATGGCCGCGCTCTTCACCAGCGAGAAGGACAACACCGACAAGGTGGTGGCCCACATCGCCGAGGCGCGCGCCGACGGCATCACCGTGCTGCCGCCCGACGTCAATGAGTCGGACCTGGCCTTCGGCGTGGCGCCCGACCCCAAGAAGCCGGGAAACCAGATCATCCGCTTCGGGCTGGGGGCCATCAAGGGCGTGGGCGAAAACGCCGTCGAGGCCATCCTCGCCGCCCGGCAGAAACCCTTCGCCGGGCTGTTCGATTTCTGCGCGCGCATCGACATGCGCAAGCTGAACAAGAAGGTGCTCGAGGCGCTGGTCTGCGCCGGCGCCTTCGACTTCACCGGCAAGCCGCGCAAGGCGCTCTTCGAATCGAGTGAGGCGGCGCTGCAGGCCGGGTCGTCCGCGCAGAAGGACCGCGAGTCGGGCCAGTTCGGGCTCTTCGCCAGCGCCAAGCCCGACGCGGCGCCCGAGGAGCGCGTCTCCGGCAAGGAAGAGTGGTCGGAGCGCGAGCGCCTCGCGCTCGAGAAACAAGCGATCGGCTTCTACATCACCGGCCACCCGCTGGCCCGCTACGCCGAGGACGTGAAGCGTTACGCCACGCACACCTGCGCTTCGCTCGCCGGCGCCAAGGGGTTCGAGAAGATCGCGGTGGCGGGCATCATCACCGGCTGGCGCGAGCGCCTCACCAAGACGGGAAAGAAGATCGCCTTCGCCAGCCTCGAGGACCTGACCGGCGCGCGCGACTGCGTCATCTATGAAGACGTCGCGCAGAAGTACGAGGCGCTGCTCAAAGGCGACGAGCCGGTGCTGGTCAAGGGGGTGGTGCGGCTGGCGGAGAAATTCGGGGCCGAGGCGCAGTCCGAGAACGCCGAGCCGTCTCCGGAGATCAAGGTGGACGAGGTGAGCCGGCTGGCCGACGTGCGCGCCGCCAAGGCCACGCGCGTCGAGCTGCGGCTGCAGGCCGAGCAGGCCACGCCCGAGCGCCTCTCCGAGCTCAAGGCGCTCCTCGGCAAACATCCCGGGTCGTGCAGCGCGGCGCTCAGCATCGTCGTTCCGGGGACGGCGGAGACCCGCATCGCGCTCAAGGGCACGCGCGTGGCGGCCTCGGACGACCTTCTGGCGGCGCTGGACCGGCTCTTCGGGGGAAAGGTGTCGCAGGTCCGCTGACGAGCGGGCCACCGCTCTCGCCCGCTACTGGGCGCGGTGCGCGACCGCCTCGTTCACGCCTTGAGCCACTGCTCGACGTCCGGCTCGGCATCGTCGAGCGACTTGGGGTCGCCCGCGCGCAGCTTGACCGGCTCGTCCATCGGCACCGTCGTGTACTCGTCGGAGGAGATGTACTTCCAGCGGATGGGGAACGGGCTCTCGCGCGCCTGCTGCGCGCCGTCGAGTTGGACCTTGAAGAGCGCCATGTCCACCACCAGGCCGGGCAGCGCCTTGCGGAACCGATCCACCAAGGCGCGCACCCGCGCGGGGTCTGCATCGGCCGAGCGCAGAATCTCGTCGCTCACCAGCACCCGCACCGGGAGCTGCGTGGCGGCCTCGCGGGCCTGGCGCGCCAGCTCGGTGACCGCGGCTTGGGCGCGAGGCTCGGTGTCCCGTTGCCGGGCGTCGGACCAGGCCAGCTCGAGGTACTTGGGCCAGCGCCCCAGCGCCCGGAAGTCATCCGGGACCAGCCCCAGCCCGAGGTGCGAGCGGACGGACCGGAAGGTCTTCGCGGGCGGCCCGCTGGCCTCCTCGGGAACCAGCTCGATATGGGCCATCTCCTGCGGCACCCCGCGCGGAACGCGCTGCTCGGCGCGGGCGCCGCGGCCGGCGCCGCCCGTTCCGCCGGCCAGCGCCTGGCCGAGGACCTCCACCGCCATGAGCATCTTGGGATCGAGATAGTGAAAGACGTCGACCTGCCCGCGGATCTCGTCGATCTCGTCGAGGTCGTAGCCCGCCCACTCGAGTTGCGTTTCGATGAGGGGACAGCCGAGCTCGACGGCCGCCTGCGCCGCCCTGGCGCGCAGGTCGTCGGCCGCCTCCTCGAAGGCCCGCAGCCGCACAGCGGTGCGGAGCGCTTGCCAGCACGGCAAGAGCGCTTTTTCGGCGGCCAGCGCGCGGAACAAGACCGGCACGCGGCCGATCCGCAGCTTGCGCGTGATCAGCTCGTACGCCTCGATGGTGGCGCGGTCTGCCTGCGTCTCGTCGACCAATGCCAACCGCTCGCCTGACTTGCCGTTGCCCTTGCCCGCCATCCGTACCCCCAGCCCCTCAAACTGAACAACACCTGCCGTTCCGACAACCCACGCGGCGCGCGATGTATTCGCAACTTGACCCATGCAGTCCTCGGCGCGACTGTGGAAACCCCCCATGGTCACGCTGGAGGACATCGTCGCCGCACGCGAACGCATCCGCGGCAACGTCGCCGTCACTCCCTGCAGGCTGTCGGAGCCCTTCACCGAGCTGTGCGGGGCGCAGATCTACTTCAAGCTGGAAAACCTGCAGCGGACCGGCTCGTTCAAGGAGCGCGGCGCGGCCAACAAGCTGGCCCAGCTCACCCCCGGGGAGCGCGCCCGCGGCATGGTGGCGGCCAGCGCGGGCAACCACGCGCAGGGCGTCGCGTACAACGCCGCGCGGCTGGGCGTGAAAGCGACCATCGTCATGCCCGAGACCACCGCGCTCATCAAGGTCCAGGCGACGAAGAAATTCGGCGCGCAGGTGGTGCTCGCGGGCAGCGCCATCGAGGACGCGTTCGCGGAGGCGCGCCGCCTCGAAGGGGAGAAGGGTTACGTCTTCATCCACGCCTTCGACGACGACGCCATCATCGCCGGGCAGGGCACGGCGGGGTTGGAGATTCTCGAGCAGGTCCCCGACGTCGACGTGGTGGTGGCCGCCGTCGGCGGGGGCGGCTGGCTGGGCGGCATGGCAGTGGCGCTCAAAACGCTCAAACCGGGTATGCGCGTCGTCGGCGTGGAGGCCGCCCGCCTGCAGAAGATGCGCGCCGCGCTCGAAGCGGGCGCGCCGGTCATGCTTCCCGCCGCCACCACGCTGGCCGACGGCATCGCCGTCAAGCGCTGCGGCGAGCGCACGCTGCCGCTCTTCCAGCGGCATGTCGACGAGATCGTCGCCGTCGACGACGAGGAGGTGGCCAACGCCATCCTCCTGCTCATCGAGCGCGAGAAGACCGTAGCCGAGGGGGCCGGAGCCGTCCCTGCCGCGGCCCTCTTGCAGAAAAGGATTCCCAACCTGACCCGCGCCACCAAGGTGGTGTGCGTCATTTCGGGCGGGAACATCGACGTGAACATCCTCGCCCGCATCATCGAGCGCGGACTGGTGAAGGAGGGTCGCCGCGCCCTGCTTTCGGTGCGCGTGCCCGACCGCCCGGGGATGCTGGCGGGAGTCCTGACGGCCGTGGCGGCCGAGCGAGCCAACGTACTGGAAGTACACCACATTCGGGAGTTCCTCTCGGGGCCCATCGGCGACACCGAGATCGAGCTCACGCTGGAGACGAAGGGGCCGGAGCAGGTGGAGGCGCTGGTCGCCGCCCTTTCCGCCAAGGGTTTCGCCGTCCTGAAACGTTGATCGGCATGCACCGAAGCGGACCGCGGTTTAAAGGATCAGATCGTCCGGACCTTCGTTCCTTGTTGGGCGTCGGTCAGCCAGCTATCTTCCTGTGACGTACTGCCGCCTGCCGAAAGAGCCGCCGCCCATGCGAAAGCCCGCCCGCCTCGCTCTACTCCTCCCCGCCGCGCTCCTCATTTCGCTCTTCGCTTTGCAAGGGGACCGGGCCCACGCCGCGGTCGAGCCGCAAAGAGACAAGAACTACGACCTGGCGAGCCTCGACGTCTTCCGGCGCACCATCGTCCAGATCAAGGACAACTACGTCGACCCCAGCCGCATCAACCCCAAGGAAATGTTCACCGCCTCGCTCGAAGCGGTCGAGCGCCAGGTGGCCGAGGTGATGGTCGAGGTGGGCGGGCCGCCCTGCGACGACAAGCCGGCCAACAAGGAGCCCGGCACCACCGCGCTGGTGCAGAGCAACCCCAACAACCCCGGCAACCCGGTGCTGGAGAAGAACCGCGCCCAGGCGGCCGGCTGCGCGCACGCCGACTCGAAGATCCCCGAGGGCCGCGTGCGCGTGACGGTGGGCAATGCCAGCAAGGAATTCGACTACCGCGACATCGACTCCATCTGGCAGATCCCGCTCAAGATGCACGAGGTCTTCACCTTCGTGCGCGACAACCTCGTCACCCAGAACGACCAGCGCGAGATCGAGTACGCCGCCATCAACGGCATGCTCTCCACGCTCGACCCGCACAGCTGGTTGCTCAAGCCCGAGGTCTACAAGGAGATGAAGGTCCAGACCCGCGGCGAGTTCGGCGGGCTCGGGTTCGTCATCTCGATGATCGACGATCGCCTCACGGTGCGGAAGGTCCTCAAGAACACGCCCGCCTACAAGGGCGGCGTGAAGAAGGGCGACGTCATCACGCAGATCGACAACGACTCGACGGTCAGCATGGATCTTCAGGAAGCCGTCGACCGCATGCGCGGCAAGCCGGGCACCAAGGTGTCCATCTACGTCTCGCACAAGGCCGCCGAGTCGAAGAAGCTCGACCTGACGCGCGCGCTGGTGACGTACGAGACGGTCACCTCCAAGCTGCTCGACAACGGCATCGGCTACGTGCGGCTCTCGGGGTTCTCCGGCACCACCACGCGCGACATGATGGCCGCCATCAAGACGATGAAGGCGCAGAACGGCGGCTCCTTGCGCGGTCTCATCCTCGACGTGCGCGGCAATCCCGGCGGGCTGCTCGAGCAGGCCATCCAGGTGAG
>Ga0209011_1000855_pt1 | contig 11108 bp, 20 predicted proteins | sample BlaSpr_A8_OM1_M3_FD_187986 | JGI IMG/M metagenome (GOLD analysis project Ga0209011, IMG submission 187986) | Forest soil microbial communities from Thunder Bay, Ontario, Canada - Black Spruce, Ontario site 2_A8_OM1_M3 (SPAdes) (version 2) | ecosystem: Environmental > Terrestrial > Soil > Boreal... | reverse complement strand
TGAAGGACTGAATGATGCTCAAGACGATTGTCAGGTAGCGCGTATACTGTGTAATCTTGCGCCGACCGAGTTCGCCTTCCTTCTGCAGGCGCTCGAGATACGGAAAAACCACGGTCATCAACTGCAGGATGATCGACGAGGTGATGTACGGCATGATGCCGAGCGCGAAAATCGTCAGGCGGCGGAAGTTGCCTCCGCTGAAGAGATCGAAAATGCCCAGGACCGATCCCGCAGACTGGTTGAACATCTGTTCCAGCACCGCGGTGTTGATTCCCGGCGTGGGAATGTGCGCACCAATGCGGTATACCGCCAGCAGTGCCAGCGTGAACAGCACACGGTTCCGCAAGTCTTCGATGCGGAACATGTTCTTCACAGCTTCGACGAATCGGTTCATGCCTGTTTCCTGCGATTCCTCTTTAAGCTACAACCTCGAACGTGCCACCCGCCTTGGTAATCTTTTCTTTTGCCGAGGCACTGAACGCCTGCGCGTGAATCGCCAGCTTGGTCGTCAGCTCTCCATCGCCGAGAACCTTGATGGGGTCCGTGGCGCGGCGCACAAAACCGTGCGCGCGGAGCAACTCGGGAGTAACCGTCTCGCCGGCCGGAAAAACGTTCAATTCCGCCAGGTTCACGACCGAGTAGGTCACTCCAAAGGGATTGTGAAAGCCGCGCTTCGGCATGCGCCGGTGCAGCGGCATCTGTCCGCCTTCAAAGCCGCGGCGGCGCGAATAGCCGCGGCGCGACTTCTGTCCCTTGTTGCCGGCGCCCGCGGTCTTGCCGAGCTTTGAACCCATGCCGCGGCCCACGCGAACTTTCTTCTTGCGCGAGCCCGCGGGAGGCTGCAAATTCGAGAGCGTGAAGGAGCGGCGCGCCTTCGACGCCGGCGCCGCCGGCTTGTGCTGACCACGCTTGCGGGTCCCTCTCGGGCCGCTTGAACTTTTTCTCGCCATCGCTTTACCCCACCACTTCCACGAGGTGCCGCACCTTGTGGATCATGCCGCGCACCGACGGCGTGTCCTGGCGCTCGACCACCTGATGCATTCTCCGCAAGCCGAGGCCGCGGATGGTTTGACGCATATCATCGGTGCAGCTGATAAAGCTGACTACCCACTTGATCTTCACCGTGCCGCCGGACTTCTTGCCATCGTGCTCGGTCCGGTTATAGGGCTTGACGGGAGTTTTTACGCTCGCCACTTTTTTGCCGGCCATTAGTCGCCCTCACTCCCCGCGGCTTTTTCCTTGGGTGGCTTGCCGCTGATTTCTTCCACTGTCTTCGAGCGCGTTTCCGCCACGTGCGCTATATCCTTCAAGCCGAGGAGCGCCGCGAAGGTCGCCTTGACGACGTTGTGCGGGTTCGATGTGCCGATCGATTTCGTCAGCACGTTGTGAATCCCCGCCACTTGCATCACCTTGCGCACCGGACCGCCGGCGATGACGCCCGTGCCTTCCGACGCGGGCTTGAGCAGCACTTGAGCCGAGCCGTAACGCCCCAAAACCTGGTGCGGAATCGTCGTACCCTTCAGATTCAGCTTGATCAGATTCTTTTTCGCCTGCTCGATGCCCTTCTTGATGGCCATGGGCACTTCGCGGGCTTTGCCCATGCCGAATCCCGCATGACCGTGGCTGTCGCCGACGACCACCAGCGCGGAGAAACTGAGGTTCTTGCCGCCCTTCACGACCTTGGTGACGCGGTTGATGGCGATCACGTCATCCTTCAGCTCCGAAGGATTCACTTCCAGGAGCCGGCGTACCGCTAGACTGTCTCGCAAAATTTGCTTCGACATAGGCTTAGAACTGTAACCCCGCTTCCCGCGCCGCATCCGCGAGCGCCTTGACGCGGCCGTGATACTTGTATCCGCCGCGGTCGAACACCACTTTACTTACGCCGGCAGCCTTGGCGCGGTCGGCGACAATCTTGCCGATCACTTTCGCTGCCGCGATGTTGCCCCCACCCTTCAAATTCTTTTTTGTTTCGCCGTCCACCGAGCTGGCGGAAACCAGCGTCTTGCCCGAACGGTCGTCGATCACTTGCGCGTAAATGTGTCCCAGCGAACGGTACACGCACAGGCGCGGGCGCTCCGGCGTGCCTTCGACCCTGGTGCGCACCCGCGCGTGGACACGCTGCCGGTGCAAATCCCTCGATAGCTTGCGAACTCTTGCTGATGCCACAGTCGTTTCTCCCTTACAGTTTTCAGTTATAAGTCATAAGTTCTAAGTAAAGGGCTCGGAACTTATTGCTCAAAACTGACAACTCAGAACTTCCTTCCGTCAAGCGGCCGACACTGTAAAAATTCCCGTGGTTCCGTTATCGGTCTAAGTTTTGAGTTCCTAAACTAATAACCTAGAACTGAAAACTTAAAACTCTTTACGCGGCGCCGGCCTTTGCTCCCGCCTTGCCGGCCTTCTTCTTCAGCCGCTCACCGGTGATGCGCACGCCCTTCTGCTTGTACGGGTCGGGCGGGCGCAGCGAGCGCATGTCCGCGGCAACCTGGCCGACCTGGCCCTTGTCCGCGCCGCTTACGACGATGTGCGTCTGCTTTTCGACGGCGACCTGAATGCCTTCCGGAATCGGAAATTCGATCGGGTGCGACTTGCCGAGCGCGAAGGCAACCATCTTGCCCTTCAACTCGGCGCGATAGCCGACGCCCACGATGTCGAGCTCCTTCTTGAAGCCCGACGTCACCCCATGCACGGCGTTGGCAACCAGCGCGCGAGCGAGGCCGTGAAGAGCGCGATGCTCTTCCGTCGCGCGAAGGGCGGTCAGCACGCCGTCCTTCTGTTCGAAGGTGATGCCATGCGGGATCGCGAAGGAAAGCTTGCCCTTCGGCCCCTGCACATCGATCTTGCCGGGCTGCGTGGCGATCTTTACGCCTGCCGGCACTGGAATTGGTTTGCGTCCGATACGTGACATCTTCTCTATTTTCCTTGACTAGAAATACCTGCTACCAGACTTCGCAAAGAATCTCGCCGCCCACTTTGGCCTTGCGCGCCGCGCGGCCGCTCATCAGCCCTCTCGGCGTGGTCATGATACTGATGCCCAGCCCGCCCACGACGGGACGAATATCGGCCGAGCCGAGATAGGAACGCGCGCCCGGCCGCGAAATGCGCTTCAGTCCGGTGATCACGCTGCGGCGGTCCGGGGTGTACTTCAGGAAAACGCGCAGCATCTTGCGCGTCTTGTTCTCGTCCACCAGCTTGTAGGTCGAGATGTAGCCCTCTTCCTTGAGAATGCGCGCGATCTCCGTCTTGAGCTTCGAGACCGGAACATCGACGCGCTGGTGCTTGGCGGCCGCCGCGTTGCGGAGGCGCGTCAGAAAATCGGCAATGGGATCCGTCTGCATAGTTCTCCTACCAGCTGGCTTTCACGACGCCGGGGATTTCTCCCTTCAGCGCCATACCGCGAAAACAGATTCTGCACATCTGGAATTTGCGGATATACCCGCGCGCCCGGCCGCAGCAGCGGCAGCGGTTGCGTATCCGCACCTTGAATTTCGGTTTCTTGAGCGACTTGGCGATTTTTGCTGTGCGTGCCATTTATTGCGCGACCCCTTTTTCGCGAAACGGAAACCCGAGCCCCTTGAGCAGCTCGCGGCCCTGCTCATCGTTCTTCGCGCTGGTCGTCATGGTGATGTTCATGCCCTTGATCTTGTCCACGCGCGTGTAATCGATCTCCGGAAACACCAGCTGCTCTTTCAGTCCCAGCGTGTAATTCCCGCGGCCGTCGAAAGAATTCTGGGGCAAACCGCGGAAGTCGCGCACGCGCGGGAGCACCACGTTGCACAAGCGATCGAGAAATTCGTACATCTGGTCGCCGCGCAAAGTCACCGCGCAGCCGATGGGCATGCCCTTGCGAATTTTGAAATTCGCGATGGACTTCTTCGCCCGGGTGATCACGGCTTTCTGCCCGGTGATCTGGCCGAGCTCAACCGCCGCGGTGTCCAGCAACTTCGCGTTCTGACTCGCTTCGCCGAGACCGATGTTGACCGTGATTTTCTGCAGCTTCGGCACGGCCATCATGTTCTTCCAGCCAAAGCGCTTCATGAGCGCGGGCACCGTCTCCGTCCGGTATTTTTCCTGTAATCGGCTCTTCATCGCCTTCTTCTACCTTGTCCTTTACTTGTCCAACGCCGTGTTGCAATGCCGGCAGCTGCGCACTTTCGTGCCGTCCGGCAGCACGGTGTGGCCAATCCGCGTGTGCTTGCCGCAGCTCCCGCAAACGACCATCACGTTCGAGACGTTGATCCCAGCTTCTTTCTCGACGATCCCGCCCTTGATGTTCTTCGAAGGGTTGGGACGCGTGTGCCGCTTGATGATGCCGACGTGCTCGACCACCACGGTGTTCTTCTTCGCGTTGATCGAAAGCACGCGCCCGCTCTTGCCCGCGTCTTTCCCGGCAATCACCTTGACGTTATCGCCCTTGCGAACCTGAATGGTGTGCCGTTCGGCTCTTTCGTGTCTCAGTGTCATGGCCTACCAAACCTCCGGAGCCAGCGAAACAATCTTCGTGAATTTCTTCTCGCGCAGCTCGCGCGCCACCGGGCCGAACACGCGCGTTCCGACGGGCTCGCCCGCATCGTTGATCAGCACCGCAGCGTTGTCGTCGAACCGGATGTACGTGCCATCCTTGCGCCGCCGTTCTTTCCGCATCCGCACCACAACCGCCTTCACAACAGTTCCCTTTTTGACCTGGCTTTCCGGTGTTGCTTCCTTTACCGCGGCGGTGATGACGTCGCCGAGGCCCGCCTGCAATCCCGCGTCGCCGCCCACCGGCATGATGCAGGTCAGCTTGCGCGCGCCGGAATTGTCGGCCACCGTCAGCCAGGTTCGCATCTGAATCATTGGTCTGCTCCCCTGTCTCTCTTACGAGGCCGACGCGTTCCGCGTCAGCACTTCCTTCAACCGCCAGCGCTTCAACTTCGAAAGCGGCCGCGAAGCCACGATGCGCACCGTGTCGCCGGTTTTCGCCTGGCGATTTTCGTCGTGCGCGTAGAACTTTTTCGAGATGCGCACCACGCGGCGGTACTTGGGGTGCTTCACGAGCCGCTGCACCTCAACCACAATGGTCTTTTCCATCTTCGCGCTGGTCACTTTGCCGGTGAGAATGGTGCGCTCGCCGCGCTCGGCAACCGGGGCGCTTTGTGTTTCAGTTGTCATTACGCCTTCCCTGCTTTCAGCTCATGCGCGCGAACGAGTGTTTTCACCCGCGCCAGATCTTTTTTCGCTTCACGGAGCCGCTTCAGCGCTTCCGCTTGTCCCGTCGAAAGCTGGAACCGCAGCCGGAAAATCATCTCCGTCAGCTCCTTATCCTGCGCCAGCAGTTCGTCCACGCCCGCTTCGCGGATCTTCTCAATTCGCCGCGGCATCGTTAAAACCCTCCCGCGCGGGAGACGAACTTCGTGGGAATCGGCAGCTTGTGCGCCGCCAGCCCCATGGCTTCCTTGGCCGTCGCTTCGTCCACTCCCGCCATCTCGAACATGATGCGTCCCGGCTTCACCACCGCCACCCACTTCTCCGGCGCGCCCTTGCCCTTGCCCATGCGCGTTTCGGCCGGCTTCTTGGTGAACGGCTTATCCGGAAAAATCCGGATCCACAATTTTCCGCCGCGCTTGATGAACCGCGTAATCGCCACGCGCGACGCTTCGATCTGCCGGTCGGTGATCCACGCGCATTCCATGGCCTTCAAACCGTACTCGCCGAACGCCAAATCTCCGCCGCGCCAGGCCTTGCCGTTGCGGCGGCCGCGCATCTGCTTTCTGTACTTCACTTTCTTCGGCATCAACATCGCTGTGTTCTCGCTTCCCTGATCTCGTAAACCGCTCTCCGGCTACAGCCAAACTCGCTGCTTTTTCCGTTTACGCCACCGCGGCGGTTTCGCGTTCCTTCTGAATCTTCGAAGCCTTCTTGGGCACGTTTTCGCCCTGGTAGACCCAGCACTTCACGCCAATTACGCCGTAAGTGGTGTTGGCTTCCGCGGTGCCGAAATCAATGTCCGCGCGCAGCGTCTGCAGCGGCAGCCGCCCTTGCAGGTACCATTCCTTGCGCGCGATTTCCGCGCCGTTCAGACGGCCTGCCACGCGCACCTTGATGCCTTTGCAGCCGAAGCGAAGCGCCGAATCCACCGCCTTGCGCATCGCGCGGCGGAAGGCCACGCGCTTTTCAAGCTGCAGCGCAATCGACTCCGCCACGAGCTGCGCATCCAGCTCCGGACGGTGCACTTCCTGGATGTCGATGTGCACTTCGCGCTTGGTGCGCTTCTGCACTTCCTGCTTCAGCTTGTCGATCTCCGCGCCCTTGCGCCCGATGATGATGCCCGGCCGCGCCGTGTAAATGCGCACGACCAGCTTGTTCGCCGCGCGTTCAATGTCGATCGAGCTTATGCCCGCGCTCTTTAGTTTTTCCTTAAGCTCCTTGCGGAGCTTGACGTCTTCGTGAAGAAGATCGGCGTAGTCCTTGTCGGCGTACCACCGCGACTTCCACGGTTTGTTGTAGCCTAGCCGGAATCCGTACGGGTGCGTCTTCTGTCCCATGATTCTCCTTACTTCTCGCGCGGCCGTAAGACGGCCGACTACTTCTTGCCCTTTTTCGAGGGCGCTTGCTTCCCGGTCAAAGCCTTGCGAACACGGCGCGCGGTGCCGCGCACGCCCTTCTGCGCTTCGGCTTCCGCCACGTTGGCTGCCACGCGTTCCGCAGCCGCCACGTGATGCTCGGCCACGCCCACCCAAAGGTGCGCGGTGCGCTTCTGGTAGCGAAACGCCCGGCCCATCGGCGCGGGGCGCAGCCGCTTCCAGCGCGGCCCTTCATTCACAAAACACTGCGCCACGAACAACATGTCCACATCGAGCGGCGCGCCGGAGTCCTCGGCCTTGCGCTCCGCATTGGCGATCGCGCTGCGCAGCACCTTTTCGATGTGCTTGGCCGCGCGCTTCGGCGTGTACTTCAGCGTCTGCAAAGCGTCCTGCGCCTTCTGCCCGCGGATCAGGTCCATCACCAGCCGCGCCTTTTGCGGCGACATTCGCACGTGCCGGGCCAGCGCGTGCGCTTCAATCAATGCCTGCTGTGACTGCAGTTCAGCCATAAATTATGCCTTCGGCGCCGCGGGTGCTGCCGCTGGTGCTGCGCCGCCTCCTGCTGGTGCCGGGCCCGCAGCCTTCTCGAGCGCCGCTTTCACGCCGTGACCCTTGAACGAACGCGTTGGCGCGAACTCACCCAGCTTGTGTCCGATCATCTGCTCGGTCACATACACGGGAATGAATTTCTTCCCGTTGTGCACGGCGATGGTGTGCCCGATCATCTCCGGCACGATCGTCGAGCGCCGCGACCACGTCTTGATCACTTTCTTTTCGTTGCGCGTGTTCAGTCCTTCGACCTTGACGCGCAGGTGGCCGTCTACAAACGGCCCTTTTCTCAGTGAGCGTGCCATCGATTCCCTATTCCTCCACTCGCCGCAAGCGGCCCCATGGTGCCCGCCGCATCTTCTTGAATCCTCGTACCGGCCCCGGAACGCGGTGCGACTTCGGGCAGAACGGGCAAACAAACCGCGTGCCCTGCGCATTCGGAATCCGTTCCACAATGACCGCCCAGCCGGGTTTGCACAGCTTGTACAGCACCGGCTCCGGCGGAGCCACTGCTACCTTGACCAACGGACGTACCGGCTTCGCGCTCTTCGCGGTTACGCGCTTGGCCGTGCGTTTAGCCGTGCGCTTCACCGGCCGGCTGCGCCGTGCTGCTGATCGTGTTGTGCGTGTCGCTCGCATCGTTTTTGCTCTCACCGGGCTGTCTTGCCTTCACCGCCCGGATTCTCGCCTCAGTAAACCTTTCGCCTTTACTTCCTGCGCTCGACAATGTGTTTGTCGGTGCGCTTATTGTTTCGCGTCTTCTTACCCAACGTCGGGAAAGCCCACGGCGTCTGCGGATGGTTGCCCTTGACCTTGCCTTCGCCGCCGCCGTGCGGATGATCCACGGGATTCATGGCCACGCCGCGAACTGTTGGCTTTTTCCCGTGCCACCGCGTGCGCCCGGCTTTTCCGTACGTTTCATTCTCATGATCGAGGTTGCCGACCTGGCCGACCGTCGCCATGCACTCGATGGAAAACTTGCGCACTTCGCCGGAAGGCAGTTTCACAAGCGCGAGATCACCTTCTTTGCTCAGCAACTGCGCCGAGCCGCCCGCGGAACGCACCACTTGCCCGCCGCGCCCGGGATATAACTCCAGGTTGTGAACCATCGTGCCGGGAGGAATGTGCTTGAACTGCAGCGCATTGCCCGGAAGAATGTCCGAGCCCTCGCCGGTCGAAACCGTCGCGCCCACTTCCAATCCCACCGGATGGAGAATGTAGCGCTTCTCGCCGTCGGCGTAGTGGAGCAACGCCAGGTTCGCGCTGCGATTCGGGTCGTATTCGATCGCCGCCACTTTCGCGGGCACACCGAGCTTGTCGCGCCGGAAGTCCACCTTGCGGTAGGCCTTCTTATGGCCGCCGCCGCGGTGCCAGATCACGATTTCGCCCTGGTTGTTGCGCCCGCCCGAACGCTTCTTCGGCTCGAGCAGCGCCTTTTCCGGCTCCTGCTTGGTGATGTGGCTCTTGTCCACGACGGTGATGAACCGCCGCGACGCCGTATATGGATTAAAGCTCTTGAGTCCCATCGCTGCCTCTTAGCTTCTTAGTGCTTGATGCCGTTTCTTTCTAAAACCGTCCCGGTCTTACAGGTTCTCCGCGTACTCGATCATCTTCTCGCCTTCGGCGAGCTTCACGTACGCTTTCTTCCAATCGCGCCGGTAGCCTTCGTTCTGGCCGCGGCGGCGCATCTTGCCGACAAAATTCGCCGTGCGAACGGCCGCGACCTTCACCTTGAAAATCTGCTGCACGGCTTCCTTGATCTGCGTCTTCGTCGCGCCGGCCGAAACTTCAAACACCACGGTGTGCTGCGTCTCTTTCACCCCGAGACCTTTTTCCGTGATGATCGGCCGCCGAATGATTTGATAGTGAGGGGTCGACATCGCTTATCCCTTCCCCTTTTTCTTTCCCGGCTTCGCGGCTTTCTTCGCTGCCACCGGTTTCTTTGTCGCCCCCTTCGGCGCCGCTTCCTTTTTTACTGGCTTCGCCGCGGGAGCAATCGTTTCCACGTCCGGCACCACCGCCGGCTTCTTCTCCGGATCGAGCGAGTGGCTCAACCGCATCACGGCATCCTTCGAGAGCAGCAGCAGGTCGTGCTTCAGCACATCGTAAGGCTGCAAAACACTCGGCGCCGACAGGGTTACGCCTTGGACGTTGCGGCTCGCGCGTTCCAGATTAAGGTTCTCGCCGTGCGCCACCAGCAAAGCCGACTTCTTGTGATTCAGCTTGCCCAGCACCGCCAGCAGCGATTTGGTCTTATGCGTCTCCAGAGTCCACGCATCCACAACCGTCAGCCTTCGTTCGGCCAGTTTTGCCGAGAGCGCCGAGCGCAGTGCGCCCAGCAGCATCTTCTTCGGCAGCGCGTAGCTGTAATCGCGCGGCTTTGGTCCATGGACCGTGCCGCCATGGCGCCAGAGAGGCGAGCGGATCGAGCCGACGCGCGCGCGGCCCGTGCCTTTCTGCTTCCAGAGCTTGCGGCCCGCGCCGCTGACTTCGCTCTTTTCCTTGACCTTGTGCGTGCCCCGGCGCAGTCCGCGCAGGTACCACCGCGAAGCCTCGTGCAGCAGGTGTTGGTTGACCTTCGCGCCAAAGATCGCGTCCGCCAACTCCACCTGACCGACTTTCTTGCCATCCAGATTGACTACGTCGACGACCGGCATAATCTCTTTTCCTTCTCGGTCCAAAACTTACTGACTTACTTCGCTTTTCTCGCCTTGCGGATGAAAATGTACGTTCCGCTCGGCCCCGGCACCGATCCCCGCACCAGCAGCAGGTTTTCGTCGGTGTCCACCTTCACAACCTTCAAATTCTTCGCCGTCACCCGCACGTTCCCCATATGACCTGGAAAGTGCTGATTCTTCCAAACACGCGACGGAAAGGAACTGCCGCCGATGCCGCCCGGCGCCCGGTGATGCATCGAACCGTGCGTCGCATCGCCGCCGCGGTAATGCCAGCGCTTTACGCCGCCTTGAAAACCCTTGCCCTTGCTGACGCCGCTCACATCAACGAGTTCGCCGGTTTTGAAATTCTCCACCAGCACGCGATCGCCGACTTTCGTCTCGTCCTTCGATTCCTCGATGCGCACTTCCTGCAGCACCTTCATGGGCGCGACGTTGGCCTTCTTGAAATGCCCGGTCATGGCCTTGTTGACGCGTTGCGGCTTGACGAATTCCACGAGTCCCAGTTGCGCGGCCTCGTAGCCGTCAGTCTGTTTCGTCCGGCGCTGTACCACCACGCAAGGCCCCGCCTGAAGAACCGTGCACCCCGCCAGCGTGCCGTCTTCCAGGAAGATTTGCGTCATCCCCAGCTTGATTCCGATGATTCCGTTGACAGCCATTTTCCTCGTCTCTCTTTCGCAGCATGCCTTCGATGGTATTGGCTGCGTCCCGCCTAAGTTGCCTGCAATCCCGTGTTCTCAGTCATTAGTTTTTAGTTGTCCGTAAAGACTAAGAAAGAATTCAGCAAAATCTGCCTTCGATTCTTTCTCTTCCACTAACAACTAACCACTAAGAACTAACCACTTTCCTCTTACTTCACCGCGTGCCCGAACGCCTTGATTTCCACGTCCACGCCCGGCGGAAGGTCCAGCTTCATCAGCGCGTCCACCGTATCCGGCGTCGGCTCCAGAATGTCGATCAACCGCTTGTGCGTGCGCATTTCAAACTGCTCGCGCGACTTCTTGTCCACGTGCGGCGACCGCAAGACCGTCCAGCGGTTAATGGTGGTGGGCAGAGGAATCGGCCCGGCAACGTCCGCGCCGGTACGCTTTGCCGTCTCCACGATTTCACGCGTGGACTGGTCCAGAATTCTGTGATCGTACGCCTTCAAACGAATACGGATTTTGTCGCCTTGTCTCATAATTACTCAATGACCTCGGTCACGGCGCCGGCGCCGACGGTGTGGCCGCCTTCGCGAATCGCGAACCGCAGCCCCTTCTCCAGCGCTACCGGCGTGATCAAAGTCACTTCGCAGCTCACGTTGTCTCCCGGCATCACC
>Ga0209011_1000854_pt1 | contig 11119 bp, 7 predicted proteins | sample BlaSpr_A8_OM1_M3_FD_187986 | JGI IMG/M metagenome (GOLD analysis project Ga0209011, IMG submission 187986) | Forest soil microbial communities from Thunder Bay, Ontario, Canada - Black Spruce, Ontario site 2_A8_OM1_M3 (SPAdes) (version 2) | ecosystem: Environmental > Terrestrial > Soil > Boreal... | reverse complement strand
GAGGCCCAGCAGGCCGAGATTGATTGCGCTCATCACGAGAGTTGCGGCCCAAGGGTTGCCGGTGCGTGGATCGACGCGCCGGAAGATTGCTGGCATGACCCCGTCGCGCGACATCGCGAAGCCGACGCGCGCCGCGGAAATGACCGCGGCCTGCAGGGTCGCCAGAGTCCCAGTCAGTACCACGAGACTCATGACCGCACCCCAGGGGCCCGGCAGCAGCCGGTTAGCGATCACGGCCAAGGCGTTGCCGGCGTGGCTCTGCAACTCATCCGGCGTCAGCACCGCCTGAAGACCGAGGACGGTTACCGAGTAGAAGATCGCGAGAATGACCACGCTCGCGATAGCCGCCCGACCCGGACTGTCGATTTTGTCCGTGGACTCTTCGTTGACGTAAACGGCCGCGTCCCATCCGGAATACATGAAGCACGCAATCAGAATGCCGCTCATCAAGCCACGCATCCCGCCCATGCCGCGAAGCGTGAACCAATCCCAGGAGAACGGAGCACTGGCCGTGGCGTATGCCAGTGCGGCGATTCCGGCACTCGCGACCAACAGCAGGACCACGTACTGGAACACGATGATCGCCCATTCGAATCGCGCCGCTACGTTGAGGCCTTTCAATGCGAGCAGCGTGACAATGACATTCCAGGCGCCGCCCGCGACCGCGACGGCGAGATGACTCTCACCGAGCCCGGGAGCGAGCAGCTCGAGCGTGTAGGTGCCCGCCGGTATGGTCAGACTGCTCGTACCGAACGTGTAGTAAAGCAGGATCATCCAACCCGCCAGGAATCCCAGATAAGGGTGAAAGACCTTCGCCACCCAGGTGTAAGTCGCCCCGGCGCTCTGGTCCCAGCGGTTGAGCCGCTGATAGCCGATGGCGATGCCAAGCATGGGCACGAAGCAGACGAGCAGGGGCACCACGCCGCCGTAGTGGCACACGGCAACCAGACTGGCGAGGCTGACCGCCAGCGTCTGGGCGGGCCCGGAGCTGGACAGGCCTAGAACGATCGCATCGCCCAACCCGAAATGACCCGAGGCGGCTCCCGGGGCTGCCGCGGCGGTGCTCTTGCCGGACACAGTTTCCCTAGTCAATATGTCATTATAATGAGTAGCTGATCGCAGTGAAAGCGCAGGTGCCAGACACTCGCGCACTACATGTCAGAAATTCCCTGGATCGAGATTCCCACGTTGGCGCGACGTTTAGTCAACTGCGCACGACGGTAGCGGGCGGGTAGGTTTGTGATTTCTGGCACTTCGCCGTTCTTAGGTTTCCGCTGTATATCCTGCCAATAGTCCACTGACTCTTCAGACCGGCTGAGGGATTCGAGTTAAAGGAACGTCTGAATAACCCGTGACAATGACGACACGAGGCAAGATGTTGTTCGGAAGCGCGGCCGAAAGGTCTCGGAACGCGCTCTATCGCGCTGTGCGGGGTGCTCGGATCAGCGTTCGGCCGCCGATTTCTCAATTTGACAGACACCTCTCCTACAGCGCCAACAAGCGTCTGCGCACCATGAACAGATTGGCTAGCACCGCGCTCGCCTCCAGGCGGTGCAGGTTCTTGGCCAGACCGCGATAGCGCACCTTCTGAAAGCCAAAGACGCGCTTGATCACCCCGATCGCGTGCTCGACCCTGGATCGCACGCTGGACTTGTTGCGGTTCTTGGCCTTGATCGCCTCATCGAGCCGATTGCCCCAGCGATAGCGCCGGTTGGTGCCACCTCGCGTATGCCCCTGGCGGTCTGATGCATCTCGGGATCTTGCTGGCCGGATTGGTTCTTGGTCGAGCTCGGTGCGCTAATGATCGTGGCGTCCACGATCGTGCCGTTGCTGATCTTGATCCCGTTACGCGCCAGATAGGCATCGAGTCGTACAGCGCTTCCTCCACGGCCGGATCCAAGGCTCGACCAGCGCCTGCAGATCCGCCCACGGCACGATCCGATCCATGTCCGCCAGAAACCGCGCGCGGCGTGTTGTCTTACCGAATCGTTCAAACCCTGCCGGCGTATGTTGCCTCATCCAATTGTCCTCCGAACCTGCGAGCGTACAATACCGCTCGTCGATACTTGCAGCGCTTTGAGTCGCCCAACATACAAAAGAGGAGGGACTATGACGACCTCACGCGTGCTTTTGTCAGTTCTGACCGTGCTCGTGTCGCTTGCAACCGATGCACAGAGTCAAACCAGTAACCGCCCGCATAAGACAACAGCAAACGACAGCGAGGCCGAGATCAAAGCGCTATACGACCGCGCGGCAAAAGCGTTTGAAGCTCGTGATATCGACGGCATCATGTCGGTCTATGCGCCCGGAGATGCCGTCGTTGCGTACGATATCGTGGCGCCGCTGCAGTACAAGGGAAAAGACGCCTATCGGAAAGATTATCTGGAGTTCTTGGCGCAGTACGATGGCCCGATTCATATCGAATATCGCGATACGCGCATCCTGAGCAGCGGAGACCTGGGGATCATCCACGCGCTTGAAAGGATGACAGGAAAGCTCAAGAGCGGCGAGCAGAGTGATCTGTGGCTTCGTGCAACAAGCGTCGTGCGCAAAATCCACGGAAAGTGGCTCATCGTCCACGATCACATATCTGTACCGGTCGATTTTGAGACCGGTAAGGCTGTATTGAATCTGAACCCCTAGCACGAGACTGTGGCTCAGTGCGATTTTCAGGCTGCGGCGGCAGTCGTTCTCACCGGTTTTCGCGATCGAGAATCGAGACTCAGTTGTGCCCCGGAGGCAATCTCACGGACACCCTTGGGCTGAGCTTCTTGCCGCGCCTGCAAGGGCCGACTCATGCGAGCTGGAAAGCGGTAGCTCCTGGTGGGCGTAATGATGCAAAAAAACCTTGTTGGGTAAATCAGAGTTTCCTTAAAGCGAGAAATGGCAGATTTTCCAGTCTTCCATGAAGGCATGGCCTCGAGTTGATGTCCACGGAAGGCAGTGGATTCTCGCGCCAACTGACTCAGTCGAACAGGTTCAAAGCGTGGCGGCGATGTTGCCGCTCGCAGGCAATTCAATGGTAGCGGGCGGCCGGAGGATTTGCTCTTTATATCCAGCATCCGCTCGTGCTACCGATCGTCCCCAGCTCGCGCGAGGCGCTGCGCGGCGGTTAGCCCAGGGAATGATTGGTGCCCGTGTAGTCACCACACTCGCGGCCCTAAGTTATCCATAACGTTGACCAACGCAGGCAGCCCTTTGTGACTTTCGGTCATTCCCAAAAGGCTGCCCTCGAAGGCCTTGGCATCGGCTCACTATTTACAGGCGGCGTATTCCTCGCGGCTCAACGTACCGTCATGATCCGAATCGCATCGGGTGAAGTTCTGGCTGAGCCACTTGTTGCCCTTGACGTCATCCGCAGTCAGCGTACCTCTCTTTGTGGTATCCAGGGTTTTGAAGTCTGGACGCGCCGCGGAGGCCAGCTTCGTGCCGCTGGGTTTTGCATTGCCATTCGGGCTCACCAGATCGTTTCCACTGGACTTATCCTGGCCCGCGGTCGGCGGGCTTGACGTTTGATCTGCCGGAGTTGTACCGACCAAATCGTTCCCCTTCGTCGTGTCCGCTTGGTTTGACACCGGCGCCGTACTCGACTTATCTGAAGGAGTGTTGGAGGTCTGTGCGTTAGCAATCGCGCATCCGAAAAGCAATACGGCACAGGCCACTGGAGTCAGATAGATAGATTTCATAATGTACATCCTTGGGATTTGATGGTGCGTCACGCGACGACCGCGCAGCACGATGTCGCTACATCTTGCATCGTTACGTTCGAGCCGATACATGATGAAGCGGGCCGGACGGACATTCGATGCGCGCTGCAGTGGGGAGGCTACGCGGAACCGTGATTGACGTCCGTACGGTGGCACACGCACGAACCTGACGTGCATGGCTCCAATCCGTCCATGAGACCCTCGAGTCTCCACGGCCATGTGCGTTTAGAGCGCACGAAAACTCCCCGTGCCGCCAAAACTGAGCAGCGTTTGCTACGTTGGCGCGACGTTCAGTCAACTGCGCACGACGGTAGCGCGCGGGTAGGTTGTGATTTCTGGCACTTCGCCGTTCTTGAGTTTCCGCTGTATATCCTGCCAATAGTCCACTGACAGGAGGTCGGCGTTTTCCTTGCGGAACGAGCGACGCGCCAGCTCACTCTTCAATTGCATGCCGTACTCAAGCTCTTCGGGAAGAAACACCACGCCATCTTCGAAGAACCAATCTGGCACGGTTTCCTCGCCCGGCTCGCGGTCCAAATTAGTGCGAATCTTTACATCAGTGAGCCTTTCGACGGCATCGTAGTCGAACAGATGCACCCGCCCGTAGCGACCAACACCGTAATTGCGCCCGTCCAGATCCTTGTTAAAGATGTTGGTCGCGGCATTGTTGCGAATGCAGTGTCCGAGGCTGCGGATGGCGGCGTGGGTCTGGTCTTCGTCCGCGCTCTCCAGGTACACCGGCAGCGGCACGATCTTCAGTTGCACAATCAGTGAGCGTATCAAAACGCCCTCTCCGTCTAACTGAACGCTACCCGCCGCCTCGCGACACACTTCATCCAGCAGTGCGGGATCGAACATGTCGCGATCGAGCTTCAAGTTGAAATACATAACATTGTCCAGCATGCTCCCGGCCCGGTTGATTTCATGGACCAGCCGGTACTTCTCCAATACGGCTGCGACACCGGGAAACACGCCCCACTTATAGGATTTGCTGGGACGGTCGCGAATGACCTTCAGATGATATGAGCACGCATCGAATGTGAAGCCCAGCGCCACGGTGCCGGGAGCCCCAGGGGAGCGTCGCAACTTATCACCGCTCTGTCGCAATTGATCGGAGATCTCATTCAGAATAGCGATCTTCCCGACGTGATTAAAGCCGATCGTTGAGTAGTGGTGTCCGAGTGGACGCCGAGGCATCAGACTGAACAGGAAAGTGCACGTCTGGTAGTACAATCGGGTGGTCACGTGGAAATTTGCGAGCGCCGAGCTAAATAGATTGTGGATGTCGGACACCCGGTGCAGTACGGCGTCGGCGTAGATACCCAAGGGACTGTTGAGCAGCGCCACCACAAACGGCACGAAGGTCCCGTCCGTTAGCACCCAACGGGCAACCACGAATGCGGTGCGGTCACGAAAGAATCCTGCCTCTACAACGTCCAATGCCATCGGCGGAGCGCTTCTGGTGTCCGCGCTGTACAGCAGTTTTTCCACGCGTAGACGAATCCGTTCGACATCGCCAGGCAAATCCCTGAATGGAACAGCGAAGTCCGGGATTTTCAGGGCGCTGGTCAGAAGTACGCCGTCGATTCGTCCTTGAATTGGTAGTCGGCGGTGGACGGCCGACATGGAGTCGATGCGGCGTTTGCTCGGAGGCGGAAAGGAGTACGCGACTGGGCGCCAGATTCCATGATCGATATTTCGGCGGAGCGAACGGGCAAAAATGAACGCGATATCGGCCTCGTAGCGCTCGGCAATCATCGATACGAACACGCGGTCGAGCTTTTCCCAGCAGCGCTGGTTATCGGACAGCTCCGGGAAGGCTTTCAGGATCCTTGGACCGTGCTCTGCAATGTAGTGGCTGTACAGTCCGAGACGCTCCTGGCTAATGCGAATCGAGGTGTGCGGATCCATGGCCTCGAAAGCGCGCTTCGCGCGATACGGATATTCACATAGCTGCCTGTAGAACTGATCAAAGATCGCCAATATCAGGTCCGCCGTCGCCGCCACGCGTCCGTCCTCATTGCCGCAGGCGGCGAGCCGGGCATAGGCCTTTGTGAGCACCTCGCCCGGTTGGGTCACTTCAGACGCTGACGCTTCCATGTCCGGTACGTCGCAATGCTCGACGTTATTACCATGCAAATTCGGTTCTCGAGATCGAGTTTTCTTGGTATCGCCTGAGCACCCGGCCGCTCAGCCGCTGAGGGGAACCCCATTGCGCGCAGCGGCAGTTCAAGCATGGTCAACGGTCAAGCCAGCCGTCGCGAAACCCTGCGCGTCGAAGGCCATTCACGATGTAGGGACAGCGCCGGACAGTCTTCCAGATAAGCTCCGTGGAAAAGTTCTCAATCATCATCAGAATCGGACCCTCATTCAAGCCGAAGATCCACGGAGACGCCCAGGCGTGCAGATTGTTACTGCTGTCAGGATAGGTTGGATTAAAACTGGCGACCAATCCATACGGGCTGTGCCCTAACAATTTAAGACGTTCGATGGCGTGACGGATCGTTTTGATCACGATCTCAGGTGCGAAAGGGAGAGATGCCGCTACCGCCCAGGGTGAAATGGTGCCGTCGTCAGGACCAAATGGAGCGCCTCGCGCCTCATAGCCGAAAAACTCCCTTCTGACACCGTTCACCTCAAGGACGGCAGGTCCCGGTCCGTCGCTCGCGGTCAGTCCCCACACGTATTCACTGTAGTGCGCAAACCCCCGAGGATTGTCGATTCCATATTGCCTGTGAATATATGTGGCCCGCCGGCTGTTCTCAAAGTAATCGACACCCGTCTTCCTGTTGAAGTCGTCGTGTATGCCGCGAAAATCCACCCACAGATGCGACATCTGATGAATGAATAGTGGTCCGGCATACAGGTATTCGATGTCGTAGACTTTCTTCCATTCAAAAGTTGAGATCCATTCTTTGTAACCTTGCGGATCGATGGGAAACGTCGGTGATCCCAAGGCCAGTGCGTAAAGGATCACAGCTTCGCTATAGCCCGTGTTCCACCGGTACGGAAGAAACCCCGACTCGGGCGTCCAACCGTGAGAGATCGTCGTCCCTCTATCGAGGGCCCATTGCCAATCAACGCGCCGGTAAAGAATTTCAGCGAGCTTCCGTATCTCGCCTTCCTTTGAACTGTTCGCGGTGAAATAGCTTGCCGCCGTAAGAACACCTGCCATCAATATTGCAGTATCAACCGTCGATAATTCACATTGCATGGCTCGGCGGCCGGTCTGCATGTCGAGAAAGTGATAGTAGAACCCTTTGTATCCCGTGGCATTCGGTTCTGGACCCTGATGGCTGGAATGAAGAAACCTCAAAAGCGACGCAGTCCGGTCCACTGCGTCCGCTCGTGAAAGTATGTCTCGTTCCACTGCCACGATATAACCGCTGAGCCCCAGTCCCACAGCCGCTATGCTCGACGGCGATCCAGGCTGGGTCCTGTCCGCTATCAGGCCGTTTCGAGGGTTGGACTCATTACAACAATAACCGACGATAGTACGCCGGAGATTGTCAAGCATTTCCCAATCCGTCGCCCGGGGGTCAAAATTGGGTACCTCATTAGCCAATGTAATCTCCTTCGCAGACAATCTCGCAGCCGTCGAGAACGCAAGCCCTGCTGACACGGCGCGTGCTGATCGCAGAAACTCGCGACGCTTCACGGTCTGTCCCAGTTGGTCATAATTTGCTTTGTGCGTTTTCCGCCAAAGTCCCCGAGAATTCGTTCTCAGGTAATCTTACCGGGATGCTTCACGGTCGTCGCCACCTCGCGCAGCGTCACGCGTAGTTTGAGCATTTCCAGGCCGAGCAACTGAACTGCTCTGAACGTTCGTCTGCAGTCATTGCGAGAGTGGAAAGTATCTTTCTGGCGAGTTCGACCCCGAGTTCGTAGGCGCCTTCGTTCATGCCTCTGATCATAAGGCACGTCTGGAAACACATGCCGCACCACCGCAGCAGCGTGGACTGTAGATTCGCGCGGTACGCCTCAAGCGAAGTTACGCTTCGGCGCCCGACGCGTGCGGTGGCGTACAGACGCCGTCTGTTGCCGATGCAATGTTGAATCGGTGAGCAGCTGCTGTAGGTTCGCTTTGCGTTGTCTGGGAACTTTGAGGCGCACCGTCAGTGAAATCTAGACGGACGTCGGACCGAGCGTTGAGAGAGTAACAGTCACACCGAGGTATCTGCCATGACGACTAATCCGAAACCCAATCACGGCGAAGGAGATCCAGAGTCCGCGAAGCGCTTTAATGAGGCCGAGACCCGGTTTGTCGAGTCGGCGCGCGGCAAGCAGAAAGTTCGCGACGGCGCGAAGGTGCGGCCCGACGAAGAGACCGAGCTCACGGAAGCCGAGCGCCTCGGCAAGGCACGCGCGAAGGGCGCTGATGCCGCGATGCCGGACGAGCGCGGGCCTAAGCGATGAACTGACTGCGACGCAGGGTCGCCCCGGCGTCGTGAAGCTCACGGTCGAGAGGTCACGCGCCAGACCACATTTCCCACGTCGTCGGCGACCAGCAGCGCGCCGTGTCGGTCCAGTGCTACCCCGACCGGTCTGCCGAACGCATTGCCTTCCTCACTGATGAAGCCGGTGAGCACATCCGCGGGTGCGCCCGAAGGCCTGCCGCCGTCAAACGGCACGAAGATAACCTTGTAGCCACTGTGCGGCCTGCGATTCCACGACCCGTGTTGACCGATGAACATCCCCGTGGCGAAGCGCGCGGGCAGCGTCGTGCCGACCGATGAGGTCAACCCCAGAGAGGCAGTGTGCGGTCCCAAGGCGTAGTCCGGCACAATTGCCGTGGCCACCAGCTCGGGCCGCTGCGGTTTGACCCGAGCATCAATGTGCTGGCCATAGTAGCTATAAGGCCACCCGTAGAAGCCTCCTTCTTGCACTGAGGTCATGTAGTCAGGAACGAGGTCGCTGCCGAGCTCATCGCGCTCATTGACAACGGTCCACAAGGCACCGCTAACGGGTTCCCAGGCGAGGCCGTTCGGATTTCGCAGGCCGGACGCAAAGACGCGGTGCGCGCCGCTCTTAATGTCCACCTCCCAGATCGTGGCCCTCTCGGCCTCGACGGCCATTCCCCGCTCTGCCACGTTGCTGTTCGAGCCCACGGTCACGTAAAGCTTGCTGCCATCCGGGCTGGCGATGAGGTTCTTGGTCCAATGATGATTGATACGGCCGGCGGGCAATACGACAACCGTGACTGCAGGAGCGGTGATGTGCGTTTCGCCCGCAGAATAGGGGAATCGCAGTACCGCGTCGGAGTCGGCCACGTAAAGAACATCGCCGACCAGCACCATGCCGAACGGAGAGTTCAACCCTTCCAGAAGCACTGAGCGGAAATCCGCTGCGCCGCTACCGTGGGTATCACGCAGCAGTGTAACGCGGTTGGCGCTGGGCGTTGCCGCGCCCGCCCGCTTCATGGCGACACCCATGACCCAACCTTTGATGCCCTTGCGGTCGTCCGGCTTCGGCGGCGCGTTGGTCTCGGCCACCAGCACGTCGCCATTGGGGAGCACGCAGAGCCAGCGGGGGTGATCGAGGCCACTCGCAAACGCCGCAACACTCAGGCCTGACGCGGGGACCGGCGTCGCGCCCGGGGGCCAGCCTTTGGCCGGCGCAATGTTCACGGTCGGCATCAGCGTCGGATGCGGTCGTGGCAACGTCGGTTGGGCTCCCATGCCCGCCGATTCAGGAAGCGTTGCCATCTCGCTGCAGGCCGCGAGTGCCAGCATGGACATGCTACACATTAGAGCGCTGCACCCGCGGCCAGCGCTCCGGATCGCGAGGTGCGAACGCGCGCCCGGTTCGGGCCGCCCGTAGATGCGCGGATGACGGGATGCCATGCGCTCACGGTAGCGCCCCAGGCACCGCGGCTCGGTGCGCTGCCGCGCGTTAACCAGATTCTCCGAGATGGGGTGCTATTAACTCTGGCAGAAATACCGCGATTGCCAGGTAATGCCGTCCCGCTTTCGCGGCTTCGTGACCCCGCGGATCGGGACGCTGATGAGCCACAACATGCTGTAAGTGCTGGCGCGCAAGTCACGACCCCCGCCTGCCCGGGTGAAAACCCGCATGCGGCGCGGAGCAAGCGGCGACACCTGAGCTAGGGCTTGGCTGATATTGCCGTTACTTGATTTTACTGTTGTAGCGGAACAATCATCGGACCCGGGCGCGCCGAGTGCTTGCCGTCGAACCGGGCGGCGTCTAACTAATGAGAGGGGCGCCTTAAGGATGAGAGGCATTCCGAGGATGGACTCGCCAAGGATCCTACTGGTTGGGCCTTACGACCCGCATTGCGGGGAGTACACCTTCCTCGCTCCTCCTCTCGGGGTATGGCGATTGGCGGGCGTGCTCGATTCTGCCGGCGTCGACGTCGCAGTCTTCGATCCGAACTGTTGCGCAGGCCCACCGGATCGCGCCTTAGAGCGCGAGATCCGAGGAGGCGCATGGGACGTCATCGGTATCTCCACCACCGGAATGACCTTGCGATTCGATCTCGAGCTGGCGCACCTCGCCCGGCGTGTGGCCCCGCGCGCGTTGCTGGTCGCGGGCGGCATGGAGGCAACCTTTCGGCCGGAACTCATTTTCAGGCTAGGGCCCTTTGACCGCGTCGTACTGGGCGAGGGTGAGCGGCCGTTGCTCGAATTCGCCTCGCGGTTGCGCTCAGGAGAGTCCTCACATGGCATCGCCGGAACGGCCGAGCGCAACGCCGACGGGGAAATCCTGAGGATGCCGCAGCACGCGCTCGACGGCGCGGAGCTGCGCGAGGCGATCTTCCGCACGCCCTATGAAAAGATGCCCTATCGCACCTACTGGGACCGGCTGGAACGCGCGTACCGGTTGGGCGCGTTGCCGACGAAAGCGGCGCGCGAGGCCCGTCTCGCCGAGATCCGCTCGGTACGCCTGATCACGCTCAACTACTGCCCCATGGGATGCACCTTTTGCTCGGCGACGAACTTCCTGCACGCAGCCCAGGGCGGTGTCGCCAGCATCGCGCGTCTTGATGCGGAGGATTGCGTGCGCATGATCCGACGCATCGTCGAGGCACACCCGGGAGCGCGCACCATCATCTTTCAGGACGATATCTTCGTCTTCACCAAGGATCGACGTGTCCTGGCGCTGTGCGCGGCGATCTGCGCCGCCAAGGAGAGCGGGGTACTGCCTCGCGAGCTGCAGTTCATCAGCACCAATCGCGTCGACGCCATGTCGCGGGAGCGCCTGGCGGCCATGCGCCAAGCCGGATTTCGCGTGCTCGGCTTCGGAATTGAGAGCTTTTCGCGCAACATTCTCCGCGAATTCAACAAGGCTCAGATTCACAGCCATATCGAACCGACGCTTGCGGCGGCGCTTGAGCTGGGGATTACGCCGTTTCTGGACATCATTCTGAGCTCCCCGCGGGCGACGCTCGCGGA
>Ga0209011_1000853_pt1 | contig 11131 bp, 6 predicted proteins | sample BlaSpr_A8_OM1_M3_FD_187986 | JGI IMG/M metagenome (GOLD analysis project Ga0209011, IMG submission 187986) | Forest soil microbial communities from Thunder Bay, Ontario, Canada - Black Spruce, Ontario site 2_A8_OM1_M3 (SPAdes) (version 2) | ecosystem: Environmental > Terrestrial > Soil > Boreal... | reverse complement strand
ACCAAAAGCTGCCCTGCTTTCCGCTCGTGACCGAACCGTCCGCGCGGATAATGAAGATTGCGCCTTTGTCTGCAAGCTGGGTGGGCCCTCCCGCGCGGGAGAGATACCACCCGGCATTCCTTCCGGACGTATAGGTGAGGGCATTGGAGTTGTACACTTGCCCGATGACCAACACAGCCCCAGGCTGCTTTGGAATCGTGAGCGAGTCACCGGCGCGAAGCTCGATATCGTCGAACGAACCTGCAAAGTCTTTATGGTCCGGGCGAAGATGTATGACTAGCCGTCCCGATACGGGAGCTCTTCGCAGTGCATCCAACACGCGCTGGCGCTGCAGCGCGGCGGCCTGTTGCAATGCGGCCTCTTCCGTTCCCGTCGTGGTTGCCGAAGTCTTCACCACCGTGGACTCCTGTTCGAGCCGTTGGATCAATTCCTGGCGGCTTTTCTGCTGAAGTTCACGAACTTCGGTTCGCTCGAACAGAGCTGCGCGTGGATAAGCTGTTGGTAGGAGTCCGCCAGCGCGCCTAACTAGCGAACTCAGGCGTTCGCCCGGCTGGATGCCATAAACACCTGGTTTGCGGACTTCACCCCGCAGGGTGACCGTGGCGCCGACATCGTTCCAGCTAGCCTGTTGGGGCACGGTCAACACATCACCATCATGGAGTGCCAAATTCTGGTCGTCTTTTCCTGCAAGCGCCGCAGCCAGCTTCAGGTCTCGGTGGCCAGACGGCGTACGCTCCCCTGACGAGTTGTTGGAGATCGCATAGTGCGAGAGGTCTCCCGCATCGGGATTCGCACTGCGCAGCAATCCGCCAGCTGCCTGGACCAAGTCGGCAACGCGCATGTTGGCTGCGAGTGGATAACGTCCCGGCCGCGCCACATCACCGCGAACATATACACTCGCGGGAGAAACCTGCTCCGGCTGGCGATGTACCAGGATGCGGTCGCGCGGCTGCACCAAAACATTATTCAAAGGATCTCCCGCGAGTGCGTCGTTCAAGTTGATGCTAAAGACTCGCGTGACCCCGTCTGGCTGCCGGCGGAAAAGCTGGGCCGAGTCCAGCCATGCATCCGGTGTTACGCCTCCGGCCTGAAAAATCACATCCCGCAAATGCTGCTGTCCCGACGCGCGATAACGCCCCGGCGCGCGGACTTCGCCGGTGACGAGCACTTCGGGATCCGGCTCAAAGTCGAACCGCCCGAAGATGCGCACCGTATCAAGCGGCTCAAGCTTTGGCGCCTTTTCGGGGTGTTCGAGAGCGGTTGCTAAATCAAAGGTCTCGACGACCGGATGGTAATCGGGTGCATGCAGGCGGATGATTTCGGCATAACGAACAGAAGGCTCGGGAAGAAGGTCTGCATACGAAGTCACGAGGTCCGTGAACTTCATCTCTGGTTTGTAGGAGTACCGGCCCGGCCGCAACACGTGTCCTTGGAGGTAAATCGACGCGGAGTTGTAAGGTGCAATCGGGAAAATGTGTATCTCGTCGCCATCCTGTACAGCAAAGCCGCTCATTTGCGCGCGAACTGCTTCGGAATCGCTGGTGTCGCTGATTTGGAGGCTCAGCATCGTGCGCTTCTCGTGCGCTACCAAGCGTTGGACTTCAATGTGCCTCAGTGCTGCCGCAGGGAGAATTCCTCCGGAAAGATCCAGCACCTCCAAGAGTGTCTTCTCACTGTGCAGTTCGTAGATGGCTGGGCGGCGCACCATGCCTTCCACCGTCACCACCGGGCCTAGCGGAGGAACCATTAGAGAGTCGCCATTCTCGAGTCGCTGCAGATTCCCCCGAATACCATGGAGCAGTAAGTCATAGGCGTCTACTTCTTCGACCAACTGCTTGCCGCGATAGTGTTGGAGCCGCCGCAACGAGCCCTGCGGTGTCACACCGCCCGCCACAAACAGCGCATTCAAAGGAGTGGAAAGCGAACTTACGTCGTACGCGCCCGGCGAAGGGACATCGCCCACCACATACACGCGCACCGAGCGCAACCGGAGCAGTGAAACGTCTGCGGAGACGTCGCGGAACTGTGTTCTGAGAACACGCTGCACAGTTTCTTGTGCGTCTGCTAGCGTTCGCCCGGAAACCAAGACCGGCCCCGTTTCCGGAAGAGCCACGCGTCCTTCGCGATCCACGGTCCGGAGCAGACGTTGTGAAAGTTGTGAAACCCCACCCCATATGTCGATCGAGAGGGTGTCGCCCGGACCAACCACATAGCTCGGCCCGACGGGAAGGTCCATCGGAATATAGTCTGGATTTGTTGCTCCTTTACGGAAAACGTCGAGGCCGAACCGTTCTAGTGGCCGATTGCTCGCCCCGGCCTGCACGTAGAGGTCGTATAGGGAAGGCACATCCGCGTAAGGATTCGGTCGACGCACCATCCTCACTGTCTCCGCCCCGACAGTGCCTGCGGAAGCAGAATTGCGCCCCGCTTGATATCGCTCGGAACCCCACCCTGTCCGTGGCATCCCGGCATCGATAGATAATTGATCCGGCTGATACACCGATAGCGACTGCAGATCGGTCTGATTGGTGAACGGAACCGAGAGATTCTCCCCGCTCCCGTACCCGGGCATGCGTGAGGTCCCGTTCAGCGATGGATTCATCTCGACGCGCGCCGAAGTGAGCACGGTTTCCTGGAACCGTGGACTGGCCGCAGATCCTGAGCGTTGGTCCTCTGAAAGACCTGTGCCATCCGGACGTGTCATCTGGCTAGGCGAAGTATCCTCGGCCCGTTGCAGTAGCGCCGATGAACGCGGTGAACGTGCTGGTGCAGTCGGGCCCCCCGGCAAATTTTCGCGATCCTCCGGAAGCAAGGACGACAGTGCACACTCCGGGACGCTCCGCGGATCACATGCAGCATTACGGCCGGCGGTTGAAGTTTCACCAAGAGTGTCGTGGCGCTCGGCGGCGCGTGCGAGCATCTGCGCCCGCTCCTGCCGCACGAGCTTTTGTTCTGCTTCGAGGTCAGAATCCGGATTCAGTCGAGGCACGAGATAGCCATACCGCTGCAGGAGGCGCGTTGCGAGCACGCGGGCACGCAGTTCCGAGCGCAGACGTTCGGCTACCGCGACATCGGTCAGATCCGACTCTTCAAGAATCTGCCCGCTCACCCCTGCGTCTTGGGCAAAAAGGCGCTTCAGCTCGACCATCAGACCAGACTCTTTGTTCACCACTTCGAGGATCTGATCGGCCGAGGCTGCTACACGGTCAAGGTTGTCCGAGATGATATCCGGAGGGTGGACGGTCAGATGCCCAGGAGTATCCAAACCGGACCGTTGCGGTGCAGCAACCTGCTGCGCAAAGGCCGGGGCGCAAAACAAGATCGCAAAGGCGAGACCTGAGAGGATGTGCTTCCATTTTTTGAGGTTCAACATAATTTCACCCTCGTGCCGGGCATGAAATTCTTCAATTCGTTCTGTTCGTGCCCATCGAACTCCGCAAAGCGTTCAACATGCCTTCTTCAGACGCTTCGATATCGCTCGAATGGATATCGAGAGAGGCCCAGTAGTAAACGACGAAGTTGTTCTGTGGCGCCACAGCGATGATGCGCATCTCCGGATGTTCGCGGAGGAGGTCGTCGCAGATGCGCGGCCTTTTCCCTGGTTGGTCGAGCGCGATGACGACGAAATTTGGCAGAGTCTTCTTCACACTCTCGACAATTTCCGAATCGTCCGCAACCTCACCGACAATTTCAATGTCGGGTTGGTCTGCGAAGGTTGTAAGAATACTGTCCCGCATGAGACGCGGACGGTTCGCCACGAGGACCCGGATGGCTTTTGGCATTGCACTCTCCCTGCCGTGCAAGTATCTGAATTTCATTCACTTGGCGTAAGATTCAAAAGAAAGCCATTTGCAGGTACTACTTCGGGGTTGGGTTAAGTACCAACCGAACCTCGGTGGATACCAATCTCGACCTAAAGAAATTCGCTCTGGGGTCCATCGTGGGAACTGTCGGACAAAGGCGACACTTGGGTAGATCCGTTTCTTTATTGCGCTGAAGCAAGGACAATAACTGGGTATCAAGTTTATTGTGTTTATTGTGCTTCCTAAGTTTGACACTAAGTTAAGTGTTCTCTGTTTGATTTAGTTCTCTTCGTGAAGTATTAGAAGCGGCAGGGACTAATGCATTCCGTGATCGAACCCCTCCCCGGCTTGTCCATCCGGACGTTTCTCCTCATTGAGAGCCGTCTGCTGCGTGAAGCGCTCAGTCGAGTGTTTCGCAAACGTCCTGAACTTCTTGTTGTCGGCCAGAGCGGGCAGAGCGAGACGACGCCTCGTCAGGTACTTGATACGCAATGCGACGTTCTTGTAGCCGACTCTTTCCAAACGGAGTGGCTCCCGGCAAGTATTGCTCTCCAGAATGGAGGGCATGCTGCATTTAAGGCCGTCCTGATCGGGATGGAATCCGGCGAAGAACAATTCCTGGCTGCCGTGCGTTCCGGTGTAACAGGCTACTTGTTGCAAGATGCTTATGCTTCAGACGTCGTCGCCGCTGTGCGTGCTGTTTTCCGTGGGGAGGCCGTATGCCCTCCCCAGCTCTGCTGCGCTCTATTCCGTTCCGTCGCTCAAATGGCAAGGGAAGTGCCTGTCCAAGGCGCAACCCCAAGGCCCGATCTTACTTTGCGTCAGCAGCAATTGGTTGGTCTCGTCGCCAAAGGTTTGACTAATAAAGAAATCGCTTCTCACCTGAGTCTTTCTGAGTTTACAGTGAGAAATCACATCCATCGAATCTTGAAACAGGTGGACGCCGCGAGCCGGAGCGAGGCCGTGGACACAATTCGCGCTCACGGCTTCGTGATCAGTGCATGACTATCCCGTAAGACTTTCTGCCAAACAAAACGAATTAAGATAGTGTAGCTTTGCGTACTCAATCGGGGGTTTGAAAACCGAGGAGTTGCGTTGCAGATTGCAATTATTGTTTTATTGCTTCTGGCGCTTTTGCCGCTCGCCTACTACCTTCTTCCCTCTACAGCGTGATTGGCCATTTCCGCAAGTTGCGCAAGACCCGCTCTTGGAATCCACGCTCTCTGTACATGTCAATCCTAACTTGTAAGCTCATAGTTGCCAGATCCATCATAAAACATCCTTTATAGCAATGATTGTTATATACACTATATTTGGCGCTTTTGGACTTATAAGGTCAGGGGAAGGACACTAAGCCACAGGCGTCGCCGAAGGCAAGGATGTGCTTGGCGCGGACTGCGCTGATCTTCAATTCTTTCGCACCGCCAAGCGTCAGGGCAACCATCTGATAGTCCTCATAGAACGCGCGAATGCCACTGTATGGATACCCGACTCCAAGACGCCGAATGGTATTGCTGAGATTCCCTTGACCCATCTGGCCGTAGAAGCCTTTAAGAGCCAGGTGTTGATCTCGGGATCTGGGCCATTTCTGTTCCCAAGCGACAAAAACCCGTCCGGTTACCACAGGAATCTCAAGACCACGTGGCGGAAGACACTAAAACGCGCAGGAGTTCCTTACTTCAGGATCTATGACCTGCGCTCGATTATGCGACTCGACTCAGGCCAATGAAATGGCGCTGGATTCTGGCACAGGGATGGTCTAGTGAAAGTATTTGGCACAATTTTGGCACAATCGAGGCAAACACGACGGATGGGAGTAGCAGTAAAGTTGGAAAGTGCTTTAGAATCAACAGTGCACTTCATGTCGGGGCGTAGCGCAGCCTGGTAGCGCGCCTGCCTTGGGCGCAGGAGGTCCCGAGTTCAAATCTCGGCGCCCCGACCAATTACTCCTGTGTTTTCAATGCACTGTTTCGGTGCCCGGTGTGGGACGCTGTTTGATCGCGCTTCCTGAGCCGGACCTTGCAAAATCAACGACGGTGCAACTAAGACGAATCAGATCGTGTTCTACTTTTGAGAGGCTGTGAATGTCCGCTGAATCCTGATATTCTAGTCCTTCCACCAGCCTACCCAGCTTCTACACGTGTCCTCAAAAAGGCAACTGAACATGGATGCCGAGAAACTCCGGAGTGGCCGTGACAAACTCACGCGCGTATTCCGCTACCTTGAAGCACTCAACCAGCATCGCAATCCGGCCAAACGGCAGATTCGCGAGCAGCTCTGGAACCTGTGGCTGCACGACCTTCCGGATCATCCATCCATCAAGCGAGGCGGGATCAAATCCAGGATATCGAAAGTTGCGAGCGCGGAAAGCCAGAACGGCGAGACCGGCGGCGCAAGTTTTGTTCTAAAAGTCCAACGGCCGGCTCTGAGGCCTCCTCCCACGCCTCCTCCAGAGATTGCGGAGTGGCTGGAGACGGGCTGGGATGATCCTTCGCGCGGGATTTCCGTCCTCGAATCCCGGCCCGAGCCCGAGGAACAAATCGAATATCGAGTTGTGAAATTCGCAGACAGCGCCGCAAGACCCGTGGCGCTTCAACGCTGGAAGTCCCTCCGCGATGAATGGGCAAAAAATGAAAAGCCCTCTCGTGCTTGCATGAGAATCTTCGAGACGCTTTACGCGCTGTACGGCCGCATCGATCGCGAGGCCGAACGCGTCGAGCTTGTTTTGGGGGACGGCATTCTGAGCTGGAGCCGTCCCGAGGGAGGAATCTACCACCCGATACTCCTCCAGCGCCTTCAACTGCAGTTCAACGCTTCGGTACCCGAATTCACGCTCTCGGAAGCCGACCATCCGTCCGAGCTTTACTCCGCCTTGTTCCAATCAATGACTGACGTGGACGGGCGCGCGATCGGACGCTGCCGCGAAGAGTTGGAGCGGGAAGGATTTCATCCGCTGTTCAACGGCACCGCTTCCGAATTCCTGAAACGTCTGGTCGTGCAGCTCTCGCCGCGTGGAGAATTCATCGAGGAAGGCGCGCCGGACGGGGAACAAAATGATCCTCGCATCGGCCGCGACCCGGTTGTATTTTTGCGTGCTCGTACGCTTGGGTTCGCGGCAGCAATCGAAGGAATCCTTGCGGACCTCCGCACGCGCGAAGACTTGCCGTGGTCTCTTTTAAACATCGTCGGAGAAGAATCCCCAATTCCTGATGCCGGAGAAGCAGACACGTCGGAGGGCGGCAGTGGTCAGACCGATGCTGACGTCCTCTTGAGCAAGCCCGCGAATCCTGAACAGATCCGAATCGCGAGACAGCTGGAAGAACATGGTGGAGTGCTCGTGCAAGGCCCGCCGGGAACAGGAAAGACCCACACCATCGGGAATCTCGTCGGCCATTTGCTTGCGCACGGCAAGAGCGTTCTGGTCACGAGTCACACAACGAAAGCCTTGCGCATGGTGCGGCATCACATCGTGCCGGAACTGCGTCCGCTGTGCGTCAGCGTCCTCGAAAGCGACTTGGACAGCCGTAAACAGTTAGAGAGCGCAGTCGGGTCGATTGCGGAGCGTTTCTCCCGCGCCGACGCTGGCGCGCTTGAGACGGAGGCAAAAAAGATAGAAGGTCAGCGCCTCGATCTCCTCAAAAAGCTGGATGAAATTCGGAATCAGCTCAGCGAAGCTCGCGCGAATGAGTATCGCGACGTCGTTTTAGGCGGAAAATCCTGGGCGCCCGCCGACGCAGCCCGCAAAGCGGCGCAGGAAAAAGACATTTGTAGTTGGATTCCCGGACCTGTCGCTGCCGTGGCCCCTTTGCCGCTTTCACCAGGTGAACTGGCTGACATTTACCGTACGAACTCCTCCGTCTCCCGCGAGGACGAAAATGAGCTCTCCGGCCATCTACCGGAGCTCCACGATCTTCCTGGCCCTGAACAGTTCGACGCTGCCGTAAATGAACAGAATCGTCTTGGCATGGAGGTTTTGGACTTTCGCTCCGATCTCTGGCAATCCCAGGCTCCGCAAGGTTCGGCGGACGATCTACAAACTCTCATCGTTAATTTGGCGCACGCTGTCGAGCCTCTTTCCGGCAAGGACAAGTGGAAGCTGGCTGCGGTTTACGCCGGCAAATACGGCGACACATACCGCCAACCCTGGGACCAATTGGTCGGCTTCGTCCGCCGCGTTCATCGTGAAGCCGCAAACACGCAAGAATCATTTGTCAAATTCGGTCCGCAAATCTCTGGCGATTTCTCGCTCGAGGATCAGGAACGCGCCGCGGGCGAGATCCTGAGTCATCTCGAAAATGGGGGCAAACTTGGTTCTTTCACGCTTCTCATGCACAAGTCTTGGAGCCAATTCATAGAGCAAACGAGAGTCAATAACGCGCGCCCTCGTCTTCCCGAGCACTTTCATGCGCTGCGTCAACTCTCCCGGCTCAAGAGCCTCCGCCGGGATCTTGCCTCGCGCTGGGATCGCCAAGTAGCCCCTCTCGGGACTCCCCATTCGAATGAAATGGGTGAGGAAGTCGAAAAAACACTGATACAGTTCTGCGATTCCATCGAAGACTGTCTCGGCTGGCACGAGCACACATGGCTCCCTCTCCAGCAGCAACTTGAAGATCTCGGCTTCCGCTGGGAGAAATTCCTCGCTGAGCAACCGGCGGTTGTTGGTTCCGACGGCGAGCTGGTTAGGATCGGACTAGCAGTGACCGATTCTCTTTCGCCCATCTTGGACTCGCGCTTCAAGAAGCTGAAGTTGCTCCAATTGAATGAGGAACTCCGTAATCTGAAAAACCGGCTCAAACTTGCGGCTCGCCTTGGCAAATCATCTAAGGTGATTGCTCAGCTCCTCGAGACGGTGAAAGATGAAGATTCGAGCGGGTACCGCAGCGCTTATGAGCGTCTCCTCGAACTCAAAAGCCGTCAGGCCGATCTCGATTTGCGGCGCGCGCTGCTTGCCAAGCTGGAAACCGCCGCACCCGCGTGGGCCGGCGCGATTCGCAATCGCACTGGCGCACACGGCCGGGGAGAACCGCCTCGCGACCCCGCGTCTGCCTGGACCTGGCGCCAGCTCAACGATGAACTCGATCGCCGCGCCGGCGTTTCACTTGAGGCTCTCCAAGTTAAAAGCGAAAAACTCCGCGAGCAGCTTCGCCGCGCCACCGTTGAACTCATCGACAATCGCGCATGGTCTGCGCAAGCGCGCCGCACCTCGCCTCGCCAGCGTCAAGCGCTCGTTGGCTGGCTGGACACCATTCGCCGCATTGGCAAAGGACACGGCGTCCGCGTCGCCCTGCTGCGCGCTGAAGCTGCCCGGAAAATGAGCGAGTGCCGCGGCGCCGTTCCGGTTTGGGTCATGCCGCTGTCACGGGTTGTCGAAAATTTTGATCCGCGTACAACTCGCTTTGATGTCGTCATCATCGATGAAGCCAGCCAAAGTGACGTCATGGCCCTCGTCGCGTTGTACTTGGGCAAGACCGTACTCGTCGTCGGAGACCACGAACAAGTTAGTCCCTCTGCCGTCGGCCAAGATCTCGGCATTATCCAGAACCTTATTTTCCAATACCTCCCCGGCATTCCCAACGCCGATCTCTACGACGGTCAAATCTCCATCTACGATCTAGCGCGCCAATCCTTCGGCGGCACGACTTGTCTGGTCGAGCATTTCCGCTGCGTCCCGGAAATCATTCAGTTCAGCAATATGATTTCCTACGATTGGCGCATCAAGCCCCTGCGGGACGCCAGCCGGGTCCAGCTCCGTCCACACACCGTCGCGCATCGCGTTTCCGGCTCCAGCCGCGACGGCAAGCTTAACCGTCAAGAGGCTCTCGCGGTGGCCTCGCTGGTCGCCGCCGCTATGGAGATGCCCGAATATCAGAAAAATGACGCAGGTCAACCGCTCAGTTTCGGTGTCGTCTCTCTGGTGGGCGACGAACAGGCGATTGAAATTGATAATCTCCTTCGCAAGCACATCTCTCCAGAACGATACGAGCTACGCCGCGTTCTGTGCGGGAACGCCGCGCAGTTCCAGGGCGACGAGCGCGACGTCATCTTTATCTCCCTCGTCGACACCGCCCAGCGCGGCCCCCTGTCCCTCCGCGACCAGGAATTGTTCAAGCAGCGTTTCAACGTGGCCGCCAGCCGCGCCCGCGACCAGATGTGGATCGTCCATTCTCTTAGCCCCCGTGACGACCTCAAGCCCGACGATCTCCGCCGCCAGCTCATCGAGCACGCGCAAGATCCCAGCCGCCTCATGCGCGCTCTCGAAGAAAAAGAGAAACGAACCCAGTCCACCTTCGAACGTGAGGTCATGAAACGACTCACGACCGCCGGTTATCAGGTTGCTTCGCAGTGGCGAGTCGGCGCTTTTCGAATCGATCTGGTCGTCGAAGGCGACGATAAGCGCCTCGCCATCGAGTGCGACGGCGACCGCTATCATCCGCTGGAAAGACTCGCCGAGGACATGGAACGCCAATCAATTCTTGAGCGCATGGGCTGGATCTTCGCGCGCATCCGAGCTACGGAGTTTTTCCGCGACCCCGATCGCGCTATGAAACCCATTCTTGAAAAACTGGAGCTCCTGCAAATCTTTCCAAAGAGCGCCAAGCCAGCCGTACCGGGTAAGCCGCTGGCATCCACGGATTTAATTGACCGTCTTGTACGCCGCGCCGAAGAGTTGCGCAGCTCCTGGACTGGTCAGGAATCGACCGAATCTCGCCCTCAGGCTTCACTGCACTCGGCGGAGCAAGCGGCACTCTCCTGAAATCCGGTTTGACAGGAGGTTGCGGAAGAGCAATATTGAATCAGTCTTGTTTATGCTAGAATCCCGCCGTTGAGCCACTACCAGAGAGGGACAATCCAGGGCCACGGCTAGGGAGAAAGAACAAGCAGACCATAGACCCGATACCACCACGCCGTGACAGGATGGCGACTCCCGCCGCCATCGAGTGGAAGCGTCTCTCACCAGAAAGGGGGCTCTCTAAAATGCATCGGTTCCCTATTCCCTCAACGGAAATCACCCAGGTAGGCTATCAGGAAGATTCGGAGACGCTCGAAATCCAGTTTGTTAAGGGCGGGATCTATCAGTTTTTCAATGTTCCTTCAAAGGTGTTTGACGAATTCATGAGCGCCCCCTCCAAAGAGGGATACTATCACTCGAAAATCGGCGAGCGCTTCCCCTGCTCTCGCGTCGCGTGATGGCGATTTGGTTCTGCTAGAGGACTCCGGGAAGGACTGCGAGAGTGGTCTTTTCCGGGCATCTAGTGGCTGGCTCAACTGAGTTTACGCCGTAGGAATCGCACCTGCGCTGAGTTCGTTGAGGTTTATTTCGTCCAATC
>Ga0209011_1000852_pt1 | contig 11133 bp, 14 predicted proteins | sample BlaSpr_A8_OM1_M3_FD_187986 | JGI IMG/M metagenome (GOLD analysis project Ga0209011, IMG submission 187986) | Forest soil microbial communities from Thunder Bay, Ontario, Canada - Black Spruce, Ontario site 2_A8_OM1_M3 (SPAdes) (version 2) | ecosystem: Environmental > Terrestrial > Soil > Boreal... | reverse complement strand
TGTAGCCTGGCCAAACACGCGGCCCTGTCAAGGCCGAGAACGCCGGTTCGAATCCGGTCGGGACCGCCATCTTCCCCCCGCCGAGCGTAGGTACGCTCACAAACCCCCCGGAGAGGTGGCTGAGCCCGGTTGAAAGCGACGGTCTCGAAAACCGTTATGGGTGCAAGCCCATCGAGAGTTCAAATCTCTCCCTCTCCGCCACCGCTTTTTGGAAAGGCCTCCAAGAGGTAATTTGTATTCGAGACCCGGTCCATGGGACCGGGTTTCGTGTTTTCCGGGCCGGCGTTGCCGAGCTCCAAGGAGGCTACAAAGCGGTGCAAAACAGGGTGGAAAAACCGTCAAAACCGTTGGGTTTTTCGAAAACCGTTGTCACGCAATTTCTCGCTCCGGAGGCGCCGGCGCGCCGCTCCAAGGCGAGTCGTGGCGGACAGCCGGGCCGTCCCGCATCACGTCTTCTCAGACCAGAGGTGGATGCCGAACGCGATGGGGCATTGCCGGTCGTCGTCCTCAACGGTGGTTCGCGTCGTCAAACTGCTCCGCCGATCGCCCGTCTGGTTCGCGAATGGCTGGCCGAACTCAAGGTCATGGGCCGCAGCGAAGAGACCATCAAGTGGTACCGGCAAAAGATGGAGTGGTACCTGAATAGCGAGGGCGGTCCGGCGACTCTTGATGGCCTGACCTCGGCCGAGGTTAAGCGACTTCTCGGCAGCCTGATCGACCGGGGCTTGGCCCCCAACACGATTCACGGCTTCTTCGAAGTCGTACGCGCATTCGCCAACTGGGCTCTACGCGAAGGCTTTGCGGTCGACCCTGCCGTGATCCGTATGCGCCCACCCAAAGTGCCGCAAACGGAGCTCGAGACCTACAACCCGACCCAGCAGGAAGCCCTGCTCGCCGCCGCGGCGCCGGGCTGGCCCAGCCTTGCAGTGCAGATCCTGCTTGGCACCGGCATGCGCGTCGGCGAGCTGGCGAACCTAGTCGTCGACGATTACGAGAGCGACGGCGACGTCGGCTTTCTCAAGGTCCGGAAGGGCAAAGGAGCCAAGTTCCGCCGGGTACCGCTATCCGGCCGACTGCGTCGCGAGGTCGATCGCTACTTGAACCGTGCTCGACACGAGTCGGACACGGACTGCCTGCTCGTCAGAAGCGACGGTGAGCCGGTCAGGAAGGTGACGATTGGGTATCTGCTGAAGCGGATCAAGCTGCGCGTCGGCTTCAAGGTCCATGCCCACAAGTTCCGCCACACCTTCGCCACCGAGTATCTAAGGAATGGGGGAGACATCGAGCGGTTGCGCCGGATCCTCGGCCACACGAGTTACGTGATGGTGATGCGCTACCTCCACCTCGACAAGGGCGACCTGGGCAAGGACTTTGATCTGCGATCACCGTTTTGACGAGGCGGCAACCTGGTTATTCGGGGAAAATCTGTGCCTTCTATGTCAAATCGTTGGTCAATCAATGTCCACGGATGCGTTGTCCATCAGCATCGCGGGCAGCGGGTGTCAGCTTTGTTGAATCGGCTCGACCGTCATCGCCTATCGGTGCAGGGTCTAGCCTGGTGGCCCGCACGGGTTGAGGACGTACGATCGTGTGGATTACCCGATAAGCGGAGCGGACCCACACGATAATGTGGATCTAGGGCATAACCGTGATATCCTCACGATCGTGTCACTCACGCCGATTTACACCGAGCGAGACCTGGCGCGAGCCATCAAGACGGCGCGCCGCCAGCGTCGATGGACTCAGGCCGACCTGGCCGCTCGAGCCAATGTGTCACCTCGAGTGATCGAGAAGCTTGAGCAGGGGGCTGGCAAGACCGTGAACATGAGTACCGTATTTGCCCTCCTCCGGGCCTTATCTCTCGATCTGCGGGTGAGTACCAGGAAGGGCAGCCCTACTTCACTCGAAGCCGACCAAGAGGAGGAGGAGGAGGAAGGACCGTAATGCCGGAGCGCCTGCTGGTGTATCGCGAGGGCAAGCTTCTGGGCCGTCTTGAGCGGGACCGCGAGCTCAGTTTCGCTTTCACAGACGAGATCTTGGCCGGGAACACGGACGAGATCCTCGTTAGCGCCTCGATTAGGATCCGGCGCCGGCCGTTCACAGAAAGGGAGTTGCTCCCATTCTTTGAAGGGCTCCTCCCCGAGGGTTTGGCGAGGCAGCGCGTGGCTACCCGTTTCCGGTTGGGCTACGGCGACGTATTTGGGCTGCTGAGAGAGATCGGCCGTGATTGCGCAGGCGCCCTTTCAATTCTTCCCGAGGGGCAGGACCCAAACGTAAGCGCTCTGGAAGGCGTGATATGGCTAGACGAAGCTGCGTTGATCGATCTAGTGGACAAGCTGGACTCTCTCCCCCTTGGAATTCAGCCCGAGAAGGATGTCCGGCTGAGTCTGGCAGGTGCCCAGGACAAGGTAGTGATCGTGGTGAACCCCGAGACCAAGGCAATTGGCCTACCGCGAGGTACAACTCCCTCGACGCATATCCTCAAGCCTGCCCCAAAAGAACGCTATCCGGGCTTGGTCCTGAACGAGGCCTACTGCTTGGTGCTCGCAGCAGAGGCCGGACTACGCGTTCCCAAGATGGACCTCATTGACATTGGCGGTACACCGGCGCTGATGGTGGAGCGCTACGACCGCGCTCGCGTCGGCGATGCCGTCACCCGCGTCCATCAGGAAGACTTCTGCCAGGCACTACGGGTACCAATCGACAAGAAGTACCAATCGGACGGCGGTCCGGACCTTCGACGCATGGTGGAGCTTCTGTACAGAATCTCTTCAGACGCGGCTACTGACGTGGAGCGGTTGATTGAATGGGAAGCCTTCAACTGCTTAATCGGCAATGCCGACGGCCACGCGAAGAATGTAGCAATGCTCTACGCGGGTGCGTACCGATTGGCACCAGCCTACGATCTGATTTGTACCGAGATGTTTCCCGACCTGCCGACAGAGCTAGGCCAGTCGATCGGCGGCGAATACCAAGCGCGGTCAATCACCACCGAGCACTGGACTCGCGAGTTCGACCGCCTTCAACTCAACCGCCCCCTCTTCGCGCGTAGGCTGGCCGCTCTTGCCGAGCGGATCGAGGCTGCTCTACCTAGAGCTGATACGTGGCTGCAGGATCGCGGATATTGGAGCGACTCACTACAGATTGTTGGCCGCTTGGTTCACGAGCGAAGCCCCGCGCTTAGGGGTTGGAACACCGCGAGGTGACGCGTCATTGCGGAGAACTTCGCTCGCTCGCGACACCGTTGTTGGGGCCGCTGTTCACGGCGTCGCTGCTCGAGCGGGACCTCGGGGGCTTTGACGTCGATGACTCTGAGGCGCTTACTTGAGGACTATGGCGGTACTGAGATAAATGATCTTGGAGTGGAATACTTCTGTGGTTCACAAGTCCGGTAGCAGCGGTGCGATTCGGTCAGCATGCTATTGCCGACGAGGCCGGGAAACAAATATCCATGTGCATTGCAGTCGATGCCGGCGAGTGCGCGATAGGAGACCCTCCCGACAGCCTTAATGGCCTCGCTCTCGCGAGAGTCGAAAGGCTTATCGCGCGGACCGGGCCGAATGAGCTGTTGGTCTTGGACTCCGTCAAGGCCCGTTAACTTCCTGCCCAAGGATGTCGAGCTAGCGGATTTTGGCGCGATGAGCGCGCACGTAGTCGAGCAGTCGGGGGGGAGCACGTAGTTATCAGCCGGCAGCCTCCTAAGGGTTAACGGGAGAACTCGATTAAATTCTGGGCTAACGTCGCGGGTCGATTCGCTCTTCGAGCCGGCCCTTTTGGAACCAGCCGGATCTCCGCGATTCCCCAAGTCGCAACGGTTTCGGCAACCATCGGCACGTAACGCCGCCTTGAGGATTGCTATCTGAATGCTTGCGATATGCATCGGTTATCCCGCTCATGCGCCTGTGAACTGAGTGACTGCCGGCTAGACTCTTTCGGCTTGCTGGCCCATCTTCCGATTGGCTCGATCCGTGGTGGCACCTGGACTACCAGTTCACCAGCACCCTGGCTCCCGACGCCGTAAAGGCTCTTCTGCAGAAGTCCAGGAGCCGACTGCGTGGATGGCCAGACGGACCGAAGGCATTAGTTCTGGTGCGCCGGGGGGAGGATTCATGAACGAATTCGTGCGAGCGCGCGCCATGCTCGCGCCCTCGGGCTCTGGAACGGTCGTCATAGTGAGAATCCCCCGCCCTTCCTATATGTCGGTACTGATGGCCAGCATGGGAGTGCTCATTATTGCGGGGCTCGTTGTCCAGACGATCCTCGTTGCGATGACCAAAGGTTTAGCAGAAGGCTTGCCGGCCAGCGCTGTGTTTGTGCCGTTGGGTCCGGTCATCTGGGCGATGGTTATGGGTGCGAACTTCACCTCGGCCCGAAGCGAAGCGCGCGACCTGGTTGGTCTTATCGGCGCTGCATTGGTGCCCGACAGAGAAAGGCTGACCGATCAAGCGACGGATGCCCAGAGCGGCGTCGTTCGTACTAAGGAACCGGAGAAGGAGCTCGGACGAAATGCGCGGCATACTGGAACGGCTGCCGTCGACTCAGCCTCGTTCGTCAGCCTTGATGGGCCTGCCGAGTTACGAGAGCAGTGTGTTAATTCGAATCGCAACTGAAAACCAACAAAGAGCAAATTAAGCGCTTGACAGAGGGCAAGGGCGGGTGTATTTTCTGTCGGTCAAGACGAATCCTCCAGCTCATTGACCGCATTCTGGTCGGGAGGTATGGCAGGGATGTTCCGAGAATGGTAATTCCGGCGAAGTCGCTAGTGCAGCGCTTATGCACTTTGTCCCTTCGATTTTGGAGGCCAGCGACGACAGTCCTAGTAATCGAGGCAATTGCGTTGTCAACAATTGCGGTGGTGGGTACCGCGCGGATTGCGTCCGCGGGGGATACTTATCCAAACAATCCTCCGGGAAACTATGGCGATTGCTGGCAACCGTTGACGCCAACAATGTGTCGAACGACGTGGACCGGAAGAGGCTCGTCCATATGGATGCGGCTTATCGATCAGATGAACGACACTGGGCTCCTCAATGCTGCTACTGCAGCATGCAACAACTGGAACAATGCTCCAGGCCCACAATTCTGTAGCTGGACAGCTCGCGCAAATGACACTTGGACCTACATGAAAGTCGACAACGGCATTAGTGCTCCCGGCGGGCGAGCTTGGAATTGCATCAACGGAGCGTGCCCGACCTCGAACAACGCGGGCAATATTCAATGGTCAGAAATCTACGTACCGACGGGCAATAGAGACCAACAGATACATCCGTGTACAGGTGTGAGCGGCAACTGGGCGGCCTTTGTCTTTGCACATGAGCTCGGGCACGCCTACGGGTTGGACCATCATGGCGCCAGTTGCAGTAATACGACCCTCATGTCGCCAGGATCAACGTTATGGCAGGGCCCCACTGACATTGACATCGGCCCGTTTCCGGGATGCAGTGGTGCGGCGGGCACCGGCGGATTACGATGCATCTACCAGAGCACATAGGAGAGCACCAGAACAGTGACGACTAGCAAGGAAGAGAGAAGTCGAAGGCGCAGCGGTCTACGACTGTTTTGGGGCCTAGCTTTTTTCTTGATAACTCTGGCGTTTGGTGTTTCGATCGCGATTGCAGGGCCTGCAGGAAAGAGCCCGTTCAATCCATGGGCTGGGCTGAGCGATGATCAGAAGCAGGCCATAGTGGATAAAACTCACGCTCAAAACGCGCGCTATCTACAAGATTTCGAAGCCAGGCGTGGCGATCCGCGCTCCCTGCCGATCATCAAGGTCAGCACATATGAGCCTCCGTCTGCGAGTGTGGAGAAAGCTGCCTCGCAGGCTCTCGTGATTGTGCATGGACACGTTGGCGAGGTGCACTTTATCTCTAACCCAAACGGGGGTATGCCACGTATGTTGGCAACCGTAACAGTTACCCACGTCGGCAAAGGCTCGGTTGGCGCGACCATCTTAGTTAGCCAGTCAGGTGGGCCCGTGGCACAACCTGGCGGAAAAGGAGCCATTGTCGAGCTTGAATACGAGCATTTAGCACTTCCCAATGATGAGGTGCTCCTGCTCTTAACCCCGGTGCAAGGTACGAATCCGGCTGAGTACCGAACAATGTATGGTCCTGGCGTTCTTGTTGTCCAAAATGGTCAGTTTTCTGGTGAGTCGGCGAAGCGGTATGGACTCGATCAGCGTAATTTCGAGGCAGTATGGAGGTCTCTAATCGACGGAAGTTTGACTCGGGGGGCATTCCAATTACAGACAACGGGAGCTAGTTGATTGTCGAGGCTCTCACGGGACGTGACGTTTGCAACGCGTGGTGCGGTGGGACCTGCTTGCGGCAGCCACTCGTACCTCCGCGCAATTGATGTAATCGGAGTGTCTTCGTAGTCAGGCCTTTTCGGTTGTTGGAAATCCAGTCAAATACTGGCCCGACGCGAAACGAGGCGAATCAGGTGCCTGGAAATCGTCGGTGACATTGCTTCTGGTGGCAGGGATGATTTTGGGCGTGGTCGTTTTTGCCAACGGGACAACCCGTGCAGATACCCCTGCGACCCCTGCAGCAGATGAAGAGATGGCGGCGCTCGATGTAGTAACCCGTACGCAGATCGCTGAAAATGCGCCCGCTCCTTGGATATCACCCGCTCTTGCCCACAACGCTGATCAATGTCGGAGCCTGACCGAGGTAGCGACGCGCGAGCGCCTTTGACAGCAATTTGACAGCAACGCCGGTGGACAACTGTGGACGCCTGCGGACAGAAACTAGCTGACCAAGGTGGCTTGTGATCTCAAGCGAACGTCAGCGGACGGCCATAACCACTCAGCACCCGGACTTGAAAACTTGTTATCACATGAAGCCACACTTGGCCTCGATAACTGCCCCGTATCCATAGCGTCGCAACGGTTTGCCAAACCGTGGCCAGCCGGATCACAAGATTGCCATCGACCCACCTCTGTCGAAGAGCGGTCTTCTTGTCGATGAGCCGACCACCAATGGTCATTGACAAAGCCTTGCCCCGCCGGGCAACGGTTTCAGCAATCGTTCCCCCATCGCATTTGGCCGGTCAACGGCTTGGTGTTTGGGCGCCACACTGGTCCGCCCACGGGCGACGCTGAACGGCAACACTACGAAGTGTCTGAGCCACGACTGCCGAATCGTCCCGCGGGCGGCTCTTCCGCCAGCCGGCGACTCGCTGTTCGATCAGTTTGGCCGGCCGTCCAAAGGCTGGGCTGGGCGGTTGAGTGCCTGAGCCATAGCGAGGCGCTGCCCCGGGGATACCGGAGACCCTCTATGGGGCAACGATGGAACATCTGTTCGAGTCAATCGTCCAGGAACGCCTCGCGCTCCAGGCGCCGCCGCTTAACGCGATACTTAACAGCGGTCGGCGGTGTTCGCGAGGAACTCAGGGTGCTGTTGCCGTCCTGATCGCCTGGCGGCCGCGATAACGAGTGCAAGGAATTGGAGGGAATGATCCGAGATGAGACTACAGGTGACGTGTATCAACAAGCGCGGAAGCCACTACGACCCTCACGAGAGAATTCAAGCGATCGGCGGAGCTGGTTGGAAGAAGGGGGAAGACCAGGCCATCCGGGAGATAGAAGGAAACGTCAACTCGTTCTTTGTATCGACTGGCGGACGGACGGCAGAAGTAGTTATTGGCACATACAGCGGCCGTAAGTATCTGAAGACGGTGGCTGATGGCTACTCGCCGGACAATCTGCTGTCCTTGCCTGAGTGTCCTTAGACCTTGGTGGGTACTGTCTTTGCCGGCAACCACAAGGCGATAGGTCAATTCGTGATCTAGCGTGACATCAGGAGCGGCGTGGCTGTGGTTTCTCGGGTGTTATAGCCCGTTGTTTGTGATCGTCGCCATACGTGGTTGGCTTGGAGGTTCAACCACGATCGCCTTAATCGGTGTTGTAGTCGCCCTATTTTCAGCTCTGTCGAACTGGATTTCGCTCCGTCTAGCAGACCCTCCAATTCCTGTCGAAGTTGATGCAGTCGAAGCAAGGGACATTGATGTTGCAACTTACGTGGTGGCCTTTGTGGTGCCCTTGGTACTGGTACCCACGGGATCATTGCCCGACTTCGTTGCAGCCGCACTTATATTTGGCGTCATAGGACTGGTGACAGTCAGTGGCGGATCGGTGCTTCCAAATCCAACGATTCAAGCCTTCGGCTACCGCTGGATGACGATGGTTACTCCACGTGGCCGGCTAACGGTCATAGTCAAGCGATCCGTAGCTGAAACATTGCTGCAGCCCTCGGTTTCGATTGGCGCCAACGCTGGTTCGACGACTGCAACTGTTCGGATTAGGCATATCGGATCAGGCCTCTGGATCGTCGCAAGTGGCTGATTCGCTGCCTCCAGAGCTTGGGGACCTTCTTGACATTGTTCAGGCAGGCGATCTCGCTGTGGTGCTCGGCTTCCGCGTCGATACTGGTACTGGACTCCGATATCGGTTCGTGCGGGCCGATGTGGAAGAGGGGTTTAGGCGTGCTGCGCGGGACTCAACGGTCAATTCTCTGCGGCGCTTGAAGGGCGCCACTGTCCTTGGGTTCGACTCTTCGCATCTGTTAGAGGACAAGGAACTCTTTAAAAGGACGCTTGTCGATGCCGGACTCGAGGACGTCGCTCGAGTCATGAGTCAGCCAGCTATCTTGCCTGCTGCATCGTTTCGAGACTTTGACCAGAAACTGGATTTCTATGCCTTTGTTTACTTGTTCCAACGCGGTGTCTGGGCCGCATTTGTTCGACAGGCCTTTCAGGTTCACATCTCTGGAATTCACAAACTAATCGCAGTGTTCCGCAGCCAGCGCCTAACCAAGCCGTCAGAAGATCAGAGAGTCTTGAGATTTGACGAAAGGTTCGACCTATCGCTCGATAGTCGGGCATGTTACGTGGTGAGTGAGCGCGCATTTGATGACCTCTTTATTGATCGGGTCGAGTGGCAGAAGCGCGTTCCGGCACAAGTCGATGCTCTGGTCGAGAGAGGACTGCCCTTCGCAAACGCCGACGACTTTATTGCGGCTTGTCAATCGAATCTCAACATGATGAAGAAGCTGAAACGAATTGCCGACAGTGACTACTTGGATTTGATCACTCCAGCTAAGATCCGGAAGCTCCAAGCTGAATATGGACTCATAGCCACGTTGCTGCAGGGTAACTCGCTGGTGTTTGATCCTTCGGACCGATGGCGTCTTCTAAAGATCCTGGATGACGACTATCTGCGTTCTGGGTTGACGGACCGACGCTATGAGACCAACTCGAAGGTGCGGGTTACCGAAACGAAGGCATCAGTGGATAACTGAACACATCTCTTGACAAGCTGGTCGAACCAACGAGAAACGAGGCGCCTCAGCTCGAGCACGGGTGGAGGATCCAAACGGGGTGTCGAAAGTTCTGGCCTAACGATTTTCCAACTGGGCCGCTGCTCACCCGCATAGAGCATTTGCAACGGTTTCGACAACCGTGGTCAGGTGTCAGGCCGCGATGCCCTGCATCGCGACTTGCTCAAGACGTTGGACTTCTCGCAAGAGAGCTTTGGAATCGAGCCCAATCTGATCAGCGAAGAACGCCGCCCATGGACCCGAAAGGAACGCTGCCGCGTGTGATCTGAAGCGACTCTTCGTCCTGCGAATAGGAGCGCACCCGTCATGGCTGTAGCTGTGGCCCAGGTAGTCCGCAACAGCAAGCCGAAATATCGCGACGATCAACTCGATTGCACCCTCGCCACGTCCATCCAACTCAGGGTGCCTCCAAAAGACCGGGTAACTCGATGGCTTCAGTGCCTTGGCCCAAAGCGTTTGCCAATTTCCAGGCAGTACGGGGCCGAATCGCTCTGCCACGCAGGGTGGACTTCAGTGTTGGATAAGAAATCCCAGCACGCCTTGCGAGGTGGGTCAGGCTCCATCCTCGTAGGGCGCAGGCAGCCTTCAATCTGTCTGGCACGACAACCACGACCAGACCCCCCGCGCCAATGCGGAACGGCGCTCTGCCGTCATGTTCCATACGCCCCGCGGCTGCGCGTCCCTCCACAGGGGGAACCGGATGCGGCGCCGGTTCCCCCAGACCCCCTCTGCGCCGGCCTTCGGAAACAATGCTTCGCTTGAGCGGCGCGCGTGAACGTGTCATTGGCCAGCCCGCGAACGAGACCGAAAACGACTTATGCGATCGCTGAGGTGTTGCTGTGCCTTCCGGGCAAGCGGAGTCAACGCTTTGCTCGCGGTTCCAACGAGCTTGCCCGCGGGCGCCATCGAGACGGCCGCACCACTAAAGTTGCGCGCCACCGATCCTGCTTGGGTGTGGGCGAAGCGAAGGGCGGAGAAGATGACGAGAGGCGAAAAGGCCGCGATCAGGAGCACGGCGACGCCCGAGGCCATCCAGTTTTGGGTGGTGTCGCTGTCGGTCGGAGAGGTCAGACTCACGACTACGAGTCGAAAGCCAACAAATACGACCGTCGCGATGACGAACTTCGAGAGCAGCAACCCGATCAGGAACTCGGCCATCGTGGTCGCCGCGCCGGCCAAGCGTGGCCAGATCGAGAGCACACAGACCAAGGGCACGAAGGACGTGACGGTCAGGATCAGCGCCGAGCGGATGATCAGCTCGAGATGGACCATCACTGTAAGCGAGCAAAGGCAGAGCGCCGTCACGATCAGGCCCCACGTGCTGACATGGGCGCCTGAACCGCCCGACTGTGCGGCAAAGTTGCTGGCGGCAACGCTGCGCATCAGCAAATTGCTCAGGTTGTTGAAGTCAGGCGACCAAGCAGTAGCGAGGAGTGCGGCATAACCGCTCGCATACTTGATAAGGCCTAAGCCGGCATAGGCCGCAAAGCAAGCAGCGACTACGCGAGGGATCAGCGCAAGGCCGGTGCCGAGGGAGCCCCAAGCGATTCGTTCGATGAGCGCGAAAGCCACCACTGCGCCGAGCAGGAGCAGCGAGATCGCGAGCATGCGGTCGTAGACGGGGACGATCACGCTCAGGTCCGGCTCGGTCAATTGACCGAAAGTCCCAAGCAGCCACTTGATATTGGCAACGGCAACAGCGGTCGCCCACTTGGCGATCGCAAGCGCGATCGAGTCGACCATCCGCTCGACGTAAGCGTTGGAGCCGCCCACTGGCTATTTGAAGAGGTGGCCG
>Ga0209011_1000849_pt1 | contig 11162 bp, 12 predicted proteins | sample BlaSpr_A8_OM1_M3_FD_187986 | JGI IMG/M metagenome (GOLD analysis project Ga0209011, IMG submission 187986) | Forest soil microbial communities from Thunder Bay, Ontario, Canada - Black Spruce, Ontario site 2_A8_OM1_M3 (SPAdes) (version 2) | ecosystem: Environmental > Terrestrial > Soil > Boreal... | reverse complement strand
CAGCAGCGCGCACGTGATGCCGGCCGACAGCGTGATGCTGCCCCAGACGTCGATCGCGTGCTTGCGTCGCTCGTTGGGCACATGCATCCAGATCGCGACGACCGCGAGCGTGAGGACGGCAAACGGGATGTTGATGAAGAAGAGCCAGCGCCAGCTGAAGTTCTGGGTGATGAATCCGCCGGCCGCCGGCCCCACGATCGAAGCGAGACCGAACGACGCGCCCATCATGCCCTGGTACTTGCCGCGCTCGCGCGGCGAGATGATGTCGCCGATGATCGCCTGCGACAGCGGCATGATGAAACCCATGCCGGCGCCCTGGACGAAGCGCGCGAACACAAGGAACCAGAAGTTGGGAGCGATGCCGGACAGGGCTGAGCCAACCGCAAAGACGACGATGCCAGTCATATACAGCGGCTTGCGGCCGTAGATGTCCGAGAGCTTGCCCGCAATCGGAACCACGATCGTCGACGCGAGCATCGCGGAGATGGGAATCCAGCTGTAGTCGGCAATGCCGCCAAGCTCGGCCACGATCGTGGGCAGAGCCGGCGCGACGAGAGTCATGTTGAGCGATGCGACAAGCGAACCCAGCATCAGGCCGGCGAAAACGGCCATCACGCCTCGATCGACGCCCTTCTTCGTTGCGGGCGCGGTCTTTGACTCGTGCGCGGCGACTGCGGTCATACGGCGCTGTGCTCCAGGGCGGCACCGTGGCGCGACGCGACCTCGGCCAGCGCGCGCCAGCCGCGGGTCAGCGCCGCCAGGTCCTCCGGTGAAAGGGACGACATCCAGCGTCGGAGCAGCGTGTGGTTGCCCTCGCGGAGGTCGGTGACCAGGCGCAGGCCGGCCCTTGTCAGGCTCAGCAGCACGCGCCGGCGGTCAGCGGGATCACCGCGGCGCTCGACGTATCCCGCACGGACCAGGCGGTCGGCGAGCAGGCTCGCGGCGGGGAGGCCGATGCCGAAGAGCTCGGCGAGGCGGCCCACCGACGCCTCCTCCTCGTCTCGCAGGAGGTACATCGCGCGCAGCTGCTGCATGGAGATGTCGAGGTCACGCCAGCGGCTCGCCGTCGATGTCAGGAGGGCGCGATGTAGCTTTCTGTAAGACGCGAGCGCTTCTTCGGCCGAGGGCTGCGACATAGTTTCGGAATACTAAACTATTCGAAAAGGCGAAAGCTTCCAGGCGAAGCGGTTTACCGGCCGCGCGGCAGTCCCAGGACCCTCTCCGCCAGGATGTTTCGCAGCACCTCCGAGGTCCCGGCCTCGATCGTGTTCGCCCGCGAGCGCAGGAACTGGTAGACCCACCCGTCGCCGTCGCCGACCTGTCCCGCCGGACCGGCCATGTCGACCGCGGTCTCGCTCATCCGCTGGTTGAGCTCCGACCACATGAGCTTGAGGATCGAGCCCTCGGGTCCGGGGATTCCGTTGCGCTTAACCGCGGTGACGGCCCGATAACCATTGAGCTGTAGAGCCCGCGCCTCGATCGTGAACTGCGCGATCTTCTGCCGGACGAGCGGGTCGGAGCCGCGGCCCAGCCGGCGTGCGTGCTCGGCGAGCTCTGCGGCGGTGATCTGCGCGCGGGTCGCGAGCGCCATCCCCAGCGTTCCGCGCTCGTGCAGAAGCGTGGTCATCGCCACCGCCCATCCGCTGCCGGCCTCGCCGAGGATCTGCGACTTCGGGACCTTCACGTCTTTGAAAAAGATCTCGTTGAACTCAGCGTCGCCGGTGATCTGGACGAGCGGCCGCACCTCGACACCGGGACTCTCCATGTCGACCAGCAGGTACGTGAGGCCCTCGCGCGGGTTCGTCTCTTTGCGCTCACGCGTCAGCAACATGCACCACTTCGCGACGTGAGCCAGCGTGGTCCACACCTTCTGACCGTTGACCAGGTAGTGGTCGCCCATGTCTTCAGCTCGCGTCTGCAGCCCCGAGAGGTCGCTGCCCGCATTCGGCTCGCTGAACCCCTGGCACCAGATCTCCTCCCCTGACAGAAGCGGAGCCAGGTATCGCTGCTTCTGCTCTTCGGTTCCATGCGCGATGACCACCGGACCGCCCATGCCGAGCCCGATGACGTTGATCGGCTCCGGGGTCTGAGCCTGGATCATCTCGTCGTTGAAGATGAGCTGCTCCATGAACCCGGCGCCGCGGCCGCCGTACTCCTTGGGCCAGGTGATGCCGATGTAACCCGCCTCGTAGAGCTTCTTCTGCCAGGCCCGGCGGCTTTCGATGAAGCCCTTCTGGCCTTCCTCAGGAGCGTCCTTGCGAGGGGCGTTGGCCTTCAGCCAGGTCCGAACCTCGTCCCGAAACGACTTCTCGGATGCGTCGAGCTCGAAGTCCACGCCCTTAATCTAGACTCAAATGGGCGTGCAATTGGACCGTTTCACCATCGCCCTCTTGATCCTGCGGCCCGACGCGCCGAATCTGGACCAGGAAGCCGCCGCCCGTGTGCAGGACGCTCACATGGCGCATCTCGCCGACCTCCACGAGGCCGGCTACCTGCTTGCGGCCGGGCCGCTGTTCGATGAAGAGTTCCGCGGCCTCAGCATCCTGAACGTCGAGCCGGAGCATGCGCTCGCGCTCAAGGAGCAGGACCCGGCGGTAAAAGCAGGGAGGTTCTCCGTGAAGGTCATCCCATGGATGGTGCCGGCCGGCGCGATGAGCTTCGCCAAGACCCACTTCCCGCGCTCGACCGCCGAAGTCGGAGACGGGTAACCTCAGGCGATCGCCGGTATGACCTCTGAGGCCAGCAGCTTCAGCCCGTCGGAGTCGTCCAGCAGGAAGTGCTGGAGCATGAAGAGGTCCACTCCGAGGGCGGCGACCCCGCGCATCTTCTCCGCGATCTCCGCCGGGGTGCCGACGAACCATGCATGTCTCCGGTCCTCGATCACCTGGTCGGGAGTCATCCCGTTCAGCGCCTGGACGACCATGGACACCTTCGCAGCGCGCTCCCGTAGCTCTGACTGATTCCTCCCGATGAGGTAGCCGGTCATCATCGAGTGCCGGATGGTGCCGGGGTCGCGACCAATCTCGCGGCACGCAGCCTCGAGCTCCTCGCGGCCCTCCCGATAGAGGTCCACGTCGAGCCTCGACACGTTCCACTCGGTCGCCTCGCGCGCCACCATCGGGATCGTCCGCTTCTTGCCCTTGCCGCCCATCAAGAGGGGCATCGGGTTGTGGACCGGCTTGGGATTTGACCTGTTCCACGTATCGCGCATCATCCGGATGCCTTCGTCGAGCCTGTCGAATCGCTCCTTCTGGGTGAGGAACGGGACTCCAAAGACCTTGTGCTCGTTCTCGTTCCAGCCCGCGCCGACTCCGAGAATGACTCGGCCGCCTGAGAGGATGTCCACGGCCGCGGCCATCTTCGCCAGGATCGCCGGATGCCGGAACGTCGTCGGGCTGACCATCGGACCGAACTGGATCCGCTTCGTCCACTCAGCGGCAAGCGCAAGCGAGACCCATGTCTCGATGCAGTCGCGCTCCGGCGCGCCCATCAAGGAGATGAGGTGGTCGCTGCGCCGCAATGAGTCGAACCCCAGGGCGTCCGCGTCGTGGCAGATGCGCCGCCACCTCTCCCAGTTGAGGCCTTCTTGCCCCTCGATCATGATCCCGACCTTGGCCATGACTTCTGATCGTAAGGCTGCACCCGGCGAATCGACCATCTCGCCGCGCAACCAAGTCCACGTCGCTCGCCTTGAACAACCGGCGAGCAGAAACATCTCACCGCAGAACATCGGTGAGCTGGTCCGGTGGTAAGAAGTTCAGGATGCGCTCCTGTCGGATGCCGGCCCGCATTGCCATCCACATCCCCATCGGCACGTAGGCGAACTCGGCCGGCGCGTGCGCGTCGGCGTCCATGAAGAAGTTGCACCCGAGCTCGAGGGCCAACCGCGCCATCTCGGGTGAAAGGTCCATGCGCGCCGGGTCGCAGTCGAGCTCGAGCGCCACGTGATTGCGCGCGGCCTCTTTGAAGACCGCCTCGAAGTCATAGCTCGCGCCCTCACGCGAACCGGGCCGCCGGCCGGTCGGGTGACCGATCACGTCGACGTGCGGATGCGACACCGCGCGCAGCATGCGCTCGGTCATCGCCGCGGGTTCTTGCCGCAGCTTGACATGCGGCGAGGCGATCACCACGTCGAGCAGCTCGAGGACCATGTCCGGCAGGTCGAGCGCGCCGTCTTCGAGGATGTCGACCTCGATGCCTTGGAGCAGGACCACGCCAGGCACCTGCGCCTGCACGTCGGCCATCTCGCGAGACTGGGCCAGCAGTCGCTCGGCGTCGAGCCCGTTGACGACCTTGATCCGCGGTGAATGGTCCGTGACCCCCAGGTAGTGGTAGCCCATCGCCTCGGCACCTCGTGCCATCTCGAGCATCGTCGCCTTGCCGTCGCTCCACTTCGTGTGCGAGTGGATATCGCCCTGGTAGCGGGCGAAGTCGAGGGTGGATTCGTCGTCTCGCGCCGGCTGCTGCATCTGCTCCCGGAGCCGGTCCAGATAGCGGCTCTGGCCCGTTTCCACGACCTCGGCCAGGACTTTGGCTATGCCGGGCCCGACGCCCTCGAGCGTCGTCAGCTCGCTGCTCCGATGCAGGGCCTCGAGGTCCGGGCGCTCGATCGCCAGCGACCAGGCCGCCGCCGAGAAGGCCTTGGCCCGGAACCTTTCCTCGGGGTTCTGGCGCAGCAGGTAGCCGATCTCCGAGAGCACCTGCGCCGCCGCGATCGCGTCCACCTTGCAATTGTGTGACCATGCGGTCGATGGCTCGAAACAAGCCTCGCGCGGGCGACCAGATCCCAGACCTCGTCGAGGCGCTGCTGGCCGAGCTGGGCGAGGACCCCGACCGCCAGGGCCTGAAGGCGACGCCGGCGCGCGTTTCGCGAGCGCTGCGCCAGCTCACAGACGGCTACGGGGTGAACCCCGACGACGTGATCTCCGATGCGGTGTTCGACCAGGACTACGACGAGATGGTCGTCGTCAAGGACATCCCGTTCTACAGCCTCTGCGAGCACCACATGCTGCCGTTTTTCGGGAGCTGCCACGTCGGCTACCTGCCGCGCGGGAAGGTGGTCGGCCTGAGCAAGATCCCGCGGCTGGTAGGTGTCTTCGCGCACCGTCTGCAGCTGCAGGAGCGGATGACCAACGAGATCGCCCAGGCGCTCAACGGCGCGCTCGCCCCGAAGGGAGTCGGCGTCGTGATCGAGGCGCGACACCTCTGCATGGAGATGCGCGGGGTGGAGAAGCCGGGCGGGCAGATGATCACGTCCTGCATGCTCGGTACGTTCCGCAGGGACCCGCGCACCCGCGCGGAGTTCCTGGACCTGGTCAGGCGCCCCTAACCAACCGCGCATAGCTATAGACTGCGCGCCACCCACCGTGCGTTATGAGGGCGTGCTTCGAGCCAAAACCTCCGTCGCCCTCGTCGCCGGAGTGATCCTTGTCGTGACCGGTTGCGGCAGGGTCGCCGGCCACGTGTCGCCAACCCCGGTGGCCGAAGTCACGCCTTCGACAGCAGCCAGCCCGTCTACCACGGTCGAGAGTCCTGCGAGCACCTCGACCGCGGCGCCAACGGTCGCCGCCCCACCGCCGTCGTCTCCCCGACCGTCTCCAGCGGCATCTCCCCGGGCGTCCCCGAGCGTGCGGACGGGCCCTCCACCGCTGGCCATCGGAAGCGTGACCTTCCCGACGGGTGAGGTCGGCATCGGCTATCCCGCTGTCGCGTTGACAGCCTCGGGAGGCGCCCCTCCGTATACCTGGTCGATCGGTACGGGCACGCTGCCGCCACCTCTGGCCGTGTCGGGGAGCTCGATCTCTGGCGTTCCGAACTCCGCTGGGCCCTTCACTTTCACCGTGAAAGCAACCGATTCTGCAGGCGCGACCGCCGAGGTCGCCAATTCCATCACCATCGCGCCGGCGTTATCCGTGGCCGGTCGCTGCGATGCAACGGCCTGCTCCGTGGAACAGGGCTGCGACGCTTTCTGCGGCGGGTTTGGCACCCAGACGGGGGGCGTGGGGCCTTTCCAATATGGCGCCAGCGGCGTGTTGCCCACTGGCACGGGTCTGAACGGGCTGTCGCTCTCGGGAGTATTCAGTCAGCCGTCCGGTCGAGCGCCGTTTTCGTTCTCAGTTACGGTCACGGACGCGCTGGGCGCGACCGGCGGCGTCAAGGCCGCCTTCGTCGTTTTCCAGCACCTGACTCTGCAAGGGGGCACCTTCACCGGGAATACGTCCAGAATTCCGTTTACCGTTTCACTGGCCTTCTACTCACCCGCCGCGGGTGCGCCAAAAGTCGCGCTCGGCAAGGGTGTGCTGCCAAAAGGCACGACGTTGTCGGTTGACCCCAAGGCATTCCAGGTCGTAATCACAGTCCCGGTTGGGACGTTGCCTGGGAGCTATTTGGCAGTTCTTGTGCTCACAGACGGGAATCCATGCAGCGCCAACTCCAACTGCACCACCACCGCGAATGTGACGATCAACATCGGGTAGCAATCACCCGGCTGGAGGCGCAGGATACATAACCAACCCTTTATGCGTTAGACTTGATATAAAGCAACCTTTATGTTTCTCCAGAGCCCGCGCCACGAGCTTCCAGACCATTTCCTGGCCCTCGCCAACCCCACCCGGCTGCGCATTTTGCAGCGCCTGGGCGCGGTGGGCGAGGAGAGCGTGAACGACCTCGCCGGCTATCTCCGCATGAGCCAGCCGCGCATCTCCTGGCACCTGCGAATGCTTCGCGTGGGCGGTGTCATCCGCACGCGGCGCAACGGCCGGATGGTCTACTGCTCGCTGGACGTCGAAAACATCGCGCGCGAGCGCGCGCGCCTGGATCAGCTGCTTGGAATCAAAGAGAAAGTGAAAGTTCGTGAGGAGGTCGGGGCGTGAAAAACGGTCAAAAGAACGGTCATCGCAACGGCAAGGTGCGCGTTGCCATCGTCGGGGTGGGCAACTGCGCATCCTCGCTGGTGCAGGGAGTGCACTACTACCGCAACGCGTCGGAGAAGGAAGCCGTGCCTGGGCTCATGCACGTCAACCTGGGCGGCTACCACATCAGCGACATCGAGTTTGTCGCCGCCTTCGACATCGACAAGACCAAGGTGGGAAAGGACCTGTCGCAGGCCATCTTCGCGGGCCCGAACAACACCGTGAAGTTCAGCGACGTGCCGGCAATGGGCGTCAAGGTCCAGCGCGGCATGACACACGACGGTATCGGCAAGTACCTGGCCGACATCGTGCACAAGGCGCCAGGCGAGACGTCCGACGTCGTCGGCATTCTCAAGAAGACCAGAGCCGACGTGGTTGTCAGCTATCTGCCGGTCGGTTCCGAAGAAGCGACCAAGTGGTACGTCGAGCAAGCCCTCGCCGCCGGTGTCGGGTTCGTCAACTGCATACCGGTCTTCATCGCGCGTGAGCCCTACTGGCAGAAGCGCTTCGAGGACAAGAAGCTCCCGATCATCGGCGACGACATCAAGTCGCAGGTTGGCGCAACGATCATCCATCGCGTGCTGACGCGCCTCTTCCGAGACCGCGGGGTTAAGCTCGAGCGCACCTATCAGCTGAACTTCGGCGGTAACACCGACTTCCTCAACATGCTCGAGCGCGAGCGGCTGATGTCGAAGAAGATATCCAAGACGCGCTCCGTCACCTCGCAGCTCGACTACGACGTGGGCGCCGAGAACGTACACATCGGTCCCTCCGACTACGTGCCCTGGCTGCACGACCGCAAATGGGCGTACATCCGGCTGGAGGGCAGGTCCTTCGGCGACGTGCCCCTGAACGTGGAGCTGAAACTCGAGGTCCACGACTCGCCCAACTCGGCGGGCATCGTGATCGACGCGGTTCGGTGCGCCAAGCTGGCGCTCGACCGGGGGATGGGCGGCGCGCTCGAAGGTCCGAGCTCCTACTTCATGAAGTCGCCGCCCGTTCAGTACAGCGACAACGAAGCGAGGCGCCTGGTCGAGGAGTTCATCGAAGGTGGGAAGGCGGGAAGCAATGGCCGCGCCAGGCGGGTCGCCCGCCCCAAGACCGCGACCGCCGCTGCCTCTGCTCGGCGCTAGCTACTCGGCCGGTGCGCGCCTGCTGCGCGTATTTCCGGCGGGCCTGCGGCACGCCGCCGCTGCGCCCGGCGGTGCGGCCTGGTTCTGGCTCAGCGCGGCCCAGCGCCGCGCGGCGCTGGACAACTACGGCGCCGCGCTCGGCCGTGATCCGGCCGACCCCGAGGTCGCGCACGTGGCGCGCCGCGCCTTCCAGAATTACGGACGTATGCTCATGGACTTCCTGCTCCTGGGCAGCCTCACGCCTGAACAGCTCATCAAGCGCATGAGCATCGACGGGCGCGACCAGCTCGACGCGGCGCTCGCGAAAGGACGGGGAGCGATCATGGCGGTGCCGCACATGGGCTCGTGGGACATGGCCGGCTCGTACGCCGGCGCCCTCGGCTATCCGATCGCTGCGGTGGCCGAACGGTTTCCCGGATCTCTGAACGACGCGGTCGTCCGGACCCGGCAGCGTTTCGGCCTCGACGTGATCGGCCTCGGACGGTCCGCCGTCCGCGCGATCACGAAGGCCCTCGAGGCCAACTCGATCGTCGCCCTGCTTTGCGACCTGGAGCAAGGGCCCGGGGTGACCGTGCGGTTTTTCGGCCGGAACGCGATCGTGCCGGGTGGCCCCGCGGCCATCGCGCTGAAAACCGGCGCCGCGCTCATGCCCGCTTGCCAGTACGTGACGTCACCCGGCCATCACCACGTCCACCTCGATCCTCCGCTCGAATGGCCGGCGGGCGAGACGAAAGAGACATTGATGCAGCGGGTCGTCGGCCGTTTCGAGGAATTCATCAAGCAGCGTCCCGACCAGTGGTACGCCTTCCGCCCGATGTTCGCGCGCGACGTGGGGTGAGTGTGGCGGTACCGCGCGTTCAAAGCCGTGCAGTCGGTGGTGGAGCGGCTTCCCCGCCGGTGGGCTTACGCGCTCGCGATCCTCGCCGCCCGGTTCGCCTGGTTGTTCTCGCCGCTGGCCCGCCCCCGACTCGAGTACAACCTGACGGTCGCCTGCCCGGAGCTCGCGAACGATCAGCAGGCGCTGCGCCGGGTCTCATGGCTCAACTTCCGCAACCACGCGAAGGCCTACGCGGACTTGATGTTGCTGCCGCGCACGAACGTGGAGTCGATGCGCCGTCACCTCAAGGTCGACGGTTGGAAGCACCTCGAGCAGGCGCGGGCTCTCGGCAAAGGCGTGCTCGTGGTGTCGTGCCATATGGGCTCGTACGAGGTGGCGTCCGCGATCTGGTCGGCCACGTTGACGCCGGTCAGCTTCTTTGCCGAGGAGCTGGAGCCGCGAGGCTTGTTCGAGTGGTATCGCGACACCCGCGCGCGGCTCGGCATCAGCGTCTTGACGCTCGATCATGGCGGCCTCCGCAAAGTGCTCCAGGCGCTGCGCGAGCGGGAGATGGTGATCACCGCGATCGACCGCGACATCACCGGCACCGGTTATCACATGCCGTTCTTTGGCCGGTTGGCGCCGATTCCCCTGGGACCGGCCGCCATCGCCTTGCGACTGGGCACTCCGCTGTTCCCGGTCTGCGTGTACCGGCTGCCGGACGACACCTACCAGGCCGAGGGCGCTCCGCTGGTTTTCGCCAAGGACACCGGCGACCCGAGAGGGGACCAGGTACGGGCCACCGAGGAGGTGCTGCGGCAGTTGGAGAAGTTCATCCGGAAGCATCCGGACCAGTGGCATGTGCCGCATCGCATATGGGATGGCTCGCCATGAGGCGCATTTGCTGGTTTGAGGCCCTCGCCCCTGCCATCTCCCCGAGGGGGAGAGGGTGACTCAGATGAAGGTCGGGCTCGTTTCTCCGTACGACTTCGCGTCGCCGGGCGGCGTCACCGACCACGTCCGGCACCTCGCGGGCCAGCTCCGAAACCAGGGCCAGGAGGTGCGCATCTTTGCTCCGTCGAGCCGGGCAGACATCGACTTCGACACGCCCGAGTTCTATCGGATCGGCACGCCCATCGCCGTGCCGGTCAACGACTCCGTGGCCCGGATCACGCTGAGCTTTCACCTGGCCAATCGAGTGGCCGCGATCATCGAGCAGGAGCGCTTTGACGTGCTCCACTTTCACGAGCCGTTGATGCCGGCGCTTCCGATCACGATGCTGCAGACGTCGAACGCCGCGAACGTCGGCACCTTCCACGCTTTCGCGCACTCCAACATCGGCTACTACTACGGCCGCGGCATCCTCCAGCCCTACCTGGACCGCATTCATCGCGGCATCGCGGTCAGCGAGCCGGCGCGGACCTTCTTCAACCGGTACTTTCCCGACTTCCCGCTGCGAGTGATTCCGAACGGAATCGACGTCAACGTCTTCAAGCCAGGCCTGGCGCCGATCCGCCACCTGCGCGACGACTGCATCAACATCCTGTTCGTCGGCAGGCTCGAGAAGCGCAAAGGCCTCGGTGACCTTCTGCGTGGCTACGAGTTCATGCGCGAGCGTGTGCCCCAGACCCGCCTGATCATCGTCGGAGATGGCCCGCTTCGAAACAAAGTCGAGTCGTACATCGCTCGACACCGGCTCGGCAATGTCGTGATGGCCGGCTACGTGCCGGATTCCGTGAAGCCCCGCTACTACAACAGCGCGGACATCTTCTGCGCGCCGGCGACCGGCGCGGAGAGCTTCGGCATCGTGCTCCTCGAGGCCATGGCGTCAGGCCTGCCGGTGGTCGCCACCGAGGTCCCGGGCTACATGTCGGTCCTGGAACCTGGGCGCGACAGCCTGACCGTCCGCCCGAAGGGATGGGCAGAGCTCGGCGCCGCATTGATCGTCCTTGCTCGTGACGCCGAGCTGCGGGCTCGCATGGGCGCGTACGGGCATCAGAAGGCAAGGCGCTATGCGTGGGAGTCTGTCGCGGCGCAGGTGATCGAGGTATATCAAGAGGCGCGCGAGGCTGCGGTTTTCGCCTCGAAGCTGAGCGAGGAGACTCATGTTCACCACGCGGTTTGAGGCCTGGGTCCGCCGCAGGGCCGAAGCGTTGATGTCGGCCGTCGGTCGCGTGCCTTTGACGCCAAACCAGGTCACGGTCGTCGGCATGGTCCTGACCTTCGTCGCAGCTACGCTCGCGGCCTTCGGCCAGCTGCGCTGGGCCGGCGTGGTGCTGATCCTCGCCGGGACCTGCGCCA
>Ga0209011_1000848_pt1 | contig 11171 bp, 9 predicted proteins | sample BlaSpr_A8_OM1_M3_FD_187986 | JGI IMG/M metagenome (GOLD analysis project Ga0209011, IMG submission 187986) | Forest soil microbial communities from Thunder Bay, Ontario, Canada - Black Spruce, Ontario site 2_A8_OM1_M3 (SPAdes) (version 2) | ecosystem: Environmental > Terrestrial > Soil > Boreal... | reverse complement strand
CGAGCAGCGGCTCCCTGCGCGCTCGAAATGAATCAGCCGGTGTTCTGAAGGCCGGCCGCAACCCCGTTCACGGTGACCAGCAGGACCTGCTCGAGCCTCTCTCGCTCGCGTGCGTCGACGGGTTCGCGGCGAAGAGCCTCCAGGGCGTTCAGCTGGATGTGCGACAGCGCGTCGACATAAGGGTTGCGCAGCTCGACGGCCCACGAAAGGACCCTGTGGTTCTCGAGCAGCCTGCTGTGGCCCGTGACCGCCAGCAGCCGGTCGACGGTCAGGTCGTACTCGGACATGACCTTCGCGCTGAGATCGGCCCGTCCGCCCAGCGCGAGATACCGCTCGGCGATCCGGCGATCGGTCTTGGCCAGGCTCATCTCGGCGTTATCGAGCAGGACGTTGAAAAGCGGCCATTCGGCATAGGCCGCGCGCAGCTCTTCCAGGTCGGCGGCGGCCATTCCGCTGCCGAGCCCGTACCAGCCCGGGAGGTTCAGGCGCATCTGGGACCATGCGAATACCCAGGGAATCGCGCGAAGCTCGGCCAGCTTGCTGGACCGGTCCCGGCGCGCGGGCCGCGAGCCAAGCCTCATGCGGCCGAGCTCATCGATCGGGCTCACGCGGCTGAACCATGTCTCGAAGCCATCGCTTTCGACCAGGCCCCTGTAGGCTGCCCGAGCCGGCGCGTCGATCTGCGCTCCAAGATCGCGGAAACGTGTCTCCGCGTGCCGGGCCACCTCTTCGACCTCGGGCAAGGAGCTCATCAGGACCGCCGAGGCGACCTGCTCGAGGTGGCGGCGGGCGATCGCGGGGTTGGAGTAGCGCGCGAACACCACCTCGCCCTGCTCGGTGACCTTGAAGTGACCGCCGATCGACCCTGGCGCCTGGGCGCGGATGGCCCGGTTCGCGGGGCCGCCGCCGCGGCCCAGCGCTCCGCCTCGACCGTGAAACTGCGTGAGCTGAAGACCGCGGCCCTTGGCCCAGGCGACGAGGGCGGCCTGGGCCTCGTAAAGGGCGAGGCTGGCCGAGACCGGACCCACCTCCTTGGTCGAGTCCGAGTAGCCGAGCATCACCTCGACGCGCCCCGTCCGGGCGAGCTGGGCTTTCACCGGCTCGAGCTCGGCCAGGCCGTCCAGCACGGCGGGCGCATGGCGAAGGTCGTCGACCGTCTCGAAAAGCGGTATGACCTCGATCTCTGCCCGGGGCCCGCTTCCCGCGGCCGCGGCAGCCAGCGCATAGACGTTGGCGATGTCGCCGGCGTCGCGGGTGAAGCTGACGATGTAGCGCCGGCAGGCATCAGCGCCAAATCGCTGCTGGATCTTCGTGATCGCCCGGAACGTCTCCAGCGCCTCATTGGTTCGTGCCGACGGACGCCCAGCACCGATTTCCTCCAGCGCGAGGCGGTGCACGGCGCTGTGCTGGCGAACCTCGAGCTGCGCGAGATGGAAGCCGAAGGTCTCGACCTGCCAGACCAGGTTCTGCACTTCCCCATACGCGAGCCGAGCCGCGCCGGACGCCGCCAGCGAGCGCTGAATCGCGCGCAGGTCGTCGACGAGACCCGCAGGCGAGTCGTAGTCGAGGGTGGAGTCCGCCACGCGGGTGGCCCTGATCCGGTCAGCCACATATAGAAGGTATTGGCGGTGCTGCTCCGACGGCGATCGAGCGGCGATCTCGGCTAGGCCCGCGGGTTCGGCGAGCCGGGCGGCTGCGAGGCGCGACGTCAGGTCTGAGTCCGGCGGAGTGGTCACCGAGTCAGCCGTCAACGAGCGCCCGATTCTCGTCGCGGCCGCCTCGAGGCCGCGGAGAACGTGGTCGGCCTGGATGTTCACCGCCTCCACCGTGACCCCGGCGGTGACCTCCGGGTTGCCATCGCGATCGCCGCCGACCCAGCTGCCCAGGCGAATGAAGGCCGGCGCCAGCGGTGGGCGCGATCCCGCGTCGTCTGGACTGAGCACGGAGTCGAGCTCCCGGTATATCTCGGGCACGACTCGGAACACGGTCTCGTCGAAGATCGCCATCACCGAGCGAACTTCGTCGAGAGGCTGCACCTGCGTGCTCCGCAGCTGCGCCGTGCGCCACAGGATGTCCACCTCTTCGAGGAGGCGCCGCTTGGCCTCGCGTTCCTCGCGCGCTGAAACGCGAGGGTCATCGAGCACCTCGAGCTGGGCGCCCACGCGCATGATCGCCGCCACGACAGCACGGCGCCGCGACTCGGTCGGATGAGCGGTGAGCACGGGTTGGATCACCAGGTCGGCGAGCAGCTCGCGAAGCCTCTCCTCCCCGTGACGCGAGCGGATCTCGGCGACGGCCTCGGCCAGGGACTCGGCGAGCAGCGCGGTGCCTCGGTCCCTTTCGCGCAAGGCGCGCGCGCGATGTCGCTCCTCCGCGAGGTTGATCAGCTGGAAGTAGCACGTGAACGCGCGTGCCACCTGCTCCGCGCGATCGACGGACCACGACGCGACCAGGCCGGCGGCTGTACGTTCTTCAGCGTCGCTGTCGCGGGCGACGATCACGGTGCGGCGCAGCAGCTCGACGTCTTCCAGCAGCTGAGGACCGCCATACTCCGCCAGCACCTGGCCGAGCACGTCGCCGAGCAGGCGCACCTCGCGACGCAGGGCTGCCGGCATCTCGGTCCGTGCGACTTCGCGCGATTTCACGACAGCGGACATTGTCAGGCCATAACAACGTCCACTGCGCTTTCGAGTCAGTGCCTCTCCGGGCGGCGCGGCCGGCTGACCCTCGGTCGCGCGCCGGGGACCCCCGTTTGACTCGACCAAGTGGCAGCGCCGTGATTCGTGTCAACACCACCTGATGGAGTGGTTGACGCCTCCGTAAAGTCGGCCGCATGCAAGAGTTTCGACCATGGATGTCAGCTCGACTCCTGGCAGAGACGTCCGCTCCCGCCAACCTCGATGAGGCGCTCGACTGGCTGATCGAGCGCCAGTCGAACCCGGTGCGCTTTGACATCGACGACCTGCCCGCGCTCGGCCAGGATTGCTGGCTCAAGGTCGCGCTGCCCATCACCGCGCCCCGGGCGGTGATCTGCGCTGTGTGGTTGATCGAGGATGTCGACGAGGGCCCTTGCGTCATGGCCGGCCATCTTCGCTTCGTCGGCCATCCGACCGTGCCGGCCACCAGGCTGAGCTTCAGCGGACGGAGCGCAACGCCGACGGGACCTGGACACGAAGCCGCTCGACAACTGCTTGGAGTAATTGCCGCCTCGATCGAAAGCCGCTCGACCGTGGCCCGCGCCGCGATCGCTTCCTAAGGACTACGAGCGGGCGACGGCCCCCATGAGAGCGAGCAGCAGCAGGAGCGTGGCTCCGATCAGCGCGGGACCGACCAGGCTGAGAAGCTGTCTGAGGAAATTGACCCGGCGGCGGCGCCGCAAAACCCCGAGCCTGGACTCCAGCGTTTCTAGTGGAACGGCCATGCCTGCACTGTGAATGGCCGGCCGAAACATTCTCAGCAACTTCTACCACTCTCCTCGTCGTCGCATCACGGCGGGCCGTCCGTCAGGGTCGTAGATCGTTCGATATATCGGCTCCGCCCACAACCTGGTCATGCGCGAAGGCTGAATTCGCGGGTGCGGCCTTAGGTATCCGGGCGGTCGCTCGCCACGCATTCCACCGAGGTGCCATCGATCCAACGCTAGAGCCGACTCCCGAAATCTAGCCACCGCCTGGTCGGGGTCGACGAGGTCTGCGTCATCCCCGTCCTCGCGTCCGAGATGCTCGCGCCACAGCTGCAGCCGCAGGTCGCGCGCGAACTTCCGGGCCACATCGCCAAGCCCCGCTGGATCGATAGGCTCTCGCTCGTCGCGTTCTTCATCGATCACTGCACATGAAATCTCGGAGTCATGACTCCAGGAGCGCCGGTTGAAGTTGTCCGACCCGACCGAGGCCCAGACGTCGTCGATCACGGTGATCTTGGCGTGGACATACACGGGCACGCCGGCCTCATTCTCAATGTCATAGATGGCGACGCGATCGGGCGCCGCTTGGTGCAGAAGATGCACCGCCTGCTCTCGTCCCACCTGGTTCGGTCGCAAGGTGAGAGTGGCGGCCTGGTCGAAATACCTCGGAAGAACGATGATGAGGTGCAGTGACGGAGTCGCCTTGAGGGCGGTCGCCATGACGGTCGCGACCTCGGTCGACCAGACGAACTGGTCTTCGACGTAAACGAGCCGGCGCGCTCTACGGACGGCCTTCTGGAATGCCCGGGCGATGCTCCGCTCTCCGTGGGGCGCGAACGGGTAACCGCCGTGGCGCCAGGCATAGGTACGCAGCACCTGGACCGCCTGCGTTCCGCATGGCGCAGGGTCGGGAGGCATCGACGGCAGCGGCCTGGCCTTTCGATGCGTGTGGCGCAGGAGGTCGTGCATGATGCCTAGCGGATCTCGGCTGAGAGGGCCTTGATCATTCCACCGTTCGCGAAACGAGAAGTCCACGTCGCCCACGGCAGGACCGTGGATCGCCAGCTGAGCGTCATGCCACGGAGGTCGCGGCCCATACACCGGCGCCATCGCCTGGCGCTGGCGGTCGCCCTCATGCTCTTCCTCGTCGCGCCGGCTGTGGCAGAGGTCGATGCCCCCGACGAAAGCGAGGTCGTCGGCGACCTTCTGGGCATGACGGAGGACCACCAGCTTCTGGTGGTGAGATCCGCCCAAGCGCACTCGCTGGTCGAGCAGGACCTCACCTCCGGCCGCATTGACCTGCTCTCCCAGGTGACGATTCTCTTTCGCGCTGAAACCGAGGCGGTCCAGGTGTGATCGCCACACCAATCCCCGGACCATCACGCCGCGCCGTGCGGCGTCCGAGAGGACGGCGCCAACCTCAGAATGCGGGTCCTCGACCAGACGCTGGTCAGGGTCGCCACGCCAATCCGTGAAGTACAGCTGGTCTCCTGCGCCCAGTCCCCGAATCGCCTCCCACAGGCGGCGGAAGTAGACCGAGCCGTGGACCAGGGTTTCGACCCTGTTTCCCGTGCTCCACGCCAGGCCGTTCGCTCGACGCCGGTCGATCTCGCTGAACTCGTTTCCACGTTCAGAACTGGTCAGAAACCAGCTTGTCAACACGTTTGCAGGGCCCTCTGACTCGGTCACTCCAGGGGTAAGTTACTGCCTTTGTTACCGTCCGGGCCCCACTGTCAGCCGAGCATATGCCTGACCGAAACCGTGACTCTATCCGCCACCTCTTGAGTGCGCGGCCGCGGAGGGGCCTGGTCGATCTTGCGGCGATCGATCCATCGGAGACGAATGGCGTCAAGCGCTTTCAGGTCGACGAGCAGCTGCTGGCTGACGAGGAACACATCATGGCGCTGCAGGAATGCCTGCATGCGGAAGGCAAGCGATCGGTGCTGATCGTGCTCCAGGGCATGGACACCAGCGGCAAGGACGGCACGATCCGGTATGCCCTTCGGGGCCTCAATCCACAGGGCGTGCGGATCGTTTCGTTCAAGGCACCGACTGCGATCGAGCGGCGGCACGGGTTCCTCTGGCGGATCAAGCGGCAGCTGCCCAGGCCCGGTGAGATCGTCATCTTCAATCGATCTCATTACGAGGACGTGCTGATCGCCAAGGTCAGAGAGCTCGCACCGCCACGTGTCATAGAAGGCCGCTACGACGTCATCAATCGGTTCGAAGCCGATCTCGTCAAGCGCGGTACCGCAATCGTCAAGTTGTTCCTGCACATCTCAGCCGACGAGCAGCATGAGCGGCTCCTCGCACGCCTCGGGGAACCTGAGAAGCACTGGAAGTTCAGCCGGAACGACATCTCCGAGCGACGCTTCTGGGACGACTACCAGAAGGCGTACGCCGCCGCACTCGGGCGTTGTTCAACCACAGCCGCGCCATGGTTTGTCGTTCCAGCCAATCGCAAGTGGTATCGCAACTGGGCCGTCGCGCAGATTCTCATCGAGACGATGGAGGGATTGAAATTGACTTACCCAAACGTGAACCTTGACGTTCGATCCTTGAAGAAAGCCCTTCAGGCGGTGGCCTGATGGCGACCGCGCAGTCGGGCGCCGCCGCGGTCAAGCGAGCGGCCGGCAGCCCTGCGCTGCGGCTTCTGGAGCGTCTGGGCTACGCCACTCGTGGCGCCCTGTACTCGGTCATGGGACTGCTGGCCCTGGGGATTGCGCTCAGGATCGGGGGCGGCGAAACAACCGACCTTTCCGGAAGTCTGGTCTTCCTGGTCAGCAACCCATTCGGAAAGCTGCTGCTGATCATCATGGCGATCGGTCTCACGGCTTACTCGTTGTGGGGTTTCATCAGGGCGATCTACGACCCGCTGCATCGCGGCAGTGACGCCACCGGCTACATGGCGAGGCTTGGCTTTGTCACGAGCGCGGTGTCGTACGCCGCATTGGTGATCCTCGCCCTCCAGCTCCTTGCCGGGTCGGGAGGCGCATCCGCTGACAGCACCAAGACGACGATCGCGTCCGTGCTCACTCACCCGGGTGGCGGGTGGGTCACGATCCTCCTCGGCCTGGTGGCGATCGGCGTCGGCATCGGCCAGTTTCTCGAGGCCTATAGGGCCACATTCGCCCACGACCTCAAGGGGACAGAGATGAGCGAGACGCAACGGAAGCGGGTCATCGCGCTCGGCCGCTTCGGGATGCTCGCCAGAGGCGTCGTGTTTGTGGTCATCGGGTGGTTCATCGTGCAGGCCGGCGTCCATCACGACCCGAACCAGGTCCAGGGATTCGGAGGTGCATTCCAGTTCCTGCTGGACCAGCCCTTCGGGCGCGTGCTGCTGGGCGTCGTCGCGTTGGGATTCGTGGCCCTCGGGCTGCACTCCTTCGCTTGCGCGCGCTGGGTCAGGTTGATGGGGAGCGCTGCTTGAGCACGATCAGTGGCGTCGTCAATCCGCCCAAGTCGCATGTGTCGCCATTTCACCTGCCCCTTCTTGTCCTCGGCCTCGCCGGCATGGCCATCTTCGCAGTCGACACATTGGCGGCCGCCAGCCAGCAGTACCTTCCGTTTGACGTCCCAGTCGAACGATTCATCCAGTCCATCAACTGGGGCCCTCTCGTCTCCATCTTCAAATTCTTCGACGAGATCGAAGGCACGCGACAGCAGATCGTAGGCGTGGCCGGCATCGTGCTCGTGGTGGCCGTCAACTGGAGGGCTGCGCCGCTGATGGTGGCCGGCGCACTGAGCGGTGCGATCTACTCGATCACGGCGATGGTCATCCAGCGGCCCCGGCCTTCGGCGGATCTTGTCCACGTGATCCGGCACACCGGAAGCTCCAGCTACCCGAGCGGCCACGTCGCGTTCTTCAGCTGGTTCCTGGTCCTCCTCATCGTGTGCCTGGCCGTGGGACGCCTGCCCCGGGCCGCCGTGACCGTCCTCTGGTTCGTGGCCGCATTGCTGCTCGCGATCGTGTGCATCGGACGCATCTACATGGGCGAGCACTGGCCCAGCGACGTACTGGGCGGATTGGTGCTTGGGTTGGGCTGGACGGCGCTGGCGCTGTCCGTCAGGTGGCTTTCGAATCCAGCGCTGGCGCCAAAGAAGTAGTCCGGTGGCGGTGAAGTCAAGAGTGCGATCGGCGACGAAAACCCTCGCCCTGCCCAAAGACAGGTTCTTCAACCGCGAGCTCTCGCGGCTGGACTTCGACAGCCGCGTGCTCGCGATGGCCGAAGACTGCGTGCGACCTCTGACGGAGAGGATTCGCTTTCTCGCCATAGTGAGCGACGGTCTCGACGACTTCTTCCAGGTGCGTGTGGCGGGCCTGCACGAACAGCTGATGGCCCCCCTTAGGCTGACCTCGCAGGATGGAATGACGCCCGAAGCGCAGCTAGACGGGATCGCGGAACGTGTACACGAGCTCGTCAAGCGCCAGTCGGCGACCCTGAGCCGGGACGTCATTCCCGAGCTTGCGGCAGCCGGCTTCAAGCTGGTGCAGGCGGCCGGCCTGTCTGAGGCGGACCGCGAGCTGCTCAGCGAGGTCTTTCATGAGCGAATCTTTCCGGTGCTCACGCCGCTGGCGGTCGATCCGGCCCACCCGTTTCCGTACGTCTCAAACCTTTCGTTGAACCTCGCGGTGATGGTCCGCGACCCCAAGCGCCACAAGCCGCGGTTCGCTCGGGTCAAAGTGCCTCCACTGCTGCCTCGCTTTGTCGGGCTACCGGACGGCGAGCGATTCATTCCCGTGGAGCAAGTGATAGCTCAGCACCTGCCGGCCCTGTTCCCCGGAATGGAGATCGCGAGCTACGACTACTTCCGAGTGACGCGTGATGCCGACCTCGACCTCGACGACGATGAGGCGGAAGACCTGATGGCCGCCGTCCAGGCCGAGCTCATGCGCAAGCGTCGCAAAGGCCGGGCCGTGCGCCTGGAGGTTGGCCCGGACATGTCTCCAGACGTTCTTTTCCTGCTGCTTCACGAGCTCGAGCTTGGCTCCCAGGACGTCTACCCTGTGACCGGACTGCTGGATCTGACGGCCTTGATGACAATCCAGGTGCCTGACAACAACCCGGCTACCGCACGGTCGTGGATGCCGATGACCCAGCCGAGGCTTCGACCCGACGCCGGCGAGACGGTCGACCTCTTCGGCGTAATTCGCGCGGGAGATGTCCTGGTCCATCACCCTTACGACTCGTTCGCGACCTCGGTCGAGGCATTTGTCGAGCAGGCCTCGCAGGACAGCGAGGTCCTTGGCATCAAGATCGCGATGTACCGGACATCCGGTCCTGAGAGCCCGATGGCGCGCGCGCTCAAAGCCGCTGCACAGGCCGGCAAGCAGGTGGTCGCGCTGGTGGAGCTGAAAGCACGTGGCGACGAGCAAGCCAACATCCTCTGGGCCAAAGCACTCGAGGAGGCCGGCGTCCATGTCGTCTACGGGCTGGTCGGCCTCAAGACCCACGCGAAGCTGATGCTGATCGTCCGCCAGGAAGGGTCGGGCCTCCGGCGTTACGCACACATCGGAACCGGAAACTACAACGCCGCGACCGCAGGCCTGTTCGAGGACGTCGCCTTGCTCACAGCGGACCTGGATGTGACGGCAGACATCGCCGAGCTCTTCAACTACCTGACGGGATACAGCCACCAGAGCAGCTACCGCAAGCTCCTGGTCGCGCCAACGACCCTTCGATCGGGAATTGTCAAGTTGATCGAGGAGGAGGCGTCGAAGCTCGATGGCCGGATCGTGATTAAGGTGAACAACCTGGTCGACCCCGAGGTCATCGACGCGCTCTATCGAGCCTCGCAATCCGGCGCGCGAATCGACCTCATCGTGCGCGGGATCTGCTGCCTCAAACCCGGCGTGCCGGGACTATCGGATGGAATCCGCGTCCGCTCCCTCCTGGGACACTATCTCGAGCACTCGCGCATCTTTCGCTTTGGACAGTCGGCCGGCCGGCGCATCCTCATCGGCTCATCCGACTTGATGCCTCGCAACCTGGACCGGCGTGTCGAAGCGGTGGTCCCGGTGGCAGACCCAGACCTCAACCAGCAGATCGAGCGGTTCCTGGAGCTCGAGCTGGCGGATGACACGCTGGCCTGGGAGCTCGCGGGTGACGGGACCTGGACCAAGGCTGCCGCTGATCGCGGAGTGAACACGCAGGAGCTGATGCAGCGCGCAACGTTGGAAATCCTCGGAGATGAAGGAGTTGAATCCGCATGACGACAGCCAGTCGCCCGACACCAAACAAGACCAAGGTGACGACCAGCCTCTTGATCCTGAGCTCCAAGGCCGGCTCCATGACACCCGAGGTCGAGGCCAAGCTGCGTAAAGCGTTCGCCACCAGCCTGATCGTCGAGTTCGATCCAAAGATGGACCTCGAAAAGCTGGTGTCTCCGAATGCCCTGATCATCGTGGCGGGCGGGGACGGGACGATCGGCTGGGTCGTGCGCAGGCTCGCCGATACCAAGCACCCGGTTGGCATTCTCTCGATGGGCACGTTCAACAACTTCGCGAAGTCACTGCACCTGCCCACGACGGTCGACGCGGCGATCCGGGTCGTCAAGACCGGGAAACCGCGGCCGATCACGCTTGGCCGGCTGAACGGAAAGCTCTTCCTGGAGGCTGCGGCCATCGGGCTCTTCGGAGAGACCATCGCCGCGGGCGAGTCGGCCAAGGACCGAGCCTTCGGAGCGTTCGCCGAGGACCTGAAGCACATCGCCGAGGCAAGACCTTTCACTTACGAGCTGACCGGTGACATCAGGGGGAGCGGAACCGCGATGTCGCTCGTCTTCACCAATACGACGTCGATCGGCTCTCAGATGCCTGTCAGCGACAAGACGCCTGAGGATCCGTACCTCGAGCTGTCCGTGCACGCGGGAGCGACGCGCCGTGACATCGTCAAGCGCGTGCTCGCCCGAGCGGTGCTGTCCAAGCACAAAGAGGGCGGCCTCGGCCAGGTGTTCAAGTTCCGCAAGCTCGAGGTGACCACGAAGCCAAAGGTGCGGATCTACGCGGACAACGCGCACCTGGGCCGCACGCCGGCCACCATCACCGCCGAGCTCAGCGCGTTGAAGGTGATCCTCCCGAGGTGAGCGCACAGGCAAAGGATGTGTCGCTGGCCGAACCCAAGCAGGCCGCGGCCGAGATCCTCGCCGGGCAGCCCGGGCCGGTGGCCAGGCGCTGGCTCGGCCCAACGGCCCTGGCCGTCTTCGTGCTCTTTGCGATCGACACCTACCTGGTCGTGCAGAACCAGGTGCTCCCGTTCGACGTTCCGATCGCGCGGTTCGTCCAGCAGGTCAACTGGGGCCCGCTGGTTTATCCGTTACAGCTCATCAACGCGAGCGCCGGCATCTGGCAGGTCCTGCTTGGTGTAGCGGCGATCGTCGCACTCTTCGTCTTCGAGCGCCGTGCCGGCTGGCTGATGTTGATCGGCAGCATCTCCAGCCTGCTCGACAACATCATCAAGCTCCTCATCTCCCGGCAGCGGCCACCCGCAGACCTCGTCCACATCCTGTCGCCGACGACCGGCTTCAGCTACCCGAGCGGACACGCGGTGTTCTTCACGTGGATGAGCTTCATGATCGCCGTGTCCATCGCTCCCAAGATCCGGCCCTCTTTCCGCCCGGTCCTCTGGATCCTCGCCGTGGCCGTGATCGTGCTCACGTGCATTGCCAGGGTGTGGGCCGGCGACCATTGGCCGAGCGATGTCCTTGGCGGCGTACTGCTTGGCATCGGCTGGTCGGCTTTCGTGCTCTGGCTGCCCGAGCGGTGGCT
>Ga0209011_1000847_pt1 | contig 11172 bp, 8 predicted proteins | sample BlaSpr_A8_OM1_M3_FD_187986 | JGI IMG/M metagenome (GOLD analysis project Ga0209011, IMG submission 187986) | Forest soil microbial communities from Thunder Bay, Ontario, Canada - Black Spruce, Ontario site 2_A8_OM1_M3 (SPAdes) (version 2) | ecosystem: Environmental > Terrestrial > Soil > Boreal... | reverse complement strand
GAAGAAACTACCGAGCCCGGCGCAGAGTTCGGTACCGCTCATGGAAAAGGCATACTGACCCGCCAAACTCGCGTTGGAGAACTTTGGACCGGGTGGAGGCGTTCGAGGCGCAACGCCGCATCCGGCGGCGACGAAGGCGAGAAGGACCGAGACGACCAAGGCAAGGCGCTTCGCCAGAATGTTCATCGAGCGCTTCCGCTGGTCGTTTCTGCACGCACCGCTTGCGGCAACGCTCGGGCGGCGGTAGTCGCCTGAAGATATCCTCGCGGCGATCGTACGACAATGGATTGATCACCTTTCTCCACTATGCGCGCTATAAAGACGTCTCCGTTGTTTAGGGCAATGCTCGCGCCGACAATCCTGATAGAGTCACCTGCGGAGAGAGAAAAATGGTTGGCCCGGAGATATGAGGCGGGACCAAGATGGACCTCCATGGTGCCGCTCGAAGTTTGGACGGTTGCGTGCGCGCCGATCGGTGGTAGTAGCGAATCTTCCGTGTAGCTCAGAACCGTTCCCTGGCGAATCGTCTCACGCGTCGGGTCATAGGCGGCCGGACGCGGCGAAACGAGTGAGTTTCTCTGCTGGGCGGCCGCAGTCGAGAGCAACATTGCCGTGGCGAGCGCGGCGTTACCGATAACCTTGCGGCCATTGAGTTTCATATGCCCTTCCCCGTTCGAGACACGTCGGTGAGTCCAATTGATTGTGCAGCCCAGTTCCATCCCACAGGCAACCAGACACTTTGGTGGAAAAAGCTCTCCGCGCTTATGTGTTGACCGGAGCTTCCGACTTCGGCCTGATGGGTCTCCTCCAATATAGCTTAAGACGAGAAAATCTGAATTCTAGCTGACGAACGGTCTCGTTGTATCCCACCGGTTCTTTCGACAGCGCGTGATCTTCCACTTGATGGTAAAGTCGCCAGATGGCGTGCCAAAACCTCCACGTAAGATGTCATTGAAAGCATCAAGGTTGTGTCCCCAAGGCCCCGGTTACGAACAAAAGGGTGCGGATTGCCGGCATCACGATTACTCGCATTGAAAACGGTAAAATTGTCCAAGGCTGGGGCAATTGGGATCAACTGGCCCTAATGCAGCAGGTTTCAAGCGCCGTCACTGCCCGGTAGGTCTTGTTCTTTTTCCTGAGTATTCTTCTCAGAGTATCCGGCCTTGACGAATGTCCTCGTATCTCTTGGAAAAATCCTCACATGGATCTAGCAGAAAGAACGTCAATTAACTAATGATTAACTACTCTTAGATCTGGGGTCCGCATTTATTTTTTTGGGAAATTAGAGCACAATTAGAGCACAATTGGGTGTACCATCTCTCCTATTCTGGAATCGAAAGCGGAAGCTGAACTTTCTGGGAAACCCAGGCACGCGTCGGTCGGGGACGTAAAGGGTTTTTCGTGAACGTACGGTTTGCGGGAAGCGCAGACTACCAACGTGAAAATGAAACAAAATAGTTCTTTGCGAGCCCTGCTAGGGCAAATCTTGCTTATCACTTCGCTCGCGTTGGCATTTGCCATCGTGCGCGGGGTACGAGCCGGGGATGAGCCGTTTCACCTGGCCACCGATTCGAGGGGAACGCAGTTCGGGGGGCAGCGGTGAAATTCCGCAATCGAATTGGCATCCGGTGGCCGCAAGCTTTCCCCATAGCTACCAAAACTGCTTTTGTCGGAATTGTGTTTGTGCTGTCGGCCCACATGCTCGTGAGCAAGCCCGCGCCGCACGTCCCGAAGGGAATCGTTTCGGACTGGACGCAACGCCATGTCCTTTACCCGAATTCGAGGGACGATTCGGCCATAGCCGAATTCCAAAGAGATCCTCGCTGGGAGCAGAACTGGTATCTCCGGCATCGGGAGGCATGGTGGCCGGAAGATCGTCGCGAGCCCCGCTTGCCGGACGACGATAGCGAAAGAGATAGGTGGGCGGAAGATCGTCGCGATCCCCGTTCGCCGGCTGGAAAAAGAGACTGGAGCATATCCTTGGGGACGGGTACGTTTCAGTCGGTGTTCGACTTTAGCTTTAGCCTTCCTCCCGAGACGGGAAACGGCACCCTGTATACGACCGATCAGGGCAATGGTAGCTTCCTGGCCACCTCCGGCAGCCTTATCGTGACCGGCGGAAGTAACTTGGGAACGTACGCGCTCATTCCGGGCGGGCCGGGAGTAACCACCAGCCCGTTAGGCGGCTTCTTTTACGACAACCTCTTTACCCCGTTAGCGAATCCGCAGCTCGATGTGGATGGGCTTCTCTTTGGAAAAACCGGACTGGAGATAAACTTTTGGGGCAACAGTCCAAACAATTATTCCTTTTATGATTACAACGGCACCACGTACGGCACGCAATTGACAGGAACGGCCAATTTCACACTTCGCACCAATCCCGCCGGAGGCCAGAGCTTCCCGGCCAAATTTGTATTTGATGTGACGGCCGCTCCGAGTTGCGCCAACGACTTCGTGGCGATTGGAATCCCGGTGAATCCCGTAGCAGGCGGCCAGGCGAACATCGTCGGTGTAAACAACCTGTACAGCGCCCAGGGTGTCCCGGCTTTGCCCCCTAATTGCACCACAAATGGACCAACCGTCCAGTTTGCCTATGCCTCCGGCACTGGACAGGTTCCTGCTTCCCTGGCAATTTCTCTGAAAGGAACCCAAACCGCGTATATCGAGAATCTCACCACCGGGAAATCGTATTTTCACGTTCTTACCATCGGAACCACTGGCACAAATGGAACCAGCCCGACCAGTGCAGTTGTGCCGGGCGCCGCCGGCGGCAACGACGCCGTGGACCAAACCGTCCTGCTCTCGCCGGACGGCGGCATAACAAATCAAAGTTCCACCAGTGCCCCCTTCATCCTTTACACGGCCAACGACGTCAACGATATCGCGTACGTAACAACCTATAGCTGGGCCGGAACGGGTTCCGGCTATCTCTACAAGATCAGCAATGTATTCAACGGCAGCGCTGCGCCAACTATCGTTTGGAGCGTCGCCATCAATGCCGTTCCCTCCACCCCAGTCTACAGCGCAGGATCCAACAGCGTCTTTTTTACCGACAGCACAGGCCGAATTGATTATGTCGTGGATAGTGGATCATCACCCTCGGTTTTCTATGGCCCGATTGTTGCCAGTGGTACTACATCGCTGAATCCGGTACTCGTCGACAATGGCAGTCAGATGATCTACGCTTCCTTCAATACCAATGGCACAAACGCCGTTGTAGTCCAAGCCCCCACAAGCCTGGCCAGTTTCGTTTCGGTCGCCGTCGGCACCGGCAGTACGAGGTACACGGGGCCGTACGGGGCGGACTTTAACAATGCATGGTATACCGGAGTGGGAACCCCTCTTTTGTACGTCGTGGGCACCGGCAGCGGAACGACTCCCACTCTTTACAGCGTTGGCTTCAATGGGAGCGGGTTGATGAACGGCACCGCTAACGCAACCACGGCAGCTCTAACCACTGGCCCAGCGGACGCGTCGCCGGTCACGGAGTATTACAACCCCACGCTGGCCAAGGACTTTCTTTTTGTTGGAGTCACGAACCACTGTATTGCGACGACGAACGGTGGAACTGCCGGCTGCGTCATGAGCCTGGACATCACGACAGGCTTTCCAACCGTCAATGCCGCCACAACTTCACTTGCCGCCGCGGGCGGTACGACGGGCATCATTGTCGATAACAACAGCAGTAACACCCAGGCTTCGAGCATTTACTATGCGACGAAGACCGGGGTCAATCTGGTAAAAGCCACGCAGTCCGCACTCCAGTGATGCGAGTTCGCGGGCGAGGTTGCCGGTAACCGGGCGATAGATTCACGATTGATTTTCGTTTGGCTCGAGGAGAGGAGTGGCCATTCCACTCCTGCAGGGGATTTTGCAAACTCAACTTGCCCAGGAACAAGAGGCGGCACGGTTCAGGTGACCCAGTCGGGGCTAAGCTAATTGGCAGGAGCAGAATACTTGAATAAGGACAACTCTTCGGGAGAGCAAACACAAGAACCGAAGACGACGGCGAAAAAACCGTATACGGCACCTTCCTTCAGGTTCGAAAAGGTCTTCGCAGAAGCGGCCTTGGCTTGCGGCAAGGTCCATACGACGGAACAGCTCTGCCGGTTCAGCAGGAAAGCTTCTTAGCGCTCGGGGCGAACAGACGTCAATTCATTCAAGAGAGAATGCGTCGAAGGCGATGGTGGAAGAAGTTGTCCGGTCATTGGGCGCCGTTCGTCTACGCACCCTCGGCACGAGCATGGTGCCGGCCATGCTTCCGGGAGATTTGGTTTCAGTCCGTCGCGCCGGCCTGGATGAAATTTCCGCGGGAGAAGTGGTGCTCTTCCTTCAAAACGGACGATTGTTTGTCCATCGGGTTGTGGGCCGAAACGTAGTGTCTGCCGCAGGCAATACCGAGGAGCCCTGCCTGATTACCCGGGGCGACCGCGTGCGTCACGATGACCCTCCTGTTTCTTCGAAAGAATTACTTGGACGCGTGGTTTCCATCGAGCGCAACAACCGCCATATTGAACTCGCGTCGCACGGATCGAACAGCCTGTTCGCGCGCCTGCTCCGGGCCTCCGACCGCGCGACATATCTCTATCTTCGTCTCGGTGCGTGCGGGCGGACACTCCTTTCCTGGGGCGCCAAATGCCGGGGTTGACTGCGGTCACGAAGAGTTGCGGCGTGACGTTCGTGCCCGATGCCTCGGTATGGGAGCTGATCGTATGAAGAACAGTAGGTATGTGGCCCGAAGCACGGCAATCGCCGCGCGGGCGCTGGGAGACGAAACGATGGTCATGTCCGCCACCGATTCCACCTTATTCACGCTGAATGAAATTGCTTCCGTCATCTGGGCGGCGGCGGACGGCGTTACCCCGCTCGACCAGATCGTCGCGAACAAAATTTGCACGCAATATGACATCACGCCGGAGTTGGCCTTGACGGATGCGGAGACGCTTGTCGAGGACTTGGCCGCACACGGTATTCTTCTCGTTTCCGACCAGCCCGTTACCGGGCCGGCCAATGCGCGCGGGTCGACGCCATGAGTGGATTAATCGTGGAGATGGCCGCCAAGGCCCTCAAACTCAACATGCCGCTCAGCGTGCAACTGGACTTGACTTATCGCTGCAACGAGCGATGTGTCCATTGCTATCTTGACCACGACGATCACGGAGAGATGACCACCGCGGAAATCAAGGAACTTCTCGACCAGATGGCGGACGCGGGAGTCTTCTATCTCACCGTCAGCGGCGGCGAAATCATGATGCGCAGGGATTTCTTCGAGATCCTGGAGCACGCCCGCCTGCGGACCTTCTGCATCAAGCTCAAGACCAATGGCGTTCTCATTCGGAAGAAGGAAGCGCAGCGCCTTCGCGAACTGGGCGTGGAGTCGGTGCAGATCAGCATCTATTCGCATCGCTCCGAAGTGCACGACGCGATTACCAAGTTGCCCGGCTCGTTCCGCCAGTCGATCGAAGCTGTGCGCCTGTTGCGGAAACACGGAATCCATGTGGACATGGCAAATGTGCTGATGATCCACAATGTGCACGACTATGACGGTGTGAAGGCTTTGGCCGCCGAACTTGGGTCGCAGTTCATCATCGATCCTACAATTACACCCATGATGGACGGCGACAGATCGATTCTCGGTTTGAATGTCGACGAAAATACACTGAGGGAAGTCTTCCACAATGAAGCTCTCGCCGGAAACGTCGAGGAGTTTTGCGCTGTTCCACAAGGGCCCGGCCAGGAAGAACTGAACTCTCTGCCCTGCAGCGCGGGCCACACGGCCTGCTATGTCTCACCCTATGGAGACGTCTATCCTTGTGTCCAGTTCCCCTTGCCCTGCGGCAACGTGCGACGCACAAAGTTCGTCGACATCTGGCGTCATTCTCCCCAGTTGAATGAAGTTCGGTCGATCCGGTTGCGCGACATGCTCGCCTGTTCCCAGTGCATCCACGGAGGAACTTGCACGCGCTGCCCAGGGCTGGCATTCCTGGAAGGGAACATGCGCGGACCTTCTTACCAGGATTGCGAAAAGTCTTATGCGCGGACTGGAATTCCGTCGGAGAATCTGAAGAGGCGGAAGGCCTCATCGCAGCACTTGCAATTGGTCCAAATTCAGGCGTTGGCGAGTCTCGCGGACAACACTCGGTTCCTGGAAACCAGCATTGCAAAGTAGATATTCCTGGGTCAGTGTACATCGCCGTGTACACCAACCCGCGAATCTCCCCTCACATTCCAGAAATCCAGCTAAATAGACTGGCATCTATGTTCGCTGCTGTTTGTAAGTTTTCCGGTTGAAGTCATAGACGCCCACTAACGCAATTGCCAATCAATTGACGCCTCTGAGAAGTCCATGATAACTTTGTGAAATTCCATGAAGACTAAATCTGCAGCGCGTATGAACACATTTCTGCGCGTCACTTTTGCATGTTTCATCGTGGTGGCGTGTGCGATATGTGTGGCTGCGCCTGCCTATGCGCGTGTGAAGAAGATTCAAATCACCGCGAAGGAATCGCCCACTTTTGGCGGCTATTCCTGGCCGGGTGTTGGGCAGTACGAAAAGATCGTTGGAAAGGCATTTGGCGAGCTCGATCCGAATGATCCAAAAAACGCGATCGTCGTCGATTTGCAGCTTGCGCCCAGAAACGCCGGGGGCAAAGTCGAATATTCTTTCGATTTTTACATTCTGAAGCCGATTGACCTCACGAAAGGCAATCACAAAATGTTGTACGAGCCGCCAAACCGCGGCAGGAAAACGATCGGCGCGTTCAATCGTGGAGTGGGTGGCGAAGATCCGGGTTCCGTGAAAGATGCATCGCTTCTCGCGAACTCATTTCTGATGCCCCAGGGCTATTCGATTTCATTCAGCGGCTGGGACTCCTCGGCAGGAACAAGCCCAGCCGGTTTCAATACAACTATTACACTACCAATCGCCAGGAATCCCGATGGCTCGTCAATCACTGGCCCGTCCTATGAGTACATTGTGAACGCCGGAGCTTCCTACGCACTCACCTATCCGGCGGCGACACTTGACCGTTCGAAAGCAACCCTGACGCACCGCGTTCACTTGAACGATATCCCAAAAGATGTCCCCGCCTCCGGCTGGCAATATAATGCCGACGGTACCGCAATTGAGCTGCTGCCCGCGGGCACTCCGTTTGTGACGAACGATATTTATGAATTCAGTTACACGGCGAAAGATCCCACGGTCAACGGGGTAGGCTTTGCGGCGGTTCGCGACTGGAACGCATGGCTTCGCTACGAAACCAAGGACGACTCTGGTACCGTAAATCCGCTCGCGGGCGACATCACCAGGATTTACACCGAAGTCTCCTCCCAACCCGGCCGCTTCCTGAATGACTTCCGCTATCTGGGCTTCAATCAGGATGAGAATGGAAGGCAGGTCCTCGACGGCATGCTGCAGTGGATCGCCGCCGGCGATGGCATCAATATGAACTATCGTTGGTCACAACCTGGACGAACCGAGCGCAACCGGCAGGATCACCTGTATGTCGAAGGCCGTTTTCCCTTCGCGAACGTGACCACGACGGACCCAATCACCGGCAAGGCGGACAGCCGCTATGCCAGGTGTACCCTGACCCACACTTGCCCCTTTGCCATGGAGATCTTTTCCGCTAACGAGTATTGGGTCAAGGCTGCATCCCTGATGACGACCGATCCGACGGGCAAGGAAGATCTGCCGGACTCACCTTTCACGCGGATCTATTTCATGTCCAGCATGCAGCACGGAACCGGGAATGGCGGGTCGAAAGGCGCCTGTCAGCAGTTTCAAAACCCATTGGATTCGCAGTCAGTGCAGCGAGCGCTATTCACTGCCATGGATAAATGGGTCACTGCCGGAACGCCCCCTCCGCCGAGTCGGACACCGAAACTTTCGGATGGGACGCTGGTAAAACCCGATCAGTCCTCAACCGGATTTCCCCGCATACCGGGCGTCACATACTCGGGCTTCAAAACAACGCGGTATTTGCTGAACTACGGGCCGAAGTTTTACACGACGGGAATTCCGACGATGAACCCGCCAGCATTCACACCGCCCTATCAGGACAATCCGGCAAACGGCCCGATATACCCGAGCTTTGTACCCAGGACGGATGCGGATGGCAATGATGTCGCCGGTATTCGCCTGCCGGAGATCCAGGTGCCGATCGCAACGTACACGGGTTGGGCTCTCCGCGCCGCGCCGCAGAATGACGATGGTTGTGAGGGTTCCGGCCAATACATTCCATTCCCCAGAACCAAAGCCGATCGGATTGCAAGCGGTGATCCTCGATTGTCGATCGAAGAGCGTTACGGAAACAGCGAGACCTACTCCTCTCTGCTGCACAACGCGGTTGATAATCTTGTGCAGGCGGGTTTTTTGCTACCGTTCGACGCGGAGCGGGCGCTTAGCAAAAATCTGAACAACGTGGCGAGTAACAATCTCCTGCCAAAGAAATAGCTCTCTACGGTAGTGGGGTCAGTTCGCTATGGTTTGCCGCTGCTGGTTCTAGCAGGACAGGCATGCCTGTCCGCGTGTGCGGTAACGATATCGGACCGGACAGACAAGAGTGTCTGTCCTACTGAACCAATACCCTCTTTACGTAAGACTGGACCCGTTCTTTAGAATCTTTTCAAAGATCTCGGGAATCTCGAAGACGGCTCGGTTCCGCATAGCGGCGGCGCGCTCCCGGATGCGCGGCAGCTGCCCCGGCTGCAAAAGTTCCGCCACTGCGGAAGCGACTTGCCTGTGATTTTGCACCACGACGCCCACTTCTTTTTCGCGAACCCATACGGCGTTGTAACGCTCTTGAGGCAAAGTCCACGCATTGCAATCGATAATAACGGGCAGGCGTTTGGAAAGCGCCTCGCTGATGCTCCCAGGCCCCGGCTTGCCGATGAAGAAATCTGACAACGCCATAAAGTATGGGATGTTCGTTGTAAAGCCTTCCACGTGTATTGGAATTCGAGTCTTCGTTGCACGCAGTTCTTGAGTTAGTTTTTCGTTCCGCCCGCAAATCAAAATAAGCTGCACGTCGAGGGGAGAGCTGTCAATCTGCCTCAATATCTTCAGCATCTTCGAGGTGCCATATCCCCCGAAAAGGACAATGCCCGTGGGAAGGTGAGGATCGAGACCCAGCTTTTTTCGTTCTCCGACTCGATCGGATGGCTCGGGCTCATAGAAGCGCGGATGCAAGATCATTCCCGATGTCTTAAAAATGGCTTTGTCGGAATGTCCCATTCCTCGGGCCTGTTGGACAGCGTGCTCTGTCCCGCAAACCAGGTACTGCGGCTGGCGTTCGATCCAGAAGTGCGCCGGATAGTCTGCCAGGTCCGTGAGGACTGTAACGAACGGCCTGCCCGGAAAGGACTCATCGAAGCTTTCCCGGAGCGCGCGGTTGAAATGGGGAACCAGAGAGACCACCAAGTCCGGTTCAGTTTCCAGCCAAAAGTTCCCGAGCACGCGAACCGATGGACTGTGATACAGGCGCACGACAAGTTGCAGGACGCGCATGAGTTGCGGGCTGCCAAGGGTCCAGCCGTGCCGGAGCATCTTGTTATAGAGATCCTGAATCCGGATGCCGGTGAGTTTCCGGAGGACGTCCAGGGGGTCAAGTATTTCTTGAAGGTTTACAAGGGAGACTTCGAAAGGAAGGCCATGGCGCTCGATTTCGACCTGCAAGGCGGTGGCGGCGTTGCGGTGCCCCCCGCCGGCGTCAAAGAAAACAAGGGAGATTCGGCGCTTGCCGGACCGTGAGCCGGGCATTCCGTCTGCCATCTATGTTAATCCCCCGTTTAAGCTAAGTTATTTGTGCTGTATGAGTAACAGACAATTCTTACGATTTGTTCAATGTTTTGTAACAATTCATTAAACCTATTTTGTGACAATTTACCTACGATGAAATGCGACTTACACGTTCACTCCGCTCATTCTGGAACTGTACCTGTGGCTATCCTGCGCCATTTTTTCCTGGAAAGCTACAGCCGACCGGCCGAGGTCTACGCCACTCTGCGGAAGCGTGGAATGGACCTGGTCACTTTGACCGACCATGACTCCATCGGCGGCGCCGAGGAACTTCGGCGGCATCCGGACTTCTTTGTCAGCGAAGAGGTAACTTGCCGGATGCCCAGCGGGACACAGGTCCATGTGGGTGTCTACGACCTGACGGAACGGCAGCATTCCGAGATTAGCCACCGTCGCACCGATTTGATACGCCTTCTCGCCTACCTCTCCGAGCAGCGGCTGTTTTTCACGGTGAACCACGTGTTCTCCTCGGTGACAGGAAGGCGAGATCCCGATGATTTCAAGTGGTTTGCAGGATACTTCCCCGGGGTCGAGGGGCGCAATGGGCAGATGCTTGCCAGTGCCAACCGGCATGCCTCGGTGTTTGCGCGGCGTAAGCGCAAGGTCCAGGTCGCTGGGAGCGACGCACATGCGCTCGCGTCCGTGGGCACTACGTATACCGAGGTTCCAGGGGCTCGGGACAAGGACGAATTCTTCGCCGGACTTCGAGCCGGTTATGGACAACTGGGAGGCGAATCCGGAAGCTATTGGAAACTGACCCGAGACATCTACTCGCTGTGCCTCGAGATGATGCGCGAGGACCATTGGACCATTTTGCTAACTCCTCTCCTGGCATTGGTCCCCGCAGGAGTCGGCGTGAACTACTTCTTTGACCTTGATTTTGTCCGGCGCTGGGGCAGTAAGATAAATCCAGTATCAATCGGTGTGCGGCGGCCCCTACCGGAGCGTCAGAAACAACTGGCGTAGCGGGTGCGGGCTGTACTTGTTTACCCTGAGCCCAGAAGGGCGGCCCGCGAAGATATGGAGGTGATCGTTATGACTGCCAGAAGAATGGTTTGGCAATTCATTGAAGCTCGCGATCATCGAGTCATGCGGCAGATCAATCGCTGGCGCGCGCCGCGATGGCTGCGCATCTGGATGCTCTGGTCGACTCGCCTGGGGGACGGCTGGATCTGGTATTCGATTGGCATCACCTTGTTGCTGTTCGGAGGCGACTTGCGATTTATGGCATTCGCCGCCAGCGCTACGGCGGAGGCCGCCACTGTTGTGCTGTTCCGCGCCATGAAGAAGGCCAGCAAGCGAAAGCGTCCGTGCCAGCTTGAAGCCCACTGCTGGGCCAACGTCCTTCCCCCGGACCAGTTTTCCTTTCCTTC
>Ga0209011_1000846_pt1 | contig 11177 bp, 10 predicted proteins | sample BlaSpr_A8_OM1_M3_FD_187986 | JGI IMG/M metagenome (GOLD analysis project Ga0209011, IMG submission 187986) | Forest soil microbial communities from Thunder Bay, Ontario, Canada - Black Spruce, Ontario site 2_A8_OM1_M3 (SPAdes) (version 2) | ecosystem: Environmental > Terrestrial > Soil > Boreal... | reverse complement strand
AACCTTCTTGTCGTACGTCTCCGCCGCCGCCGCGGCGAGGTGGTCGACAAGGCCCTCCGGTCCGTTGCGCAGGGCCTCCTCCGGAATCTGCGAATCGGCCGAGATCGGCAGGTACGCGTTGAGGTATTTCACCAAACCCTCGAGGTCCCAGTTCTCCGGGTGCCGGCTCTGGCAGTGCTGCTCGACACCCTTCTGGATGAGCTCCTTCGTGTAGCCGAGGATGTTCTCGCGGGCGTTGGCGCCCTCGAGCACCTTGTGGCGCTCTTCGTAAACGATCTGGCGCTGCTTGTTCATCACGTCGTCGTACTCGACCACATGCTTGCGGGCGTCGAAATGCATGCCCTCGACCTTCTTCTGCGCGCCCGCGATCGAACGCGCGACCCAGGGGTGCTCGATCGGCTCGACCTCGAGGGTGTCCATCAACCTGCCGATGCGGTCGGCCGCGGGGCCGAAGATCTTCATCAGGTCGTCTTCCAGCGAGATGAAGAACCGGCTCGAGCCCGGGTCGCCCTGGCGGCCGGCGCGGCCTCGAAGCTGGTTGTCGATCCGCCGGCTTTCGTGACGTTCGGTGCCGATGATGTGCAGTCCGCCGACATCGGTCACGCCCGGACCGAGCACGATGTCGGTGCCTCGTCCGGCCATGTTGGTCGCGATCGTGACGGCGCCAGGCTGGCCGGCCTCGGCGATGATTCCCGCTTCGCGCTCATGCTGCTTTGCGTTGAGCACGTTGTGCTTGACCCCGCGCTTTTCGAGCATCCGCGCCAGCCGCTCGGACTTCTCCACCGACACTGTGCCGACCAGCACTGGACGCTTCGCCTTGTTCATCTCGACGATCTCGTCGATGACCGCCTCGAACTTCGACTGCTCAGACTTGTAGATCACGTCCGGGCTGTCATTGCGAACCATCGCCTTGTTCGTCGGGATGACGACCACGTCCAGCCCGTAGATCTTGTGGAACTCCTCCGCCTCCGTCAGAGCGGTGCCGGTCATGCCCGCGAGCTTCTTGTACTGCCGGAAGTAGTTCTGCACCGTGATCGTCGCGATGGTCTTCTGCTCCTGCTGGACCTTGACGCCCTCTTTCGCCTCGACCGCCTGGTGCAGACCGTCCGACCACCGGCGACCTGGCATGGTGCGCCCCGTGAACTCGTCGACGATGATCACCTCGGCGTCCTTCACCAGGTAGTCGCGGTCGCGCAGGAACAGGGCTTTGGCCTTGAGCGCCTGGTTGATCTGGTGCGCCTCGATCACGTTTTCCAGGTCGTAGATGTTGCGGATTCCGGTCCAGCGCTCCATCTTCGCGATGCCGGCCTCCGTCAGCGACGCCGACTTGTGCTTGAGGTCGACCTCGTAATCGTCGCCTTCGGACAGCCGGCCGGCCCAGCGCGCGTACTCGTAATACTTTTCCGTCGACTCCTCGGACTGCCCCGAGATGATGTGGGGAGTGCGCGCCTCGTCGATGAGGATCGAGTCCACCTCGTCGACGATCGCGAACTGCAGAGGGCGCTGGCTGGTCTGCGCCAGGTCGTGGGCCATGTTGTCGCGGAGGTAGTCGAAGGCGAGCTCGGAGTTCGTCGCATACGTGATGTCAGCCATGTAGGCGTCGCGTTTGGTCGCGGGACGCAGGTGCTGAAGCCGTGAGTCGGGATGCGTCTCGTCGAGGAACTCCGGGTCGTAGACGAACGTGCCGGCGGTGCCGACGTTGATGCCCACGCTCAGGCCGAGCAGGTGGTAGATCGGGGCCATCCAGCCTGCGTCACGGCGGGCCAGGTAATCGTTGACGGTGACGAGGTGCGCGCCCTTGCCCGCGAGGGCGTTGAGGTAGAGGGCAAGGCTCGCCACGAGAGTCTTGCCCTCGCCGGTCTTCATCTCGGCGATCTTGCCCTGGTGCAGGACCAGGCCTCCGACCAGCTGCACGTCGAAGTGGCGGAGCCCGATGGTGCGGCGGCTGGCCTCCCGGCAGAGCGCAAAGGCCTCGATCAGAATGTCGTCGAGGTCGGCGCCCTCCTGCCTCGCACGCTCGCGCAGCTCGTCCGAACGCGCCCTCAGGGCGGCGGCGTCGAGCTCTTTGAGCTCAGGTTCCAGCGCGGTGACTGCATTGGCCACCGCCAGGTGGCGCTTCACCTCGCGCTCGTTCGGGTCAAAAAGCCGGGTCAGAGGGGCCAGCACTTCAAGAATTAGGGTACCCGGACGAGGCAGATTCGAACCTCCCCTCCCCTGCGGCGCCCTGCGGGCGCGGCAGGACCTTCCCGCGTGGCGGGGAGGCTAGGTGACGATCGGCTCGATCACGGCTACCGTGCCGTCGGCCCGGCGGGCCACGATCTCGATCGCCCCCGAATCCTCGTTCAGGAAGACGTGGAACGCCTGTCCATCGGCTTCGAGCTCGGCCACGGCGTCCGCGATGCTCTGTGGGCGCAGCTTCATGCGGATGCGCTCCGGCTCCGGCGATTTGGCCTCGTCCCCGCCATCCTCCGCCTGGACGCGAAGAGGTGAGACCGCCTTCTTGCGGTGAGTCACCTTGTCCTTGTACTTGACGACCTGGCGGTCGATCTTGTCGAGGGCCAGGTCAAGGGCCGACATCGCGTCGGCGCCCCTTTCGTGGGCGGACAGCACGGGCGTGCGGCGGCCGTCGAGGTGGACGTTGATGCGGCAGACGATGGTGGCGAGGCCGCTGCGCTTGCGCTCTTCGGAGAAGTCCACGTCGGCGTCGGCCACCTTCTCGAAGTGGTGTTGCAGCCGCGCGAGCTTGCGTTCAGCGGCCTCACGCACCTCCTGCCCCACCCCGTCGGTGCGGTCGTGCAGGACGACCTTCACAACCCGAGTATATGACCCTAGCGGACGGAGGGCTTGTACCCAGGAGGCGGCGGGAACAGCGCCGTGATCTCTTTCGGAAGGGGAATTCCCTGGGCGAAGATGCGGTCCAGGATTTTCGGCCGTAAGCCGGTTGGCTTGAACTCGGCGATCACCTTTCCATCCGGCGTGGCGCCCTTCTGCTCGAGCATGAAGATGTCCTGCATCGTGATGATGTCCTGCTCCATGCCGACGATCTCCGCGATCGCGGTCACCTTGCGGGAACCATCGCGCAGTCGGTTCAGCTGGCAGATGAGGTTGATGCCGCTGGCCACCTGCTGACGGATGGCCCGCACCGGGAGGTCCACGCCGGCCATCAAGACCAGGGTCTCGAGCCGGGCCAGCGCGTCACGCGTGGTGTTGGCGTGCAGGGTTGTCATCGAGCCGTCGTGGCCGGTGTTCATGGCCTGGAGCATGTCCAGCGCCTCTCCCCCACGGCACTCACCGACGACGATTCGCTCGGGGCGCATGCGGAGGGCGTTGATGACCAGTCGCTGAATCGTGATCTCGCCTTCGCCGTTGATGTCTCTCGGTCTCGTCTCCAGACGGCACACATGCTCCTGGTGGAGCTGAAGCTCGGCCGCGTCTTCGATGGTGACGATGCGGTCCTCCACCGGGATGAAGCCAGAGAGCACGTTGAGGAAGGTCGTCTTACCGGTGCCGGTGCCTCCCGAGATGATGATGTTGGCCTTGGCGAGCACGGCTGCCTTGAGGAAGCCGAATCCCGCCTCGTTGCAGCTCCCGAACCGAATGAGGTCTTCGACCTGGAAGGGGTCGCGCGAGAACTTTCGGATCGTGAGCAGCGGACCGTTCAAAGCGAGCGGCCGGATGACGGCATTGACACGGGAGCCGTCGGCCAGCCGGGCGTCACACAGCGGCTGCCTTTCGTCGATGCGGCGCCCTACAGTGCGCACGATGAACTGGATGACATTGAGCAGCTGGTCCTCGTCGACGAACTTGATGTTCGTCAGGACCACCTTGCCGCCCATCTCGACGTAGACATGGTCGTTGCCGTTGACCATGATCTCGGTTACGCGGTCGTCACGAATCAGGGGCTCGATCGGCCCTAGCTGCTGATAGTACTCATCGATATTGATACCTGGGATACGAACTGCCATTCGTCAGCCTCCGCTTCGGAATTGAACCGGACGCAACTATACGTTAACCCTCGCCACCGAGACCCCCATTACGGGCCCAGATCCGCCCGCTCTCAAAGCGGCCGCACAAGCGTCGAGGGTGGCGCCTGTCGTGCAAACGTCGTCGATCAACAATATTGAACGCGAGTCCAGGGCAAAACCTTGCCATTCAAACGCGTCACGCACGTTCTCGAGTCGCCACCGGCGGTCGTGTCCCACCTGGGGCGGCGTGGGCCGGACCCGGACGAGCTCGCCGGGCGGCACATCAAGCGAAAGCCGCTTGCGCAGCTCGCCGGCGAGAAGCTCGGATTGGTTGAATCCGCGCTGCCTCAGCCGGGAGCTGTGGAGAGGCACCGCAACCGCCCATGGAGCCGCCAGGCCTTCGACGACGAGCCGCTCGGCCATCAGCAGGGCGAACGGCTCGGCGAGGCGCCTCCAGCCGTGGTACTTGAACCGCTGCAGCGCGACCTCCGCAGGACCCTCGTAGGCAACCGCTGAGCGAAGTCTCGAGAGCGCCTTCATACGGCCTCGGCAGCCACACTCCAGGCGCGCCGACTCGACCTCCGCGCCGCACCTGCGGCACAGCGGCTCCGCGAGCCGGCGGATCCGCGCGAGACACCTGGAGCAGAGCCATGAGCCGACCATGCGGCACCCGCCACACCGCGGTGGGACGATGAAGTCGAACAGGCTGCTGCGCACGGTTTGAGGCTATCCGCGACGTCAAGGCCTTCTTAACTGATGACGATCTGGTCTCCGCGCTGCAGGTCGATTTCCGCGGTGGATCCCGACGGCAGCTCGAGGACGCTGTGGGCGCCCCACACGATCCACACCATCCCCCACCACTGTGGCAGCCTGCGATAGACCTTCTTCACGCGTTCCCCGCTGTCCAGGAAAACGGCATCGATGGGAAAGTTCATGAACATCATGTGGATGCCCTCGCATGGGTTGATCCACAGGCCGCGACCGGGATCGAGCGCTCGGCGGAACATCAGGCCGACGAAGCGTGCGACGAAGGATGTGGCCAGCTCGAGCTCATCGGCCAGCACCTTCCCCGTCCGCTCGTGCACCGCGCGCCGTCCTGTCATCGCGATGGACTAGCCTAACCAGCGCGCATGGATTTCGACAGCGACGGCGTGCGATTGCACTACGAGGTGCATGGTCCCGAGGGCGGAGCGCCGGTGCTCGTGGTTCATGGTTTTGCGTCGTCCTACCGGTTGAACTGGGTCGGGACGCGCTGGCAAGAGGCGCTTACCACGGCCGGGTTTCGGGTGTTCGGGCTCGACTGCCGCGGTCACGGGCACAGCGACAAGCCCCATGACCGTGCGGGTTATGCCATTGAGGTCATGGCCGCCGACGTCGATCGTTTCCTCGACCATCTCGATCTGCCGTCGGCGGCCTATCTCGGTTACTCCATGGGTGCGCGCATCGGCCTGCAGGTCGTGCTGGACTTCCCCGGGCGAGTGCGACGTGCAGTGCTTGGCGGCATCGGCACGTCGGGCGCGATCGAGAGCGCGGAGGCCATCGCGGAGTCGTTCCTCAGCGGCTCGCCCGGCGACGACCCGGTCGCGCAGTCGTTCTACCGCTTCGCGTCCGCGCAGCCGACCAACGACCTGAAGGCGCTGGCCGCGTGCATCACCGGGCTGCGGCCGAAGCTGGAACCGGCACGGCTCGCCGCGATCCGGACGCCCATCCTTGTGGTGGTTGGGGATCGAGACGAGCTGGCGCCCGACGCGCCGGAGCTGGTCGAGCTGATCCCATCGTCGCGCCTGGTGGTCGTGCACGGCCGCGACCACATGGGAGCGGTGCCGGCGAGAGAGTTCAAGCAAGCGGCGATCGAGTTTCTGTCCGCCGAGTAGTCGACACGCGTTCGGGCGCGCTGAAAGGCGCCGGTGCCGGCACTCACGGGTTTGGCGGCACGCTGAAAAGCGCCGGTGCCGGCACTCGCTTGGAACGCAGCTGTCGGCCGGGTAGCCAGACCCCTTTCAGGGCCCTCCCTCCTCCCGGCCGGGCCTCCCCCGCCGGCACACCGCGGCTCACGTTAGGGTGCGAAAAAGCGGAGCGCAACCCAGGCTGTTAAGGCGACTGATGCCTCATCCCGAGCGGTGGTGGTACCTGATGCGATGCTTCGTCCGCGTCATGGACGCTCCAGTCGGCACGACCGAGATCGAGCCGTCCGGCTCCAGCACCGCCAGCTGGACCTCTTTCAAGTCCACGACGCCGTGCTCTCGCATGGCCATCTCCACCTCCTCCTGGTCGACCCCTTCCCGTTTCATCACCTCGGGTATGTACTTGCCGTCCCTGACGATGATCGCCGGCGCCGGCGTGAAGAGCCGGTGGAATCGGGGCATGTTGTCGAGCTTGCCCACGATGTAGTTCGTGCCGACCAGCGCCACGATCAGCACGAACCCGCCCCCTAGCGAGGTGTCAGGCCCCGTGATCGCGGGCTGCAAGGCGTTGGCGACCAGGAGGATGAAGACCAGGTCGTAAAGCGTGAACTGCCCGACCTCACGCTTGCCGAAGAGCCTCAGCGCGATGAGGAGCGCCGCGTAGATGACGATCGCACGCAGGAGCAGCTCCCACGCCGGGACCGTCGGGAGCAGGAAGGAGGGCGTGGTTGTCTACTTCTTCGGCGCGAGCAGGATCAGGGCCGCGGGTCCGAGCAGCACGATCCAGAGCGTCGGGAAGATGCAGCCCACCATCGGGAGCATCATCTTCAACGTCGCCTGCGCCGCTTTCTCCTGGGCGCGCTGCCGGCGCTTCCGCCGCATCTCGTCCGCCTGGATGCGCAGGATCTTGCCGATCCCGGTGCCGAACTGCTCCGACTGGATGATGGCCTGGATGAAGTTGTGGAGATCCTCCACGCCGCTGCTGCGTCCCATCTCGTCCATCGCTTCCAGGCGCGGCCGGCCGAGGCTGACCTCGCGCAGGACTTTGGCGAACTCATCCGAGAGCGCGTTCTTGTACTTGTCGGTCACACGCGCGAGGGCGGCGTCGAAGCCCAGGCCCGCGTCGACCGCGATGACCAGCAGGTCCATCGCATCCGGCAATCCCAGCTGGATCTCGGCACGCCTCGCGTCGACTTTCTGCTTCAACCAGAGCACTGGGAGGTAGTAGCCCAGGATCGCACCGACGACGATCGAGAGGGCCAGGTAGACAGGGTTCGCGAGCAACAACCCGACCAGCAAACCGACCGCCGCCATCACCGCGGCGGCGACGATGCGCACGGCTGCAAAGTCTTCCGGCGTCAGGTTGCCCGGGCGCCCCGCCAGGTCCAGCCTGTTCATCAGGTCCTGGCGCGCCTTCTGCGGCGTCGACCGTGAAAGCATCGATCCCAGCCGCTCGATCGCCGGGCGCAAGAACCGCTCGCTGAACGGCCGCTGGAGCTCCATCTCTTCGAGCGTGACCGGCTTCTCACCGCCGTACACGGAGAGGCGCTGCTGGACCATCGCTGCGGTGTTGCTCGACGGCGAACGGGCGAGCCCGACGAAGATCATCAGGACGCCCAGGCCGGCAATCAGTGCGAGTACGAGTGGGCTCATCGGGTCATACCTCGATCGCGACCACGCGACGGATGATCAGGTTGCCGACGAAGATCATGAAGAGACCCAGGCCGATCAGCGCCCAGCCGATGATGCTGTCGAACATCGGCCGGAAGTAGGTCGGGGTGACGAAGAACATGAAGGTCGCGAGCACCAGGGGCAGGAACGTGATCAGGGTGCCCGACGCGCGAGCCTGGGCGGTCAGCGTGGCGATCTCGCCCTTGATCCGGACGCGTTCCCGGATCGTGTAGGCGATGTTGTCGAGGATCTCCGCGAGGTTGCCACCCACCGTGCGGTGAATCGCATACGCGGTGGCGACCAGGTCGAAGTCGGCGCTGGCGATGCGCTTCGTGATGTTCGAAAGCGCCTCGTCAGGCGAACCGCCGAGGTTCATCTCGCGCACAGCACGTCCAAACTCATCCGCGATCGGGGCCACCGCATTCTTGGCCACGGTGTCGATCGCCTGGGCGAACGAATACCCGGCCTTGATGGCGTTCGAGAGCAGGGTCAGGGTGTCGCCGAGCTGGTTGTTGAAAGCTTTCAGGCGCTTGTTGATGCGGTACCTCACGTAGAAGCCGGGGATCAGGTAGCCGAGGAACAGCAAGAGCCAACCGGCGATCGCGTGGAACCGGAGGTAGACGATCAATCCCACCAGCGCCGCACTGCCGATCTGGATCATGAAGAACTCGGATGTGCGCAGCTTGAGGTCTGCGCGCTGGAGCTGTTCCGCGACTGAAGCCTTGCCCTTCTTGGTATTGCCGCGACCCATACGGTCTGCGGCCGGCTGGAACAGCCGGTTCAGCGATTCACGAACACCGCTCGATGGGGGAAGAGGCGCAGCGCCCGCGGTGACGACGCCGTAAGCGGCAAGCCTCGCCTGGAAGTCCTCGGACCCACCCGCGGCGCGCCGCATCTGGCTGATGCCGAGGAAAAGAAGAAAGATGCCGGCGAAGGCGACGAGCCCGAAAACCAAGCCTATAGACATCAAGACCTCCTAACGGTCAGTACAGCTTATCCGCCGACGGTTGGCCAGTCGGTTTGAAAAGGCTTTCGGATACATCTTCGCCTTCCGACCTCAAGTGTTCCATTCGCATCGGCAGGAGACCCGTCGCGCTGTGATACCCGACGGCCTTGCCCTCCGCGTTGACGCCGATCTGCTTGAAGGTGAACAGCTCCTGGAACTGCACCTCGCCATCCTTTATGCCTGTGATCTCAGCCACGCTCACGATGCGGCGCACACCGCCGCGGAGACGCGACTGCTGAACGATCATGTGGATGGCGGAGCCAATCGTCTCCCGGATGGCTCGTGAAGGCAGGTCCTGGCCGGCCTGCAGCACCAGCGTCTCGAGCCGGACCAGCGCCTCATGTGGGTTGTTGGCGTGGAGCGTGGACATCGACCCATCGTGGCCGGTGTTCATGGCCTGGAGCATGTCCAGGGCCTCGCCGCCACGGCACTCACCGACGATGATGCGGTCCGGGCGCATACGCAGACAGCTTTTGACGAGCTCGCGAATCGGCACAGCGCCCTTGCCTTCGACGTTCGGTGGGCGCGACTCGAGCTGGATCCAGTGCGGCTGCTGCAGCTGAAGCTCAGCCGCGTCCTCGCAGGTGATCAGCCGCTCGGTCTCGGGGATGAACGAGGACAGGATGTTCAGGAGCGTGGTCTTACCGGAGCCGGTGCCGCCCGACACCAGGATGTTCAAGCGCGCGCGAACACATGAGCGCAGGAACGTCATCAGGTCGGGGCTCGACGATCGGAACCGGTTGACGACGTCGGCGGGGCCCCACTTCTCCTTGGCGAACTTTCGAATCGTCAGGCATGGGCCTTTGAGCGCGATCGGAGGAATGACCACGTTGACACGGGAGCCGTCCTTCAAGCGCGCGTCACAGATCGGTGTCGACTCGTCGACGCGCCGGCCGACCAGGCTCACGATGCGGTCGATCACCTGTCGCATCTGCCGCTCGCTCTCGAACGTGACCGCGGAGAGTGTCGGTTCGCCTGCCTTCTCCACGTAGATCTGCTTGGGGTGGTTGGCCATGATTTCGGTGATGGACGGGTCGGCGAGCAGCGCCTCCAGGGGACCGAGTCCCAGCACGTCGTCGAGGACCGAATCGACAAGGCGTTCCTTGTCGGTCTTGGTCATGGTCATCGCCGTCGTACGGAAGTACTCCTCGGCGAGCTCGAGGATCTTTTCCCGAACACCCGCCTTGTTGCTCGAGTCGATCTCGTCCGCGAACTTCTCGATCAGGCGGGCGTGGATCTGCACCTTGGCCGCCGCGAAAGCCGGGGTGAGCTCCCCGCCGCCGGCGGTTGCCGCGCGTGCCGAAAGCGACGGCGCGGGCGCCGCCGGGGGAGGCGGGGCGGTGGTTTGGGCCACCGGAATCGCCGTCGCCGGGCTGTACGTCGAGGCGGCGCCGGGGACGGTTCCGACCGCGGGACCGTTGGTCGATCCAACCGTCCCTGGTGGAACCGTCTGATTCTGCTTGACTCTGTCGAGAAGTCCCATCTCAGCTATCGCTGGACGTCACAGGGCCGTGAAATGGTACCTGGCTTCAACTTCTTTCTGGCTGACGCCCGTCGCTGACTGGACGGCTGGGCAGCCGAGCTCCGACGCGCTGGGCAGCGTAGTCAGGTAGTCATGGAACGACTCGAGCGTGTACTTGACCGTCGTGTTGTTGAGGAACCAGGTGAAGTACTCCGCGTCGCATTGGGTCAGCTCGACGGTGAGGCTCGAGACCACGCCGCCGACCGGGCCGCCTGTGCCGGCCGTCGTCGCGCCGCCGGCGGGCTGAACGTTCACAGTGCGCGGTCCCAGACCGATCACCCGCACGTTCGTGAATACCGTCTTGCTCACGATCTTCGGCGGCCCGCTTGGCTGCGTGGCGCCGACGTTGAAGACCGTGATGCTGGCGGATGAGATGACCGTGATGTAGTCACCGAGCGTGATGTTTCCCGCGACGCCCTGCTGCTCGCCGGTGGGGATGGTGTAGGCGACATACCCGGTCGCGAGGGGAAGGTAAGCCGGCGCGGCGCCTGCGGGCACCAGGCCAACGTCCTTCGCGAGCATGTCAGCGGTGATGACCGAGCCCTTGGTGATCTGGATCTCGGCGATCAGGCCCACGGCGTCAGTCTTTTGCGAGTAGGTGTTGTTGACGCTGGTGAAGGAACCGGACACGCTCGCAATGTCTAGGTCGTCCGCGGTGAGAGCGTGACGGCTGGGGATGGACTGCTTCGCGATGACCACCTTCGTGGTGGCACCTCCGCCGAGACCGCCGCCACCACCGAGCGCTCCGCCGAGGAAGTAAACCCCGGCGCCGGCGGCGAGGGCAAGGATCAATCCGACGATGATGAAGAGACGTCCACCGCCTGGTCGCGGTCGTGCTGGAGCTGATGCGACGGCCAAGACTAAGTCACCTCCGAATAAAGGTTCGTACTCAAGAGTGCCTGCATTGTAGCGATGGGGACCTCAATCGTCCCCCTACTTTGTGAAAGTAAGAGAGCCCCTTCCGGGGCTCTCTTTTTGAAGGTGCTACTACGTTTGGTTCTCGTTAGCCGAGAGCGGCTACGACGTTCGAGAACACGTTCTTGATCTGGTTGCCCATCGTAAGAAGGATGACGATGACCACGATTGACACGAGGACGAGGATCAGGGCG
>Ga0209011_1000845_pt1 | contig 11177 bp, 12 predicted proteins | sample BlaSpr_A8_OM1_M3_FD_187986 | JGI IMG/M metagenome (GOLD analysis project Ga0209011, IMG submission 187986) | Forest soil microbial communities from Thunder Bay, Ontario, Canada - Black Spruce, Ontario site 2_A8_OM1_M3 (SPAdes) (version 2) | ecosystem: Environmental > Terrestrial > Soil > Boreal... | reverse complement strand
AGCGCGGCGGCGCTCATGGACGGTTCCTGTGTTCGCTGAAAGTGCTGCCAGTACGCAAGCTGGGCCGCCATGCCGAGCAGCGCGAAGGCGGCCACCGCGCTCGCCTCGACGCCGAGTTCTCGCAGGGTCGGCTCAAACGCCGTGGCGAGGGTCTGATAGAGCTCGGTTTGGCGAGCTTCGAAGCCGTCGTCGATGCCAAGGCCCTCGATCGTCAACCGGCGGATCAGCTCCGCGTACTCGTCGTAGAACTCGAAGTAGGCCTTGAGCCCGGCCTCGAGCCGCTGGCGGGCATCGGCCTCATCGCGGGTGGCCCAGTAGATCCGGCGGCGCAGCAGTGTTGCCGTCTCGTCCTGGAGGGCCGCGAACACACCCTTCTTGTCGGCGAAATACAGGTAGAACGCACCCTGCGAAAGGCCTGCGGCCTGCACCACCGCACTAACGGTTGTGCCGTGGTAGCCGTCTCGCTCGAAGACCCGGCGGGCCGCCTCCAGCAGCTCGCCACGGCGGACCCACTGCCGCTCGGTTAGGGGCAACTCGCTGGTGGGCCGGCTACTGACTGACACGTCAGTCACCAGCCTAGCAGGTTCGCCGACCTGGTGTCTAGGTGTCTAACGGATGATCACGAAGAACCGCTCGGCCGCCCTGTCCGACTCGCTCGCCGTCGTCATCATCATGGCCTTGAGTGGGCCGATGTTGGCCGAGAGCGAGCTGCCCGCCCCGAGTGGAGCCTGCGATGCGAGCGGGGATTTGCGGATTACGTCGACAAGCTTGGCGATGTCCACGTAGACGATGGCCGACGGTTTGGCCAGGGAGGCGGCGCTGGCCGTCTTGTAGGTCGGATCGGATGCGATGGTTGCCCCATCCTTGTGCGCATCGATGATCGCTTTGACTTCGTCGGCGGTGGACGCGAGGATTCCCATGCCGTCGAGCACGGCATACGAGGGCACAAAGACGTCGCCGGCCCCCAGTTGACCGAGCATGGGGGACGTCCAGGACGTGATCACGACGCTGCGATAGGTGGTCTTGGTGATGTGGCTGGCCGGCGGCGTCACGGCGGACGGAGCTCCGAAGCCGGAGCCCGCGCCCGAGCCACCGAAGCTCGAGCCCGCCACTCCCTCCGCCAGCGCCAGGAGCTTGGCGAAGAACGCATTCATACTCTGCGCGTTATCGGTTCCCAGGAGGATGGCGCCGGCGGGCAGGCCGGTCCGGCCGAACTCGACTTCCAGCGCGGCGTCGCCGGTCAGATGTGGGAGCACGCCGCCCGGGCCGGTCAGACCCACCGCGTCGGTGCCGGCTTTCACGGAGGCCGTGTTGCCGGACTGGTCGAGCACAGTCTGGATGCTTCGGTTCAGGCTGGTGATGGCGAGGAAGGCGTCGCTGGCCTTCGGAATCCAGCTGACCACGGCGTCGGCCCGCCCCGCGTGCGCGAACGTCTCGCGGGTTGCCGGCGAGAGCTTCGATTGGTCGATCTTCACCAGCACGTCGGCCAGCAAGCCGTCACCATTCGCCGAGAGCGTGGCCCCGATCCCCTGTAGGGCGTCGACATCGTTCATGTTCTTGAGCGCGAGGCTCAGGGCCGGCGTCGTGGCCATCTGTTTCTTCACCCCGGCGACGAGCGATTTGCCGTTGATGTAGAAGAAACCAAGCCGGTCCGACGGCAGCGCGGCGAGGGTGGCCTTGTAGTCATTCGAGTCGACCAGACGCGGGGCGCGGCCCTGATCGGTATCGATGATCTCGTGAATCTGGGCGCTCGAAGTGGCGAACACGACTACGTGATCGACGTAGCTATATGCCGCGGTCTTATCGGTTGTGTTGCTGGGCGTCCCCACGGAAATCGTGATGCCGCTGTATGTCTCATCTTTCCACTGGAGCTTTTTGCCGTACTTGCTCGCGCGCAGCTTCGCCAGCATGGCCAGCGCCTTGGTGTCGTCACGCGACACCAAATAGACGGCGGCGGGGCTGTCATTCGTGCTGACGAGGTTCAGCCTGGCGCTGACACCAATCTCGGAACCGAGCCAGGGCTGGATATCACCACTGAACGAGAGGTCTGAGTCCTTGAGGAGCTGGTCGAGCTTGTCGGTGATGGCCTTGTCGGTCTTGTAGTCGGGGAAGCTATGGACGGCACGCAGGAGGTTGACCTTCTGCGTCACGGAGGGGTCGAGGTTCGCCACCGCGATCACGTCCGCGCTCGCGGGCACCATCTTCTCGACCGTCCCGTTGGGTTTGACAAGCAACAACACTGCGGCCGCACTCAGGGCGCCGAGGGCGAGGACGGCCGCGGCCGGAATCAGCAGCCGCCGATGCCGCCGATACCAGGGCTGATGCGCCACGGGAGCAACCGCGGGGACGCCCGGCGGGACGGGATCGGGCTGTGAAGCCGGCGTCAGATCGCCTTCGGTGCTCATCGGGAGGGTGCCTCACAGCATCAACTCCCCCGCTCCGGGCAACTTGTTAGCTGCGCGTGCTCGTTGCCAGGGTGTTGCCGAAATGCAACCGGGCGAGGGTCTGCATCTCGTCGGGGGAGAATCCCGTGCTCCGGCCGTCCTGGTATTGGCGCTCAACCTCGCGGTGGATGGCCTCCACCCGGGGGTCGTCCTTGCGGACCTGGGCGGCGCCCTTGAGCCCCATGGTCGTATTGACCCAGTAGGCGATCCCAGCCAGCCCCGACCGGTCGTTGACCGTGATCCCGAGGGGCCGGTCGAGGATGCGTGTCGTGTCGAAAATGTTGTAGATCTCCTCGTTCTTCAGCAGGCCGTCGGCGTGGATGCCGGCACTCGTCACGTTGAAGCCCGCCCCCGCGAACGGGTAGTTCGCCGGCAGCGGCGTCCCCAGCTCGTCGCGGAAATAGGCTGCCGCTCGCGTGATCGCCGTGGTATCGACACCGGGCGTCTCCCCTCGCAGGCCGATGTGATCGATCACCAGTGCTTCCAGCGGTGGGTTGCCGGTCCGCTCGCCGAAGCCGAAGAGCGAGCCATTTGCCGCGGCGCAACCGTACAGCCAGGCCGCCACGGTGTTCACCTCGCCCCGGTGAAAGTCGTTGTGCCCGTGCCATTCCAGGTGCTCCGGCGCCACGCCGAGGCTGCTCATGAAGAAGCGGACCAGTCGGGGCACACCGCGAGGTAGGGCGGCTTCCGGCCAGGGGAGCCCAAAGCCCATCGTGTCGCACAGCCGGAACTTGACGGGGACGCCTGCCCGCCGCCCCAACTCCTGGAGCGACGTGACAAGGGGCGCGACGAAGCCGTCCAGGTCGGCCCGCGTCAGATCTTCAAGATGGCAGCGCGGACGGATGCCGGCGTCGATCACGGCGCTGACGACCCGCGCGTAATCCTCCGCGGCCTGGCCGCGCGTGCGGTTCATCTTCAGGTAGATGTGGTAATCCGACGCCGACACCAGGATGCCGGTTTCCTTGACGCCGGTGGCCTTGACGGCCTTGAGATCGTCCAGCGACGCGCGCATCCAGGTCGTCACCTCCGGACCGGGGCGTTCCTGGCAGGCCGCGATCGCTTCCCGGTCGACCGGGGTGTAGGCGAAGAACTCGCTCTGCCGGATCACCGGGCCACCCAGCTGCTTCAGCAGGTCGTAGAGACGAACGATCTGCGCGACCGTGTAGGGAGCGCGAGCCTGCTGGCCGTCGCGGAAAGTCGTGTCGGTGATCCAGATGTCCGCGGGGAGCGCCTGCGGGACGGCATCAGGCTCGAAGCGGATCGGCGGGATCCGGCTATAGGGAAAGTCCTGGCGCAGCAGATTTGGCTCGGCCCGATCCAGCACGACCTATTGTATGCATATGTTGATTTATATTGCAATCCATTGACTGCGACGGTTGACTCACGTACGCTTGAGCGGAACGTGATCGAGATCCACGGGGAGCCCTACCTGAGCGCCGCCGAGGCGTGCGAGCTGCTCGGCGTGAAGCCGGCGACGCTCTACGCCTACGTCAGTCGGGGCGTCCTACAGAGCTACCGGCAGGGGATCAAGCGCGCGCGTCTCTACCGTCGGGCCGACCTCCAGGGGGTCTTGCACCTGCGCCCGAGCCGCGGCCACCGCTCCCTCCCCCACTCGGCCGACTGGATGGGCGACCCTTAAGCCGGCACCATATGCGTCGCGCCGCAGATGCGGCACTTCTCCTCCCGCTGACCGCCCTCGACTTTACCCGTCGCCTTCCACGGCCATCCCGACTTCTTGATGTGGCAAACGCACGGCTTGCTCGCTGCTCCTGACTCTCCCATAGCCTCCCCCTTTCTTCGAAATGCCTGCCTACCGGAACGTGCTGTAGTCGATCTCTTTCTTGCGCTCGAAGGCTTCCTCGCGCGTTTCGAACGTCTGGAAGTAGCCGCGACCGTGCAGCACATAGATCCCGTCTACGTCGTCGCGCGTCACCTTCAATTCGGGCAGATCGATGTTGTAGACCTGGCCCGAATCGGTCGCGCGGAGACGGGGGGCTGCCATTGGCGGATTCTAACCCTCCTCACCCGCGAATTAGGCGACGGTGACCTCGTCCATCAGATACACGTCCTGCACGGCATTTAGCAGCTGGATGCCCTCGCTCATCGGCCGCATGAACGCCTTCCGCCCGGTGATAAGGCCGGTGCCGCCGGCCCGCTTGTTGATCACGGCCGTCTTGACGGCTTCCTTCAGATCGCTCTCTCCGGACGACGCGCCACCCGAGTTGATGAGGCCACTGCGGCCCATGTAGCAGTTCGCGACCTGGTAGCGGGTGAGGTCGATCGGATGATCGGTCGTCAGCTTGTCGTAGACCGCCTTGGACGTCTTGCCAAACTTGAAGACCTCGAAACCCCGATTCGTCTCGGGCAGCTTCTGCTTGATGATGTCGGCCTCGATGGTGACGCCCATGTGGTTAGCCTGCCCGGTGAGATCGGCCGCCACTTCGTAATTGACGCCATCCTTGGTGAAGGCCGGATTACGGACGTAGCACCACAGCACCGTGGCCATTCCCAGCTCGTGCGCTTCGTGGAACGCGGCCGAGATCTCCTGGATCTGCCGGTCTGACTCCGCCGAAGCGAAGTAGATCGTTGCTCCCAGCGCCACGGCGCCGAGCTCCCAGGCTTCTTTCACGGTCCCGAAGCGGATCTGGTCGAACTTGTTCGGATAGGTCAGCAGCTCGTTGTGGTTGATCTTGCAGATGAAGGGGATCTTGTGCGCGTACTTGCGCGCCACTGATCCCAAGACACCGAACGTCGAGGCGACGGCGTTGCAGCCGCCCTCGATCGCCAGCTCCACGATCTTCTCGCCGTCGAAGTACGCGGGATTCGCCGCGAACGAAGCCCCGGCCGAGTGCTCGATCCCTTGATCGACGGGCAGGATCGAGAGATAGCCGGTGCCCGCCAGGCGACCGTGGTCGAAGAGCGACTCGAGGCTGCGCAGCACGCGCGTCGGGCGGTCGCTGGTCGAAAAAATCCTGGTGATAAAGTCCGGGCCGGGAAGGTGCAGCTGCGACTTCGGGATCGTTTTGCACTCGTGCTCGAGCAAGTCCTGTGCGTCGTTTCCCAGGATCGACTCGAGCTTGCTGAGCGACGTCGCGGTGGCGGTGGCCATCTGCTCCTCCTTTGCCAGGGTCTGTTCTTCAGTTTAGGCCTTGGCTCGCCCCTAAACTGAGTCTCGATGATGAGGCGGTGAACGGTCGCGTCGCCCGCCTCCTCGCCATCGGCGCGGCCACCGGACTGGCGGGCGGCCTGCTGGGCGTCGGCGGCGGCTTCGTCATGGTGCCCGCCATGGTCTACCTCATGAAGACGCCTCAACGTGAAGCCAACGGCACATCACTGGCGGTCATCGTGCCAGTGGCGATCGTCGGTGCCACCATCCTCGGACGTGGACACCAGGTCGACCTCGAGATCGGCATCGTCCTCGCGATCGCGGCCGTCGGTGGGGCGGTGATCGGCGCCCGCCTGACCCGCCGCGTTTCAGACGTCGGCCTTCGTCGTGCGTTTGGCATCGTGGCCGTCGCGGCCGGGATGGTGATGATCGCCGATTCCGTGCTTCGTGCGGTCGGTGCCAATGCGCACCTCGCCGGCGGCCTGCGTCCCACTGGAATTTCGCTCTGGGTCATGGCCCTCCTGGTGGGCGCGGTCGCCGGGGTGCTGAGTGGGCTGCTTGGCATCGGGGGCGGCGCCGTGATGGTCCCGGCCATGACCCTGCTCATGGGGCTGACCCAGCACGTGGCGCAGGGGACCTCGCTGCTGGTGATCATCCCGACCGCGATCTCCGGTTCGATCACCCACTTTCGGATGGGCAACATCCGCCTGGAGACCGCAGCCTGGCTCTCCGCCGGTGGCATTGTCGGTGCGGTTGCCGGCGCATCCCTCGCGCTCGCAAGCCCGGACGCGATCCTGCGCCTGCTCTTCGGTTGCTACCTGGCCTTCACCGGCGCTCGAATGCTGCAGGCGCCGAAAACGAGAGTCACGCAGCCTACAATGGCGAGTCGATGAGTCTGGTCGACCTGGCGATCATCATCATGGGCGGCTGGACGGTGGCCATGATCGCCACCGGTCTGGTCCTGGCGCTGCGCCCCGGCGCCGGCGAGTTGGAGTACGAGACGGCGATGGCCGAACCGCTCGTCCTGCGCCAGAACGCGGGCGTGATGCCGCGGCGGGCCTGGGGATTCCGTCCCGAGGTCCATCACTCGCAGTACGACCCGGCGCCCTGGCAGGTGCAACCGCCAGGAGACGACGAGCACAGCGTCGACATCGTCGAGCGCGCCACCGACATCAAGCGCGACCTTGGCAGTGAGCACCCGCCGTGGGAACGGCTCGACCGCCAGGGTCTCTAGGTCTTACTCGCCGAGTTCGCGGCTGACCCGGTCGAGCACGTCGAGCATCCGCCGCGAGGTCGCGTGGAGGCTCTCCTGGAGCAGGGTCAGCGCGTGGTGCGCATCGGCGAGGACGTCGGCTTCGCCGGTCAGGTCATCCGGCGTCTCGGCAAAGCGGGGCAACACGTCCTCGAACAGCAGTTGGAAGCGCTGCTCCGCCAGCGCCAGGCAGGTCGCCAGGGTGACGATCTGGTCCTCCACCTGCGGATCGAGACCGCGCAGGGCCCGCCAGGCGGGCTCGGGAACCGCGCTGCCGGGTGACGACGCCCCTGCCATCTCGACCATCATGCTAATGCGCGAATGATCGCCACCGCCGCCGACGGGACGCGCCTGCATTACATCGTGGAGGGCAGTGGTCCGCCACTGGTGCTGGTCGGCGGCAGGACCTCGACCATCGAGGGGGCCTGGTGGCGCTACATCCCGGCTCTCGCTCCACAGTTCAAAGTCATCGCGCTGGACAATCGCGGCACTGGCGCTTCCGACAAGCCCGACACACCGTACAGCATGCCGTTGATGGCCGAGGACGCGCTGACGGTGCTGCGCGATGCCGGCGAAACATCGGCGCACTGGTTCGGGCTCTCGATGGGCGGGATGATTTTGCAGCAACTCGCCCTTGCCCATCCGGACGCGGTGCGCAGCCTGATCCTTGGCGCGACCCACTGCGGTGGTGAGCGCCCGCCGTTGGCCGATGCGCCGGCTGTCGAGGGCCCGTTACGCCGCTACGCGAATCTCTACGATGCGCGCTTCATCGCCGACCATCCGGACTGGGTCCAGGAAGACGCGAAGCATTTCGGCAAGATGCCGCTTCACGCCATCGTTCGCCAGGACCAGGCGGTCAAAAAGCACAACCTCTGCGACCGGCTGAGCGACATCCGTCAACCGGTGCTGATCCTCCACGGGCGGCAGGACCGAATGGTGCCGGTTGCCCGCGGCGAGGAACTCCAGCGCGGACTGCCCAACGCCCGGCTCCACGTGCTGGACCCGGCCGGCCACCAGGTCCATTCGGAGCAATTCCCGACGGTGCTGCGACTCGTGCAGGACTTCGTCGCCGAGGTCGAGCGCCAGCGAGCTTAGGCGGCCCTCCAGGTCACCAGCTCGCGGCTGACCATCTTATGCAGCCGGCCCTCGACCGCCAGTGACTGACAATGCGCCAGCGTCTCCTGCAGAGCGAGGCGCTGCTGGAAGACGTTGCGCTGCATGATGCCCTGGAACAACTCGGCCGCCAGCTGCCAGCCAGACTTCGCCCCCGTACCCGCGAGGCGGACCAGGGCGGCTTTGCGCGCCTCATGGTGCTCGATGATTTCCCCGATCCGGCTGCGGTGATCGTAGAAGGGATCGCCGTGAGCGGGCAGCACGGTCTCGACCTCGAGACGGCGAATGCGTTCCAGCGAAGCGATGTAGTCGTCCAGAGGGTCCGCGCCGGATTGTGGATGGAGACCGATGTTCGGGCTGATCTTCGGCAGCAGATGATCGCCCGAGAACAGCACACCGCGTGCCGGCCAGTAGAAACAGCAGTGGCCGGGTGAATGGCCCGGCGTCCAGATGACTTCGATTTCAGTGTCGTCGGCCGGCAGGCGTTCGGCGCCCTCCAGCAGCGTGTCAGGCTCGACGACGGACACATATTCGCGGGCGGCCATCGATGCGCTCTTGACGAACTCGGCCTCCTCCTCCGGCACTCCGTTCATGCTCAACCACTTCGCCACGTCATGCACCAGGTCTTCGGCACGCGCGTAGCGCGGTTCCATCAGCGCGACCTCGAGCCGATGAATGACGAGCTCGGCGCCGGAGCGTTCACGCAGCTCCCCGGCAAGGCCGAAGTGATCCGGATGGATGTGGGTGATCAAAATACGGTTGATTCGGCCGATGGGGACTTTGAGAGTGGCCAGCTTCTGGTTGAGGACCTGCCGCGATTCGTCCGTTTGCAGTCCGGTGTCGATCAGCGTGAAGTGGTCACCGTCGCGCAACAAGTACACGTTTACGTGCTTCAGCTCGAACGGCATCGGGAGTTCCAGCCGAAAAATGCCCGGGGCGACTTCCACTGAACGGTAACGGTACTGGACTCGACCAAAGCCCCCACCCTACCCTCCCCCGCAAGCGTGGGAGGGAATTGTCAAGAAACCCTCAGGCGGCGGTTTGGACGGGCTCGTCGGGGCGGTTGGGCACCAACTTCTGGCCCTGGTCCTTGGTTGGCAGGGGCAGGTGCACGGTGTCCGTCGCGATCAGGTCGAGGAACGCGTCGACCACGCGCGGGTCGAAGTGGCTACCGCGGCCGGTCTTGATCTCTTCCAGGGCCTTGGCCAGGCCAAGAGACGGCCGGTAGATGCGGTCGGCCACCATCGCCTCGAAGGCATCGGCGACCGAGATGATGCGCGAGCCCAGCGGGATGTCCTCGCCCTTGAGGCCCTTGGGGTAGCCGGTGCCGTCGAATTTTTCATGGTGATGCCGGATCAGCGGGGCGACATGGTGCAGACCCTCGACCGGGCCGATGATGTCGGCGCCGATCTGGGGGTGCCGCCGCATCCAGGCCATTTCGTCTTCCGTCAGCGCCATCGATTGCCGGAGAATCCGATCCGGGATCCCGATCTTGCCGACGTCATGAAGGATGGCACCCAGGCGGACCGCGGCGGCCTCGTCGCGGGAAAGGCCCATCCGCTCGGCACAGGCACCCGCCAACTTGGCCAACCGCTCGGAGTGCCCACGGGTGTAGCTGTCTTTCGCCTCGATCGCGTTGGCGAGTGCCATGTTGACCTCGGTCATCAGCTTGGCCTCAACATCGCGACGGGTGACGAGTTCCTGATGGGCGGACACCGCGCGCGCCATCACCGAGCCGACTACGGCGACGACCACAAAGAGGAAGAGGCGCTGCAGGATGATGGATCGCTCGTCCGCAACGGTGGCGAGGTAGGTGCCGGCCTGGAGCGGCGCGACGGCGCCAGCCGTCAGGTAGAGCACGGCAACCAGCAAGGCGCACAGCACGGAACCGCCGGCGCCGAAGCGCAGCGCGGACACGGTGATGACGAGGAAGAAGAGGACGGCGAAGGGGCTCTCATAGCCACCCGATGCATAGGTCACCATCGTCGCTACCAGCATGTCGACACCGGTGGTCGCGTAGCTGAACGCTCTTCCCGGGCGTTGATGCAGAAACAGCAGCAGCAGGGTCGTCAGGCAGACGACGCCCCAGGCCGCCAGGATGGCGTTGACCCGGCCCTGGTCATAACCCGCGGTCGGGTTGAGGTTGTTGAGGATGACGGCGAAAATCAGCAGCGTCCAGCGAAAGAGCCCGGTGAGCCGTTCATTGCTGAGGTTGATCAGACTTTCGGCCGGGTCCTGGGAGCGCTGCCGACCCTTGCGCGACGCAATACGGGCGGCGGCCATTGCCGAAATTATCGGCCCGCTCTGTAACGGAGAGCGTTACAAACCGGTCGCATTCCATGGCGCGGAATGACCAACCTCAGGCTGGCAGGCGAACGCCGAGAAAGTCTGACAGCACCTGCCTGACGTCCTGAAACCGAAGAAACGCGGTGTCGGCCTCGGCTAACGCTCGGTCAACCGCGTCATACGCATCTTTGAGCGGACCCACCAGGTCGGTGGTCGTGACCTGGGCCCGTTCCGCTATGGCCGCGCGGAGCTGCTGGCCGATCGCCTGTGTCGACGCGCTGTAGTCCTTGGCGATGCCCTGCGCCTGCTGCAGGATCACCTGGAGGTCGTCGGGCGTGAGCGCCCGGCCGGCATATTGTTGCTTCAGCCCCACCACCTGGATTGCTACGGCGGCTGCCGCCTCGCCTGCCCGGCTCATGTCGGCGCCAATGGCCGCCAGGTGGGCGACGGCATCCAGGTTGCGGCCGGCTGCCGGGATCCCGCCCAGCAGGCGCAGCGCGGGGTCATTCCTTGACCGCCCGCCCGCGTCGCTGAAGTCCCGCTCTGCCAGCCTCAGCTGGGCCGCCGCGGCGCGAAGTTGTGCCGGATCGGCGGACTGGGCCGCCGCGCTGAAGCCGGCCTGCGCCGCCAACAGTTCCTGTCGACCGCTGTCCAGCTGCTGATAAACGGTCGTGCCCGCGTAGCCGGTGTAGCCCGCGGCCGCCAGCAGCGCGAGCACGACGATCGCGATGACCGCAAGGCGGCCGGGGTGAGACGCCATGCCCCCCACCCTACCCTCCCGCGCAAGCGGGGGAGCGAAAAGTCTTCCCGACGCCCACAAGCAGGGGGAGGGAAAACTTCCCGACGCCCCAAGCGGGGAAAAGAAAAGAGCGGGCGTCCCGGCGCCCGCTCTTTTGATTGCCTCGAGTTGCGGTTAGACCGCTGCCCGATTGCCGCTGACGAGGCGGACCACCCACAAGAGGAGGACGGCGCCGAC
>Ga0209011_1000844_pt1 | contig 11198 bp, 7 predicted proteins | sample BlaSpr_A8_OM1_M3_FD_187986 | JGI IMG/M metagenome (GOLD analysis project Ga0209011, IMG submission 187986) | Forest soil microbial communities from Thunder Bay, Ontario, Canada - Black Spruce, Ontario site 2_A8_OM1_M3 (SPAdes) (version 2) | ecosystem: Environmental > Terrestrial > Soil > Boreal... | reverse complement strand
CCGACGATGACAACGGACGACGGTCGAAGCTCAGCGCGAGCGCAGCGAGCTAGAAATCCTCATCGTCATCCTCATCGAAATCCTTGCGAGCCCCAGTGACAACGCCGAAGGCGTTGGCGCGGGCTTGCTCCCAATCCAAATCGCAATCGCAATCGGGTACTTTCCGTTCTCGTTCTCGTTTTCGTTCTCGTTCTCGTTCTGGTTTCTAGAGCTCGTGCACCGCCGCCGCGACGCCTTCGACGACCTGTGCCATGCGCAGGTAATCGAGGGTGTCGGGCGTGTCGAACGCGGTGTGGTAGCGCGGGTTTCGATAAAAGGACGTGTCGGTGATCATCACTGCCGGCATGCCCGCGTCCCAATAGTTGGCGTGGTCGGAGAAGTCGATGCCGGGGATCGAGCGCGGCGCGTTGATCGACTCGACGCCGCCGCCACCCGCGCGCAACCCGCGCTTGACCCTTCGCACCAGTGCAGCGTCCCTGACCCGGCCCACCACGACGATGTAATCGCCGCGAGAGGGATAGAAAAGCTTCAACGGCGCCAGCGGGAACTGCTGCTCCCCGGAGAAGCAGCCGATCATCTCCAGGGCGATCATCGCGCGCACCTGGCCCGGTCGCAGCGACCGCGCGTGCACCGCGCTCCCCATCCCGGCGCCACGAAACGCCGGCGGCTCCTCGTTGGGATAGAAGACCAGCTCGACGCGCATGGGCGGCGGCAGATCGCGCAGCAGCCGCGCCACTTCCAGCAGGCCCGCCACGCCGCTGGCGTTGTCGTCCGCGCCGGGATACGGGCCCGCAGCGTCGTAGTGCGCGCCGATGACGATCCGCTCCGGCGTGTCGGGGCCGAGGGCGAGGATCACGTTTCGATAATCTGCATTACCGAATCGGTAAACCTGTTCGGTAGCTTCCGGCAGCTCGCTGCGCACCCAAAGCGCGGCGCGGTCCATGCCGGCAGGCGAGTCGCGCGGGCCGAGCGCCACCAACGCGCGCACCAGGCGCTCGAGGCGCGCCGGGTCGGCCCGCGGCCCGGCCCAGCGCGGCGCCGAACCCGCAAAGGGCTGCGTCATCGCCAGGACCGCCGCGCCGCCGGCGATCGCCAGCACCGTCAAGGTCACCGCCGCCACGTGGAGGGCTCTCACTATCCGAGAGTCCCCCGGCCGAGCACCTCCAGCATGGCGCGGCCGAAGGCCGGCAGGTCCTTCGGCACGCGCGCGGAGACGATGTTCCCGTCGACGACGGAAGGCTGATCGACCCATTCCGCGCCGGCGTTCACCACGTCGTCGCGGATCCCCACCGTCGATGTCATGCGGCGTCCGCGGACGATTCCGGCGGAAATGAGCACCCACGGACCGTGGCAGATGGTGGCGACCATCTTGCCGGCGGCGTGCACTTCGCGCACGCGCTGCAGCGCCGCCGCGTCGCGCCGGATCTTGTCCGGGGCCCACCCGCCCGGCGCGAGGATCCCCGCCAGCTGCGCGGCGGGAAAATCGGCCACCGCGCCGTCCACCTTGCAGGGGTAGCCGTGCTTGCCGCGGTACTCACTCTCGCCCAGCCCCGCGAGCCGCACTTCGTAACCAGCCTCTTCTAGTCGCAGCTTCGGATACCAGACCTCGAGGTCTTCATACTCGGGTCCCACGAGGATCAACACGGTGCCTTTGGCCATCGGCGACCTCCGTGTCCGACGAGAGCGGAGCCGGCGCGGGTTTGTCAAGCGAGCGTGTTGCGGACGCCGGCCATTTGGGTGCAGGCTGAGGCGTGCCTACCGTTGTGGCATGCGCAAGTCGCGAAAGGCGGCGGGCAAGCGCACGGCCCGGCGGAGCGGAGGAGCGCCGTTGCGGCGGAAGCTGCCCGAGTACGAGGCGAAGCGCGACTTCAGCGTCACCTCCGAGCCGGAGCCAGGCACGCCGGCGCCGCACGCCAAGCCGATATTCGTGGTCCACAAGCACGACGCGACGCGCCTCCATTACGATGTCCGCATCGAGATCGACGGCGCGCTCGCCTCCTGGCCGGTGCCCAAGGGGCCGAGCTACGACCCTTCGGTGAAGCGGCTGGCCATCCAGACGGAGGATCACCCGCTCGAGTACGCCAGCTTCGAGGGCCGCATCCCCGACGGCGAGTACGGCGCGGGCGACTCGCTCATCTGGGACCAGGGCACCTGCGACTCAGTGCCGCCCGGCCAGCTCTCGGAGCAGCGCAAGAAGGGGCACATCGTCGTCCGCTTCGACGGCCAGAAATTGAAGGGCGTGTGGCACCTCGTGCGCACGCGCGGCGGCGCGCCGGGCAAGTCGCAGTGGCTGATGTTCAAGGCGAAGGACGAGTTCGCCAACCCCTCGTACGACGTGGTGGCGGAGCGGCCCGAGTCGGTGGTGAGCGGGCGCGTGGTCACGCGCGGTCCCGAGCGGGCCTTGGCGCTGCGCGCGCCTCGCCCACCGCCGGAGAAGATCCTCGAAGAATATTTTCCGCCCATGCTGGCGACGCTCGTCGACGAGGCTCCGCCGGGCGACTGGATCAAGGAGGTGAAGTACGACGGCTATCGCGCGCTCTCCGCGCTCTCGAATCGGCGCGCGGCGATGTGGTCGCGCAACAAGCTCGACCTGGCGTCGCGTTTTCCCGGCGTGGCGCGCGCGCTCTCGCAGGTGGTGGTGGGCGATGCGGTCATCGACGGGGAGGTCGCGGTGCTCGACGCCCAAGGCGTGTCGCGGTTCGAGCTGATCCAGCAGGGGCGGCAGGACGCGATGCTCTTCGCCTTCGATCTGCTGCGCCTCGACGGCGAGGACCTGCGCGCGCGGCCGGTCGAGCAGCGGCGCGAGCTGCTGGGCAGCGTGCTCTCCAACGCGCCGCCCGAGCTGCGGCTCAGCGAGGAAATGCCGGGGCCCGTCGAGGAAGCGCTGGAGGCGATGCGGCGGCGCGGCATGGAGGGCCTCGTCCTCAAGCGCAAGGGCTCGCCATACGAGCACAAGCGCTCGCGCGAGTGGCTCAAGCTCAAGGCGCAGACCGCCCAGGAGCTGGCCATCATCGGGTGGACGCCGGGAAAGGGCGCCGCGTCGGGCTCGCTGGGCGCGCTGCTCCTGGCGGTCGCGGACGGCAAGGGCGGATACGAATACGCGGGGAAGGTCGGCACCGGGTTTACCGCGAAGCAGCGGCAGGAGCTGAAGCACGAACTGTCGCGCGACGAGATCGATGCTCCGCCGGCGCGCGGTGCCCCGCGAATGCGCGACGCGCATTGGGTGAAGCCCCGCCTCGTCGCCCAGGTCCGTTTCACGGAATGGACCAGCGACGGCAAATTGCGCCATCCATCGTTTCAGGGGCTGAGAGAGGACAAGAAACCGGAAGAATGTGTGAGGGAGAAGGCCTCGGGCCTCGGACCTCAGGCCTCAGGCGAAAAAACGAAAACCCAAACGACAACGAGCACGAGAACGAGCGCGAAAGCGAGAACGAAAACGAGCACGAGCACGAAGACCGTGGAGCTGACCAACCCGCAGCGCCAGCTCTACCCAGGCATCACGAAGCAGGACGTCGCCGATTATTACCAAGCCGTATCAGGCCCCCTGCTGCGCGCCATCGCGGGCCGGCCCCTCGCCCTCGTCCACTGGAACAAAGGCATCTCCGGCCCGCGCTGGTTCCACCAGAACACCGGCGACGACGCCGAGCCGTGGATGACGGTCGTCGAGACGCCGACGCGCACCAAGAAGGGCGCCGCGCGCCACCTCGTGGCCGACCGGCCCGAAGTGCTCCGTTTCCTCGCGCAGCGCGCTGCGCTGGAGATCCACGCCTGGCATTCGCGCGCCGGAAGCCTGACGCAGCCCGACTGGGTGCTGTTCGATCTCGATCCGGCAGAGGGGAAGGGCATCGAGCAGGCCATCGAGATTGCGCAGATTCTGCAAGGCATGTTCGAGCGGTTGGGCCTCCCCAGCGTGCCCAAGACGACCGGCAAGCGCGGCCTGCACGTCTACGTGCCGCTCGCGGCGGGGCACACCTACGACGATGCGCTGGCCTTCGCGCTTCAAGTCGGCGAGACGCTGGCGAAGCAGGTCGACTCGATCACACTCGAGCGTTCCCTCTCGAAGAGGAAGGGCCGCCTTTACTTCGACTGCCTGCAGAACGCCTACGGCAAGACGGCCATCGCGCCCTACTCGCTGCGCGGCGTGCCCGGCGCGCCGGTGGCCGCGCCGCTGCGCTGGAGCGAGGTGAAGCCAGGCCTCGATCCGGCGCAGTTCAACCTGCACACGATGCCCAAGCGCATCCACGGCGCCGGCGATCTCTTCCAGCCCGCCCTCGAGCAAGGAGTCCGCCTACCGCGCTTCCGGTAGTGATACGTTCCGGGCGTGAGCGACGATTTCACCATTCCCGCCTTCCGCACCGTGCCGCGCACGGGCGTCATCTTCGTCACCTCGGAGGCGCACAAGCTCGGCTACCGCAGCTCCGACCCGACCTGGTGCAACCTCGGCCAGGGCCAGCCCGAGACGGGCCCGCTGCCCGGAGCGCCGCCGCGCGTTCATCAAGTGCCGGTGCAGGTCGACGACCAGGACTACGCGCCGGTGCCGGGTCTGTGGGAGCTGCGCGAGGCGGTGGCGTCGCTCTACAATCGTTTGTACCGGAAAGGATTGCCCTCGCAATACAGCGCCGAGAACGTGAGCATCTGCGGCGGCGGCCGGGCCGCGCTCACCCGCGCGGCCGCGTCGCTGGGCCACGTCAACCTCGGGCATTTCCTTCCCGATTACACCGCGTACGAAGAGCTGCTCGACGTCTTCAAGGCATTCACCGCCATTCCCATCCTTCTCGAGGGGGAGCGCGGGTACGCCTTTACCGCCGACGATCTTCGCCGGGAAATCCAGGGCCGGGGATTGTCGGCATTGCTCCTTTCCAATCCCTGCAATCCCACCGGCAAGCTGATACAGGGGGACGAGCTGCAGCGCTGGGTGCGCATGGCGCGGGAGCTCGATTGTTCGCTGTTGATCGACGAGTTCTATTCTCATTACGTCTGGACGGGGCGTCCCGGCCAGCTCCCCATCGAGAGCGCCGCCCGCTACGTCGAGGACGTCAACCGCGACCCGGTGGTGCTCTTCGACGGCCTGACGAAGAACTGGCGCTATCCCGGCTGGCGCGTGACGTGGACCATCGCGCCGGCCAAGGTCATCGAGGCGGTGGCGAGTGCGGGCTCCTTCCTCGACGGCGGCGGGTCGCGTCCGCTGCAGCGCGCGGCCATTCCGCTCCTGACCGACGAGCACGTGCAGAAGGAGACGCTGGCCACGCACGCCGCGTTCCGCGAGAAGCGCGAGAAGATGATCGCCCGGCTCGAGCGCCTCGGCATCCGCGCCGACCGCGCGCCCGACGGGACCTTCTACGTCTGGGGAAACCTCGCCAGCCTGCCGCCTCCGCTGAACGAAGGCATGGGCTTCTTCCGCGCGGCGCTGGAGCGCAAGGTCATCACCGTGCCCGGCGAGTTCTTCGACGTGAACCCCGGCAAGCGCCGCAGCCACCGAGCCTCTCGCTTCCGCAGCTACGCGCGCTTCTCCTTCGGCCCGCCGATGGCCCAGGTCGAGGAGGCGCTGACGCGCGTCGAGGCGCTGGTCGTCTCGGCGACGCGTTGATTACCCAACGCTGCCTTTCGCCGCGCGCGTGCCCAGATTCCCCGGCGGAGGTTTGCGCATGCGTTTTGTCCGCTGGTTTGCGGAAGTGGGCTTGGGCGACGTGGGGCTGGTGGGAGGGAAGGTCGCGTCGCTCGGCGAGATGATCCGCGAGCTGTCGCCTCTCGGCATCAAGGTGCCCGACGGATTCGCCATCACGGCCGAAGCGTACCGGCACTTCGTCACCGGCGCGGGCCTGGACGAGCGCATCCGCGAGCTCTTGGCGGGGATCAGCAGGGACGACGTGAACGGCCTCGTCGAGCGCAGCGCGCAGATCCGCCGGCTCATCGTCGAAGCCGAGCTGCCGGGCGAAATCGCCGACGAAGCCGCCGCCGCGTACCAATCGCTTTCCGTCCGCTACGGCGTCGGCGACGCCGACGTGGCGGTGCGCTCGTCGGCCACGGCGGAAGATCTGCCCGGCGCGAGCTTCGCCGGTCAGCAGGACACGTATCTCAACATCCGCGGCGAGAAGGCGATGCTCGATGCGGTGCGCCGCTGCTTCGCCAGTCTCTTCACCGCCAGGGCCATCAGCTACCGCGCCGACATGGGCTTCGATCACTTGCAGGTCGCGCTCAGCGTCGGCGTGCAGAAGATGGTCCGCTCCGACCTGGCGTCGTCCGGCGTGCTCTTCACGCTCGATACCGAGTCCGGCCATCGCGGCGTGGTCTTGATCACCTCCAGCTACGGCCTGGGCGAGGCCATCGTGCAGGGGCAGGTGGTGCCCGACCAGTTCTACGTGCACAAGGACGCGCTGCGCGCCGGCCATCGGCCGCTGGTCTGGAAGACGATCGGCTCCAAGGAGCAGCGCATGGTCTACGCGCCGGGCGGGACGGCGCTGGAGCCCGTGCCGCCCGAGCTGCGCGCCAGGAGCTCGCTCGCCGACGACGAGGTGTTCCAGCTCGCCGAGTGGGCGTTGCGCATCGAGGAGCACTACGCGCAGAAGCGCGGCGCGGATTCTCCCATGGACATCGAATGGGGCAAGGACGGCCAGACCGGCGAGCTGTTCGTGCTGCAGGCGCGGCCCGAGACGGTGCACTCCAACGCGAAGAAAACTTCGCTGCGCCTCTACAAGCTGACCGGCAAGGGCGAGCAGCTCGCGCAGGGCCTGGCCGTGGGGCAGGGCATCGCGGCGGGCAAGGCGCGCGTGGTCCGCGGCGCGGCGCAGTTCGACAAGTTCCAGCGCGGCGAAATTCTCGTCACGGAAAATACCGATCCCGACTGGGAGCCGATCATGAAGATGGCCGGCGGCATCGTCACCGAGCGCGGCGGCCGCACTTCGCACGCGGCCATCGTGGCGCGCGAGCTGGGAATCCCCGCGGTGGTGGGCACGGGCGACGCGACGGCGCGCATTCCCGACGGCGAGACGATCACGCTCAGCTGCGCCGAGGGCGAGCAGGGCCGCATCTACCGCGGCGCCCTGGAGTACGAAGTGGAGGAAGTGGATCGCGGCCAGTTCGCGCGCCCGCGCACGCAGATGATGCTCAACGTCGGCAACCCCGAGCAGGCCTTCGCCACCGCCATGCTGCCCAACGACGGCGTGGGCCTGGCGCGCATGGAGTTCATCTTCGCCAGCTGGGTCAAGGTGCACCCGCTGGCGCTGACGCGATATGCGCAGCTCGACGATGCGACGCGAAAGGAGATCGACGCCGTCACGCGCGGCTACGACGACAAGACGGAATACTTCGTCGACAAGCTCGCGCAGGGCATCGGCACCATCGCGGCGGCCTTCCATCCCAAGCCGGTCATCCTCAGGCTCTCCGATTTCAAGTCGAACGAGTACGCCACGCTCCTGGGCGGAAAGCGGTTCGAGCCGTCGGAAGAGAACCCCATGATCGGCTGGCGCGGCGCCTCGCGCTATTACCACCCCGAGTACAAGGAAGGCTTCATGCTCGAGCTGCGCGCGGTGAAGCGCGTTCGCGAGCAGTTCGGCCTCACGAACCTGACGGTGATGGTGCCGTTCTGCCGCACTCCCGACGAGGGGCGCAAGGTCATCGAGGTCCTGCGCGAGGGCGGTCTCGTGCAGGGGCGCGACGGGCTGGAGGTTTACGTGATGGCGGAATTGCCTTCCAACGTGTTCCTCGCCGATCAATACGCCGACATCTTCGACGGGTTCTCCATCGGTTCCAACGACCTGACGCAGCTCATCCTCGGCGTCGACCGCGACAGCGCGCTGGTCGCGCCGCTCTTCAACGAGCGCAATCCCGCCGTCCTGCAAGCCTGCGCGCGCATCATCGAGGCGGCCCACCGCAAGGGCCGCAAGGTGGGCATCTGCGGCCAGGCGCCGAGCGATTTCCCCGAGTTCGCCGCCTTCCTCGTCGAGCAGGGCATCGACTCGATCTCGCTGACGCCCGACTCTCTATTGAAGACCAGCGAACGCGTCCTGCGCGCCGAGCAACAGCCGCCTTCACCGGGTCCTTCCCGCCGCGCCACCGACGTGCGAATGCCGCGGGGCGCCGCGCGGGCCAGAATCGCCGAACCGGTCGCGGCCTACGCCGACACCGAGCCTTTGCTCCCCGACAAGTCGTAGCCGCAACACCCAGACTATTTCGCCGCCGGCCCCCGCGCCTCGCGCATCTTCTCCACGCCTGGAAACGCCAGCGCCCCCTTCTCGGTGTACCAGGTCATCATCTCCACCCGCAGCCGTCCCGCCTTGACGGCCGGATCGGCCTCCGCCAGCGCCCGCGCCTCCGCCACGGACCCCGTGCGATAGAGACAGAGCCCTTCCACCGTCTTGTCGTCCTGGTCGCCAAATGGCCCCGCCACCACCATCTTCCCCTCGAGCGCCATCTTCTTGAAGTGCCCGAGGTGCTGCTCCAGGAGCGCGCGCCGCTCTTCCTTGGTCAACTCCTTCGCCCCCGGCACGGCCCTCAAGAGCGCGAGTTGGTATGTCTCGAACTCCATCTTCGGCGACGCGGGCGCCGGGGTCCCGAGCGCCGCGAGAATCGCTCCGCTGGAAAGGAAGAGGACGGCGAGACAGACGAGCAACAGTCGCTTCATCGGATCCCCCTGCGCAGTCGAGACAGTGTCTACACCCCAGTGGTCAGTGTCGAGCCGGCGGGCGGGCGCGGGCGCGAAGCGTAGAGGAAGAGGCAGACCGCGGCGATGAGCAAGAGCGCCGCGATCTCTCCGCCAGCGCCGGGGATGCGCGGCGCATGGGACTTCGGCGCCACGCCCGTCGCGACCAAAGCCGCCACGAGCACGCCCGCCAGACCTTCGCCGGCCACCAGCCCCGACGCGGCCAGCACGCCGGTATCGGTCTGCGCCCGGGCCGGCCCGCAGAGCGCGCGCACGCAGCCGCCCAGATAAATCGCCGCCATCGAAGCGAGGGGCAGGTACACGCCGATGGCGAACGCCAGCCCCGAGACGCCGCAGAGCATCGCGCTGATGGCGAGGCCTCCGCCGGTGAGCACGAGACCCCACGGCAGCGCTCCCGCCAGGACGCCCTCGATGATCGTCTTCATCAGCATGGCCTGCGGTGCGGGCAAGTCGCGCGAGCCGAACGTCCAGGCGCGGCCGAGCAGCAGCACGGTGGCCGCGACGGCCCAGCACGCGCACGCCGCGCCGATGAGCTGCCCCAGCTGCTGCCGTGCCGGCGTGGCGCCCACCAGATGCCCCGTCTTGAGATCCTGCGAGATGTCCCCCGCCTTCGAAGCGGCGATGGCCACGATGGTGCCCACCGTCAGCACGGCCGCCTTGGCGCCGTCGCTGGTCCATCCCGCCGCGGCGAATATCCCCGCCACGCCGAGCAGCGTGACCAGCGTGATGCCCGAGGTGGGCTGCGACGAGACGCCCACCAGCCCCACGATGCGGGCGGCGACGGCGACGAAGAGCACGCCGAACACCGCCACGCCCAGCGCGCAGACCGCGCGAGGCAGCGCGCCCATGTTCCCGGCGAAGATTCCCGGCACGAGAAAACACGCCAGCGGCACCACAGCGATGGCACCGAAGACGAACCACGCCGGCAGGTCGCGCTCCGTCGATACGCCCGAGCGGCGCAGTCCCCGCGCTACCGCCGCGAACGCGCCCACCATCGTCGGCAGCCCGCGCGCCACCGTGACGATGCCCGCCACCGCCACCGCGCCCGCGCCGATGTAGCGCACGTAGCGCGACCAGAGTTCCCCCGCGCCCATCTGCGCGACGAGCCGCTGCGTCTCCGGATAGAGAGGCCCGGGCAGCGCGGCGCCGATCCAGGCGATGAGCGGGATGAGCACCAGCGACGAGGTGAGCGCGCCCGCCACGATGATGGCCGACTGCCGGTAGCCGAGGATGAAGCCCACGCCGACGAGCGCGGGCGCCAGCTCGATGGCCAACTCCGCCTTGGGCAAGACCGGCAGCGCGGCGGAGAGGCTCGACGGCACGAGGAAGGCGAGCGAGACGAGCAGCTTGATCGCCGCGCCCAGCGCCATGCCGCGGAAGATCCACGCGGTGTCGCCCCCGCCCGACGCGGTCGCGCGCAGCACTTCGGCGCACGCCGTCCCCTCGGGGTAGGGCAACTCGGCGGCGGAATCGACGATGAGCAGCTTGCGCAGCGGGATCATCGCCGCGAGTCCCAGCACGCCGCCGAGAAAGCAGAGTGCCACGACTTCGAGGTAAGGCGGGACCATGCCCCAGAGGAAGAGCGCGGGAATGGTGAAGATCGTTCCGCTCGCCAGGGCCGTCGAGGCGGAGCCCACGGTCTGCGACAGGTTGGTTTCCAAGATGCTGGGCCGCATGCGCAGCGCGCGAAAGGCGGCGACGGTCATGACGGCGGCGGGAATGGAGGCGGAGATGGTCAGTCCGACGCGCAGGCCGAGATAGGCGTTGGCGGCGCCGAAGACGATCCCCAGCAGGACACCGGTGACGATCGCGCGCGCTGTGAATTCGGGCAGCGAGGGCTCGTCGGCCATGAGCGGGCAACATAGCAGGCCAGCAGCGTCCGATACCTTACATTCCTGAGGAGGCACCGAGGGAGGTCAAGGCAATGGGTTTCTCGGGGGTGCTGGCGCTCCTTCTTGCGACGTACAACGTGATGCCGGTCGGGGGGGGAAATGCCCTCACGCTGCCGGCCGCCCGGCATTTGCTGAGGCTCGACCTAGGGAGCGGGCGGGCGGCGGCCTGGCTGCTCGCCGTACAGCAGGACGGCGCCGGCGGCCACAAGCTCGGCTTCTGGCGCAGCGACGACGAAGCGCAGAGCTGGAAGTGGTACGCGGCCATCCAGGATTCGGGCGACCGCGACACGGCCGACATGATCCAGGTCGGCATGGACGTGGCGCTGGTCCACTCGTTCGAGGGGCCGTGGGTCTCCGGCTCGTCGATGCACGACGTCTGGTTCCAGTGGTGGCGCTGGAACGGCACCGCGGACTGGTCGCCGCAGTCGGCGGTGCGCGTGTTCCCGTCGCACGGCGACTCGATCGCGTACCTGCGCGCGGAGATCGTGCGCGACTCGTGGGGACGGCTCTGGATCTGGGCGCAGCGCCTCAACCCCGACGGCTCGTTCACCATGGTCATGTCGGTCAGCACCGACGGCGGCGCGAGCTGGTCGCAGCAGCCGTCGCTGGAGACGTTCTGGAATCGGCCGGGCGGGCGCATTCTCGCG
>Ga0209011_1000843_pt1 | contig 11203 bp, 11 predicted proteins | sample BlaSpr_A8_OM1_M3_FD_187986 | JGI IMG/M metagenome (GOLD analysis project Ga0209011, IMG submission 187986) | Forest soil microbial communities from Thunder Bay, Ontario, Canada - Black Spruce, Ontario site 2_A8_OM1_M3 (SPAdes) (version 2) | ecosystem: Environmental > Terrestrial > Soil > Boreal... | reverse complement strand
GGCTTCTCCGCTTTCTTGACGACCACCATGCCCATGTTCAAGGTCAACATCGACGCCCTGACCAAGGCCGGGCTTCGAGACAAGGTGCACATCGCGGTCGGCGGCGCGCCGGTGACCCAGGAGTACGCCAAGCACGTCGGCGCGGACAGCTATGCGCCCGATGCCTCGATGGCCACCCGGATGGCCAAGGAGCTCGTCGGCGATCGAAGCGGACAGTCGCAGGGCGCGCAGGCCCTGGAGCAGGCGGTCAAGCTGATCGACGAGACCCTGAAAAAGGGCTAGGGCTCATGGAGACGCGGCTCAGCTCGCGAAGTCGCGAGGTTGTGATCTCAGGCCACCTACCTTTCGTGATCATCGGCGAGCGCATCAACCCGACGGGTCGCAAGGTGCTCGCGGCCGAGATGAAGGAAGGCAAGATGGACCGCGTCCGCGCGGACGCCATCGCGCAAGCCGCGTCGGGCGCTCACATGCTTGACGTCAACGCCGGGATCCCCGCGATTGACGAAGCGGCGCTCCTGGTGGCCACGATCAAGGCGGTGGCGGAGGTCAGCGACCTGCCTATCTGCATCGACTCGTCGATCATCGAGGCGCTCGAAGCGGGCCTCTCGGCTTATGAGGGCAAGGCGCTGGTCAACTCGGTCACGGCCGAAGAAGAGCGGATGGAACGCATCCTCCCGCTCGTCAAGAAGCACGGCGCGGCGGTGATCGGGATGGCGAATGACGAGACCGGGATCTCGATGGTGCCCGAGGAGCGCGTCGCGCTGGCGCGCCGGATCATCGAGCGGGCGGCCGACTACGGCATTCCAAAAGAGGACGTGATCATCGATCCGATCGCGATGACGGTCGCGGCCGACCCGACGTGCGGCGTGATCACGCTAGAGACGATGCGGTTGATCCGCGACCAGCTCGGCAACAACATGATTTGCGGCGCCTCCAACGTGTCGTTCGGTCTGCCCGATCGCGCCACGGTGAATGCCGCGTTCCTCCCGCTCGCAATGAATGCGGGGCTGACCTGCGCGATCACCAACCCGCTGGTGCCGGAGGTGCGGCGCGCGGTGCTGGCGGGCGACCTGCTGCTCGGCCACGACGAGTACGCGATGCGGTGGATCGCGCACTATCGCGCGGAGCTCAAGGCGGCCGGGCGCGCGCAGGGCGCATTGGGCGAGAAGTGATCCAGCGCAAGCTCGAGGTCCGCTACCTCCCGTTCGACCGTGTCACGCGAGTCCCGCCAGGCACGACGCTGTTCAGCGCCGCGCATTGGATCGGCCTGCCCATCGATTCGACCTGCGGCGGCCGCGGCACGTGCGGGAAGTGCAAGGTCCGCGTGGTCGAGGGCAGGCCGGATGCCGAAACTGCCGACCATCGATTGCTTCGGCCGGTGGAGATCGAAGAAGGCTGGCGGCTCTCGTGCCAGGCACGGATCTACGAGGACATGGTGTGCGAGGTGCCGCAGCTGCTGCGGGTGCCGAAGGCGGCCACCATGGGGCTCGGCCGCCTGGTCATCCTCGACCCGAACGTGCGCAAGGTCTTTCTCGAGCTGGCCGAGCCTTCGCTCACCGATCAGCGCAGCGACGTGGTGCGCCTGAAGGACGCGCTGACCGAAGAGGGTCATGACATGGTCGCGGGAGTCGCGGTGATGCGCACGATTCCCTCGGTGATGCGCGAAGCCGAGTTTCGAGTCACTGCCGTTCTGGCGGGCGAGAATCTCGTCGCGCTCGAGCCGGGCGACACGACCGGCGAGTGCTTCGGCGTCGCCTTCGACGTCGGCACGACCACAGTGGTCGGCACGCTGATGAACCTGCGCACTGGAATGGCGGCCGCGGTCCTCTCGACGCTCAACGGACAGGCACCCTTCGGCGCGGACGTGATCTCTCGCATCAGCCACGGCATGAACGGGCCGGACCAGATCCGCGAGTTGCAGGCGGCGGTCGTCACGACCATGAACGGCATCATGGCCGCGCTCTACCGCGAGTCCGGCGTGTCGCCCGAGCGGACGTACGAGGCGGTCGTCGTCGGCAACGCCACGATGCTTCACCTGTTGCTTGGGATCGATCCGAGCCCGCTCGCCGTGATGCCCTTCACTCCCGCGTTCATGGAACCGCTGAATGTCGTCGCGAGCGAGGTCGGCCTGGACATCCATCCGCGCGGCTACGTTCAGACGCTGCCGGCCCTCGGCGCCTATGTCGGAGCCGACATCGTCGCCGGCGTGCTTGCGACGAGTGTCGTGCGCGAGGACAAGCTGCGCGTCTTCGTCGACGTGGGCACGAACGGCGAGATCGTGCTGGGCAGCGCCGAGCGGGCGCTGGCGACAGCCGCGCCGGCGGGGCCGGCATTCGAAGGCAGCCAGATCCGGTGCGGGATGCGGGCGACCGATGGGGCGATCGAGGGCGTGCACCTGGGCGAGACGGTCGAGCTGCAGGTGATCGGCGGCGACATTCCGGCGGAGGGGATCTGCGGATCCGGCCTGGTGGACGCGGTCGCGCAGCTGTTGGTGGTGGGGCTGCTCGACCACTCGGGCCGGATGAAGACGAAAGAGGATGTGCCCGGTCACCCTCTACGCGAGCGGCTCATCGACGTGGACGGGGTGCGTGCCTTCCTGCTCGCGGAGGGTGTTTATCTGACGCAGAAGGACATCCGCGAGCTGCAATTCGCGAAGGGTTCGATCGCCACTGGAATCAAAGTTCTGATGGATATCCTCGGAGTCGAGACCAAGGACCTGGACGAGGTGCTGCTGGGCGGGTCGTTCGGTTCCTACTTGAATCCCGAGAGCGCGAAGATCATCGGGCTGGTCCCGCCGGTCGATGTGGACCGGATCATCGCGGTGGGCAACTCTGCGGGTGAGGGGGCGAAGATCGCGCTGCTCTCCTACCGCGAGCGGCAGGTCGCGTTCGAGCTTCCGTCGCGCATCGAATACATCGAGCTCTCCGGACGCACGGACTTCAACGACGCGTTCGTCTCGGTGCTCGGCTTTCCCCATCTGGAGCTTGTCGTATGAGCGCCCCTACAGCTCTGGTCATGTGCGGCGCGCTGGGCAAAGAAGTGAAAGAGATCGTGGACCGCCGTGGCTGGGACGTGGACATCTACGGGGTGTCGGCGTTGCTGCACCTGTACCCGTCGCGCATCGTCGACGAGCTGCGCGTGAAGCTGCACGACCTCAGACCGCGCTACGAAAAATTGGTCGTGGTCTACGGCGATTGCGGCACGACAGGGAAGCTGGAGCCGCTGCTGGAGGAGGTCGGCGCTTCACGCTTGCGCGGGCCGCATTGCTACGAGATGTTTGCGGGTGAGGAGCGATTCCGCCGCGTATCGGAGGAGAAGCCCGGGACGTTCTTTCTCACGGACTGGCTGGTGCGCAACTTCGACCGGGCGGTGGTGCGCGGCCTGGGTCTGGATCGTGATCCGGAGCTGAAGGCGATGGTCTTTGGCAACTACGAAGCGCTCATGTACCTGCGGCAGGCGCCGAATCCGCGCCTGGCGAAAAAGGCGGATGAGATCGCCGCGTATCTGGGCCTGCCGCTGGAGATCGTCGACGTCGGGCTGGGCGAGTTGGAAGACAGATTGGCCGAACTCGTCGAGGCGTAAAGATGGCGAGCTACCAGGTGATGTTCTGGAAACACATTCCCTCGCAGGTGAACGCGTGGGAAGGCGACGCAAGGGCCAAGCGCATGCTGCCCGACTACTTCCAGGCGGCGATCGACGCCTATGCAATGAAGGACGGGTCGACCGATATGGACGCCTACCTCGAGGGTTGGCGACGGGGGCCGGTCGAGGAGCGCGCCGGCACCCCGGACGAGGTGCTCGACGCGGTGGTCGAAGAGCTGACCGTGGCGAACCCGCGGTCGAAGCTCATGAAGCCGGAGGCCTGAGAGAGCCGGCCAGCTCGGTTGCCTGCCGCGCCAGCTTGCGTGCCGCGGCGAGACGAGGGTCGGCGGCACCGTCTCCGACATTGACCGTGATGAGCGTGAGCCCTGACTCCGCCGCCGCTGCGGACAGGATGGCGGCGACAACAGCATCGGGGCGCAGGTTGGGGTTCCCGTGATGTGCCACCTGGACCGCCAGCGCGGTTACCTCAGCGGCGGCGCGAGTCATCCGCAGCGGGACGTCGACAGTGCGAGCGTGAGCAGCGCTGACGTCACCTTGCGAACGCACCGCTTCGACAAATTCCAGGTAAGCCTGCGCGTCCTCCTCGATGAGCTCGAAGCCCTCCACGCGCAGCGCGTGGGCGCGCTCGAGCGCGAGCGCGGCGCCGTCCCACTTCTTCGAAAGGGTGGCCGCTTTCTCGACCAGCGCCGCGGCAGCCGCGACCACCGCGCCGCATGCTGAGCCGCTGGCGGGAGCCGGCTCCTTGGAAGCGATCTTCTCCAGCAGATAGTTGAGGCGAGCGAGGTTTGGATCCGGATCAGTCAGGGCCGATTTCCTTCCTGCGCCGGGTCATGAATTCCTGGAGGGCTTCGTCGACGCCTGGGTCGATCCCCGGGTCGGGATACTCGGCGAGCACCTGCTTCCATTTCTCGGCCGCGACCACGTCCGCGGTGCGCGCGCCGAAACGGTTCCAGCGGTCGAAGTTCTCGGTCGACGAGATCCACGGCCGGTAGAAGCCGGTGCGGTAGTTGCGCAGCGTGTGCTCCGCGCCGAGGAAGTGACCGCCGGGTCCGACCTCGCGCAGCGCGTCCATCGCCATGCCTTCCTCGTCGACCGGCAGGCCGCGGGTCAAGATCCACTCGAACATCCGCAGCTGCTCGACGTCGATGATGAATTTTTCGTAGGACGCGAGCAGCGCGCTCTCCAGCCAGCCGGCGGCGTGCAGCACGAAGTTGACGCGGCCGAGGATGGTCGGCCACATGCACATCATCGATTCGTAGGCGGCCTGGGCATCTGGCGCCTTGGATGAGGTGAGCGCGCCGCCGCCCCGGAACGGCAGGTTGTAGTGCCGAGCCATCTGCGCGCTGGCAAGAATCCCCATGGCGGATTCCGGAGTGCCGAACGCGGGGCTGCCCGACTGCATGTCGGTATTGGTGAGAAACGATCCGTACACGCTCGGCGTGCCCGGCCGGATGAGCTGCACCAGCGCGATGCCCGCGAGCGCCTCCGCCGTTTGCTGCGCGACGGTGCCCGCAAGTCCCATCGGTGACATCGCGCCCGCCATCAAGAAAGGGGTCACGATCACGGGCTGGCCGGCGTCGGAGTAATCGAGCAGGGCGCCCAACATCCTGTCGTCGTAACGCAGCGGGCTGTTGACGTTGATGAGGCTGATGATCGCCGGCGTCTTCTCGATATTCGCACGCCCGCCGAAGACTATCGACGCCATCTCGATCGTGTCGCGCGCGTTCTCGGCGGAGATGACGCTGCCCATGAAGGGTTTGTCCGTCCAGCGCAGGTGCGAATAGACCATGTCCAGGTGGCGGGTGCCAAGAGGCAGGTCCTCAGGTTCGACGGTGGTGCCGCCCGCGCAGTGGATCTGGTCGATGGCCTGGGCCAGCTTGTCGAAGTTGTTGAAGTCCTCGATCGTCGCGCCGCGGCGGCCTCGCTCGAGGTCCGTCACAAAGGGAGGGCCGTAGACCGGGGCGGTCACGACGTTGTCGCCTCCAAGTACGACCGACCGGCCTGGGTTGCGCGCCTGGAGCTCGAATGTGGCCGGTGTCTTCTTGACCTGCTCCATGACAAAGGCGCGGTCGAACCGGACCCGGTTTTCCTCGATCTTCATGCCCGCCTTGGCGAAGATGTCGCGCGCCCGGTCGTGAAGGAAATCGACGCCGATCTCCTCCAGGATGGTCATCGCCTGCTCGTGGATCGCCTCTACCTCCTCCCCGCTCAGGAGGTCATACGGCTTGAGGCGGTTCTTCCACATGCTCGCGACAATAGTGCAACGCGGGCGACTCCGCCCGCTCCTTACAATTCCGCCATCGGAGGGCAGTGGTGTGGACCCTCCCAACTCCGCAAAGGCAAGGTGGAAGTCGAGATGGCGAAGATCCTATGCGTCCTTTACGACGACCCGGTCGGAGGCCATCCGCAGTCCTATGCCCGAGATGGCATTCCCCGGATCGAGCGCTATTACGACGGTCAGACAACGCCGACGCCTGAGAAGATCGACTTCCAGCCCGGCGAGCTCCTGGGCAGCGTTTCCGGTGAGCTCGGCCTGCGCAGGTTCCTCGAGGAGCGTGGTCACACGCTCATCGTCACGTCGGACAAGGAAGGTGCGGACTCCGTCTTCGAGCGCGAGCTTCCGGACACGGAGATTGTCATCTCCCAGCCCTTTTGGCCCGCCTATCTGACAGCGAACAGGATTGCCAGAGCGTCAAATCTGAAACTTGCGATCACGGCCGGCATCGGGTCCGATCATGTCGATCTTCAAGCAGCGATCGACCGGAACATCACTGTGGCGGAGGTCACCTACTCAAACAGCATCAGCGTGTCCGAGCACGTGGTCATGATGATCCTGTCACTGGTGCGCAATTACATCCCCTCCCACCAGTGGGTTCTGAAGGGAGGATGGAACATCGCCGACTGCGTTTCCAGGTCGTACGACCTGGAAGGAATGCAGGTCGGCACAGTCGCTGCCGGGCGGATCGGATCAGCGGTGCTGAGACGTCTCAAACCATTCGAGGTAGGTCTTCACTACACCGATCGACACCGACTTCCCGAGAATGTGGAGCGGGAGCTCAACGTCACATATCACAGCGACGTCGAGTCATTGGTGTCAGTGTGCGACGTGGTTACGATCAACGCTCCTCTCCATCCCGAGACCGAGCATCTGTTCAATGACGCGCTCATCGCCAAGATGAAGCGGGGCGCGTATATCGTGAACACCGCCCGGGGCAAGATCTGCGACCGTGACGCAATCGTTCGGGCGCTGGAGAGCGGCCAGCTCGCCGGCTACGCCGGGGATGTGTGGTTCCCCCAGCCGGCACCGAGAGATCATCCGTGGCGCACCATGCCCCATCACGGCATGACGCCACACACGTCGGGCACTTCGTTGTCCGCGCAGGCCCGGTATGCCGCCGGGGTTCGCGAGATCCTGGAGTGTTGGTTCGACGGACGGCCGATTCGAGACGAATATCTGGTCGTAGACCGTGGTCGCCTCGCGGGCGTGGGTGCCCATTCCTACAGCGCGGGCGATGCCACGGCCGGCTCCGAAGAGGCAGCCGGGTTCACGAAGAGTTAGTTCGGAACTGCTGACCACGCAGCGCCGGCTGGGCGCGGGAGCAGTGCGCGGTGAGGGCTCGCGCGGCAAGTACCGCGAGGTTGCCGAGCTCGAAGGCGAGCCGCACGTCATCCGGCGCGATCTTGCCGGCGATGACGGTCGCGTCTCGATTGAGCCCAAGCGCTCGATCGCGGTGTTCGCGCACATCACGGACCTGCACGTCACCGACGTCCAGTCGCCTGCCCGCTTCGAGTTCGTCAACCGTGCATGGGAGGACCCTCGTTTTCGGAAGCTGCTTCCGATGTACCGGCCGCAGGAAGCGCTGGTCACGCATGCGATCGACGCGATGGTGCAGACGCTGAACGGCATCGAGGCAATCGAGCTCGTGGCGGTAACAGGCGACGCGATCGACAACGTGCAGCGCAACGAGCTGGACAACGCCCTCGCCCTCCTTGACGGCGGCCTGGTAAGGCCGGATTCAGGCGAGCCTGGTTACGAGGGCGTGCAGCTGGTCGACTGGCCCGACGACATTTTCTGGAAGCCGGACGGCCCCAAGGACGGGGACGTGTTCCGCCGCGACCTTGGCTTCCCGGCGGCGCCCAGCCTGCTGGACCGAGCGATGAAGTCGTTCGAAGCGAGCGGCCTGCGCAAGCCGTGGCTGGGCTGCCACGGCAATCACGAGGAGGTGTGCCAGGGAATGGGCATCGTGACGCCCGCTCTGGCGAAGGCGATGATCGGGACGCGGAAGCCAATGGACCCGCCGCAGGGTCTCGACCGCGACAAGGCGGTCGAGACTTTCGTCGAACGCCCGGAATTTTTCATGACCGGCGAGTGCATGGACGTGACGCCCGACCGGGCGCGACGCCCGATCTCGCGCGCGGAGTTCGTCGAATCGATGCACCTTCCGAGCGACGGCATCGCGTACTACGTGCACGACACGCCGGCGATCCGGTTCATCACGCTCGACACGGTGTGCGCCGCAGGCGAAGCGGACGGATCCATCGACGCGCCGCAGCTGCAATGGCTCGAGCGAAAGCTCGAGGAGGCGCACTCATCGTTCAGGTCTCGGGACGGATCCACCGTGCGCACTCGTCACGAGGACCGCCTGGTAGTGATCCTCTCGCACCACGGTCTTGACACTCTGACCAACCCTCGCGCGGACCAGATGTCAGAAGCGCTCCTCGCGCTGCTGCTGCGCTTTCCGAACGTGGTGCTGTGGCTCAACGGACACATCCACGCCAACCGGATCACCCCACGCGCCGACCCCACGGGCGCCCACGGTTTCTGGGAGGTCACCACCAGCTCACTCGCCGACTGGCCGTGCCAGGCCCGGCTCGTGGAGCTCTTCGATGCCGGCGAAGGAATGCTCGGGATCGCCTGCACGATGGTCGACCACGAGGGCGAGGGTCTCGCCTCGCTCCACCGCGAGCTCGCCGCCAATGTCCCCTTCAACGGTTTCGACTCGTGGCGCCCGGGCAGCCCTGAAGACCGCAACGCGATCCTCCTGCTGAAGTCTCCCTACTAGCGATCGCCACATTTGGGCCCAAATGTGGCTACCAATTGCCTTGGTGCCGCTGCGAATGCCCCCATTTGGGCCCAAATGTTCGCCCTTAACCACCGAGGTTGTCGGGATCGAGAGCACATTCGACCCGATCGAGTTGACCGAAGGTGTCGTCGCCGCTGACCTGTTCCTTCATGCACGGCTTGTCGCCATCGCCGATCTACGGAGCTACGCGGCGAAGCATCCAGGAGCTAAAGGCATCGCTCGCCTGCGGCGAGTTGTCGACCTGGCCGAGCCGGAGGCCGCATCCCCGATGGAGACCCGGCTGCGGATGATTCTCATGCTGGCCGGACTCCCACGGCCGGAAGTTCAAGGCTCGATCCACGACGATCAGGGCCACCCCCTAGGTCGTCCGGACCTGCTCTATCGCGTTCAGCGCTTGGCAATCGAGTTCGACGGCGGCAACCATCGCGAACGGTTGGTCGATGACAATCGCCGCCAGAACGGCTTGATTCGCGCAGGCTATCGCGTGCTTCGCTTCACGGCGGCGGATGTATACGGGACTCCCGATTTGATTGTTATGCAAGTGCGTTCTGCCCTTTAGTCAGCCAGGGGCGCCTGCTTCGTCTCGGGCAACAGGAGAAGCAACGCCGCACCCGCAATCGCCGCCACTCCTCCCAGCTCGATCGCATGCCCAAGGCCGATCGCCGGGGCCACGTACCCGACCGCCTGCAGCCCGACCACGCTCCCAAGAGCCGCCGCCACCGCGGTCGTCGCCTCGGCAGTCGCGCGCGCTCGCGTCGGGAACAGCTCGGCCGTCCATGCCCCGAAAACAGGTGACGCCGCGCTGGCAAACACGCTCCACAGCACGTTGCCCACGTAAAAGCCCACCCTCGCGGTCGCGAAGCTCAGACTCGCCGCGATAGAAGTCGCGACAGTCAAGACGATCGCAGGCCCCCGCCGCCCGAACCGGTCGCTGAGATAACCCCCCGCCAGGTAAGACACTCCGCCCGCCACCCCCGACACCACGATCAACGTGCTGATCGCGAACGGCGACAACCGCAGCACCTCGCTCGCGTAGACCGTGTACAGCAGCCCGGCCGGCTCGAGCAGCACCGCGAGCAGCGCGCTCATCGAAGCAATCACCAGGACCCTGCGCCGCCAGGCAGGCTGAAAGAGCAATCGCAGGGCAGAGCCGCTCGCCCGCACACCGACCGCGCCGAGCCATGTCCTGCCCTCGGGCAAACGGAACCACATCAAAGGAGCAGCGAGCACACCAAGGCCGCCCACCAAAAACAGCCACCGCCAGTGCGGGGCGATCAGGGGGTAGGCGATGACCGTGATGCCCGTGCCGAGACCCGCCAGCACCGCCAGCACGCTCACCGCCTGACCACGCCGCGACGCCGGCGACTCTTCCACCACAAGCGCCGTTGCCACCCCGCCGACCAGCGCCTCGAAGCAAACCGCGACGAGCCTCAACACCGCTAGAGCCTCGAGCGAGGTCGCCAGGCCGCTCAAGAAATTCGCGACCGAGAACCCTAAGACACCAACCGCGATCAGCCGCCGCCGCCCAAACCGATCCGCCAGCGTGGCCAGCGGCAGCGCCCCCAGGGAACCCAACGCGAGAACCGACCCGAGGTTGGAGAGAGCCGGCGTTTTCGCGTGAAAGTCGGCAGCGATCGCCGGCAGTGCGAGCACCAGAACCGAGCCGTCGAACGCGGTGAGCACGACGGCGAGCCCAGCCCAGAGAAGAGTTCGCCGCTGCTGAGGATCGAGCTCCATCACAGCGTATATTCGGCTGAGTGATGGCCGCCCTGGCCAACCCTCAGAAACTCGGCGCTGCTTTGCTGATTGCCTTGGCCGTCAGCGCGTGCGGTGTCAAGAGCGTCAAGATCGCCGGTGACGCGATGGCGCCAACCCTTACGAATGGACAGGTCGTCGTAGTCAACACATCCGCCTACGACTCGGCTTCCCCCAAGCGCGGCGACATCGTCCTCTTCAGGACGAACCTGATCGCGCGGATCGTCGGCCTGCCCGGCGAAACGATCAGCTTTCCCGACGGCGTTGCGGCGGTCAACGATATTCGCCTCAACGAGACCTACCTCGCTCCGGGCACGCCGACCACCGCACCGCAAAACACCTACTCGGTGCCGGCCGGCTCCTACTTCGTGCTCCACGACAACCGCGCCAAGCTCGGTGACAGTCGAGATTTCGGCTCCATCGCCCGATCGGCCATCGAGGGCAAAATCGGCTAGAGCAAGCGCAGCTTCTGCAGTAGGTAAGGACCAGGACCCAGGAACCCACACGTGGCCGCGATATGGGCGATCGAGACGCCTAGCAGCGACGGCGGCCCCGGGAGCAACCAGAATGCAAGTCCCAGCGGCACGCCGGCGAGCGCTGTGGCGAATGTGTCGGACCACGTCCACCGGCCCAGCCGGTGATACAGGACGTAGGTCGAGGTGCCGATCGCAAAACCGGCGAACGGTCCCCAGAGCATGCCTAACCCGCCCTGCACCAGGCCCCGGAAAAACGCTTCCTCAACCGGACCGTTGACCGCATAG
>Ga0209011_1000842_pt1 | contig 11210 bp, 7 predicted proteins | sample BlaSpr_A8_OM1_M3_FD_187986 | JGI IMG/M metagenome (GOLD analysis project Ga0209011, IMG submission 187986) | Forest soil microbial communities from Thunder Bay, Ontario, Canada - Black Spruce, Ontario site 2_A8_OM1_M3 (SPAdes) (version 2) | ecosystem: Environmental > Terrestrial > Soil > Boreal... | reverse complement strand
CATCTCGCGGTCGAGCCAGAAGGGCAGGACGAGGCCAGCGTCGCCCGCCATGACCGTCGCGACCCAGCGGTCGTGCGGGTTGAGCGAGCTCGGAAAGTCTTCCGCGACCTTGACGGCGAGCTCGAACTGTCCTTGCGACGCTCGGATCCAGATGGCGACCCCGTCGCCAGCGAAGAAACGGCTCAAGCCGAAGCTCAGCCGATCGAGGACCGCGGCCAGCTGCATCACCTGGTTGAATTCGGCCATCAGGTCGATCAGCGCCCGGGCCTGGCCGTAACGACGCTGTAGCTCGCCGTTCTGCTCGAGCAGCTGGCGCTGGCGCGTCATGACCGGCTCAGTGAGCGCCCAGAGGCGGGCGAGCGCGGCCCGGGCGAGCTTGTCGGCACTCGCGGGTGGTCGCTGCTTCAAGCCCTCCGGGGTGAGCTCACCAATGATCGTGAGGGCGGCCCGCTGGGGGGCTGCACGGCGCTTCGCCAGGCGAAAGCCGGCTATCCCGGCGGTCAACAACGCCAGGGCTCCGCCGGCCAGCACCGCGAACGTGAGCAAAGGCTCGAGGAACGGCACATTGCTTCCAACGGGTGGGGGACGGTGGAAACGGCGGCCCCCACCCTGACCCTCCCCCTGCAAGCGGGGGAGGGAAGATTCCGGGGGTTAAACAGCCGGTCCGGGTGGCGCCAGAGGCTTCTGCGTGAAGTCGAAGCAATCGGACATGTCATCCGAGGCCTTGTCGCGGGCATTGATCGGCGGCAGGCCGAACGTCTTCTCACAGAACTTCACCAGGCTGACGTGAGAGTGCTGGGTGTGTGAGATGTACCCGGCCTTTGCGTACGGGCTGAGTACCAGACACCCAACGCGCGACCCAAGGCGGAACTGAGTACCGTCCTTCCACTTCTCGACCAGCGGCGGGGTGACATGGTCGTACCAACCGCCGTAGTCGTCCCAGGTGATAAAGATGACGGTGTTGGGCCAGAGCCCACCCTTGACGACAGCATCGACCTGGTCCGCCGTCCATTTCTGGCCGGCCTTGACCGATTCGACCGGGTGCTCGCTGAGGCCGCTTGGTCCGTAGACCCACGAGACGGGGGGAAGCTTTCCGGCGGCCGCAGCGGCGGCGAATTTGTCGCCAGTCATGTTGTTCTTCTTCCCCTTGAGCGCCGTGATGTAGCCCTGGGCATAGCCCCCGTAGTTGCCCCAGGTCAGGCCTACCTTCTCTAACGCCGCCGGCAGCGACGGGATGTTAAACGGCGGCTGCTGGCTGATCGGGTCGCGGTAGTGCGGGTTGTTGATGATCGGTGAGTCGGCCGCAATCAGCATCAAATGGTTGGGCGTTGATGGCCCGCCGACCTCGGTGAAGTACTTATCGCAGAGCGTGAACTGCTGCGCATACCGCCAGTAGTTGGGGATGTTCACTTGACCGTACTGTTCCCTGGCGGCGATATTCGCGCGGTTTAACCAGGCCGCATGCGTGTGCGGGTGATCGGATGACGGCGGGTCGGAGGCGAGGGCCAGATTGGGATCACCGTCCGCACCGGGGAAGCGTCCGAAGTAGTTGTCGAATGCGTGGTTCTCCTTGACGATGATCACCACGTGCTGAATCGGTCCTTTCGCATGCGGTCCTGGCGACGGTGACGGCGTGGGTGTTGGCGTGGGCGTCGGCTTGCCTTTTTTCGCTGCGGTCGGCGTGCGTTTCGTTACAGGTTTCCTCATCCCGCGGCCAGTCTAGGACTCGATCGCCACAAATCACTCGAGGGGGCTGTCACGTTATCGTGAGGGGTATGCAAACCGGGCCACGACCGGCTGCCGCCCTTGCTGAAGGGCCGCTGAACGAGGACGAACTCAAGAAATTGCACGCCTACTGGCGTGCCGCCAATTACCTGTCGGTCGGCCAGATTTACCTGCTAAATAACCCCCTGTTACACGAGCCGCTGCAGGTGAAACACATCAAACCGCGGCTGCTTGGCCACTGGGGGACAACCCCCGGTCTGAATTTCCTCTATGCCCATCTGAACCGGGTGATCAAAGCGCGAGATCTCGATGCGATCTTCATCTGCGGCCCGGGTCACGGCGGGCCGGGGATGGTCGCGAACGCCTATCTCGAGGGCACCTACAGCGAGGTCTATCCAGCAATCAGCCGCGATGCGGTCGGCCTGCAGAAACTCTTCCGGCAGTTCTCATTCCCGGGAGGCATCCCCAGCCACGATGCGCCGGAGACGCCCGGATCGATCCACGAAGGGGGCGAGCTCGGCTACGCGCTCACCCACGCCTACGGCGCCGCCTTCGATAACCCGGACCTCAAGGTCTTCTGTGTGATTGGGGACGGTGAAGCGGAGACGGGTCCACTCGCCGCCAGCTGGCATTCGAACAAGTTCCTCGACCCGATCACCGACGGCGCCGTGCTTCCCATTCTCCACTTGAATGGTTGGAAAATCGCAAACCCCACGGTGCTGGCGCGAATCCCGGAGAGCGAGTTGCGCCGGTTGTTCGAAGGCTATGGTTACACGCCGTACATCATCGCGGGGGATGACCCGATGGAAATGCATCAGCGCATGGCGGCGCTGCTCGACCTCGTGCTTGACGAGATCGAAGAGATCCAGGGCGCGGCGCGCAAGAAGAAGCGGGCAGCGCGTCCGCAGTGGCCGATGATCGTCATGCGGACGCCGAAGGGATGGACGGGGCCTAAGGAAGTGGACGGCGTGCCGGTCGAGGGAACCTGGCGTTCGCACCAGGTGCCGGTCGACGACATGACAAAGCCAGAACACCTACGGATCCTGGGTGAGTGGTTACACAGCTATCACCCGGAGCAATTGTTCGACGAAAACGGAAGGCTGGTCGCCGAACTGGCGGAGCTGCCGCCAACGGGCCAGCGCCGGATGAGCGCGAATCCGCATACGAACGGCGGCGAGCTGACCCAGGAACTGCGGTTGCCGGACTTCCGCGACTACGCTATCAAGGTCGACAAACCCGGGACCACATTTGACGAGGCAACCAAGGTGCTGGGAAAGTTTCTCCGCGACATCATCGCCAACAATCCGCGGAACTTCCGTTTGATGGGGCCGGATGAAACCGTATCGAACCGCCTCAGCGCGGTCTTCGACGTGACCAACCGGACCTGGCTGGCGGAAAGGCTGCCGATCGATGACCATCTCGCACCCGATGGCCGCGTGATGGAGGTGCTGAGCGAGCACCTCTGCCAGGGCTGGCTCGAGGGCTACCTGTTGACCGGCCGGCACGGCCTGTTCAATTGCTACGAAGCGTTTATCCATATCGTTGACTCGATGTTCAACCAGCACGCGAAATGGCTCGAGGTGACGAACAAGATTCCGTGGCGCCGGCCGATCCCGTCGTTCAATTACCTGCTGTCCTCGCACGTCTGGCGCCAGGACCACAACGGCTTCACCCACCAGGATCCGGGCTTCATCGACGTCGTCCTCAACAAGAAGCCCGATGTCGTGCGCGTCTATCTGGCGCCCGACACCAACTGCCTCCTGTCGATCGCGGACCATTGCCTGAGCAGCAAGCAGTACGTGAACGTGATCGTGGCCGGCAAGCAGCGATCACTCAACTACCTGTCGATGGAGGACGCGATCGTCCACTGCACTCGCGGGATCGGGATCTGGGACTGGGCCAGCAACGACACCGGCGAGCCAGACGTGGTGATGGCCTGCGCCGGCGACATCCCGACGCTGGAAACGCTGGCCGCGACCGACCTCATCCGTCGGCACTTGCCCAATCTGAAGGTTCGCGTCATCAACGTGGTCGACCTGATGAAGCTCCAACCCGAGGCGGAGCATCCGCATGGCCTCTCCGACCCGGAGTTCGACGCGCTTTTTACCACCAACAAGCCGGTGATCTTCGCCTATCACGGGTATCCATGGCTGATCCATCGGCTGACTTACCGGCGGAAGAACCACGGGAATTTGCACGTCCGGGGCTACAAAGAGGAGGGCACCACGACCACGCCGTTCGACATGGTGATGCTCAATGATCTGGATCGGTTCCGCCTGGTGATCGACGTCATCGACCGAGTTCCCGGGCTCGGCGCCAGCGCCGGGCACGTCCGCCAGCACATGGTGGATGAGCGGCTCCGGCATCGGCAGTACACCCGGGATCACGGGGAGGACGTGCCGGACGTGCGCGACTGGACCTGGCCCTACTAGTCGGGGACTGACGCCATGCGCGTCCTCGTCCTGAACGTCGGCTCCAGCTCGCTGAAGGGCAGCATCGTTGATACCGCCGACCTCATGGCGATCGCCAAGGGCGAGGTCTCGCTCGGGGCGGATGCGACGAAGCAGAAGGGGATCGAGCGAACGGTCCGCTCGCTGCTGTCGAAGCTGGAGCCTGCGGGAGTCCAGGCAGTCGGACACCGCGTGGTGCACGGCGGGACCACGTTTCGTTCGGCAGTGCGGGTCGATGAGCGGGTCGTGAAGGGCATTGAAGCGCTGGCCGAGTTCGCCCCGCTGCACAACCCGATCGCGGCCGCGACGATCCGTGCCGCCCGCTCGGCGCTCCCGAATCTGCCGCAGGTCGCGGCCTTCGACACCGCCTTCCATGCCACCCTCGGCGAGGAGCAGTTCCTCTACCCGGTGCCCTGGCGCTGGCATCGCGAATACGGCGTTCGGCGTTTCGGCTTCCATGGCCTGTCGGTCGAGTGGTCCACGCGGCGCGCCGCTGAGTTGCTAGGCCGGCCGGCGGCTCAGCTGGCCCTGGTCGTGGCCCACCTCGGCAGCGGCTGCTCGGTCACGGCAGTCCTCAACGGACGGTCCGCTGCCACGTCGATGGGACTGACGCCGATGGAAGGCCTGATGATGGGCACCCGGTCCGGGTCCATCGACCCCGGCATCCTTCTATATATGTTGCGGACGCGGCGGGCCGGCTGGCGGCAGCTGGAGGAGGCGCTCGACCACCAGTCAGGGTTGGTCGGCGTTTTCGGCCGGGCTACCGGGATGCGGGAAATCGAGAAGGCCGCAGGGGAGGGGAAGAAGCGCGCCCGCCTCGCCGTCGACATGTTCGTCAGCCGAGCCGCAGCCGGGATCGCGGCGGTCGCTACTGCCATGCCTCGGCTCGACGGCCTGGTCTTCACCGGTGGCATTGGGGAACATTCAGCGTCGATTCGGTCGGCGATCGTTGGGCGGCTCGTACCACTCGGGATCGGGGCGGTCCCGGCTGTGGATGCCAGAAACGACGCCATCATCAGCCGACCCGGCAGTCCGGTCGCCATCCTGCGTGTCGAGGCGCGAGAAGACGCGGTGATCGCCCGCCAGACCGCGGAATTGCTCTAGCGAGTTGGTCTATTCGGCGGCGTCGACGGCGCGCGCGCGCATCGCCCGCTGCATGCTGTCCTTCGCTTCGACCAGGACCCGGCGCACCGGCCCGGGGACATTCTCACGCGCGAGGTACTGGTCGGTCACCTTAATGGTGTGGTCGTCGACGACGACCGACGGATACATCATGCGCGCGAAGGCGAGGCCGATCTCGATGTCCCGCTCCTTCCAGACGTTCGCCAGGGCCTGGAAGTATCGAGCCGCGTAGGCCTCGAGCACTCGCCGCTGATCGAAGCGGTGGAAGCCGCCCATCATCGATCGCATGGTGGCCAGCGGCAGTGTGAGGTCCTCCATCAGCGCTGCCCAGACCTGCTCTTTCGCTTCCGCGGTGGGCCGGGCGGCGCGGGCGGCGGCCGCGTGGCGCTGGCCCTCGTCGGTCGGGTCGCGCTTCAGTTCCGCATCGATGAGACCGTCGTCTTTGCCGACGCCGGCGAGCGCACCCACGATCGCCCAGCGCAAGTCGGTATCGATCTTGAGGCCTGTGAAGACTTTGACGCCGTCCAGCAAGCCGCGCACGACCGAAAGGTGCTCCGGGGAGCGGGCGGCGTTGATGAAGGCATGCGCCCATGCCAGCTGAAGGTCGCTGCCCGCCGGCGCGTCATCGACCACCCGGAGCGAATGGTCCGCCAGGATCTTGAGGGCCGCGTCTTGGTTGGCCGGATCGCCGTAGACAAAGATGGCGGAGACGGCTTGGGCCAGAAGATCCTGGACGACCCCGATGTCGGTTTCGCCGCGGATGTTCTTGAGGATCAACGGCAGATAGCGCCGGGCCGGGATCTCGGCATCGCGCAGCATGTCCCAGAGCGCTGCCCACGTGATCGCCCGCGCTAGCGGGTCGGAGAGCTCGGAGAGATGGTCGGTCGCCGTCGCCAGTGAGCGCTCGTCGAGACGAATCTTCGCGTAGGTCAGGTCCAGGTCATTGACGAGCAGAAGGTCGGCGAGGCGCTCGCCATCGAAATCCTTTACGGGGGTGTCCTCGCCGGCGACGTCGAGCTCGACGCGACGGCGCAGCTGCATTCGACCCGACTTGCGGTCGTACAGACCGACGGCCAGCCGGTGCGGCCGGATGGTCGGGAATTCAGGCGGCGCCTCCTGCTTGATCACGAGGGAGCCTATCGTCTCGCTTCGTGCCGTTGGCAATGGCCGCAAGGTATTGAGGCCCGCCGTCTCCAGCCAAAGCTTGGACCAGGCCTTCAGGTCGCGACCGGAACCGGCTTCGATATCGGAGAGGAAGTCGGCGAGACTGGCATTCGAGTACTGGCGTTGCTTGATGTAGCGTTGGACGCCACGCAGGAACGTGTCCTGCGTAACGTAGGCAACCAGTTGCCGCAGGACGCAGGCACCCTTGTTGTAGGTGATGGCGTCGAAGTTCAGGTAGACGGATTCGATGTCGGGGATGTCGGCCGCGATCGGGTGGGTGGTGGGCAGCTGATCCTGGCGGCGCGCGCCCGCTTTGTATTGATTGGCGAATGTCACCCAGCCGTTCTTGAAGCGTGTCGCCTCGACCTGGGCGAGCACCGACATGAAGGTCGCGAAGCTCTCGTTCAGCCAGAGGTCATCCCACCAGCGCATCGTCACGAGGTCGCCGAACCACATGTGCGCCATCTCGTGAAGAATGGCGTTGGCGCGATCCTCGCGAACCGCCTCCGTCACCTTGGAGCGGAAGAGCATCGCCTCGTTGAAGGTGACGGCGCCGATGTTCTCCATCGCGCCGGCGCTGAACTCGGGGACGAAGAGCTGATCGTACTTCTGGAAGGGATAGGGGTACTTGTAAGCCTCGCCATAGAAGTCGAGCCCCTGTTTGGTGACGGTGAAGATCTCATCGGGATCGAGGTACTGGGCCAGCGACTGGCGACAGAAGATGCCGAGGTCGACATCGCCGTGCCGGTCGCGGACCCCATGGTAGGGTCCGGCGACGATCGCCGTCAGGTAGGAGGACATCTTGGGCGTCGCCCCGAACGTCCATCGCTTGATGTTCTCCTTGCCGGGGACGGTCTGGGCCTGACCGGGGTTATTCGAGACCACCACCCATTCACTGGGGGCCAGCACCGTGAAGGTGAAGCTCGCCTTCAGGTCGGGCTGATCGAAACAAGGGAACATTCGGTGCGCGTCGAACGTTTCGAACTGGCTGTGGAGGTAGATCTTATGGTCGACCGGGTCCTTGAAGCGGTTCAGTCCGGCGCCGATGTTCTGGTATTCGCAGGTCGCCAGCACGTGCAGCTCGTTCGCATCGCGAAGATTGCTCAGCGTGATGCGGGCGCCGTTGAATGCTTCCTTTGGTACCTCCTCGCCGTTGAGCTCGCAGCTGTCGACCGAGGGCGCGAGGAAGTCGATGAAGCTGTTGGCGCCTGGCTCCTGGCAAAGGAAGTGGATCGTGGCTTCGCAGGCGAAGGTGTCGCTGTCTCTGCTTAGATCGAGTGAAATGTCGTAGAGGGGGGTCTGGATTAGCTCGGCCCGACGGCGGGCTTCATCCCGCGTCAGGTTGTTTCCGGGGTGCATCTGCCTAGTAATGTAGCGGGTGCAATGGCACCGGGGGCAGCTAGCGCATCACAGCTGGGCTTTGCCGACGTCAACGGTGTGAAACTCCACTACCAGGTTACGGGCGACGGCGCGTCTCTGGTGCTGGTCCACTCCGGTATCACCGACAGCCGAAGTTGGGGGCCCCAGTTGCCAGCATTCACAAAGAAATATCGTGTGCTCAGCTATGACATGCGGGGGTTCGGGCAGTCCGACGTGGCGCACGGCAAGTATTCGAGTAGCGAGGACCTTGCCGGCATCATGGGGGCAGTGGGAATAGCGCCCGCCGCGCTTCTTGGCGTCTCGGTAGGCGGCTCGGCTGTGCTCGACACCGCGCTGCAGCATCCCGAGATGGTGAGGGCGCTGATCCTGGTGGGCGCTGGAATGAGCGGCAGGAAGCATTCGGCCGAGTACGACCAAATGATCGATGAGATCGATCAGCTGGTCGTCGATAAGGGTCTCGATGCCGCCATCGACCGCGAGATGGAGGTGTGGCTCTATGGCCGCGGCCGGACCGCCGCTGATGTCGATCCGCAGCTGCGCGCGGCCGTCCGCGAAATGGACTTTTATAACAGCGCCCGTTATCCGCCGGATGCCGAGCCGCAGCGGATCCAGCCGCCAGCGGTTGGTCGGCTCCGGGAGATTCGGGTGCCGACGCTGGTCATCGTCGGCGACCGCGACGTCAACGACGTCCGCCAGGCTGCCGAGGAACTCGGGCGTGGCATTCGTGGAGCCCGGCTGGTGGTGATGCCCGGGGTCGCGCATGTGCCGAACATGGAGCGCCCCGAAGAATTCAATCGGTTGGTGCTGGACTTCCTGAACTCCGTTTCCTAACTCCGTTACTTGTGCAGCAGGCGCTCGAGCCGGGTTGCGGCGAGGACGAGGGCCGCCGCGCCGAGGATTACCAGATAGGCGATGTCGGCCAGGATCGAAGGGCCGATCATGCCGGTCGTCAGGCTCCGCAGCAAGTCGACGCCGTGATAGAGCGGCGTCAACTGCACCACCACCTGCAGTGGCCCCGGGTAGACGGTGATGGGATAGAAGGTCGCGGAGAAGAGAAACAGGGGAATCAGGACGGTCAGGACGAGGTCGAAATCCTGCCAGTTGCGGACGAACGTCGAGGCCGCCGTTCCGACGGCGGCAAACGAGAAGCCGATCAACATGGCGGCCGGCAGAGCGAGCAGTGCCCAGGGTGAAAGCACGAGTCCAAGCGCGGCCATGACGACGATGAAGCCGAAGGCATAGAGCGTGCCCCGGATCAGCGCCCAGACGATCTCCCCGAGCGCGATGTCAGCGACGCCGAGTGGCGTCGCGAGCACGGCATCGTAGAGCTTGACGTACTTGAGTTTGTAGAAAAAATTGAAGGCGGTCTCGAAGATCGCGCCGTTCATCGCGGAGGAGGCCATCAAGGCAGGGGCGACGAACACCGCGTAACGGAGCGGATGGCCGTCGACGACGACGCTCCTGCCCACCAGCGCGCCAACTCCGAAGCCGATCGCGAGCAAGTACAGGAGCGGTTCGATAAAACCCGACACGATGACGGGCCACCCGCGCCGGTAGAGGAGCGCATTGCGCTCGACCAGGTGGGCTGCCCGGCCGGCCACCGGGACCTGGAACCGCCGGCGACGCTCGAGAACCGCGATCATGGAACCAGTCGCCGTCGCAGGGTGACACGGGCAGCGACGATGCCGATCCCGGCATAGACGAGCAAGACCGCGAGGTTCATGGCAGCGGATGGCGCCAGCACACCGACGGAGAGGCCGCGGGCCAGCGCCACGCCATGGGCGAGTGGCGTGAGCCAGGCGATTCCCTGGACGAGTTGCGGCAGCTGGTGGATGGGGAAGAAGACGCCGCCTAACAGGAAGAGCGGCGTGATCAGGAGCCGGCCGATCAGGGCAAAACTGTTGTCCGTACGCTGCGTTGCCGTAAAGGCAAAGATCGGCGCGCCAAAGGCGAGGCCGGTCAGGACGGCGACGACGATCGCCAGCAACCCCAGCCCGGAGTGGACCGTGCCAAAGAGCAGCATGACGAGAAAGAACGCGCAGCTGCCAAGCCCTAGCCGGAGAGCGAGCCAGCCGAATTCCCCAGCCAGCACATCGAGGACGCGGATCGGTGTCGCCAGCATGCCATCGTAGGTACGAAGCCATACAATCCGGGCCATGATCGGATAGGTCGTTTCGACAAAGGCGGATTGCATCGCGGTGGCGGCGAGCAGACCGGGAGCGAGAAAGGCCACGTAGGAAACGCCGTCGACCGTTCGAACCGGCCCGCGCGAAATCAGGCTGCCGAGCCCGACGCCCATCGCGGTCAGGAACAAGACGGGCGAGACGAACGACATGAAGACGGATCCCTTCCAGGTGCGCCGGTAGACGAACAGATGATGCTCGAGGACGCGCAGTGCGCCCGTCATGGCCGGCCGATCACTCGATCAAGCTCCGGCCCGTGAGTCGAAGGAAAACGTCCTCGAGCGTGCTCCGGCGGACCAGAATAGACTCCGGCCGCAGGCCGCGACTGTGGACCGCGACGGCCGCCGCTTCGCCGTCCTGGGTATAGAGGAGGACGCGGTCGGGGAGCGCCTCGATGCGCTCCGCGAGACCGTCCAGCTTGTCGAGCGCCGGGGTGGTGTCGATCGGAAAGCGCAGCTCGAGCACCTCGCGGCTGGAGTACTGGTCGATCAGGCTTCGCGGAGATCCGAGGGCGACGATCTTCGCCTTGTCCATGACGACCAAGCGATCACAGAGCTGCTCCGCCTCTTCCATATAGTGCGTGGTCAAGACGATCGTCACGCCCTGCTGCTTGAGGCGGTAGAGGCGGTCCCAAACCAGGTGCCGCGCCTGCGGGTCGAGCCCGGTGGTGGGCTCATCGAGGAGCAGCAGATCGGGCTCGTTGACGAGGGCGCGGGCGATCGTGAGCCGCCGCTTCATCCCACCGGAAAGAAGCTCGACGTCATCACGGGCACGGTCCGCCAGCTGGACGAAATCGAGGAGTTGCTGGGCGCGTTGCCTGGCCACATCACGAGGCAGACCGAAGTAGCGGGCGTACGTATACAGGTTCTCGTCAACATGGAGTTCGAGGTCCAGCGTGTCGGACTGTGGCACGACGCCCAGCCGCGCGCGAATTCGCGGGCCATCCTCGACCGGGTCCATGCCAAGCACACGCAAGGTGCCACTCGATGCGGCCGAGACGCAGCCGATCATCCGCATTGTCGATGTTTTGCCGGCTCCGTTCGGGCCGAGGAAGCCGAACGCCTCACCGCGCTCGACGTCGAAGTCAATCGCGTCGACCGCGATGAGGTTCGCGAAGCGTTTGGTCAGGCCACGGGCATGGATAAGCGCGTCTGCACGGGTTGCTGGTGTGGCCATTCGGGCGTCG
>Ga0209011_1000841_pt1 | contig 11219 bp, 9 predicted proteins | sample BlaSpr_A8_OM1_M3_FD_187986 | JGI IMG/M metagenome (GOLD analysis project Ga0209011, IMG submission 187986) | Forest soil microbial communities from Thunder Bay, Ontario, Canada - Black Spruce, Ontario site 2_A8_OM1_M3 (SPAdes) (version 2) | ecosystem: Environmental > Terrestrial > Soil > Boreal... | reverse complement strand
CATCAGGCCCGAGACACGGTTGATAGCCATGAGCACGAGACCCAAGGCGAGAAGACCGCGGCGCGGCCGGAGAAGCGCCCACACTTCAGGCAACTGATCGAGAAAACGCGATGCCTTCGCATCGCTGCGAGGGCTCGCGGACGTGTCCACGCGCGCCCTCGCGCCCGGACTCCTCTCCGCGCGCTCTCCCATTCCGCGTTGCGTCCCAATTCCTCCAAATCCGCCTGCCATTCTCATCGCGTAACCATCTTAGAGTATTTACCCCCGGCACAGCCACTGTTGCCCCATGAATGTATTCTCGGTTAGATGCGAAGCGCGCTGTTTCAGCACAAGAATTATTGGATGGGAGGAGTAACAGGACGGGAGGACAAAAAAAGTTAAAGCATAACCTTGTTTCTGCCGGGCACAACAAGTATTATTGCGGGGTGTTCTACGTTAGCAAGGCCGACAGGCGCTTCAATAGAATTGTAACACCGGCCAAGTCCGCAGTCGCTGGCGCCGCCGCTCCGGGAAATGGGGATCATCATGTTGGATGAGAAACAAAAATCTAACCAAAAATGGATTAATTCCCTGCTTACCCAACTGGATCTGATGCGCAGGGACGAGGGCCTCGTTGATCTCAATCTCTACTGGGACCAACTAGAGCAATGTCATCTGCCCGAACGCATCAGAAAAGTCGTCGGAGACGTGAATGGGGCGGCGGGCTACCACGTGCTGGAGTTGCTGGATTTCCTGCCCCCGCAGACGACCGTATTGCACGTCGCATTTTCCACGAAGCGGTTCAAGCACGTTATGGAGATCGAGCTTAACGAACGCGGAGCCACCGTCGTGTTCTTTTCATTGCGGAAATTTTACGAGGCATGGGAACGCTACTTCCCTAGCCGCACAAGAAGAAGCGATCGCACCACGGTCCTTGAACTCGACATCCACCCGGCCGAAATCCTGGAGGAAAACATCGAGAGCTGGTTTTCTTATCTCCTCTCGGGGTTCGATAAGGGCTTTAAGCCCAATCCCAAGCAGGTATTGCCCGAACGCCCGGCACTTCGAATGAGCGCCGCTGCCGGAAAACTCTCTGCCTAGCATTATTTGCTCCTGGTAGCCAGCGGTGGCGGTGAATGCCAAGTATTCCGCCTCTCTCCCGCTTTTTATTCAGCCACCAGACCCTTCGGCCAACAAGCTTGACAATATCGATGTACATGCGGTCTGATCACTACCGCGAGATGCGGATCACTACGTTATCTTTATCATCTTTATCACGACACTTCAGGATCTGATCGGCCTGGGCATCTTTCCACACCCTGAACGGCGGTGCGTCCTGAATCTGAAACAATGAAAATCAACATTGTCGGTGGCGGACCTGGCGGCCTCTATTTTGCGCTGTTGATGATGAGGCAGGACCCATCGCATCACGTCGTCGTTTACGAACAGAATCCGCCGGACGCAACCTACGGTTGGGGGATCGTCCTGTCGGATCGCGCGCTGTCGTTTCTCCAAACCGTCGATGCCGCATCTTATTCCGATCTCTCCGATGCTCTGGAGATCTGGCACGACCAGATTCTCGTTCTCCGCAGAGAGCGGGTCGCGGTCCATGGGAGCACTTTCTCCGGCATGCAGCGCCTCGCGATGCTGCAAATTCTGCAGAGGCATTGCGCCGCAGCGGGCGTTGAGATGCGCTTCGGCTCTCGCATTTCTGAAATCCAGCCGCTCGTGGATTGCGATTTGCTGGTCGGAGCCGATGGCGCAAGTAGTATGGTCCGCCGTGCATTCGAGGAACATTTTCAGCCTTCGCTCGAAAGGCGATCGAACCGGTACGCGTGGTACGGCACGCATCAGACGTTCGACGGTCTTTCACTCATTTTCCGGGACAGCCCCGCCGGGCCATTCGTCGGGCATGCCTACCGGTATAGCAAGACCGACAGCACGTTCGTCGTCGAATGCCAAGAATCCACGTGGAAGGCCGCCGCGTTTGCTCAAATGTCCGAGGATGAAAGCCGCCGGTACTGCGAGGGAATATTTAAGAAAGACTTGGGCGGGCACCCTTTGCTTTCAAACAAATCCGTCATGGGCAACTACACGCGCGTCACAAACCGTCACTGGCATTACAAAAACGTGGTCCTCATCGGCGACGCGTTGCGCACGGTGCATTTTTCGATCGGTTCCGGCACGCGCACGGCTTTGGAGGACGCGATTGCGCTGCGCGACGCATGCCATGCGCATCGGAACATGGAAGCGGCGCTTGCGGAATTTGAACGCGTGCGCCGCCCGGCGACCCAACAGCTCTTGGGCGTGGCCTATCAGAGTATTCTCTGGTACGAGCAATTTAGCGAAAAGATGCGGCTCGCCCCCATCGCATTTGCCTACGACTACATGGTGCGAGGCGGGCGCCTCGACGAAGAACTGATCCGCCAGCGTGATCCGCAATTCGTTTCCGCATACGAACGCTACAAAGCATCGGAACCTCAGCATCGGCGGGAATAGCGTTCCATCAGAGGGAAGAAACAGAGCTTGTAAGCAAGAATCGAGGGTGCTAGAACCAAGAATATGAAACCAGCGGGATCCGATATCGGGCCGATGGAATTGAGGAAGCACCTCTTCTACGAAACCTCGCATTCGCCATCGCTGGCAGATCTGGTCGGTTACGAAAAGGCTGGGGACATCATCGATTTTTGCTTCATCGCTAACCCGTACTACCCGACACGCGAAATGCTGAATGATTTGAAGGAGGCCTTTCCGAACCTCATCAAATCGTATCCCTCGAGCAGCCCGATCACGAGCCAAAAAAATCTGGCGGCGGTGCTGCACGTCAATCCAGATCACTTGATTATCGGAAATGGGGCCACCGAACTCATCGTGCTGATCAACACGACCCTGATCGACCGCATCGCCGTGCCCATCCCGACCTTTGGTGAGTACATAGAAAAACTAAAAGACCAACGCGATGCGGAGCTCTATGCGACACGACCGGAGGAAAATTACGAACTCGATCTGACACACTATCTTTCCTGGGTGCACCGTCGCGGGCTAAAGGCTCTTCTCGTCATCAACCCTGGGAATCCCACCGGCCAGCTTTTTTCGCTCGATGAAATGATTGATTTCCTGCAAAGCGCGAAGGACATGGAACTCGTGATCATCGACGAATCGTTCATCGACTTCGCGGGGGATCCCATCCCGAGCCTCCTCCAGGTCGCCGATCAATTTTCCAATTTGCTGTTGGTGCGAAGCATGAGCAAACACTGCGGCGTGCCGGGCTTACGACTCGGGTATTGCTACAGCGGAAATCTTTACGTTCTCAATCGCATGCGGCAATTTATTCCGACGTGGAACGTGAACACGCTGGCCCAATATTTTGTTTCCTTGTTGCCGTCCACCGACGCCGCCTATCACGAAGCGCGAAAGCGGCTGATCGGCGATGTTCGGTGGCTTTACAACGCATTGCGAGAGATAGCGGGAATCAACGTATATCCCACGGGAGCCAATTTCGTGCTGTTCAAGATTACAGGCGGCATGACGGCCGCCGAGATGCAGGGGCTTCTTTTGAAAGAGCATCGCATGTATGTGCGAGACTGCTCGAATAAGATCGGCATGGACAATTTTCACATTCGCGTGGCGTCGCAAGGCCGCGAAAAAGATTCCAAATTGGTCGAGGCGCTCCAGACCTTGCTCCGATGAAACGTCCCTCTGTCCTCGTGGTTACCCGCAGGACGGTCCGTAAGAACAAGTACATCGATTATGTGGGTGAATTCCATCTTGCACTGCTGATCCGCCTGGGGATTCTTCCGGTAATGGTTCCAGTGGTCGAAGGCGCGCCCGCCTTACTTCCCGACTATATGGCGAACCTGAAGGGCCTTCTGCTCGTCGAGGGCGAAGACATCGAGCCGGAACATTACGAAGCCCGACCGGAAAATTTCAAGCACCTCGAGAAAACCCATCCGCTAAAGGACGAAATGGAGATCAAACTCATTCGCCACGCGCTGCGGAAGGGACTTCCGATTCTCGGAATCTGCCGCGGATCGCAACTTCTCAACGTCGTCTGCGGGGGCACCCTATATGGCGACGTGCAAAAAGAAAAGAAGTCCCGCCTCAAGCATATCAATTTCGCGCATTACGACACCTACCGGCACTCGATTTCCATTGTCCCAGGAAGCCCCCTACAGAAATGGTACCGGCGAAATACATTGCGGGTGAACAGCTACCACCATCAGGGAATTCGGGATCTGGCGCAACGGTTCAAGCCGATGGCTTACGCAAAGGACGGGCTCGTTGAAGCCTACTACGATCCGAAGGCCAGATTTGTTGTCGGACTGCAGTTTCACCCGGAGCGCATGTTGGAGGAAACTTCCGGCAATTGGCGCATCTGGAAAGCGTTTGGAGCTGCAGTGTGTCGAAAGTCCTGAACGTAAAAATATCCATAATCTCTTGTCTATTTTTGTTAGCTCGGGAGGAGGCGTTGAATTTGACGCTCGAACACCTCGGGTTGAACCTTGGGTGCCCCATCCTTGCGGTTTTTGCAAGCGTGGGGATTTTTCGGACCTCTACTCTCTCGTTCCCGATCACCGCAGAATCTAAACCCCCACCCTTTGAGCAAAGGGTGGGGCACCCGCCGAACGTAACATCCCGATCGCCGCGGAATCTAACGCAGGGTGGGGCACCCGCAGAACCTTCTCACGCGTTTAGTTTATGCACCTGCGAAGGGTGATGCATGCGACCGCGAGGAAAATTTCAATGTTGCTGAATCACTTGCTCGCGCGCTCGGTTCCTCCGGCAAGGTAGAAGTATCCAACTTTATTATTCGCGGGCGAGCCAAACCACATTCGCCCTTGCGCATCGAGATAGAATTCCCGCATCGTATTCTCCGCTTGCGGGAAGGGATACTCGGTGACGTGCCCGGTCTTGGGATCCAGATTCCCGATCACATCCAAATGTTCGGAGGAATACCAAACACTGTGATTCTTATCGATCGCCAGCGCGTAGGGAGTCGCCTCCGGACCCGGCAACGAAAATTCCTTGAAAGCTTCCGTCCTGGGATCAAACTGGCCGATCTTGCCCGCCTCAAATTCCGCAAACCAAACCGTCCCGTCGGAGTCAATTTGAATGCGCCGCGGGCGGGCGTCCATTGTTGGCGGCGACCATTTCGTCACCTTGAGCGTTTTACCGTCCACTTTTCCGATTTTTCCGTTCGGCGTGTACTCCGCGAACCAGCAATTGCCGTCTTTATCGATCGCCAGGCCGTACGCTGTGGGAACTTCTGGAAATCGCGTGAATTTTCCAGCCTTCGGATCGAACACGGTCAACGGGCCTCCAGTGGCCCAGACTCTGCCCTGCGCATCAATGCGTAGCGTGTGCTTGGACCCACCCGCCACAGTGCCTTCTTTTCCAGGCGTGTAAGCATCCTGGTATTCCGTGATCGTTCGAGTCGTGGGATCCCATCTTCCGAGCTTGTTTGATCCCTGTTCGGTGAGCCAGACACTTCCGTCGGGCGCGGGCACGGCCGAATGTATTGCGGCTGTACCTTGATTCGGTACTGGATATTCCTGGACTTCGCCGCTCTTTGGGTCCAGTCTGCCGATCTTGTTCGCCTTCCCGTAATACGGCATCCAGAAATTTCCGTCCTTGTCCGGAAAGGCGCTCCAGGGCATGCGGCTCGGTCCCGGCAAGTCATACTCCACGTAGACAATCTTCATTGCTTCATCGCCGAAGGACCGCACCAAATCTTTGTAAGCGGGCAATTCCGCCGGAGACTTCGGCAACACCGAATTCTCTCCGAAAAGAGAATTGATATACGAGGTGACGTCCGCGGCATTTTGGTCGTTGAACGGAGCGCCGAGGCCTCCCAGGAAAAAGTGCATCGATTCCATCATGTAGTTGACGCGGTCCCGCCATCCTTCTTCATCCCGCCGTATGGGAGCCATGCGCGATTGAAATCCGTGACACGCGAAGCATCGCCCGACCAGCAAATCTTTCCCCTTCGCATCCGGGAACAACTTCTCTCCCTGATACTGGGAAAGATCGCTCCAGCGCACCGCACCCTTCTGCAGGGCAAACTCGTAGGAGGCGTTCTGGTCAGCCGCCAGGCTCACGCCGGGGCGCGGATCGGTCCGATAACCGACCGCCTTCACCTGCAGTTGATACTGGCCGGCCGGCAAATTCTCGATCCGGTAGCGCCCGTCTTTGTCGGTCAGCACGCTAACCATGATTTTCGTGCCTGAATTCTGTGCCTGGACGAATGCTCCCCGAAACGAAGCTCCGTCCGGGCCTTTCACTGTGCCAGTCACCGTGGCGCCATAGGCGAACGGGACGAAAAACGCGACCAGAATCAAGAGACCGAAATATTTGGAAGCTGGTTTCATAGCCCCTCCTCTATTCAAAACATGTATTCAAAACGTGCGTTCGTCATCGGTCTAACCCGGATTGTACCGCATTCTCAATCCAGCAGGATCGGCAGACACAAAACGGGCTCCACGTGGAAATCGAGCCGGTTAATTTCCTGGAGCGCGCGACCAAGCATCGCGCTGGTGCACGTTTCCAAAGTAATGATGAACGGAAGCGCGGAGTGCGGATAGCCCGGCTTTTGTAGAACAGCGTCGATGCTGATCCCGTATCTCGAAAGCACGGTTGCCACAGCAGCCAAGATCCCGGGCCTGTCCTTTATGACGAAGCGCAGGTAATAGGGCGCGGTGAATTCACCGCTCACCTCTTTTGGCACTTCGACTTCGGGGAGATTATTGCCGGACGGCGCCGCGCCACTTCGCGCGATCGAATACAGATCGGAAACCACGGCGACGGCCGTGGGATCTCCTCCCGCTCCAAAACCGGAAAACACCATTTGCCCAGAATATCGTCCCGTCACCATGACGAGGTTCTTGCTGCCTTCCACATGCGCAACCAAAGAGGAGACCGGCACCAGCGCCGGGCGGACGAACCCGTGCACGGTCAATCCATCTGCCGTTTGCTTCTCTGCCAGCGAAATCTGGCGAATCGTGCAGTTCAACTCGCGCGCATACGCAAAATCCACAGCTTCCACCGATGAAATCGGCCAGCAAGGAATTTGTTCGCTTCGCACGCGGGCGCGCAACCCGGCTTGCGTCAAAATGACGAGCTTTGCGCGGGCGTCGAATCCCTCTACATCATCCCGCGGATTCGCTTCGGCAAAACCGAGTTCCTGCGCTTCCTTCAACGCCGTCTGAAAACTCGCCCCGGTCGCTTCCATTTTGGTCAGGATGAAATTGCAGGTTCCGTTTAATACGCCCGCGATTTTATAGAGTTGATCCCCGGCCAGACCTTCCTGAATTCCGACGATGGCGGGGATTCCTCCGGCAACGGAGGCTCCGAATTCGAGACGCTTGCCTTTTTCGCGGGCCAGGTCGAGCAATTCGGGCCCGCTATGAGCAATCAGGAGTTTGTTTGCGGTGACCACCGACTTGCCCGCTCGCAGCGCTTTCCGAATCCATTCGCCGGCAGGCTTGATGCCTCCAACCAGCTCCACAAAAATGTCGGCGTCCGAGGAAAGCAATTCGTTGATGCTCTCCGTCCAGCGCACGCTGGGGGGAACCCAATCCACTTTTTTCCGGGCCACTTTGCGATTGAAAATGTGGGTCAACTCAAAGGTATTGTTCGCTTCCTGACAGAGTAATTTGGCGACGGAGCGGCCAACAGTGCCGAAGCCAGCGAGAGCGATTCTCAACTTCTTGTGGGCAGGCTTCTTCGTACTCTTGGATTCCAGCTTGTTTCCGGACACGGATTTCGCACGGTTCACTTTTGCCGCCAATTCATCACCTCGCTTGGAACAGGAACAGGTATCGTCTTCCCTTAAGACGGCAAGGATTATAAGGTATTTCGGTATCCGGTCCCGGGAAACTGATGGGATGGCCGGGAATGCGACCTGCCATGCCCTGGCGGAATCTAATCCCCATGGCTCAGATTGACCAACGATTAGCGCAGAACGTGGAAGGCGAGTTCTTCGTGGACTCCACCTGCATCGATTGCGACGCTTGCCGGCAAATCGCGCCCGCGAGTTTTCGCGATCATGGGGGACAGTCCAGCGTGTACCGGCAGCCGCAAAATGCGGGCGAGTTGCACCGCGCCCTCATGGCGCTGGTCGCCTGCCCCACGGCGTCGATCGGAACCGCGTCCCGGCGTAGCGCTCGCCCGGGTGTCGCGGCGTTTCCCGTCCACGTTGTGGATGACGTCTACTTCTGCGGCTTCACGTCTGAAAAGAGCTTTGGCGCATGGTCGTACTTGATCGTGCGCTCGCCGGACCAGGGCGGCAACGTGTTGGTGGACTCGCCTCGATTTACAACTCCACTCGTCAAGCGCATTGAGCAAATGGGCGGCGTGAGCCTCATGTTCCTTTCGCACCAGGATGATATTGCGGATCACATCAAGTTTGCCGCGCATTTTCACTGCCCGCGAGTGATGCACGAAGGGGATCGTGCCGCAGCGCGAGGCATCGAGCGCGTGATCTCTGGAGTGGATCCGTTGCGGATTGATGACGATCTTTTGTTGGTCCCCACGCCCGGCCATACACGCGGTCATCAGGTTCTTCTCTATCGTGACAAGGTGCTATTTACGGGCGACCACCTGGCGTGGTCACCGGCGCGTGAAACTTTGACGGCCTTTCGCGACGTCTGCTGGTACTCGTGGAAGGAGCAGACGCGTTCGATGGAGAAGCTTCTTGCCTATCGATTCGAATGGGTGCTGCCGGGACACGGGCGCATCCACCATGGCAGCGCCGACGAAATGCGCGAACATCTCGAGCGGTGCGTGGCGCACATGAAGGAAGAATGAAGCGCCTATGTTGTGGTCCGGGCCACGTAGCGCTCGCCTTCAGGCGAGAATGTGCTTGGGTCTACAGGCCCGCCTGAAGCCGGCCTCTACAATTTTCGGATTTACACCCGCTCAAGCATAATGGCGATCCCCTGACCGACTCCAATGCACATCGACGCCAGGGCGTAGCGCCCTTTGCTACGTTGGATCTGGAGCGCCGCGGTCAAAACCAGCCGTGCGCCGCTCATTCCCAGCGGATGTCCGATGGCGATGGCGCCGCCGTTGGGATTTACTTTTTCGCTGTTGTCCGGCAGACCGAGCTCGCGCGTCACAGCCAGCGACTGCGAGGCAAACGCTTCGTTCAATTCGAACACATCCACATCCGCCATCGACATTTTTAATCGCGCGAGCAGTTTTCGAACGGCGAAGATTGGTCCAATTCCCATGAAGTCCGGCTCCACGCCTGCGGTCGCCATGCCCAACACCCGAGCGATAGGCTTCAAGCCGAAGCGAGCAGCGGCGACCTCAGACGCCACGAACATGGCGCAGGCTCCATCGTTTATTCCGGAGGCGTTTCCAGCCGTTACGCTGCCGCCTGAACGGAACGGAGTTGGCAATTTGGCGAGCGCCTCAAGAGTGGTGTCCGGGCGAATGTGCTCGTCTTCCGAGACTGTCTTCACAGTTCCTTTGAGACCCGGAATATTCACGGGCACGATTTCCTCCGCGAGGATCCCCGCCTTCTGCGCCGAGGCGGCTTTCTGTTGCGAGCGTAGTGCGAAGCAGTCCTGCGAGGCCCGGTCGACTCTATATTTTTCCGCGACGTTTTCCGCCGTTTCCGGCATGGAGGCGGTCCCGTACATTTTCACCATCAGTGGATTGACGAAACGCCAGCCGAGGGTGGTGTCGTAGATTTCCGCGGTACGCGAGAAAGCGGACGCCGCCTTGGGAATCACGAGCGGCGCGCGGCTCATGCTTTCCACGCCGCCCGTAATCGCCAGTGAAATTTCGCCCGCGGCAATGGCGCGCGCTGCCACCGAAACAGCTTCCATCCCTGATCCACACAGGCGGTTGACAGTTGCGCCAGGGACGCTGCAGGGAATGCCGGCCAGCAACGACGCCATACGCGCTACATTGCGGTTGTCCTCCCCAGCCTGGTTCGCGCAACCGAAGATAACTTCGTCGACCGATTCCCAATCACTCCGCTCGAATTTTTCCCGCAAGGTCTTTAATGGAATTGCGGCCAGATCGTCGGTGCGGACCTGGGAGAGCGCACCGCCATACCGGCCAATCGGCGTTCGAATTCCATCACAAATGAATGCATTGGACATGCCCGTTGGATTCCTCCCGCGATTGGCTGCGTCTAAAACTGGCTACGCCGCGGACTTGCCGAGATCCAGCACGCGCTCCGCATTTCGGTAGAACACAAGCTCCTTGATGTCGTCCGAATACCCGAGTTCATCCCACTCGCGCAGCAGGCGCGGATACGGAATGCTCGGATAATCGCTGCCGAAGAGAATTTTGTCCTTCAATCGCCCTTGAATGTCGTGGACCAGCGATGGCGGAAAATATTTCGGCGCATAGCCGGACACTTCCCAAAAGACGTTGCCCTTGTGCAGAGCTACCGCCGTCATCTCCTCAACCCACGGCCAGCCTATGTGCGCGGCGATGATAGTCAGGTCCGGAAAGTCGGCCGCAAGATCATCGATCGCCGACGGATGCGCATGGCGAATCCTGGCGCCCATCCCGCCGGGCATGCCCGCACCCATCCCTGTCGTGCCAACGTCGATCATCACGGGCGCCTTCAATTCATTGATGACCTCAAACAGGGGATACAGCTGCATGTCGTTTACGGCGAAATGCCCCATAATGGGATGGAAGTGGAAGCCCAACATTCCAAGATCATCGATCGCGTGTTTTGCTTCACGAATAGCGGCCTCGCCCTTGAATGGATCGACCGCCCCCCAAGCTTGAATGATCCGGTTCGGATGCCGTTTCTGCATCGCCGACACGTAATCGTTCGAGCAGGGAGGCGTCGCGACGGTTGTTTCGAGATCGAGCGCCACCAGGATCGCCTCTACGCCCGCATCCGTGAAATCCTTGACAACTTCTTCTTCCATCTTCGGGACCCAAGCCCGCTTCCAGTACTTCGCCAGCGCATCCACGTACGGTTGCTGGCACGCGATCCACTCCTGGGTGTTGGGGTAGCAATGAACGTCGATGATTCTCACAAAACTCCCCGAAGAAAATTACGAATTCCGGCTTACGCAGTGGGGCGGCCCCGCTCTGTCCGCTCTGCTTTGACTCTTGAGGAAATCATCTCCACCAGTTTTTTCTTCGAGACCTTGCCGAACGCCGACAATGGGAAATCCGGCAGAATTTCCAGGCGCTCCGGAAGCTTATACTTGGCGATTTCCTTCCCGAGCAGAAAAGTTTTCAGCTCGTCGAAGCGCAGGCTT
>Ga0209011_1000839_pt1 | contig 11232 bp, 11 predicted proteins | sample BlaSpr_A8_OM1_M3_FD_187986 | JGI IMG/M metagenome (GOLD analysis project Ga0209011, IMG submission 187986) | Forest soil microbial communities from Thunder Bay, Ontario, Canada - Black Spruce, Ontario site 2_A8_OM1_M3 (SPAdes) (version 2) | ecosystem: Environmental > Terrestrial > Soil > Boreal... | reverse complement strand
GGGATCGAAGCCGGTCGCCGGGGCGCACGCTGCGGCGACCTTGGCCGAAGCGCCGGCGCCGAGCCGCGGGTCGAGCAAATTGAGCGTGGGAACCCAGCGGATGGCCGGCAAAGCCGTGGAAACGGAGCCGGAGGCGGTATCGGTCGCGTGGTGCCACGCGCCCATCGCCTCGACCAGCACGGCCGAATCGAACAGCCGGCCCGCGTACCGCACCGACACGTCGTTGGCGCCGGTCGATCCCTCGCCGAGAAAAGACTCCTCGTTTCCGTTGAGGCTCCCCATCGGGCCGGACTTGCGCCCCGGATTGCCGAAGGCGGAGAGCACGAGCGTATGATCCGGCTCGACCTGCCAGGTCAGCTTGGCGACGTACTGAAAGCGCGCGTCGGAGAATTTGTACGATTTGGATTCCACCTGCTCCGTCCCGCCCCCCTTCAGGAACTGCGTGGGCAGGAGCCGCGAGATGACCCGCTCCACGTTGGTCGACCGGACTTGCGGCGCGAATCCCCCGTAGAACCACAGCTTGTCCCGGATGATGGGCCCGCCCAGCTCGGCGCCCACGTCCAGGTCGTAGTGAAGCGACGAGCGCGACGAGATCGTCTGGCCGCCGTTTCCCGAGTCTTTGCGCGGCGCCTCGAGCGGCAGCCAGTTGGCGAAGATCGATCCGTGGAAATCGTTCCCGCCGGACTTGGTGACCGCGTTGACGATGCCGCCCGACGATTGCCCATACTCGGCCCGGTACCCGCCGGTGGCGACGCCGATCTCCTGCACGAAGTCCTGCAAGAGCGAGGTGCCCTGCCGGTTGAAGGCCGGGTCGGTCACGTCGGCGCCGTCGATGATCCAGCGCGACTCGGCCGGCTGCGATCCCGCGATCCGCAGCCCGAGCGGATCGGCGAGCACCCCCGGAATGGCGGTGGCCGCCTCTTCGAAACCGCGCGAGTCGCGGCCGTAGGGCACGAGGCTCATCTGTTCAGCGGTGACGACGCCGCCCGTCTCGGCGGTCGCGGCGGGGACCTCCGGGATCTGCGGGACGATGCGGAAAGCCATTCCCTGGTCCGACTCGGGGACGATCGACAGCCGCATCTCGACGGTCTGGCCGGCGTGAACGGCCAGCCCTTCTTGCGTGAACGACTGAAACCTGTCGCGCTGAACCATGACGGTATACGTGCCGGGCGGCAGGAGCCCGATCTCGAACGCGCCGTCCTCACTGGTGCCGGCGCTCTGCTCCCCCTGCAGCGACGGCCCGCTGGCGGTGACCACGGCGCCGGCCACCGGTTTTCCCGACCGGGCGTCGACCACCTGGCCGCCCAGGCCCCCCGCCGTCTGGGCCCCCGCTGCAGCCGCGACGGCGAGAAGGGCTGTCACGGCTCCGAGCCTCATCGAACCCCCACAAAAGGCGTCGCTCATAGAGGAGGCTCGAAGAGCCGTCAAGGAACCGCCGCGTTGCGTTGACAGGTAGAGGGCTGCTGTGTAGTCTCCGCCGCCTTTCTCAGGCGATGAAGAGGTTGAGGGCTTCAATGTTCGAGAGCATCGCGGACACGACATGGCAGAGCGGGCGTCGAGGTTCGATGTTCGCCTCCATCGCGCTCCACGGGCTGGTCGTCTCCCTCGCCGCCGCGTTCACGTATGTGAAGGGCAAGCTGCCCCGTCCGGTCGACGTCACGTTCCCGGCGCCCTCTGCGGGACCCAAGACGCGGCTGTCGCGGCCGTTGCCCAAGCCGTTCGCTCTCAAGGTCCCCCCGCGGACGATCATCCAGCCGAGAGCCATCCCCGAGATGGCGCCCCTGCTCCTCACCGCCGGCATGAAGCGGCCCGTGCCGGCGGGCGACTGCTCGCCCCTCGGCGCGCGCCCCCGGCCCGTCGCGCCCGAGCTCGGCGTGAGCGGCACGGTGCTGGTTGAATATGTGGTGCACGGCGACGGTCGAGTAAAAAGTGTCGTGCTCAAGAACCAAGCCGCGCCCATGCTCTTCGAGGCCGTCCAGAGGTGGCTGAAGAGCTGCCCTTGGACGCCGTCGACGTCGGCCGGCAAACCGGTCCCGGTCAGAATGACGAAGCCTTTTATCTTTGAACCGCAATAAGCACTCGGGTCGCATTTTCGGAGGAAGTCACCCGCCATGGATTTCAGTCTACTTGGGATGTGGAAGTCGATGGGCATTCCTGCCCGCCTGGTCGTCCTCACCTTGGCCATCATGTCCGTCTACTCGCTGAGCGTGATGGCCGAGCGCATGTTCAGCTTCTCCCGCGCCAAGGAGCAGAGCCGCAGGTATGCCGAAAAACTGCGCGACCTGCTCCCGGGCCACCAGATGATCGAGGCGGCGCAGTACGCCACCACGCTCAAGTACGGCCACATCCCGCGCGTCCTGGGCGCGGGTATCTCCGAGTACAACAAGGGGCGAGAGGCGCTGGCCAGCCAAGGACCGCACGACGTAGGTGACTTCGACCTGGTGGAGGCCATCAACCGCGCGCTCGATCGCGCCACGTTGCGCGTGACTGCCGACTTGCGCCGCGGCCTTTCCGGCCTGGCCACCGTCGCGTCGTCGGCGCCCTTCGTCGGGCTGCTCGGGACGGTGCTGGGCATCATCACCGCCTTCCAGCTGATGGCGGCCTCGGGCTCGGGTGGTCTGGCCTCCGTGTCGGCCGGTATTTCCGAGGCGCTCATCACCACCGCCTTCGGCCTTCTGGTCGCCATTCCGGCGCTGATGATGTTCAACTACCTCACCAACCGCGTGGAGGAGATGACGGTCGACATCGCCGACGCCTCCAACGAGCTGGTCGACTTCTTCCTCAAGGAAGGCCGCTTCGAGGAGCCGATGACGAACCCCGGCGCCGGCAAGGGCGGCGCGTCCGCGGCGGCGGCGGCGGCGAAAGCTCCCGGCGCCAAGGCCAAGGCCTGAGCCATGGGGATGGACGTCGGGACGAGGAGCGGTGTCCGCTCGGACATCAACATCACGCCGCTGGTCGACGTGGTGCTGGTGCTGCTCATCATCTTCATGGTGATCACGCCGATGCTCCAGCGCGGCAAGAGCGTGGAGCTGCCCAAGGCCAAGCACGCCGTCTCCAAGGAGGGGCCCGAGCCGGCCTTCGTCAGCGTCACCAAGGACGGGCTGGTGTACCTCGAGCAGGACAAGACGCCGGCCAGCGACCAGCAGCTCATCGAGGCCATGAAGCAGGCCGGCGCCGAGGGCAAGCGCGTGATGATCAAGGCCGACACCGAGACCGAGTACGGGAAGGTCCGGCCGGTCATGAACCTCGCCTCCAAGGCCAAGTTGAAGGGCGTTTCGCTCGCAGCAGAAGAGATCAAGGGGAAGTAGCCAATGGGAATGGACGTCGGGACCAAGAAGGGCCCGCGCTCGGACATCAACATCACGCCGCTGGTAGACGTGGTGCTCGTGCTGCTCATCATCTTCATGGTGCTGACGCCCTTGATGGAGAAGGAGATGGGCGTGCGCGTCCCCGAGGACACGCCGCCCGAGATGCAGAACGAGCCGCCGCCGCCCGACCTGACGCAGATCGTCTTCAAGGTCGACGAGAACAGCAACTTCCACATCAACAACGAGACGGTCACCGACGCCAACGTGCAGGAGAGGCTCAAGGCGTACTACCGGCTCGCGAAGAGCAAGGAAGCCACGCAGGGCCCGCCGGTCATCTTTTTCGACGCGGACGACAAGACGAAGTACGTCAGCGCGGTCAAGGCGCTCGACGCCATCCGGGACAGCGCGAGCGGTTGGACCATCGGGATGATGACCGAGTCGATCAAGAGTCCGGCACCCGATACTACTTCGGCGCCCGATGGTGGCGGAGTTGGTCCGGCGGCCCCAGCGCCGGCCCCGACCACGGAACCTGCACGCGAGGCGCCTAAGTAGCGTCCAAGTCCAGGTCCAGGTCCAGGTCCAGGTCCAGGTCCAAGTCCAAGTCTAGGTCGAGGCCTAGGTCCAAGCTTAGGTCCAGGCTTGAGTCCAGGCTTGAGTCCAGGCACAGGTCCAGGTTTCTTGCGGCAGCGTCCTTGCATGAAGTCAGCAAGGAGCCTTTGACGTGACCAATTTGAGACCCCTGCCCCATCACAGGCTCATCGCCTATGAAGTTGCGACGGAGCTTCTCGCTAGTGTCGTTGCAGCGAAAATCGAGGATGCGAGGCTTCGTGATCAGGCATCGCGCGCTGCCAAGAGCGCCTGTCTGAATATCGCAGAAGCCGCCGGCAGATCAGGCCGCGCAGATCAGGCGCGGATCTTCGCAATCGCGCGCGCTGAAGCCTGCGAGGCTGCGGCAGCTCTGGAGATCGCGGCAATCGCCGGCGAGTGCACCCTGGCAGCCGCTCACGACGCTCACATCCTCGCCCACCGCCTGGTGCGCCTTCTCACCGGCCTGATCCGCCCAAAAGGCAATGCCATCGCCGGCCCGCCCGAACCCAAACCGGAACCTCAGCCCGAATCCGAATCCTGGGCCTCCAACCCCGAACCTGAACTTAAAAAAAGACCCTGAACCCGAAACCTGGACCTGGACCTGGACCTGGACCTGGACCTGGACCTGGACCTGGACCTGGACCTGGACCTGGACCTGGACCTGGAACTGGAACTGGACCTGGACCTGGACCTCGACCTCGACGGGTTCGAGCTCAGGTCTCAAGTCTTCATGTCGGGTTCAACCTTAGGTCTCATGTCTTCTGTTTCGAGCGACTCGATCCGCCCCCTCTTCTCCCTCTCCCGCCCCGCCTCCTGCGCTTCTTGTCAGGCGGCTGGCGCGGTCCAGGCCGCCTCGTCTCCTCATGGTCCACCTGCGACAAATCCTGCTCCGCGAATGTGCCCTGCCACTTCGCGAGCTGCTCATGTCCCCGGCCAGTCGCAGCGACCGACAATTCGAACACCGCCAGCGCCTCGGGGAAATAGCTCTGCCGCGCAAAAGCCTGCGGTGAGCTTCGTCTCCTCCGACGCTCCCCCGAAAGGATCGGTTGCGCGAGAAGGATCATCCTCGCCCGCTCGGCAATGCGCCGCGGGAGCCGGGCAGTGCGCACCATCTCCGCCAGGACAATCTCCGGCGCGACGACGTCCTGCGGCAGCGACCAGGGCGGGACGTCGCTCGCGGCCGCAAAGGGCGCAGTGCCGCCGAGGCGCTCGTCGTGCAGCTCGGCCGCCTCGCGCAACGCCCCCTCCGGCAAGGGGGCCTGGGTGGGATCTTCGTCGGGCCCCGGCTCCTGCTCGGCCTCGAGCGCCTCCAACTCGCGGTCCAGCTCGTCGTCCTCCTCGGGCGCGGGCTTCGCGGCGGCACCAGGGCCGCCCTGTGGACGGCCCTTGGGGTTGGACCCCGCTTGAACGCCCTGCCGCGGCAGCGGCGCGAGCAGCGTCGCCAGCAGGACCGCGTCGGAAGGAATCTCGCCCACGCGCACGTGCCCATCGAGCGCCTCGAGCGCCCGCAGATGCCGCTCGGCCTCCTCGACCCCGCGCCGCTCGAGATAGGCCGCGACCGGGGGCAGCAGGATGCGCAGCGCCCCCACCTCTCGCAAGAGCTCGAAGCAGCGCCGCGCCGCGCCCGAGCGCAACAGCTTGAGCACCTCCTCCATCACGCGCGGCGGCGCGCAGCGCGGGATCTCGTGCACGTGCGCCTTCATGGCCGCCAGCGTCTCCGGCTCGATGTCGAACGCGCACTTGGCGGCGAAGCGGATGGCGCGCAGGATGCGCACCGGATCCTCGCGCATGCGCACCTGGGGATTGCCGATGGTGTGCACGAGCCGGGCCGCGAGGTCGGCCTTGCCGCCGACGTGGTCGACCACGCGGCCCTCGTCGACGTCGTAGAAGAGCGCGTTGATGGTGAAGTCGCGCCGCCGTGCGTCCTCCTGCTCGTTGCCGAAGACGTTGTCGTGGCGGATGAGCAGGTCGGCCGGCAGGTCGGCAAGCTCGTCGAGCGGGTTGGCGCGGAACGTCGAGACCTCGACGATCTTCCCGCCGCGGAAGAAGACGTGCGCCAGCCGGAAGCGACGCCCGATGAGCCGGCTGTTGCGGAAGGTGTCCTTGACCTGGTTGGGGTGCGCGCTGGTGGCGATGTCGAAGTCCTTGGGCCCGATGCCCAACAACAGATCCCGCACGCACCCGCCCACCAGGTAAGCCTGGTGCCCCGCGCGGCGCAGCCGTCGCACCACCTTCACCGCGTCGGGGTCGAGGAGGTTCTCGGGAATCTCGGGCGCCGCCCTCAGGCTCGCCGATTCGCTGTGCAGCTCAGTCGACAATCTATGGCGCTACCTAGTCTGAACGGGCCTTGGGGTCAACCGGGGGGCCACGTCATGGTACGGCCGCCGAGCAGGTGCATGTGAAGGTGGAGCACGGTCTGGACGCCGTTCAACCCGGTATTGATGAGCGTGCGATGGCCGCTCTTGTCGATACCGAGCTGCTTCGCGACTCGAAGACCGAGGGCGTACATCTTCGAAACGATCGACAGATCGCCCGCCTCGTCGAGCGACTTGACGTGCGTTTTGGGGATCACCAGCACGTGCACCGGGGCCTGCGGGTCGATGTCGGGGAAAGCGAGGCAATCTTCGCTTTCGGCGACCTTTTTCACGGGAATCTTTCCCGCCACGATCTTGCAGAAGATGCAGTCCTCCATCTCGCCACCTCTCAAGAGATCAAAAGAGCTTCTTCGAGTCAAGCAGCAGCGTCACCGGCCCCTCGTTGACGATGCGCACCTGCATGGTGGCGCGGAACACGCCCTCCTCCACCTCGAGCCCGCGGGCGCGGCAGAACGCGCAGAAACGATCATAGAGCGGCTGCGCCGCCTCGGGCCGCGCCGCGTCGATGAAGCCGGGCCGGGTCCCCTTGCGCGCGTCGCCGAAGAGCGTGAACTGCGAGACGGCCAGGAGCGCGCCCTTCGCCTCCAGCACCGAGCGGTTCATCTTCCCCTGCTCGTCCTCGAAGATGCGCAGGTCGGCCACCTTGTCGGCGAGCCAGCGCGCGTCGTCTTCGGAGTCTCGCTCGCCCACCCCCACCAGGACGCAAAGCCCCGCCCCGATGCGGCCCGTGACCCGCCCGTCGACGCTCACGCTCGCTTCACTGACCCGCTGCACCACCGCGCGCACGCGTGGTGCATAGCACGGTCAGTGCTTGGTGCCGACAGGTTCGCCGGGCTCGCGCGGCTCGAGCGTCTCGAGCAGCGTCGCCAGGTCGTCGGCGTGCTCCTCTTCCTTGGCGAGGATCTCCTCCATCATGCGCCGCGAGGTGGGATCCTTGTCGCCGAAGAAGCGGATGATCTCCAGATAAGACTCGATGGCGATGCGCTCGGCGATGAGGTCTTCCTTGATCATGTCGACGAGCGTTACGCCTTCGGCGTACTGCGCGTGGCTGCGCGAGACCAGTCCGGCGGGATCGAAGTCGGGCGCGCCGCCGAGCTGGCGGATGCGCTCGGCGATCATGTCGGCGTGCCTCTGTTCCTCGACGGAGTGCTCCATGAACTCGTCGGCCACGGCCTGGGAATGGATCCCCGACGCCATGAAATGGTGCCGGCGATAGCGCAGCGTGCAGACGATCTCGGTCGCCAGCGCGTCGTTGAGCAGCTTGACGGCGGTCTCCACGTCGCCGTGGTAGGCGGGGGTCACCGCGCCCTTCATGACGTGTTCCCGCGCGCGCCGCTGCAGCTCCTTGATGTCGGTGAGAAAAGGCGTCGCTTTCGATTCACTCATTGCCCGCTCCCTCGCAGAGATGGTTGTACGGAAGCTACGCACGCGGGTTGACCTGCGGCAGGGTCCATGACAAGGGAGGCGGCCCATGCTCTCGACGGGCTTTCTCCAGCTCGCCAAACAGCTCATCCGCGCCGACACCGTTTCGGTCAATGGAACAAAGCAGGCGGCCGATCTCCTGGCGTCGCTCTGGGAGCGAGCCGGGCTGGCGGTGAGACGGCAGGTCGTCGAGGAGATCCACGTGAACGTGCTGGGCGGGCCAGGCGGCATGGGGCCCGACGTCGACCCGAGCCGCGTCAGGCTCTCGGGCGGCCTGCTCCTGGTCACGCATCTGGACACGGTGCCGGCGGGGCCGGGCTGGCAGACCGACCCGTTCGAGCTGGTGGAAAAGGACGGCGTCCTCTACGGCCTCGGCGTCGCCGACGTGAAGCTCGACGCGCTCTGCAAGGCGGAGGCGGCGCGGCGCCTGCAAGGCCGCAAGCTGCGCCGGCCCTTCTGGCTCCTGGGGACTTTCGGCGAGGAAGTGGGCCTGCGCGGCGCGCGCCACTTCGCCGCCAGCGCGGAGTTCCAGGAGATCAAGCCGCGCGAAGTGCTCTGCGGCGAGCCGAGCGAGCTGCAGCTCATCACCGCCCACAAGGGCTATGCGGTAGCGCGCTGCACGGTGCGCGACCGCAAGGCGCGGCTCGTCTCGTCGGCCGGGCCGGGGGTGGAAGAGCTGCGCTTTGCGGGGAAGGCGGCGCACAGCTCGACGCCTCACCTCGGCGTCAACGCCATCTTGAAAACGCTGCAGTGGGTGAAGAGCTCCGGCGGGCCGGTGCTGGCCATCAAAGGCGGAACGTCGAGTAACGTCGTTCCAGCGAGTTGCATCGTGCAGGTTCCCGCCCCGCGCGAGAAAGGCGCGCCCAACCCCGACGAGGTGAAGTTCCTCCCTCCCCAGCCCATGCGTCCGAACCTGTGGCGCGCGCTGGCGACGCTGGGCGCGCTGCACGAGCTGTGGCAGGAAGTGCTGCCGGAAGGGACCGACCCGCGCTTCGACCCTCCCGGCGCGGTCGGGGGGCTCAACGTCATCGCCAGCGCCGAGGCCGGCGCGCCGGCGGCGGACGCGATCTACGGCGTGGCGGAAGTGTCGGCGAGCCTCGACGCGCGGCTGCTCCCGGAGCACGACGCGGACGGGCTGATCGCGCATTTTTTGCGAGACGCGCAGAAGTGGGTCGGTGAGCTCGGGCGCGGCGAGCTGGACGTCGAGGTGGCCGCCGAGCGCAACGCGGGGGGCATGGCCCTGCCCCCCGACGTGCCATTCGTCCGGACGGTGCAAAATGTCCTGACCGGCCTCGGCCTCGACCCCACCCCCCGCGCCAAGCCCACCAGCACCGAGGCGGGGGTCTTCGCCCGCGCCGGCTGTCAGGCCGCCGTCATCGGGCCCGGCCGCAGCACCGGCAACGCCCACACGGCCAACGAGCGCATCGAGATGGCGCAGCTGGAGAAGGCGTGCGATCTCTACCAGTCCCTCCTGCTGGAGCTGTGCTCGTGTACGTGATCCGCGACGTCGCCAAGGCCGATCTGCCGTCGCTCAAGAGGCTGGCCGGCGAGCTGAACACCATCAACCTGCCCAACGACGAGCGCGATCTGTCGGCCATCGTGGAGAAGTCCGCCCGCTCGTTCGATGGGCGCATCCGCGACCCGTTCGAGCGCGAGTACCTCTTCGTTCTCGAGGACGCGCGCAGCGAGAAGATCGTCGGCACCTCGCTGGTCATCGCCCAGCACGGCACGCGCGACGCGCCGCACATCTTCTTCGACGTCTACGAGAAGGAGCACTACAGCCACTCGGTCGACAAGCACTTCCGCCACCGCGTGCTCTCCATCGGGTACAACTTCGACGGGCCCACCGAGATCGGCGGCCTGGTGGTCGCGCCGCAGTTCCGCGGCCAGGGCAAGCCGGGCAAGCAGCTCAGCTACGTGCGCTTCCTCTTCGTCGCCATGCACCGGACGCGCTTCCGCGACCGCATTCTCGTCGAGCTCTTGCCCCGCCTCGAGGAGGACGGGCGCAGCCCTCTGTGGGAGGCGCTGGGCCGCAAGTTCACCGGCCTCAGCTATCAGGAGGCCGACCGGCTCAGCCGCGAGAACAAGGAGTTCATCCAGCAGCTCTTCCCGCCCGGGGAAATCTACGCGACCATCTTCTCGCAGAAGATCCAGGACGCCATCGGCGAGGTGGGGCCGGAGACGGCGGGCGCCAAGAACATGCTGACGACGATCGGCTTCCGCTACGACGAGCGCATCGATCCCTTCGACGGCGGTCCGCACTACTCGGCGCCCACCGAGCTGATCGATCCCATCCGCCGCTTCCGCCGCGCCAAGCTGGCCGCGCAGCGGCTTCCCGACGGGGCGCAGCCGGCGCCGGACGAGGTCGAGGACCGCCTCGTGGCGCTCGAGCGACCGCAGGGACGCAACCGCTTCCGCGCCGTGCGCGCGCTGTGCAGCTTCCGCGACGCCGAGGTGCACTTGCCCGAGGCGACCGTCGAGATGCTCGGCGCCGAGGACGGCGAGCGCATCCACACCATCCCGTTCGAATGATCCGGATCTCCGTGCTAGATCGGCTGTCCCCATGGATTTCATCGCCGGCAGCTGGGCCGATCCGCAGGCGCCCGATGGCGTCATCGAGAACCGCTCGCCCGCCGACCTGTCGGCGGTTCTGGGGCGGCACGCCTTCGCCGTCGCGCAGGTCGATCGCGCCGTCGCCGCCGCACGCGAAGCGCTGAAAACGCCCGCCGATCGAGTCGCGCTGGTGCGGGCCATCGGCGCCGTCCTCGAGAAGCGGGAAGAAGAGCTGGCGCGGGCCATCGCGCTCGACGTGGGCAAACCGCTCTGGGAGGCGCGCACCGAGGCGCAGGCCTGCGCCGCCAAGGCCGCCATCACCGTCGAGGACGGAATGAAGCTGGTGACCAGCTTCCCTGCGCGGGGACAGCCGGGCGCCGAGTGCCGCTTCCGCCCGCTGGGAGTGATGGCGGTGCTGGGGCCGTTCAACTTCCCCGTCCACCTGCCCAACGGCCACATCCTTCCGGCGCTCGCCTGCGGGAACGCCGTGGTCTTCAAGCCCAGCGACGTCGCCCCCAACGCCGCCGAGGTCTATGCGCGCTGTCTCGAGGAGGCGCGCGTGCCGCGCGGGCTCTTCAACCTCGTGCAAGGCGGCCCGTCCGTCGGCGCGGCGCTCGCGGCCCACCCCGGCGTGGACGGCGTGCTCTTCACCGGGAGCTGGAACGTGGGGCTGGCCATCCAGCGCGCCTGCCTCGGCCAGACGAAGATGCTGGCGCTGGAGATGGGCGGCAAGAACGCCGCCCTCGTCCTCGCCGACGCGGACTTCGACAAGGCGGTCTACGACGTCCTCTTCTCCGCCTTCGTCTCGGCGGGGCAGCGCTGCACGGCGGCGGCGCGGGCCATCGTGGTCGGGGACGCGCGGCGTTTCGCACAGCGCATCGCGCAGCTCGCCCAGCAGCTCTCCATCGGCCATCCCTTCGACGACGGCGTCTTCATGGGGCCGCTCGCCTCGCCAGCCGCGCTGGAGAAGTTCGAGAAGGGCCTGC
>Ga0209011_1000838_pt1 | contig 11238 bp, 5 predicted proteins | sample BlaSpr_A8_OM1_M3_FD_187986 | JGI IMG/M metagenome (GOLD analysis project Ga0209011, IMG submission 187986) | Forest soil microbial communities from Thunder Bay, Ontario, Canada - Black Spruce, Ontario site 2_A8_OM1_M3 (SPAdes) (version 2) | ecosystem: Environmental > Terrestrial > Soil > Boreal... | reverse complement strand
ATGCGCGATGCGATCCAGGGCATCGAGGACGTTCAGACTCACTCCGCTCAGCGCTCGTTCTGGTGGACGGTGGGAGCGCTGCTTGAAAGCATCGTCGAAAACGGTGTCGAGAGCGGTTTTGGCATCAAGCAGCTTTGCGGCCGAGTCGACTTGCAGATCAGACGCTTTGTGGAGGGTTCGGCCAAGGTCGCCGATCGCATGCGCCGCGAAGTGCTTTATTACGTTGCGATAAGCGCCCCGGTGGGACCACAAGTCCAGGCAGTACAGCGGGCATACCGATTGCCCGGTCTGATCCCGTCCGCCGAAGTGCTGTCCGCCGATGTCGTGCGTACACAGCCGCTGCTGCGTGAAGCGCGAGATTTGCTCTCGTCGACCAAGGACCTGTGGCTGAAGCTGACCGGCGGCCGCCCTGAGAATCTGCCCAAGCTCAAACAGAATCTGTCGCAGCTGCGGGACAAGACCGCGGCGATCGGCGAACCCTCGCTGTCGCGTCTCGCGGCCACGCTGGCGAGCCGGCTCGACAAGATTGGCGCCACGACGGTCCCCGAGGCCATGGCGATGGAATACGCCACGGCGATACTTCTCGCCGAATCGGCGATCGAGAACTTTGCATCGCGCTCGCCCGATTTCCCGAAGCAGGTCGAGGCGATGGTTGCGCGGCTCGATGCCGCGCAGCAGAACAAACCGATCGCCGGTGCGGCGTCGGCGCCGCTCCTCGACGAAATGGCCCGCCGCGCACAGGAGCGATTGCTGCTGGCGCAGGTCGCGCGCGAAATACAGACCAACCTGCGCCATATCGAGCAGGTGCTCGACGCATTTTTCCGCGATCACTCGAAGCGTGCCGAGCTGGCCACTCTCGCCCACGACAGCAAGCAGATCGCAGGCGCGCTCAAGATGCTTGGGCTGGACCGCGCCGAACAGTTGCTCATGCTTTGCCAGCAGCAGATCGACGAATATGCGAAGCCCGATACGCCGGTCGAGAACGAGGACCTGGAGATGCTGGCCGAGTCGCTCTCCGGGCTCGGTTTCTACATCGAGGCGGTCGAGCAGCAGCGGCCCGACCGCGAGCGGCTGATCGAGCCCCTCCTGGCACAGCGCCTCGGGATCGAGCCGGCTGTCCTTGACGCGGAAGACGACACCGTCGAGAGCGCCGTCGCGGACTTGCAGGACGCGCTGCCTGCGACGCTGGCCGCGTTTCAGCGGGCGCCCGGCGATGCGCCGTCGCGCGAGCGTCTTGCGGTCGACCTGACCACGCTCAAGGACGACGCCAAGCTCCTCGGCGACGCGGATCTTGAGCAAAGCGCCGACGCGGCGCTGGCCGAGCTTTCGCATGCACGGATGGGCGACACCGCGGCGCTGCAGGAAGCAGTGGCGGCGATCTCCGCAACGCGGTCGGCTGCGCCGGCACCGGCGCCATCCGAGGAAACCATGCGTTTGCTCGAGACCGATGCCTCGCAGTTCGATGCCGAGCTGCTCGATATCTATCTCACCGAAGCCGACGAAGTGCTCGATACCATCGCCTCCAGCGCGGTCGAGCTCAAGACGCGGCTGGACAACCGCGCGGCGCTGACCACCGTTCGGCGCGGTTTTCACACCTTGAAAGGCAGCGGGCGCATGGTCGGCTTGACCGACCTTGGCGACCTCGCATTCGAAGTGGAAAAAGCGCACAACCGGCTGCTCGAAGAAGATCGGCCGGCGACGCCGGCGCTGCTCGCGCTGATCGATGTCGCGCAAACGAGTTTTCGCGAGTGGGTGGACACGTTGCGACGAACCGGACGCGTCAAGCCAGACGCCACGCATATTCGAGCGGCGCTGGCCGCGGCGGACGCAGCACTGCCTCTCTCTCAAGAGTCGCCAGCATCATCTCCCGCGAACGAGCCATCGCCGGCTCCCGCTGGTGCGACGCACAGCAAACCCGATATCTCGATGATCGAGGTGATAGAGCAGGACGATACCGCTCTCTCTGAGATCGATCATCCCGCGGGCGATTGGGTGCCTGTCTTCGAGAGTCCTGAGCTTATCGAATTCACACCGAGCGCCGCCATACATTCGCCGTCGCCTGCGGTCACCCCCGTCGGCAACGTCCCTTTATCCGCGGAACCGGACGAGATCACCGTCGGCGACGTCACCTTGTCGACGGCGCTCTTCCGCATACTTTGTGACGAAGCGCAGCAGCATCTCGCGACACTCGACGCTGAGCTGAAGGCGCTCCAATCCGATTGGACCGCCACGCCGTCGCAGGCGATGGTGCGCGCGACCCACACGCTGTGCGGCATCCATCGGACCGGCGGCTTCCCGTTGGTGGCGACGGTCGCCAAAGCACTCGAGGCGTGCCTGCTTGCCTTGCAGGAGCGTGGCGCGCCGCTGCCGGGTGCCGCGCAGCCGGTGCTCGCGCGTGCGATCGCGGGATTGACCGCGTTCAGCGGCCGGGTACGCGCCCGCGATGGATTTCGTGCAGCCGACGAGGTCGAAGGGACAGAAATTATTGCCGAGCTCGATGCGCTTCGCCAGGAATCGGGTCCGGAGCCTGAGGCCCGCGACAGCGAAACCATCGCCGCTCGCGTCGCCGAGGCCGACGAAGCGACGCTTGCCCGACCCACGCCCGTTCCGAGCACGCCACCGCCGGTTGAGACGGCTGCACCGGAGCGCAGCACGCCGGCGGCAGCCAATCGCCCCATCCTGACCGCAGTCGCAACACCCGCCGCCGCGGCGCCGCCATCTGAGTCTCCCATCGCCCCGTCGGCTGTGAGTCCCTCGTCCACCGCGCCGTCAGCGGTGGCGCCAGCTGCGGCCTCCGCCGCGCGAGCGCCAGGCGATGACGAAACGCTCGTCAATATTCACGACGACGTCGATCGGCAGGTGCTCCCGATTTTTCTCGAGGAGGCCTCGGAATTGTTTCCGGAGACCGGCGAGCAGCTCCGCGCCTGGCGGCGCAGGCCCGCCGACAAGGATGCCTCACATTCGCTGCAGCGCGCCTTGCACACGTTCAAGGGCAGTGCGCGCATGGCTGGCGCGATGAGACTCGGCGAGCTCGCGCATCTGATGGAGAACCGATTGTCCGCAGGCGATGCGCTCGCTCCGGCGTCGCCGGAGCTGTTCGACGCGCTCGACAACGATCTCGACCATATCGCCTTTGTGCTCGATCGCCTGCAAAAAGGCGAGGTTGATACCCCGCTTCCCTGGGTCGCTGCCGCAGCCGGAGCCGCGGACGACATCGCGGTGACGGCCGGGACGTCGACTACGTTGCCCGCAACACGGATCGCCGTGTCAGCATTGCCTGTCGCTGCGCAACCACACGCGGCCGCGGCCCGGGAGCCGCCCGCCGCCGAACCCGAGGCCAAGGCGATGCTGCGCGTGCGCGCCGATCTTATCGATCGTCTGGTCAACGAGGCGGGAGAAGTCGCCATCACCCGCGCTCGCGTCGAAGGCGAGCTGCGCTCGCTGAAGGGCAATCTGCTCGAACTGACCAACAGCGTGATTCGTCTGCGGTCGCAGGTTCGCGAAATCGAAATCCAGGCCGAATCGCAGATCCAATCGCGGATGTCGATGGTCAACGAAGCGGCGGAGGGCTTCGACCCTCTGGAATTCGACCGCTACACCCGGTTCCAGGAGCTGACGCGTGGCCTCGCCGAAGGCGTCAATGACGTTTCGACCGTTCAGCAATCCCTGCTGAAGAACCTCGACGAGGCCGACGCGGCGCTGCTGGCGCAGGCGCGGCTTTCGCGTGACGTGCAGCAACAACTGTTCTCGATCCGCACGGTTCCCTTCGGCAGCTTGTCGGAGCGTCTCTACCGCATTCTTCGTCAGACGGCGAAGGAGCTCGACAAACGCGCGAATCTCGAGATACGCGGCACGCAAGTCGAGCTCGATCGTTCGGTGCTGGAAAAGCTGGTCGGACCGCTCGAACACTTGCTGCGCAATGCGCTGGATCATGGCATCGAGAGCCGTGAGGTGCGGCGGAATTCAGGCAAACAGGAAACCGGCGAAATAACGCTCAACGTCCGCCAGCAGGGCAACGAAATCGCGATCGAGCTGACCGACGACGGGGCAGGACTCGATTTCGGACGGATCCGCGACAAGGCGCGCGCACAGGGCCTCATCACCGGTGACGTCGAGCCGACAGAGGCTCAGCTTATCGAATTCATCTTTGCCCCGGGATTTACAACTGCCAGCACAGTGACCCAGATCTCCGGACGCGGCGTGGGAATGGACGTCGTTCGCTCGGACATCGCCGCGCTCGGTGGGCGGGTCGACGTCGCCAGCGTTCCCGGAAAAGGAACCTCGTTCACCGCGTACCTCCCGCTCACGCTGGCGGTCGCGCAAACGGTGCTGGTCAAGGCGGGCGGGAGATTGTGGGCACTTCCCGCGCCGATGGTCGAGCAGGTACAGCAGATCAAGGACAAGGATCTGATCAATCTTTACCTGACACGCGAGGTCTCCTGGCAGAGCCGGAAATATCCGTTTTTCTATTTGCCACGCCTGCTCGGCAGCGCGGGCCACAATCCGGAGACCACGCGCTACAACTCGGTGCTGCTGCTGCGCAGCGGACACACGCTGGCTGCCGTTCACGTCGACGAGATGATCGGCAACCAGGAAGTGGTGGTGAAAAACATCGGGCCGCAGCTCGCCCGCGTTTCCGGGATTTCAGGCGCGACGGTGCTGGGCACCGGCGAAGTTGTTCTGATCATCAATCCGGTGCAGCTTGCGCAGCGCCTGGATGTTGCCGCCGAAGCACCGATGGTGGTCCAGACAGCGAAGGCAACCGCTGCAGCTGCCGCAGCCGAGGCGGCCGCAGGCCCGCCGCTGGTCATGATTGTCGACGATTCGCTCACCGTGCGTAAGATCACCGGCCGGCTCCTCACGCGCGAAGGATTCGCCGTGGTCAGCGCCAAGGACGGCCTGGACGCGCTGCAGCTGTTGGCCGAGCGCACGCCGGATGCGATCCTGCTCGACATCGAGATGCCGCGCATGGACGGATTCGAATTTGCGAGGACCGTCAAGGCAGATACCAACCTTGCGCACATTCCCATCATCATGATCACTTCGCGCACCGCCGAAAAGCATCGCAACCGTGCCAAGGAGCTTGGCGTCGACGCGTACCTGGGCAAGCCCTACCAGGAAGAGGAGCTACTGCGCAATCTACGCGAGCTGCTCGCGCTGCATACCGCATAACACGCGATTGTTTGAAACGAAACGCGGCGCAAGTTCTTCGCGCCGCTTTTTTGTGCGCTGCGTTTGTGCACCGTATTTGCTTCCGAAGAAACAAACTTCCGCTCCGAGTGCGCGCTGAAGGGCCGCCGAGCATCGCGCAAGGGCATGATTTCAAGGGTGGCAGGCTGGCGGCCATCGCCCGAAATGCGAATCCAAGCGGCGCCAAGGTAGAATTGTGGGAATCATTCAGGAGGCAAAGAGCATGGCGCAATTCGCCACGGAAAATATCCGTACGCTGGCGCTGGTGGGTCACGGAGCGGCAGGCAAGACCACACTTGCCGAAGCATTGTTGCTGAAATCGGGGTCGATCCAGGTCGCTGGCTCCGTCGAACGCGGTTCCGCGATCAGCGACTTCGATCCGCTGGAACGGGCCTGGCAGCACTCATTACGCGCGTCGGTCCTGCATCTCGAAACGCAGGGAACGCGCGTGCACATGATCGACACGCCCGGCTTCCCGGATTTCATCGGTCAATCGATCGGCGCGCTCGACGCGGTGGAAACGGCCGCGGTCGTGATCAATGCCTCGTCGGGCATCGAAATGATCGCTTCGCGCATGATGGACTGGGCCGCGCAGAGGAAGTTGTGCCGGCTGGTGATCGTCAACAAGATCGATGCCGAGAACGTCGATCTCCCGGGACTCCTGTCCGCCATCCAGGCCGCATTCGGCAAGGAGTGCCTGCCGATCAATCTTCCGTCCGACAACGGGCGGCGGGTCGTCGACTGTTTTTTCAATCCCGCGGGCGAATCGGATTTTTCCTCCGTCGAAGACGCTCATCGCGCCTTGGTGGACCAGGTCGTGGAAGTCGACGAAGCGCTGATGTCGCTCTACCTCGAGCAAGGCGAAATTTCTCCCGATCAGCTCCACGCGCCGTTCGAAAAAGCGTTGCGCGAGGGGCACCTCGTGCCGGTGTGTTTCGTTTCCGCGCGGAACGGCGCCGGTGTCGGGGAGCTGCTGGACATTTTCGTGAAATTGCTGCCGAATCCCGCCGAAGGAAATCCGCCGTTGTTTATCAAGGGCGAGGGCGACAACGCCGTCGAATTCCGTTCCGAGCCGAACTCGAAGAAACACGTGCTCGCGCACGTGTTCAAAGTGGTAATGGATCCTTTCGTGGGAAAGCTCGGAGTTTTTCGCGTTCATCAGGGCACCGTCACGCGCGACACGCAGCTTTTCGTCGGCGACAGCCGCAAGCCATTCAAGGTCGGCCACCTGTTCATGCTGCAGGGCGGAAAGAACGTCGAGATCGACAGCGCCGTGCCCGGAGACATCGCGGCCGTGGCGAAGGTCGACGAGATCGAGTTCGACTGTGTCCTGCACGACTCGCACGACGAGGATCATATCCACATGCGCCCCCTGGAGTTTCCGACGCCGATGCAGGGTGTCGCGCTGGCGCCGAAAAAGCGCGGCGACGAACAGCGAATCTGGGAAGTGCTGCATCGCATGACGGCGGAGGATCCGACGCTGGTGGTCGAGCACGATCCGAACAGCAACGAAACCGTGTTGCGGGCCCTGGGAGAGTTGCACCTGCGCTCGGTTCTCGAGCGCATGTCGACACAGTTCAAGCTGGAGATCGATACCCGGCCGCCGCGCATTCCGTATCGCGAAACGATCACCGCGCCGGCGGAAGGTTTTCACCGTCACAAGAAGCAGACCGGCGGTGCCGGTCAGTTCGGAGAAGTGTCGCTGCGCATCGAGCCGAAGGCGCGCGGAGCGGGCTTCGAGTTCGTCGACTCGACCAAGGGTGGCGTCATTCCGCATCAGTTCATGCCGGCGGTGCGCAAGGGTGTCGAGCAGGTCCTTGCCACGGGCGCGATCGCGGGGTTCCCGATGCACGACGTGCGCGTCGTCATCTACGACGGCAAGCACCATCCCGTCGACTCCAAGGAAGTCGCCTTCGTCTCGGCGGGACGCAAGGCATTCCTCGACGCGATCGAAAAGGCGAAGCCCATCGTGCTGGAGCCGATCGTCACCATGGAGGTGATCTGCCCCGACGCGAAGACCGGCGACATCGCAGGCGACCTTTCCTCGCGCCGCGGGCAGGTCACCGGGACCAAGGGCATGCAGACCGGAGTGCTCGCGATCACCGGCCTCGCACCGCTGGTCGAGCTGGACGGCTACTCGGCGCGGCTCAAGTCCGTGACGGGAGGACAGGGAAGCTGGACGATGCAGCTGTCGCACTACGAGCCGGCGCCGGCGAACCTTCAGCAACAGCTGTCGGCGGAGTACCGGAAGTCGCGCAAGCACGAAGAGGAGTAGGCCGCGCCGCCTCCGGCCCGCGCCACAGGAAGCGTTCGCCGGGAAACAGACGATCTAAGAGCGGCACGAGCGGTGTCGCCAGAAAAAGCGCCCAGATAAGCGCGTTCGGGCGGAAGAGCACGTACTGCCAGGCAATTGCCGCCGCGGCGACGATCAGCGCATACGCGATCCGCGGCCCGCGCCGATTCGGAATCGTCATCGGATCGGAGATCATGAAAAATGTAAAGAGCAGCAGCGCGCCGTTGCCGAGCTGGTGCCACCAAATCGCCCACGATTGCCCAAGAAGCAGGATCCGCAGTGCGACCAGCCCCAGAAACGCGCCGAGAAACACCCAGCTGATGTCCAGCCGCCGTGCTCGCGTCGTGACGATGGTTCCCAGCATCAACAACCAGACCGCCAGCGCGAGATCGTTGCCCCATTGACCCGGTGACACCCACGTTCCAGGGATCAGGGTGATCGCGGCGATCACGCCGAGATTGGCGGGGTTGTACAGGTGCTTGCCATGGATGCGCAACACGAACTTCGACGACATCGCCAGCGCAGCCACCAACGGGTGTGCCCACAGGGTGTCGCTGCGCAGCAATAGCGACAATCCGCAGCAAGTCACGATGGCCGATAGAAATCCGCATTGCTCCAAGCCGAGACGCTTGAGCCAGAAGGCCTGCGTCGCCAGCCCGGCAGCGAAGGCCAAGGCCATCTGCAGCGGATGCAGCGAAAAGTCGCGCACCAAGACGCCGGTCGTCAGCAGCAGCGCGAGAAACAGAATCTGGAATACTCGCGCGTCTTTCGGCAGGACTTCGCGCGCGGCCGCCATCACGCTTCGCGGCGAGAATGTCATTTCCACAGCCGGTCCCACCACATTGTCTTGGGCGCGGTAGCGATGTTCATCCTGGCGCGAATCTGGTTCAAGTCCCAACCGGTCAAGCCCGCCAGCGTTTGCGCTTCACGTTCCTGTCGTTTCGCCAATTCTTCGAAGTAACGCGGTGCGGCCTCGCAGGCGGTGGCATCACCGTTCCACGCATGACGGAGCACATAGCGCGCCTGGAAATTCTGTCGATCCTGCGTTTCCTGAAACATCAGGTCCTCCGGCAGCGTCTCCGGCGTGTAGCGCAGATGCAGGCGCGTCAGCATGACCGGTTGTGCTCCTGAGCTGGAGCGCGGCGCAGCGATCGGCGGCGCGGCTCCCGGTGCAACGCCAATCGCGGGCTCGTCGCCGCCGAGCCAGAAAACGCCGGCGCGCTTGAGCTCCTCGGGAGAAAGCGGATCGGCGGCGCAGGGATCGCACCAGGCCATGTCCCAGAAATACTCGGTCCATACGACGCGGTAGTCCTCGCGCTTCGACTGGTTCTCGAACAGCGCCTTGTAGAACTTCCCGAACTCGGCGCGCGTGTAGGTCGGCAGCTCGACATTCGCAGGCAGCTTGACGGTGCGGTAGTTGGTGGTCTCGACGCGTCCATTCTTGGTCAGCACGTAGACGACCAGGTCTTGCGGGCCCCGGGCGTTGAGCATGCCGAGCCGCACGGGAAGCATGAAGCGCTCGTACTCGAAGGCGAATTGCAGGGGCCGCAGGTACGAAAATCCGGTCTTGGCCTGTTCGGTCAGGTTGACCCGCGCGACGAAAAACTTGAGGTTCTGCCGCACGTAGGGCCGCAGCGCCTTGCTGGCGCCCGCCGGTATGCGATAGCCGCTCTGCTTCAGCCAGGTCTCGAGGCCGTTCGATTCGGTGGCCGAAAGAATTGCGATGTCGTACTCGCCGATCGTGTATCGCGCTTCGACGGTGACGCCGAGCGCCTTGTCCTTTTTGCTGTCCTGTTCCTTGGCCATCGGCGCCGGTGCCGCATTCATCGCGCCCATCTGGCGCTCCCGTCTAGGAAGGTCACACGGATTGGGGTCGAAGTATTCTGCCAACCGCGGCGCCGAGTAGGCATCGATGCGCTCGAAGGTCTTCGGATCGCCGATATGGATCTGACTCTTCTGAAGGACGACCGGAACGGGAACGACCAGCGCGAATTCGGAGAGATCGCCCTGAAAATCGTTGCGCATGCTGATCACGGTGCGGTTGCCGTCGCGGACCAGGATGACCTGCGAGGCTTCGTTAAAAAGCTTCGCGTCCGCCTTGCCGACATAAAATCCGCAAAATGCGCTTGCGGGCTTCGACCCGAGGACGATGAACAGCAACAATGCAAGGGCGACGCAAAGCCAGGCAGCGCGGGTGGGCGGGTAGGGCATGGCGAGCTCCGAGAGGGTGGAAGACAAGCGCTATCAACGCTCGCGGACCCGAATCGGGGTTAGGAGGTTTGCGCAAGCCGGTTTCCCCGGGTCGCTCGCGTCGCGCGCCGGCGCCACCATCGAAGCCGGGGTATTTGTGCCCGCGCCCTTAAGGCGTTTACAATTGCGGTCATGGGCGACTCCCGGGTCAATCTGACCCATCACTTCCTGATTGCCATGCCCAGCATGGCGGACCCGCACTTTGCCCACACGCTGATCTACGTTTGCGAACACAACGCCAAGGGCGCGCTCGGCATTGTCATCAACAAGCCGATCGACATGACCTTGTCCTCGCTGTTCGAGCAGATCAATGTTCCGCTGGGTGATTCCGAACTGCGTGAAGCGCGTGTACATTACGGCGGACCGGTGCAGATCGATCGCGGGTTTGTGCTGCATCGCCCGCTCGGGAGCTGGCAATCGACGCTGGCGATCAGCGATGATCTCGGTCTGACGACGTCGAAGGACATTCTCGAGGCGGTGGGTCATGGCGAAGGCCCGGAGGATGTGCTGATCTCGCTCGGATACGCCGGATGGTCGGCCGATCAGCTCGAGCAGGAAATCGGCCAGAATGCGTGGCTTACGGTCGAAGCGGACAGCGACGTGCTTTTCGCCGAGCCCGCCGAAACCCGCCTGCCCGCGGCGATGAAACTGCTGGGCATCGATTTTTCGAGACTGTCCGACGCAGTCGGGCACGCGTGACGCGTGGTCGGGACCGCAGCCTCCCGCGCCTCTCGCGCGGGGACCATTCTCGCGTTCGATTTCGGCACCCGGCGGATCGGCGTCGCGATAGGCGAGAGCGCCATCGGGCTGGCGCATCCTCTGGCAACCATCGCGGGCGAGCAAAACGAGCCCCGGTTCGCGGCGATCGAATCCTTGATCGACGAATGGCATCCCGCGCTGCTGATTGTCGGCCTGCCTTTGCATGCCGACGGCACGGCGCACGCCTTGACCGCGCGTGCGCGTCGGTTCGCCAAGCAGCTCGAAGGCCGCTTCGGTCTCACGGCGGAGCTCGTCGACGAACGCTTCACCACTCACGCCGCCACGGCCGCGCTGTCCGATGCGGGAGTGAAAGCACGCTCGCACAAAGGCGTACGCGATCAGATTGCCGCACAACTCATCCTGCAGAGCTATTTTGACCAACGCGACGCCGACTAAGTCAACTGAGGGTTTGCCTGAGGCTGAACATGTGCTTGCCGCGCTGCTTGACAAGATGCGTGGCGCGGTGGCCATGGACGCCAAGCTGATCGGCATCTATTCCGGCGGCGCCTGGCTCGCCGAGCGGCTCGCCGCACTCCTGCCGGGAGAGCACCCGGTCGGCTTCATCGACGTGTCTTTCTACCGCGACGATTACGGACAGAAAGGTTTGCGCGCCAAGGTCGCGACGACGACGCTGCCTTTCGAGGTGGAGGGAAGCCGCATCGTGCTCATCGACGATGTCCTCTACACCGGCCGCTCGGTTCGCGCCGCGATCAACGAGATCTTCGACTACGGACGGCCGGAAAAAA
>Ga0209011_1000837_pt1 | contig 11241 bp, 8 predicted proteins | sample BlaSpr_A8_OM1_M3_FD_187986 | JGI IMG/M metagenome (GOLD analysis project Ga0209011, IMG submission 187986) | Forest soil microbial communities from Thunder Bay, Ontario, Canada - Black Spruce, Ontario site 2_A8_OM1_M3 (SPAdes) (version 2) | ecosystem: Environmental > Terrestrial > Soil > Boreal... | reverse complement strand
TGCGGTGCAGCGGGCTGGCTACCGGGCGCCGAAGATGTCGCCGCCCCTGAAGCCGGCGCAGCTCCCGCGAAGCTCGGGATGCCTCTCCCGGGCTGCACTTTCGGACTTTCGATTGTGCCGCCCAGCGCAATCGGCACGGTAATCTTGCTCACGCGGCTACTGATGAGCCCGCCCACGATGCTGCCAACCACGCCCGACCCTGCCACAGCGCCCGGGTTGACTACGACCTGTCCCTGGTAATCAAGCGATCCATCCAGGCCCACGCTGCCGCGTAAATCCACGATTCCACTCGGTGAGTCGAGATGAATCTGCTTGCTCGACACGCGCTGGTTGGCGATGTTGATGTCGCCTTCGAGAACCGTAAACGGCGTGTCTCCGCCGACGCCGGCCAATTTCCCCACCGATTGCGCCGCGCCGGCCAGATTCACTCCCGGCAAGTGTCCGTTGCGAACTGCAAACTTCCCGGTGCCGGTTAGCGCTTTTTTCCAAGCCTCGCTCAAGCCCCCAAGAAGTTGCAGGTCGAGCTCGCCCTTGCCCCCCATTTTTCCGCGCGCTGATGGAGAGACGTCCAGCACCTTGGCAACATCCAGATTGCGCATCTGAACGTTGGCGGTGAAGCGCGGCGGATTGGTCACGCGGTCCACGCGCGAAGAGAGCTGCAGTGTTCCTCCATACATGCCGATCGAGATCGGCCAAAGCTCCGCGCGGTCCGTGTAAACGCGAATTTCAACGTTTGCGGGCCCCACTGCGTAAGGCTTCGTCGAAATTTTTTCGATATTGATATGCCCGCGCGCGACCAGCTCATTTGGGCTGGACGGCGGCTCCGCTTTGGCCGGTGTGGCGGAAGAGCCACTCGATCCTCCGCCCGCCGCAGCCATCAGTTTGTCGATGTCGAGTTCCGACGCGCTCATTTCAAAATTCACTTGTGAGTGCTCGACATCGGGGACGCTAAGCGTGCCTCTGATGTCCGACGCTTTTGCAAGATCGGCCACGAATTGCGCATCCAGCTTGCCACCCGCAAGTTGTAACTGGCCCGAGCGGAATGCGATCGGCGCGCTCCACCCGCCCAGCGCGAGCGTCACGCCGGAGAGCTTCGAGTCCGCCTGCCAGTCCCGCACGACCATTGGGCTGATGACGAAGTTGTGCATCGTCACGTTGATGCCCTTGGCGTCCGCCGACGGCTCCAGCTTGCCTCGCACCACGCTTTCCAGCAGCACTTCCGCGTCAGTCAACTGGATGGAGTCGATTTGATCGAGCGCCATGCCCGAGGGTGCCTCTTCACTTTTCGCGGAAGCGCTTCCATTCGGCCCATTCGGTGGCGTCTTCTTTACGGGCGTGGATGAAGTGAACGTGTAATTGTTTTTTCCGCTGCCATCCGTGACGAGCGTCAACTTAGGGTGCACCAGCTCAAGAGAGTTGACGTGCACCGTGCTGTGCAGCAATGGACCCAGCGCCAGGTTCCCTCGAATTGCCTCCGCGGAGACCAGATCGCCCGCTGGAAAACCCTGCGGGCTGCCAATGTGCAGGTCTTCGACGACAAACCCTACTCCAGGCAATAATTTTGCGCGAATCTTGCCAAGTGTGACATGCCGCCCGGTCTGCGCTTCGATCGCACTGGCGATCGTGTCGCGGTAGCGGTCAACATTCAAAAAGTAAGGTACGGCCAGCGCCAATATGACCAGGAGAGCGAGTAGGCCCAGCACAATCTTGGCCCAAACCGGGAATCGGCGAGGACCTGGCTTGGAAGTATCAGTTGTTGCCATAAAGACTCACATCCTCCCGGCGTTTGACCCACAGCCATTTCAGCCGGGCGTTCGGCTTATCGTTGCAAATCGCATGGTGAACGGCAAGCCATTCCTTTGTATTGCCGGACGGGAACCGGGGCGGAGGGGTATAATTCGCAAGGGATGATTCAACTGCGCATCACCGGTGAAAACCGGCCGGGACCGAGCCTGAGATCCCAGCCGGACCTGACAACTAAGTCTTATGGCCCGAAGTTTGCAATTCCATGGACTAATCGGCGAGAAGTGTTCGTCTCCAGCGTGCTGGCTTTGCTTCGCGGACCGGCGCCCCTGAAAAAATTTAGCGGAGCGCTTTACTTTCGAGATTGCTGGATTGAGCAGCGTTCTCCCCGGGGCGCATTTGTTGTCGCGATCGCCTGCCAGGCGCTCCTCATCCTTTTTCCTCCGCCGGTCTGGAATATCCGGCCGGCGCAAGTTGAAGCTTTTTCACCGCAAATGGAATTGACTTGGTATGGCCCCGCGAAAGATTTTCCAGCCATTCTGCCCGCGGCGCGTTTGCCAAAGGCTCCGCCCCGAAACGATGCCTCGGAAACCTCACCCCGCCGGGGCGCCGACACGTTTCATCCGCGGCAGACAATTATCTCCGAACCGTTGCATCCGACGCATCCGCGGCAGACTTTGATTCAGCCGGCCGCGCCGCCCGAGCCGCCCAAAATACTCCCTCAACTTCCGAATATCGTTCAGCTTGCAGGATCTGAGCCGGCGCGTCCGAAATTGCGGCTCACCCCGGAGCAACTGGCTGCGATGCGACCGAAAGTTCCAGCGTCGAGCGTGATGCAGAATACCGCAACTCCCGAAGTGTCCGCGTTGGAAAAGCAGGCGGGCGAAATTAACATCGCTTCGTCCGCGCAAGCGCCGCCCAAACCTGTCCTGCCGGTCAGCCCCATGTCCGCACCCCGGGCCGCGCAGCAGAGGGGCGACACAAACGCCGCCGCTCCCGAAATTGCGCAACAACTTACCGGAGACAGCAATACCCTGATCGCACTTTCGGCAACTCCAGCGCCCGTGGCGCCGGCTCCTTCCGTCCCGCCTGGGAATCTTTCGGCGCGCATTTCGATCTCACCGGAAGGATTGCAACCAGGCGCGCCGGGAGGCGCCACGGAGGGAAAGAGTTTGAACGGAGGATCTGCCGCCGGCGGTGGCGGACACGCCCCGGAGGGCATTTTCGTCAGTGGCGGGAACAGCGCGAACACGGCTCCCACTTCCGGGCCGGGCCTCGGCTCCGCATCGCGTGGAGCGGGAAACTCGCTCTCCTCCCGGCCAGTTCCGCGCGTAACCATTCCGCCGCGGGATTCGAACGCGCGCCGACTCAATTCCGAATCCGCACAGGAGAGTCCCAAGCTGGACGTCCCGCCCGAGAAGGTGCTTGGTTCGAAACGCGTCTACACGCTGCACGTGAACATGCCGAATCTAACCAGCGCGAGTGGAAGTTGGGTGCTGAATTTTGCCGAACTGGATGAGATGGACGCGGTCTCTTACCCGAGACCGGAGGCGTCAGACCTCGCAGGGCCCGTCGCGTTGCGCAAGGTGGATCCGAAATATCCGCCCGAGTTGCGCACAGCGCATGTGGAGGGAGAAGTCATCCTCTACGCCGTGATCCGCAAGGATGGCACCGTGGACAGCATTCAATTGGTGCACGGCGTGGACTCTCATCTCGACGCCAACGCAATGGAAGCTCTTGCGCAGTGGAAATTTCAGCCGGCGGAAAAGCATGGCGAGCCAGTCGACCTCGAAGCCGTCGTGCACATACCGTTCCGGTCCCGCACGCCGTCTTTTTGATTGCTCGGCACCATACCCGCCACGGAAATCGAACCCTAACGGTCATTTCAGCGTGTTGAGATCGTTAGGCGGCGAGAACCGTCAGAAGTCGATCGATATCGCGCTCGGAATTATAAAGGTGCGGTGAGATCCGCAGCGCCCCTTCCCGCAAACTCACGAAAACTTGAGCGGCGCGCAATCGTTCGAAAAGTTGCGCAGTCATTTCCGGTTTGCGGGCTGCCACGCAAGCGTAGGCGCCGCGCGCGTCGGCGGAGGCAGGGCTCGCCAGCACGTAGCGGTCGCGTGGCAGGCGCTCGATCATCATGGCGGTTAGGCGCCTGGTGTGTTTCCAGACTTCTTCCACGCCAATGCGCGACAGCAATGCGAGCGATGCGTCCATCGCCGCGAGATTGGTGAAGCTTGCCGTCTCGGGCGAATCCCAGCGCCGTGCCCCTTTCGCCAGGTTATACACGCCCGTGGAGAGTGTGTGAAACTGTGCGGCGTCTTCGAGCGCCATCCAATAGAAAGGTCCCACACGCATCTGCTCGATCAATTCCCCTCGCGCCCAGAAAAAGCCGGTGCCGTATGGCGATAGCAGCCACTTATACCCGGAGGCGGCGAGGAAATCAGCGCCCAGCGCGCGAACATCGATCGGCATTGCGCCCGCGCACTGTGCCGCGTCGAGTAGCAATAGCGCGCCGGTTTCGTGGCAAGCGCGGGCGATCTTTGCAGCATCGAGCCGCACGCCATCATCGAAGCGCACGAGGCTCGTTGAAACCAGGCGCGTGTGCGGGCCGATGTGAGCGATGAAGTCATCCGCGGTGAGGAAGCGTCCGCGCGGCTCAACCACGATCACTTTCAGCTTTCCCGCGGCCTGCATCGGAAGCCACGTTGTGAAGTGCGCCGGAAATTCACCACGCGCAATGAGGACTTCATCGCCCGATTTCCATTCGAGACCTGCAGCGACCGCAGCCAGCCCCGAGGAAGTGCCCGTGGTGATGGCCATCTCCCCGGCGGCGCCTCCAATTAGGTTTGCGAGTGAAGTTCGAATGCGGTTGGGCAGGTCAAAGTAGACGCTTTCAGGAATAGTATGCGGAAATTTCTTCCATTCGAGCGCCTGCGATGCCGCATGCAGGGCAACGCGCGGCAGAGGGCCCTGCGCTGCGGCATTGAGGTAGGTATCCTCTTCGAACTCAAACCATTCCTTCCGCCAATCCGTCATGATGTTCCTTCCAGAATGAAATCATGCGCCCAAATACCATGCGTTGTGTCCCAAGCGCACTTAATGGTTGGAGTTGCTCAGAAATGGTCGCGCAGGTTGCGGAAGCTGGGCACGATGAGCAGCCGGCCGGCCCCGCTGCGCACTTCTTCGTGCTCCAGCGCCCAGGTGGCCGGATGCGGAATGAACACGGCATTTAATCCCGCTTCGAGCGCCGGGTTGATATCGCTGCGCGGGCTGTTGCCAACCATCCAACCGCGCGATTTCACGACGTGGTGCCGGTTCACCAGCAAGCGGTAGGTCGCCACATCCTTTTCCGGCACAATCTCAATCGCTTCGAAATGAATCTGCAACCCGGAACGCTCGACCTTGGCCGCTTGTTCCGCCGCTTCGCCCTTCGTGAACAGGATCAAGCGATGTCGCTCGGCGAGATAATCCAGCGTTTCGACCACGCCGTCGAGGATGCTGGGGGGCGTTCGTTCGAGCTCGCCAACGCGATAATGAATCGCCTCGACCGTCGCGCGTTGGGCTTGGTGACCGGCAAGTTTCATGTAAGTGTCTTCGAGCGACCGGCCGAAGCTCCGCACGCCGTACCCGTGCTGGCGGATGTTGCGGCGCTCGGTTTCGTTCAGGATGTGGCGCGCGTATTCTCGCGGATAGCCAAACGGTTCCAGCAACGTCAGGAATTCCTCGATGGTTTCCTCGAAGTGGACATTATTTTCCCACAGTGTATCGTCGGCATCGATCAGGATTGTTTCTCGCGGCATGGTTCTGGCCCGCCTCGGCTGCGGGGCCCGCGGGGGTATTTCGTCCTCCTCAGTTTCCATTGAAAAACAATACGCAATCCCCGTGCGGTCCGATTCGGTGGCGGCGGCGCGCCGCCCACACGCCCACGGCGAGCGAATGGATCCGGCGCGGGGCCTTACGAGTTTCCGGGAACGCTGGCGGCGATTTTTTCCAATATTTCGAGCGCAACCTTTTGCGTCTCGCCATAGTGCGACAGATAGCTTTGAAACTCACGGTTCATCTCGAGCGCGTCGCCTGCATTAAGTTGCGTGCGCAGGATCATGTCGCGCAGGCGAACCGGGTGCGGCAGCACCGCATCCTCTTTCAACTCATCGAGCGCCGATTTGGCATCATAGTGATCCATTGTTCCTCCAGACCATGACTGCAAGCGATAATTCTACTGCGAAAGGGGCGTAAACGGGGAAAAGCCCGCGTCACGAAAGGAACTCGGTTGCGGCTTTACCGGCGCGGGCTTACTTGGAGCCCACGACAAAACAGAATACTTTTTCTCGATGAACTGCCGTGATCAAGCCGGCGTTGTGGCAGGAAGAAATTCGTAGCGGTCGATGCGAGCCGCGACGCCCCTGCGGCTGTTGTGCGGCTCAACCCTTATAATCTGCGCGAAGCAACGGATATGCACATCGCCGGCCATGGTAATCTCGCGCGGCAGTGTAAGAACAAATTCGATGGACCCTTCAGGTTCAAAATCCGCGTCGATCATGAAGTAGAGGCCGCGGAAACTGACGTCCCGCGTTTGTCCTTGCCGCTCGATCCCGCCATCCGGCCCGTTCGCGCGGACGGTCAGCGGAAGCGTCATCGTGAATCGCCTTGAGGCTCGGCGTTCGATTGAATTTGCCATCACTCCCCCGGAAGAGGGCGCCCAGGTTCGACCAACCGTAGCATTGCCGAATAAAAATCGCAACGAGAAACGCACGGTGCGGAGAAATCCGATGTCATATTCTAATACTAACCAAACGGGAATTTGTCCCTCCACGGGCGTTTATGGTCTGATGGGGCATGGCGCAACTTCTCCATCGAACATTCTTCTTACCGGGGCCGGCTGGCCGGCTCGAAGCGCTTCTGTGGGCCGTCCCAGAGCGCGAAGACGGCGCGCGGCCTCCCCTTGCAGCCGTGGTGTGCCACCCGCATCCGCTGTTTGGCGGGACCATGCACAACAAAGTGGTCTATCAGACGGCGAAAACGCTGCATCGATTCGGCCTGCCAGTTCTGCGATTCAACTTCCGCGGCACGGGTTTGAGCGAGGGCACACACGATGAAGGGCGCGGCGAGGAGCAGGACGTTTCGGCGGCCCTTGATTTTCTTGCCGCGGAATATCACAACGTGCCGCTGCTGTTTGCGGGTTTCAGTTTCGGTTCGTGGGTTGGACTGCGCGCAGGTTGCGTACATTCGCGTGTAACGGATCTAATTGGACTCGGTCTGCCTGTGGGCAATCTGGCGACCCGCGAGTTTTCCTACCTCGGTGAGTGTGACAAGCCGAAGCTTCTGGTGTCGGGAGAGCTCGACGCCTATGGGCCGCCGGAGCAGTTGAAGGCCCTGGTCGAAAAATTTCCTCCGCATATCAAGGAGCGAACCAGTATCGCGATTATTTCAGGCGCGGATCATTTTTTCGCAGGACATCTTCCCGAGATGGCCGAGGCGATCGCCGAATGGGTGAAGGCGCAGCACGAGGATCTCGTTGAAAAAAGAGAGTGACAGAATGCCTCTTTGCGGACCGTCTGCGTGACAATCTGGTTTTGCTCCATGTAGCGCCCGCCTTCGGGCGGGCATATGCTCGAATCTAGTATTCCGCCCTGAAGGCAATACTGCTCATTTAACGATATGGATGATTGAAACGGGATCTCGTTGTGGGTCGCGGGTGCCGCACCCTTGCGGTTTTCAAGGGTGCGGGTTTTCGGTCCCGTATTCGATTCGTTTCATCGATCGATTCCGATCAGCCCCGTAGCCCGCCGAAAAGAGGGTACGCATGAAAAAAACCGCACCCTTGAAAACCGCAAGGCTGCGGCGCCCAAACTTTTCTCCTGAATTATCGAACGGCCCCGGTTCACGCTTTGTTTCCCCGCTCAAACAATCTTGAAAATTCGTCCTTTGAGGCCGGAGAAATGGCGGCGAGCGAGAGATTTGCGCGCACGTGCTCGACGCGGCTCATTCCCACGAGCGCCGTTGTAATGCCCGGTGTCGAGCGCACGAACTGCAGCGCGCGCTCCGCATCGTTCTGCAAACCCAGCGCGGTGGCCACGAACGGGGGCAGGCCGTGCGATAATTTGCCCTGCAGCATCGCTGCGCTCGCCACCAGCGTGATGCCCAGTTTGTTCGCGGCTTCGACCATCGGCACGCGGCCCGCGTCGAGCGGTTGGTTCGGGCGCGTGAGCGCTTCGGTCATGCCCAGGTTGCACGGCAGTTGCACGAAGCGGAAGTGGTGCGATCCTCCCGCGACGTCCCGCGCGAGCGATTCCATGGCGGCAAGCGAAAGAAAATCCTGCTCATTCTCGCCCTGGCGAAACGCATTCCACGTGGCCATTCCGTAAAAGTGAATCTTCGCGGCCGCTACCGCCGACTCCAGAAACTCAAACGCCGCCCGCACGCGGCTGTTGAACATTTCGCGCGGCACCTCGCCCAATTGCGTTTCCGGATTGTGCAGGTAGTAGACGTCGATCGTTTCGACGCCCAGGTTGCGCTGGCTGCGCTCGATCTGGTCGGCGATAAAACGTGGCGCCATGGAGTGGCACCCGGCAGCTACGTCTCCTTCGCGTAAGATCCCTGTCACTACGTATTCGCGATTAAAATATTCGTTCGCGTCCGCGGGCATGTCGCCATCGGGCGTCAGGAATCCACCCTTGGTGCAGATCACCAATTCTTCCCGCGCGAAGCCGCGACGCGCCAGCTCTTCGAGCGCCGCGCGCACGGAGCGCTCGGAACGCTGGAAGCGGTAGTTGATGGCGGAGTCGATCACGTTCGTCCCCGCTTCTACGGCGGCAATGATCGCATCAGTGTAGCCTTGGTCGGTGCGCGCGTCAGGCTCCCCAAGATAGGTGCCAATGCCGATCGAGGAAAGCCACAGGCCCTGTTGCTCGCGGAAGTGTCCCGCGGCCGCGCTCCCGGCAAATCGCGCGGCGTATCTCATTGTGCTATCGGAAGTCGCAAACGTCGCCATCTCACCTCGCTCGATGGAAAGCCGCGATTATATGTGATTCTGCCGGTCGAGAGTTAACAGTTAAGAGTCAAGAGACCAGAGTTGAGAGTTTGACCAGCAGCTGCAGGTTTCGTGACCGTGGCGCGCTTCTCTCCTAACAGGTTACGCAAGAAATCCCAACGGCGTCATTCCGAGCGAAGCGAGGAATCCCTCTTGAATTGCGGCCGGCAGAAAGAGGAATTCCTCGTCGCGGAGTTTGTTCCGGCTCCTGCCGGGGCCCCTCGGAATGGCGGGCTGGGGAGTTTTTCTGCAAACTCCTAAGCTGGAAACTCTCAACTCTCGACGATTCAGTGTTGCGGCGCCGAAGCACTCAGGTATATCTTAACCGTTGACTTAAGAATTACGATCGAATTACGAATGAAAGAATCGATCCACGAAGTGACTCGAAACGGGAGGATTTACCATGCGCGGCGTCATTGTAGCGGTGGCTGCACTTGTATTGTCTGTGCCATCGGGCGCGAGGGCGCAAGCAACGCGCAAAGCCAGCGACACGTCGCACCGGTATTACAGTGAGGCGCAGGCCAAGCACGGCAAGGAGCAGTACGCGCAACTTTGCGCTCAGTGCCACGCAGCCAATCTTCGCGGCGTTGGCACCGCACCTACGCTTCTTGGCGATGATTTCATGCAGGGCTATTACAGTGTGAATGATTTGTTCATCAAAGCGAGCGTAACCATGCCCGGCGATAACGTGCACGGCCTTCCCACGGACACTTACCTGAACATCATCGCGTACCTGCTTCAGGCGAATGGCCTACCGGCCGGGACGGAAAATCTCAAGGGCGATGTCCCCACGATGAAGCGCATGGCGCTGATGGAAAAAAAGCCCGCGAAGTCCACATCTGGCGCGGCCGACGGCTTCTACACCGAGGACCAGGCCGAGCGCGGAAAAGGTTATTTCCGTGGAGCCTGCGGCATGTGCCACGTCGCCGATCCAGGACAGCCCGATAACCGGGACGTCATTGCTCCGCCCGGCAGAGGATTCGTAGCCGGCCCTGTGCACATACAGATCAACCTCGCCAGCCGCGAATCCTTCGGCAGGTGGCGCAACGTTGGCAGCCTCTTCAACAAGATCCGTACGTCCATGCCCCTGAATGACGGGGGCGCTCTCAGCACCGAGGAATACGTCAGCATTGCTGCGTACCTGCTGCATCAGAACGGAGTTCCTGCCGGGAAGGATGAACTCAAGCCTGACGCTGAAGCCCTGATGGGCTTTACGATTCCCGAGAAGGGATTTACCACGCTGTTCAACGGGAAAGACCTTGCAGGCTGGGGATTCCTGCTCGGCAGCAATTGTACGCCCCGTCCCGAGGGATGCGGCCAGACCGAGCCGGGAACCACTTTCAAAGTAGAGAAAGGAATGATCGTCTGCTCCGGTACGCCGATCGGATATATGTATCCCACCAACAAGAAGTATTTGAACTTCACTTTGCGGTTGGAGTATCGCTTTCCCCCGTACCCGGGCATGGAGAGCGACGATCAATTCTACGGCAACAGCGGCTACTTGATTTTCATGAAGGAGCATCGAGTCTTCCCTGAAATGATCGAGATCCAGGGCATGAATCTCGAAATTCTGGACGTGCGGCCGTCCAAAAAGAGCACGATCTTTACGGTTGATACCGAAGCGCGCCAGAGAGCCGTCCACCCGATCGGCGAATGGAATACAGTCGAAATCGTCTCCAAGGATGGCCAGGTGCATTCCTATCTCAATGGGACGCTCGTCTCCACCGTCTCCCATCACGAATATACGGAGCCCGGATATATCGGCTTTCAGTCGGAGGGCGTGAAGATTTATTGGCGGAATATCAGCATCAAGGAAGAGTAAAGCGGAGGCGAAAGTCGATAGTTAAAAGTGAAAGTAGATACTCTCACCGCAGCTACCTCCGACGCACAGCGATTTGTCCTAAAACTTTCAACTTTCAAATATCAGCTTTGAACTTCTGGCGAAGGACTCTCTTCTCCCTCCCCCGGCGGGGCCAACAGACGCGAGCATGCGCGGAGAATTCTTCGATAAGGCCATTCGCTGTTGCGGCGCGCCCGCCCCGATGGCGTCGGGACAGACGCCGCATCCTGCGGCCCGGCAGAAGAAGTACGAAGAGTGCCTTCACGGAAGAAAACCTCACCCACACGCGGTTTTCCGTAAAACCACCGCGCAAGAAGGCTTAATTGGTCTTCCAACTCTCGGAAGCTTTGCTGTGAAGGAGTAGGCTTCCCGGCGGATGGACTCTGGAATTGCGCCGGCTCCAGCCATTCGCGCAGGATTTGTTCCACCGAGCGGGGCTCGCTGGCAAGTTCGGCAAAGCGCAGCATCCGCGGCTCCTCGATGCGCCCGGCGCGTACCAGAAACACGGCAATCGTATTTTCCTCTACGCCTCGCTGGAGGACAACGGCGTTGAGATCGTCGAGCCTCCGCGCCAATTCGGGAAGTCCGCGCTGCGCCTCAGCGGCTTTTTCGACACGGCGATGGA
>Ga0209011_1000836_pt1 | contig 11241 bp, 10 predicted proteins | sample BlaSpr_A8_OM1_M3_FD_187986 | JGI IMG/M metagenome (GOLD analysis project Ga0209011, IMG submission 187986) | Forest soil microbial communities from Thunder Bay, Ontario, Canada - Black Spruce, Ontario site 2_A8_OM1_M3 (SPAdes) (version 2) | ecosystem: Environmental > Terrestrial > Soil > Boreal... | reverse complement strand
GAGTCCGCGACTGAACGTCAACCCCGTCTGGATGCGGCGCGTCGCCTTCGCGCTGTTCGGCCTGGCCGCGCTGAGCGTCGTCATCTGCGTGGTGTCTGTCGGCTATGCGCTAAATGGGCCCGAGCAGAAGCGCACCCTGGCCTGGGCCTACGGGATCGTCAACCTCGGCTTTGCCGTCGTCAATACGCTCCTCGGCTTCGGCCTCCTTGCGCTGAGCCGATCGGCCAAAGGTTAGGCGGTCGGCCGGGCCTCATCTCCTTCTATCCAGTACGTGCCGTCCGCGGCGTGCTCCTTCTTCCAGACCGGCACGGATTCCTTGAGCCGGTCGATACCCCACTTGCAGGCGGCGATCGCCTCAGCGCGGTGCGGGCAAGAGACGGACACGACGACCGACGCCTCCCCGATCTCGAGCCTCCCCGTCCGGTGTGCCATCGCGACCCGCGCCTCCGGCCACTGGTCCGCGATCTCATCGCCGATCTTCCGCATCTCCGCCGTGGCCATCTCCGCATAGGCCTCGTAATCCAGGTGCGTCACCGAGCGGCCGCGCGATGTGTCGCGTACGACGCCTGTGAAGGTGCAGATCGCACCGGCGCCCGCGTGAGACACCGCCGCCTCCAGCCTTCGTGCGTCAAGCGGGTCGCGGGTCAGCTCGAACAGCACGCCGCCGGCATGAGCCCCGCCGCTCACCGGCGGGATGAAGGCCACCTCGTCGCCGTCGGCGGCCACCGTGCCCCAATCCCTGAACTCCTGGTTCAGCGCCGCCCGGACGGCCTTGCGATCGCCCTCCAGCGCAGGGTGCCTCTCGCGAAGCGCCTCGTACACGTCATCCAGCGTCGACCCCGCCGGAAGCTCCAGCGTCTCGGTCTCAATCCCGGCCTGCTCGCGCAGCCGCGCGAAAAGGCGCGTGCGGACCGCGATCGCCACCGGCATGCTCAGAGAATAAGTCCCTTCAGCGGGAGGGAGCGCAGCGCATCCTTGAATCCTACGAATTGGCGGATGGAGGCCCCACGAAGACGTGGACCTCCTTGCCGGAGTCGAGTGCACGTTCCACGGTGTTGCGCGTGCCCTTGGAGCTCCCGTCCCAGAAGGCGACCAGCACGTCGCACGCGTCGACCAGGCGCTGGTTGCGCGCCGCGGCCCGCGCAACGTCGGATAGCTCGTCGAAGCTCGCCGGCATCACCTGCACGGGAATTCCCTTGGCCCGCGCCGCCTTGGTCGCCGCCGCGTCGACACCGCTGGCGCTGCCGGTGATGATCGACGCGCGCGGCGGCAGCGCGTTGACGTAGTCGGCGACCCGAGACGGCTCGGAGTAGCGCCGGCTCCCGACGATGGCGACCCGCAATCAGCCGGCCGTCGAGCCGCTCTTGCCGATGTTGCGGATGTTCTCCTCGAACATCGCGCGCAGCTTCCTGGCCTGCCGGTCGTAAGCGTCGGGATCGGCCCAGGTCGAGCGCGGATCGAGGACTTCGGTCGGCACCTCCGGCACCATGTCCGGGATCTGAAGACCGAAGATCGGGTCGGCGTGAGTCGTCACCCCGTGCAACCTGCCCTGCACCACCGCGCGCACGATCGCCCGCGTGTGCGCGATCGACATCCGCTGACCGACCCCGTACGGACCTCCGACCCAACCCGTGTTCAGCATCCACACATCCGCGTTGTGTCGCGTGACCCGCTCGATCAGCATGTCCGCGTAACGCTCAGGGGGTAGCACGAGGAATGGCGCCGCGAAGCATGTGCTGAAGATGGGCTCGGGCTCGGTTACGCCACGCTCGGTGCCGGCCACCTTCGCCGTGTATCCAGACAGAAAGTAGTGGCGGACCTGGTCCTTGTCGAGGCGAGCGACCGGCGGCAGCACACCATAAGCGTCGGCCGACAGAAAGATCACGTTGTTCGGGTGCCGGCCGGTCCCCGACAGGACGGCATTTGGAATCAGGTCGACCGGGTAGGCGGCGCGGGTGTTCTCGGTCTTCTCCTCGGAGTCGTAGTCGGGGACTCGCGTGCGCGGGTCGTAGACGACGTTCTCCAGGATCGTGCCGAAGCTCTCCGTCGCGGCGAAGATCTCCGGCTCCGATTCCTTGCGGATGTGGATCGTCTTCGCGTAGCAGCCGCCCTCGAAGTTGAAGATGCCGGTGTCGCTCCAGCCGTGCTCGTCGTCGCCGATCAGGCGCCGCGACGGGTCGGCCGACAGCGTGGTCTTCCCGGTGCCGCTGAGCCCGAAGAAGAGCGCGACGTCGGAACCCCCGCTCCCCACGTTTGCGGAGCAGTGCATCGGAAACACGGACTTGACCGGCAGCAGGTAGTTGAGCGCGGTGAAGATCGACTTCTTGATCTCGCCCGCGTATTCGGTTCCCCCGATGATCACGATCCGCCGGGCGAGGTTGACCAGGATGAAGGTCTCGGAGCGAGTGCCGTCGATTTTTGGGTCGGCGTTCACGGAAGGCAGCGAGATGACCGTGAAGTCCGGCTCGAAGCCCATCAGCTCGTCGGCGTTCGGTCGGATGAAGAGGTTGCGCGCGAAGAGGCTGTGCCACGCGAGCTCGGTGATCACTCGCACGCGCAGCCGGTGGCGAGGGTCCGCGCACGCGAACACGTCCTGGGTGAACACGTCGTGCGTGGCGCAGAACTCCTCCATCCGCGCCAAAAGCCCGTCGAACTTCGCGGGGGCGATGGCCTGGTTGGCCTGCCACCAGATATCGTCCTGGCTGGTCGGCTCCCTGACAAAGAACTTGTCCCTCGGCGACCGGCCGGTGTGCTTGCCAGTCTCGGCGGTCAGCGCGCCGGTGGACACGATCACCGCCTCGGCACGCCGGATCGCATGCTCATACAGGGCGGCGGGGCTCAGGTTGCGGCGTTCTGGAGCGGGATTGGGGCGGCCGCCAACCTCCGACCGATTGGGTGCAGCTTTCACTTTCCGATCATAGGGAACGAACCCCAGCCGCCGCCTGCTTCAAATGCGAGGTTCAGGCGATGCGGGCGCCGCGGCGAGAGCTCGCCCGGCGGCGCTGCTTGCCGCTGACGTAGTCGACCAGGATGTATTCGCCCAGCCGGTCGGGCGACACGAAGAACGCCCGGCCCTTGTTGATGCGCGTCATCTGGTTGATGAACTCGGTCAGGTACGGGCCGCGCTCGAGCATGAAGGTGTTGATCACGATCCGGTCGCGCGTGCAGCGCTTCACCTCGCGCAGCGTCTGCTGGATGGTCTCGAACGTAGGCGGGTACTGGAACTGAGCCTTTCCGTTTTCCGCGATGTGCGCGGTCGGCTCGCCGTCCGTGATCATGATGATCTGGCGATTCCCCCGGTGCTTGGCGAGGAGCGATCGAGCGAGCTGAAAGCCGTGCTGCATGTTGGTGCCGTACACGTAGTCGTTCAGCGCCAGCTGCGGCAGCGTCTGGGGCTTTAGCTCCACCGCATAGTTGGAGAAGCCGACCACGTAGAGGGAGTCGCGCGGGTACTGGCTGCGGATGAGCGAGTCGAGCGCGATCGCCACCTTCTTCGCGGCAAGAAAGCATCCCCGAAGGAACATCGAGCGGCTCATGTCGATCATCAGCACCGTCGACGCCTGGGTGACATGTTCGGTGCGATGAACGACGAAGTCCGCCGCAGACATCTTGACGGGCACCTTCGGGCCTTCGCGGACCAGCGAGTTGAACAGCGTCTCCTTCATGTCGAGCAGGAAGGGGTCGCCGTACTCGTACTCCTTCAGCTCGTCGGACGCGTCGTTTCCGATCCCGCCTCGCCAGAGCTGGTGCTGACCCATGCGCGTCTTCTTCAGCTGGTCGAAGATGTCGCGCAGCGCCGACTGGCCGATGCGCCTCATTCCGCGCGGCGTGAGCTCCATACGCCGGCCCTTTCGCTCGACGTAACCCGCCTTCTCCAGCACCTCGGTCAGCTTGCGCAGCTGGTCGAGCGCCTGCCGGGCCTCGCTGCCGAGCAGCTCCTGGGCCAGCGAGCGGTCGACATCGTCGGGCCGGAAGCTGCCACGCTCGAGCTGCGATTCCAACCGGTCCATCTGCTGCAGGCGCTCCATCAGGCCCATCGCCTCACCCATGCTCAGCGGGTCCTCTCCGAAGAAGGGGTAGCGCTCGCTCAGCTCAGAGGGCGGCATCATCGCCTGCATGAAGCCCGACAGCCGCGCGAGCTCGAGCCGGAGCGAATCGTCCTGGAGGAGCGAGTCCATCATCTGACGGAGCTCCTCGCGCGCCTCCGGGCTCATGCTCTGCAAAAGGGACTGCATCTGCGCCATCTGCCTCTGCAGGTGCTCCAGCAGCTCATCCAGGCTGTTGATGCCCGGCGGGAACATGTCGCCGTATTTCTCCATGAAGCCGTTGAAATCGGGCGTGCGGCCCTCCATGCGCTGCTCGAGCATCGTGTTCAGGTCACGCACCATGTCGCGCACGCGTGACAGGTCCTGGCCCTGCATCTGCTGGATCGAGCCTTTGAGGCCCTGGAACATCTGGTCGACCATCTGCTGCTGCAGCTTCTGCATCAGCTCTTCGAACTTCTGGCGCGCCTCGTCGTCGACAAACTCATAATCGCGCAGTCCCTTGACCCGGCCACCGAGGTCGTCCGGCAGGCGGTCGAGCTGCTCATTGCGCTGACGGGCGATCCGCTCCATCAGCTTCTTCGCCTCGGGGCTCTCGGCCTCGCTCGACCGGCGCTCGATCCCGCTCTTCTCGGTGTCGATCACGTCCTGCACCTGCTGGCGCAGCTGCTCGACGGTGGAGTCGAGGTTGTAGCGGCCCAGCTCCCGCTCACGCGCCTCGCGCAGCTGCTTGAGCAGCTGCTCGAGACCTGGCATGTTGGGGGTACCCCAGCGCAGGAGCCGCTGCAGCGCGGCGTTCAGGTCCCCGTAGTTCATCAGGTCGTCGGAGAGCGCATCGAGGACGTCTCCGGCGTCGAGATCGTCGAGCTTCTGGGTGCCGTCCCAGCGTGAGTACCGAAACTTCACCCGACCACGCTAGCAGGCCGCCAGCCGCCCAGCGCCCGCTCTATGGACAGGGCGGCGCGCAGCGCTACGTCGTCATGCCAGTTGCGCGCCACGACCTGGACTCCGATCGGCATTCCCTCCGGGGAGGTGCCTGCCCGGACCACCACGCACGGGTTCCCGGTGAGGCTATATGGGATCGTGTAGCTGAACAGGTGCGTCGGCACGTACTTGGACCGGTAGAGCGGCGCGATGTCCGGCGCCACGGGGGTCAGGATGAGATCGAAGCCCGCCATGAAGCCGAGCATGACCGTGCGGAAGGCGTCCCACCGCTTGTAGAGGCGCTCGTGGCTCATGCGCTTGTCTCCCCAGTAGCCCAGCGTCACCTGGTGAGCCTCGTGCAGGGCCGGCGGCCGCGCCTCGATCACCTCGCACCCCGCCTTGGCGAGGGCGTGGGCAGCGGAGCGAACCACGGTTGTGATCGCGTGGCTTGGCTTGGCCATGCCGTCGTCGGCATACCACGCGACCTTGAGGCCCTTCAGCTTCGCAGTCCGCCTGGCCAGCGGCACGGGCACCACCCCCGAGTCGACCCCGTCAGGTCCGACGAGCAGCGGCAGCGTGAGGATGAGATCCGCTACGAAACGGGCCATCGGCCCGACCTGGCTGCGCGGGTCGGTGAGGCCACCTGGCAGGGCGTAGCCGCCAGTGCTCGGGATGAGGCCGGCGGTCGGCTTCAGCGCCGCAATGCCGCAGTAGTGCGCGGGCAGGCGGATGCTGCCGCCCGAGTCGCTCCCGATTCCGAGGGGAGACCCTCCAGCCGCGATGATGGCCGCCTCGCCGCTGCTGCTCGCACCTGGTGTGCGCGCGATGTCGTACGGGTTGCGAGTCCCGCCGTGCAGAGGGTTCCAGCTGTCGCCGCCTATCCCGCCCGGCGGGCAGTTCGTCTTGCCGATCAGGATGGCTCCCGCGTCGCGCATGCGCGCGATCACGGTGGCGTCGCGGTCCGGGATGTTGGTCCTGAGCATGCGAAGTCCCGCCGTCGTCGGCAGGCCGGCGGTGTCGAAGATGTCCTTGGCGGTGAACGGCACGCCGTGCAGCGGGCCGAGGACGTTCTTGCGCGTGTTGCGGCGATCCGCGGCTCGCGCCTGCTTGAGCGCGCTCTCAGCCGTGGCGAAGACCACCGCGTTGAGCCGCGGGTTCACCGTATGGATGTGCTCGAGGTGCGCTCGCACCACCTCGAGCGACGAGACTTTCTTGGTCCGGATCGCGCGCGCCAGCCAGCCGGCAGGCGCGCCGATGATGTCTCTCATACCCGGTCGTTAACGCTCAGACCGTGTCTCCGGGTTTGATGTCGAGCACTTTGACTCCCGAGCCGACAAGCTTCTGGAGCTGAAGCGGGCGGCCGACCAGCGGCGGGAACGTGCCGAAGTGCATCGGCACGACCGTCTTCACGCCGAGGAGCGAGACCGCCTTGGCCGCGCGATGCGGGCCCATCGTGTAGAAGTCGCCAATCGGGAGGAAGGCGGCGTCGAGCTGGCTCAGCTCTCCGATCAGCGCCATGTCGCCGAACACGTCCGTGTCGCCGGCGAAGTAGATCGTGTAGCCGTTTTCGAACTCGATCACGAGGCCGGACGCGTTTCCGCCGTAAACGATCTTGTCGCCGTCCGAGATGCCGCAGCTGTGCTCGGCGTGAACGAGCGTGATCTTGATGCCATCCATGTCGACGGTGCCGCCGGTGTTGATGCCTGTGAGGGTCTCGCTGTCGATTCCCTTCGAACCGAGCCAGACGCTGATCTCGAAGTTGGTCACGATCTTGGGCCTGGTCGCCTTTGCGATCTCGAGCGCATCGTGAATATGGTCGAAATGGCCGTGCGTGATGAGCATGAGGTCACACCGCTCCACCTTTTTCAGCGCCTCAGGCGCGGCCGGGTTGTTCATGACCCACGGGTCGATGTAAATGTCTTTGCCGCCGGCGCTACGGACCTTCCAGGTGCCGTGGCCGATCCACGTGAAGCTGACGTCACTGTTGAGCGCCATCCACATCCTCCAATACCAAGCCCAAGTGGAAAAGGCGATTCTGCCACACGCCCAATACAAAGACGCCGATCGCGGCGAGCGTCCACAGGTTGGGAAAGAGGAGGTCGCAAGGCTGTCTGTAGAACCCCAACAGGCAGACTCCGAGGAGCGCGAGGACGCCGAACCTGCGGCGCTCGACACCACGCACCACGAGGAGAAGGACGAGAGGCAGCAGCGGCAGCCACTGGTAAGGCCAAACCTCGTTGGGAATGAGCGCGCCCAACGCAAACCCGAGGGACATGCCATAAGTCGGGTTCCAACCACTGCGCCATGCGGCCCAGGCGGCGCCGGCGGCGAAGACCAGGGCGCTCATGTACGACAGCGCCAGCGCGAGGCCGGGCAGGTGCAGCGGCGTTGTCACCAGCACATAGCCGGAGCCCGACGGCTGGGCGTACGGCTCACCTCCGATCGTGCGCATGAAGAGCGTGCGGACCGAGTCATAAGCGCAGTCCGGGTTGTGCGAGGCAAGCGATGGGAGAAGGACGTGCTGGTAATAGAAAACGGCGCCGCTCAGGCCGAGCGGTACGAAGCTCGCGATGGTGACCAGGAGGAGCACCGCCCCGAGCGCCAGCGCGTAGCGAACGCGATGCTCGGGGCGCGTGCCGATCACCATCGCGGCGGGGTAGTACTTCAGCGCCGCGACCACACCGCCCGCGACACCCGCGAGGACCGGGCGTGCCGCCTCGAGCGAGATCGAGGCCGTCGCGCCGAGCAGGAGGACGCCACCGCGCTGTCCCGCGCTGACGTCGGCGAACAGCGGTTGGAAGTAGGCGGCGACCAGCCAGAACACGGGGCGGGCCAGCGGATGCCGGATCGCGATCGCGCGATAGAGCAGCAGCAGCGCCAGCAGCAGCGCGGCCGCGTCGATGCCCGTCCAGACCTGTACGCCGGCGTCTTGCGGCAGCAGCGCAACCGGGATGGCCAGCATCGCCAGGGGAGGTGGGCTGACAAAAGCGTCCAGCCCGCCGGGCGGGGCGATGATGTGCAGTCTCGCGAGATAGGCGGCTGCCGAGTCGTACATGTGAGCCGGGTCGGTCAGGTACGCATGGGCGCCGGCCCACATCCCTTCCGCGTCAGGACGCCGCGGCGTCAGGAGCGTAAGGGCGGCGACCCGAAGCCAGAAGACCCCGGCGAGGCCCCAGTAGAGGGACGGCCGCGACAGCACGTCCGCGGCAGCACGAGCGATGCGTGTCGTCAATCGGTCGGGGGGCTGAGCCGGCCGGGCGCTCCGTTACGCGACAGCCAGGTCGTGTCCTTCAAGAACTCGATGAAGGCAAGCACGGATGCTGGTAGGCGGCGCCGGCGCAGGTGGACGATGTTCCAGTCGCGCCGGATCGGAAAACCGCGTACGTCGAGCTCGACGAGCCGTCCGCTCGAAAGCTCGAGGGCGCAGGCGTAACGCGAGAGGACCGCGAGCCCAAGGCCCGATTCGACGGCGTGCTTGATCGCGCCGTTGGAGCCGAGCTCCATCGCCACGTTCAGCTTCGCGCCCGCCTTGCGCGCCGCCTTCTCCAGCGACCAGCGGCTCCCGGACGCCGGCTCGCGCATGACGAAAGGCTGGTTCCCAAGGTCCTTGAGGGCGATGCCTTTCAGTCCGGCCAGCGCATGGCCGGCAGGCGCGACGACGACGAGCTCGTCGGAGACGAATGGAAGGATGGCGAGGTCGGGATCCTTCAGCGCCGGTCCCACCACCGCGAGGTCGAGCTCGTTGTTCAAGACCTGCTCCTGGACCCGCGCGCGCGTCCCGATCTCCAGCGAGATGACCAGGCCGGGGTGCAGCTTCTTGAATGCGCCGAGTGCCGCGGGAAGCAGATAGATGCCTACGGTCGTGCTCGCACCCACGCGCAGGTTGCCGCGCTTGATGCCCCGCATCTCCTCTAGCGCTAGCGCCGCCTCGTCGAGCACGTCAAGCGTTCTTCGGGCGTACGAGTAGAGGACCGATCCGGCCTCAGTCAGGTGCACCCGCTTGCCGAGGCGATCCAGGAGGGGCAGACCGAGCGCCTCCTCGAGCTCTTTCACCTGGTACGAGATCGACGGCTGGCTCAAGCGCAGGTGCTGCGCCGCGAGGCTGAAGCTCTTCAGGTCGGCGACCGTTTTGAAGGTGCGCAGTTGACGCAGCGTGACCGCTCGGTCGAGATCCAGCCGAGGGCCGTATTCGGGCATCGCGCCTACGATATATGCGTCATGGCCGCCAGAAGACCCAAATCACTTACGCCAGTCCGCCGGACCACCCCGTCTCTCGAGGGCGTTGAGGCGCCGAGCCGAGCCCAGACGACGGTTTCAGAGCAGAAGATCAACCAGTACCGGAAGCGGCGGTACCAGGCGCTGCACGCGGAGACCGAAGCCGCCAACAGGCGGCGTGCCGCCGGCAAGCTGACGGCGCGAGACCGCATCGAGATGCTCCTCGACGATGGGTCTTTCGTGGAGCTCGACGTGTTCGCGGCGCACCGCGCGCATGGATTCGGCATGGAGGACCGCCGGATCTCAGGTGACGGAGTGGTGGCCGGGTTTGGCGAGATCGACCGGCGTCCCGTCGCCGTCTATGCATATGACGCCACCGTTTTCGGGGGGTCGCTCGGCGAGGTGACTGCCGAAAAGATCGTCAAGGTGCAGGAGCTGGCGCTGCGCAACAGGGTGCCGATCATCGGCATCAACGATTCCGGCGGCGCGCGCATCCAGGAGGGAGTCGTGGCTCTCGCGGGCTACGCGGACATCTTCCTTCGCAACGTGCGCTCTTCTGGAGTCATCCCGCAGATCAGCGTCATCGCGGGTCCATGCACCGGCGGTGCGGTCTACTCGCCGGCGATCACCGATTTCATCTTCATCGTCGCGGGACAGGGATACATGTTCATCACCGGACCGGAGGTGATCCGCGTCGTCACCGGCGAAGCGGTCTCGTTTGACGAGCTGGGCGGCGGCGACGTGCACAACGCGACGTCGGGCGTGGCCCATTTCCTGCCCCAGACCGAGCAGGCGTGCGCGGAGGGCGTGCGCAAGCTGCTCACCTTCCTACCCTCGTCGAACGGCGAGCGACCCCCGTTCGTCCCGACGACTGACGACCTCGAACGCGCCGACCCCGAGCTCCAGACCATCGTTCCGGCGTCACCCAACAAGCCATACGACATGCGCGAGCTCGTCTCGCGCGTGCTCGACAACCGGGAGTTCTTCGAGGTGCAGCCGTTCTTCGCGCCCAACATCGTCGTGGGGCTCGGGCGGCTGGGTGGCCACGTCGTGGGCATCGTCGGCAACCAGCCGAAGGTGCTGGCGGGCGCGATCGACATCAACGCATCCGTCAAGGCCGCGCGATTCATCCGCTTCTGCGATGCGTTCGGCATCCCGATCATCTCGTTCGTGGACGTGCCGGGTTACCTGCCCGGGCGCGACCAGGAGCACGGCGGGATCATCCGCCACGGCGCCAAGCTGCTCTACGCCTACGCCGAGGCCACGGTGCCGAAGCTGACGGTGATCACGCGGAAGGACTACGGCGGCGCGTACTGCGTCATGTCACCCAAGCAGATGGGCGCGGACTTGAACCTCGCGTGGCCGACGGCGGAGATCGCGGTGATGGGACCCGAGGCGGCCGTCAACATCATCTACAAGCGCGACCTGGCAGGGGCGAAAGACCCGGTCGGCCGCCGCAAGGAGCTCGTCGCCGAGTACACGGCGCGATTCGCCAACCCCTACGTGGCTGCGGAGCGCGGCTACATCGACGACGTGATCGAGCCGAGCCAGACCAGGCGAGAGCTCGTGCGCGGCCTGCAGCTCTGCCTGCGCAAGACGGTCGAGCGCCCGCCGCGCAAGCACGGGAACATCCCGCTCTAGTTAGTCCGCTTAACCGCCCAAGGCGAAAGAGAATCCCCACTCGACTGCGACGGCAACAAGCCACGCGAGCGGCGTTGCGATCGCTGTCCATTTCAAGGCCGCGGCGGGGGAGCGCACTTTCCACACGATGACTGCGAGAACCAGCGTGCCCGCGATCACGCCGAGCGCGCCGTAGTCCACCACGGGTCCCATCCGATACTGCCCGCCGGAGAAATGGAACAGAAATGTTGTGATGAGGTACATGACCGGAGCGACAAGTCCAACGATGAGCGCGATCGAAATGACCGTTGCCCAGGTCGGTGGCCGATAAGGCCGCGTCTCCAAGCGTCTAACTTCCGCCAGTGGACTTGGGAGGTAAAGTCGACAGCGTCGAGCGACGGAGGCGCTCTGAACGCCGGCAGAACTCATCTACGGTGAC
>Ga0209011_1000835_pt1 | contig 11245 bp, 8 predicted proteins | sample BlaSpr_A8_OM1_M3_FD_187986 | JGI IMG/M metagenome (GOLD analysis project Ga0209011, IMG submission 187986) | Forest soil microbial communities from Thunder Bay, Ontario, Canada - Black Spruce, Ontario site 2_A8_OM1_M3 (SPAdes) (version 2) | ecosystem: Environmental > Terrestrial > Soil > Boreal... | reverse complement strand
CGTGACCGTGGCGCGGTTCTTGTGCCGCAGATCGGCAAATATCCGCGCTGCCGGCAGCGAGCTAGTGTTCGAGGTGATCCACGCGTCAGGCCGCATCAGCGCTTCAAGCTGCGCGAAGATTTTCCGCTTCAACGCAAGGTCTTCGGTCGCGGCCTCGATCGCCCAATCGGCGTCGCGCGCGACCTCGTAATCGGTCGTGGCATGGACATCGGCGCGCACCTGTTCGGCTTCGCTTGCGCTCATCTTGCGGCGCGCGACGGCCTTTTCCGTGTAGTCGGCGAAGCGCTCCATGGCGCGGTCCAGCGCCGGCTGCGAAACATCGAGCAGATGAAGTTTTACATCGGGCAGGGCGGACTTCAGGTAATAGCCGATGTCGGGGCCGATGGTGCCGGCGCCGACCACCACCACGCAGCGCGGCAGCGGGCGCGTCGGTTTTCGCAGCAGCGGATTTTGCAAGCTCATGAGCGGGCGACGACCGCGTCGGGGCCGGCGATGACGCGCGCTTCGCGCAATCTTGCGATGGCACCGGCATCGTAGCCGACTTCGCGCAGGATTTTTTCCGAATGCTCGCCGTAGCGCGGGGGAAATGTAAAATCCTGCGGCGCGCCGGCCTGATCGACCGCCATCGGTGGCAGCCGCACGCGCCGGCCGTCGGGCGCGGTCGTGGTCGTCAGCCGCTTGGCGATCGCCTCGATCTGCATGGCCTGCGGCACGGTGTTGATCGGCGCGTGCGGAATTTTGGCGCGCTTGAGGTCGGCAATGAGGTCGGCGGTGGAATGCTGCTTGGTGATGGCCGCAATATCGGCGTGGATGGCGACGCGGTCGGTGACGCGGCCGACATTGGTGATGCGCTGCGGCGTGGCGACAGAATTGAATTTTGCAATCTCGGTGAAACGCCGCCAGCCGGCATCGCTGCCGATGGCGAACAGCACCGCGCCGTCGCTCGTCGGATAGGCATTGGTCGGCACGAATTTGCGGTGCTCGTTGCCGGCGCGCGTGATCTCCCACGGCTCGCAGTCGAAATCGATCAGCGGCAACAGCGTGATCAGCCAGGCCGCCGCGGCCTGCATCATCGACACATCGATGCGGCCGCCTTGCCCCGACGTGGCGCGCTCGGCCAGCGCCTTCCAGACATTGGCATAGACCTCGTCGCCGGCTTTGAGATCGACCAGCGGAATGCCGGCGAGCGTCGGCGGCCCGTCGAGCATGCCGGTGACTTCCATGTAGCCGACCTGGGCCTGGATCGCCGGGTCGTAGCCGGCGGCATCTGGATAATCCGGCCCCATGGCGGAAATCGCGGCCCAGATCAGATCGTGCTTCACCGCGCGCAAGCTGTCGTAGTCGATGCCGAGCTCGTTATAGCGCGACGGCAGCGTGTTGCAGCAGAACACGTCGACATTGAGCTCGCGGATCAGGCGATGCAGCACGTCGCGGCCTTCGCGGCTCTTGAGATTGAGCGCGATCGATTCCTTGCCGACATTGGGCCCGATGAAATAGGAGCGCCGGCCTTCGTCGGCGACCAGCGAGCCGATATAGCGGTTGGGATCGCCGGGCAGCGCGCCCTCCGACTGCGGCGTCGCTTCGAGCTTTATCACGCGCCAGCCGAGATGGACGAAGCGCAGTGTCGCCGAGGTGAGCGACAAGGCTTGCTCCATCGAGAGGATGACACCGGGCTTCATGACTGTGTTTGCACCATCCCGGCCTCAGGCGACCTTGCGCCAGAGTTTTGTCGGTTCCTGGAAGCGGCCGTAGACATCGACCAGCGCGTTGGTCATCTCGCCCACGGTGGCATAGGCCTTCACCGCGTCCATCAGCGCCGGCATGACGTTGCGGCCGGCTTTGGCTTCGGCACGCACCGCGGCGAGCGCGCGGTCGACGGCTGAGTTGTTGCGGCTCGAACGCACTTTCTTGAGCGCATCAATCTGCTCGATGGCGCCCATTTCGTCGTAGCCGTGCAAATCGACCTGCGGCTTCTCTTCGTCGCTGTCGGTGTAGCAATTGACGCCGACCTTGCGCAGCGCGCCCGACTCCAGCGCCTTCTGCCGTTCGAACGCATATTCCGACACTTTCGCCTGGATCACGCCGTCGCTCACCGCCTTGACGATGCCGCCTTGCGAATCGACCCAGGCCATCGCCTCGACGATCTTTTCCTCGAGCTGGTTGGTCAGGCTCTCGATGTAATAGGAGCCGCCGAGCGGATCGACGGTGTCGGCGAGGCCGATCTCCTCGATCAAAAGCTGCATGGTGCGCAGCGAAATGCGCTGCGCCTTCGGCGTCGGGATCGTATAGGCCTCGTCGTAGCAGCACAGCGCCATGGTCTGGGCGCCGCCGAGCGCGGCGATCAGGGCGTAATAGGCGCCGCGCATAATATTGTTTTCCGGCTGCTCGATGGTCAGCCCGAAACCGCCGCCGCCGGCGATCATGCGCAGCCAGCCGGATTCCGGCTGCTTGGCGCCGTAGCCGTCGAGGATGATTTTTGCCCACAGCCGGCGGCCGGCGCGGAATTTCGCCACCTGCTCGAACAGATTGCCGAAAATGTTGAAGTTGAACGAGAGCCGGCCGGCGAACTCGTCGATGTCGAGGCCGCGGGCGAGCGCCGCATCGGTATAGGCTTTGGCGATGGCGAAGGCGTAGCCCATCTCTTCGGCCGGCGTCGCGCCGGATTCGCGGATGTGATAGCCGCAGACGCTGACCGGCGAATATTTCGGCGCCACCTTGGCGCAATATTCGATGGTGTCGGCGACGAGCTTTACCGATGGATCGACCGGAAACACCCAGGTGCCGCGGCCGATGAACTCTTTGAGAATATCGTTCTGCGCGGTGCCGCGAAGCTTGGAAATGTCGTAGCCGCGCTTCTCCGCCATGGCGAGATACATGGCGATCAGGATGGCGGCGGCGCCGTTGATGGTGAGCGACACGGTGATGGCGTCAAGATCGATGCCGTCGAACGCTACTTCGAAGTCGCGCAAGGTATCGACCGCCATGCCGACCCGGCCGACTTCGCCGATCGCTTCCGGCGCGTCGGAATCGTAGCCGCATTGCGTCGCCAGATCGAACGCGACGTTGAGCCCGGTCTGCCCGTTGGCGATCAGATATTTGAAGCGCTGATTGGTGTCGGCGGCGTTGGCGAAGCCGGTATATTGCCGCATGGTGAACGGCCGCTGCCGGTACATCAGCGGATGGATGCCGCGGGTGAACGGCGCCTCGCCAGCGCGGCTTGAGTCGATGCCGCCGGTCGCGATCACATCCTCGGCGGTATAGAGCGGCTTGATCTCGATGCCGGATTCGTTGACCACGCGGCGGACGGGAGCTTCCTTGCGCGCCGGTTTTGCGGCTTCGGCCGGTTTATCCGTCATTTCACATTCTCCCGAATAAACGAAACGATGTCGGCGGTGCGGCTGCCGGTGGGAAACACGCCACGAAAACCTAACTGCCGGAGCACCATGCGGTCGTCTTCCGGAATATTGCCGCCGACGATCCAGAGCTTATCGTAAAGCCCCTTCTCCTGTAACAACTCGCGGATGCGCCGGCACAGCGGAACATGCGCGCCCGACAGGATCGACAGGCCGATGACATCGACCTTTGATTCCGCCGCCGCCTTGGCGATGGCGTCGGGCGTCTGCCGCAAGCCGGTATAGATCACGTCGAAACCTGCTTCCATCAACGCCTGCACCACCACCTTGGCGCCGACGTCGTGGCCATCGAGGCCGGGTTTTGCCAGCAGGACTTTGATCTTCCGCTCCGTCACGCCGACAGCTCCTTGGCGATGACGAGTTTGAGAATTTCGCTGGTGCCGCCGCCGATCAAGGTGAAGCGGATGTCGCGTAGGTGGCGCTGCACCGCATATTCCATGCTGTAGCCGTAGGAGGCGAGCACGCGCGCCGCCTTGTCGCAAATGCTGGCCGCAGCTTCCGAGGCGAACAGTTTCGCCATCGCTGCCTCCTTGTGATGCGGCTTGTCGTTGTCCTTCAGCCATGCGGCGTAGTGCACCAGGCGGCGCGCCGCTTCGAGATCGGTCGCCATCTCGGCGAGCTTGAGCTGAATGGCTTGATATCTGTTGATCGGCTTGCCGAACTGCTGGCGCTCGCCGGCATAGCGGATCGCCTCTTCGAGCGCTCCGCGGGCGCCGCCCAGCGCCAGCGCCCCGGTGACGATGCGGATTTCGGCGAGCAGCTTGCGCAAATGCCCTTCGCCGTCTCCTTCGGCATGGCTCAAACGATGGCTGTCGGGCACGAAACAATCGTCGAAGGCGAGCTCGGAGGTCGGCATAGCCCACACGCCCATTTTCGCGATCGCCTTGCCGATGATGAGACCCTTGAAATCCTTCTCGACCAGAAAGATTGTGAGCTTCTTCTCTGCGCCGGCGCGGGCAAACACGGTGAAGAAATCGGCCACCGGCGCCGAGGTGACCCACATCTTCTGGCCCTTGAGCAGATAGCCGCCGTCGCCCTTGCGCGCGGTGGTGGCGATGCCGCCAAGATCGCTGCCGGCGTTCGGTTCGGTCATGCAGATGCCGCCGATCTTCTCGCCGCGCAGCGCTGGCGCGAACAGGCGTTCTTTGATATCTGCGTTGCCGAGCATTTCGAGAAATTTCGTGCCCATCAGCGACTGCATGGTGACGCAGCCGGCAAGCGACATCGAGCCGCGTGAAATTTCTTCCAGCGCGAGGCAAAGCGAAATCAGATCGAGGCCGAGGCCGCCGCTTTCCGGCGGATAGCGCAATCCGAAGAAGCCGAGCGCCGCGACTTCGCCAAACAATTCGCGCGGGAACGCATGCGTCTCGTCGATCTCGGCGGCGCGTGGCGCAATCCGCTCGTCGCAAAAGCGCGCGAAAGTGTCGCGGATCTGGACCTGCTCGTCGCTGAGGTCGAAATTCATTTTTTCGATCCCGATCCTTTGCCGTCAAGGTCTTCTAGTCCGTAAACGTCGCGCGCTGCTTGCGGCGAGATCACGCCGTTGCGCACCTCTTCGGCGACCTTCTTGCGGTCGCGCTGTTTCGGATCGCCGTAACCGCCACCGCCACCGGCGACTTGATGATAGAGCGTTCCTTTCGGCACGCCGAGGATCAAATCCTTGTTGCGCGGCACCACGCGGGTGCCGTCGGGGTAATTGAGCTCGATGGAGTTGAGCACGCTGTCATGGCCGCCGAACAGGCCGAACGCCGGCTCGAAATCGCCGTCGCCGAACGTTACCAGCTGCGTCGCGTCGGAGCCGATCTTGAATTTGGTCTCGACGCCAAGCCCGCCGCGCCAGCGGCCGGCGCCGCCGGAGTCGCAGATATATTCGTGCTGGATCAGCTGGTGCGGCGTCTGCAGCTCGAACATTTCATAATCCTGGTCGAGCACGCCGCCCGAGGCGTCGATCATGCCGATATGATCGTAACCGTCGGTGCCCTGCATGGCGCCCGAACCGCCTTTGAGCCCCATGAAGCCGATGTCGACATATTTCTCACCTGTCTCTGGATCGAGGCCGGTGGTGAGCGAGCACAAGAGATTGTTCCAGCCGGCGGTGACCCTATCGGGAATCACCGGCGCCAGCGCGCGGATGATGGCGTCGGCATTGGGCGGGCACAGGTGATTGCCGAAGGTGGTCGCCTTCGGGTAGCGCGCATTGAGGATGGTGCCTTCCGGAATGACGATATCGATCGGGCGGATCATGCCTTCGTTGTGCGGGATGTCGGGATTGATGAATTGCAGGAAGGTGAGGAGCGTCGCCGACGCGCTCGACGTATAGGTGCCGTTGACGAAGCCGTCGGTCTGCGCGTCGGTCTTGGAATAATCGAACCGCACATGTGCGTCTTCGACCGTGATGGTGACGCGGATGGTATATTTCGAGCCCTGGTGATGGCCGTCGAAATAGACCATGCCTTCGCCGCTATAGATGCCGTTGGGGATGCCCGCGATCTCGGCCTGCATCATCTTCTCGGTGGCGTCGAACAGCGCCGTCTTGTGGGTCTCGACAACATCGCGGCCGTATTTTTGCAACAGCGCGCGCATCCGCCGCTCGCCGATGGTGCAGGCGCCCATCTGGGCTTTCAGATCGTGCTGCACGATGTCGAAGCGGATATTGGCAAAAATCAGATCCCAGACGTCGCGGCGCAGCTTGCCCTTCTCGTAGACTTTCACCGGCGGAATGCGTAGCGCTTCCTGCCAGACCTCCTTGGCGTTGGGATTGTAGCCGCCCGGCACCGCGCCGCCGATATCGGCCTGATGGCCCTTCACGGCCGCCCAGGCGATCAGCGCGCCGTCGTGGAAGATCGGCTTATAGACCGCGACATCGTTGTTCTGGTTGCCGAAGGAGAACACGTCGTTGTGGAAGATCACGTCGCCGTCGTGAATGTCGTCGCCGAAATAGCGCACCAGGTGCTTGCACACCGGGCCGAGCGAAAACGCCAGGATCGGCAGGTTCTCGGTCTGCTCCAACATATTGCCGTGGGCGTCGTACAGCCCGGTGACGAAATCCTTGGCCTCGCACAGGATCGGCGAGCGCGTGGTCTTGACCACCGACGCGCTCATCTCGTCGGTGATCGAGCGGAAGGTGCGCGCGAACACCGATATCAGGATCGGATCGACGGTTTTTGTACTCGCGCTCATGACTTGGATCCCAGACAGTCGCGCACCAGATCGTCGCGGCCCTTGCGATACATCAGCAGCGATCCGTACTGGTCGGTGACGGCATCATAGCTTGCGCTAATGAAGGCCGTGGTGGTGATCATTTCTACGAGCGCCGGCCCGGCGATGTGGTTACCGTGATGCAGACGGTGGCCGTCGAACACGGGAATCGTTGCAAACGATTCCTTTTCGAACACGTAAGCCGAGCGTTCGCCCTTGCGCGCACCCGACGCATCGGCGCCGGCGAACGGTTCGCCCAAAAGCTCGAGCTTTTCGGTCATGCCGATCGACTGCACGCGCACATTGACGATCTCGACCGGCGTGGCCTCTTGCTCGAGGGAATAGCCGAACAGCCGGTTATGCTCATCGTGAAACGCCCGCAGGATGGCGCCCGCATCGCGGCTTTCGACCGCGGCAAGCGGCACCGCGAACGACACCTCATGGTATTGCTTGAGATAGCGGCAGTCCAACGTCACCGCATGCTGGCGCCGCTCGGGCGCGATATTCTCGCCGGCCAGCGTACGATCGCCATTGCCGATCATCTCGACGATCAGCGCATTGAGCTTGTCCCAGCGCAGGTCGGGAAAGCGATCGACGAAAGTGCGCACGAAATCGTGGCGCAGGTCGCCCATCAGCATGCCGGACGCGCATAGCACCGAGCTTTCGCGCGGCACGATCTGCAAGGCGATATCGAGGTCGTTGCTGATGACGCAGGAATGCAGGGGCCCCGCGCCGCCGGCGACCACCAGCGGAAATTCACGCGGATCGCTGCCGCGTTCGATGGTCACCGCGCGCACGCCCTGCGCCATGTTGGTGCAGGCGACCCGGTACATGCCGGCGGCGGCGGCTTCGACCGTCATGCCGAGCGGGGCGGCGATCTTTTTGGCGATGACGTCACGCGCGGTATTCGCATCGAGCTTGATGCGGCCGCCGGAAAAGAAATCGGCGCTCAGATAACCGAGCACCAGATTGGCGTCGGTGGTGGTCGGCAACTCGCCGCCTTGGCCGTAGCAGGCCGGCCCCGGCGTCGCGCCGGCGCTGTGCGGGCCCATGCGCAACAGCCCGCCCTGGTCGATCCAGCCGATCGAGCCGCCGCCGGCGCCGATGGTGTGGATGCCGAGCATCGGCAGCGCGCAGCGCAACCGGTCGATCTCGCCTTCTTTGATCACCACCGGCGTTTTCTCGACCAGCGCCGCCTCGAAACTGGTGCCGCCCATGTCGACGACGATGCAGCTGTCCATGCCATGCGGCCGCGCCGCCGCGAGGCCGGCGATCGGGCCGCCAGCGGGACCCGAAAGCAGCGTCAGCGCCGGCGATTTTCGCGCTACCTCCGGCGTCATCACGCCGCCGTTGGATTGCATGATCAGCAGCGCGCCTGAAAAACCCGCTTCGTTCAGGCGGTGCTGCAATTGCGCGAGATAATGATCGAGGATCGGCCCCACATAGGCGTTGAGCGCGGTGGTGCTGACGCGATCGTAGAAGCGGATGGCGGGCAACAGTTCGGTTGATGTGGTCAGGAACGCACCGGGCAATTCCTTGCGCACCAAAGCCGCAGCCTCCGCTTCGTGCGCCGGATTGGCGAAGGCGTTCATGAAGCAGATCGCCACCGCCTCGACGTTCTCCGCCTTGAACAGATCGATGGCGCCGCGCACGTCGTCGAGTTTCAGTGGTTCCACGGTGCGGCCGTGGCGGTCGAGCCGCTCGGCAACGCCGACCCTCAGATAGCGTGACACCACCGGCGCCACATTGGTGTAGCGGTTGTTGTAGCGTTCCTCGCGAATGCCGCGGCGCATTTCCAGCGCATCGCGCACGCCCGCTGTTGTAATGAGCCCGGTCTTGGCGCCGCGGCGGGTCAGTGTCGCGTTTGTTGTCACCGTCGTGCCGTGCACGATCACTTCGATACAGCCGAGAAAAGCAGCGAGTTCGAGCGACGCATTGAGCGTGCCGGCCAGTTCGCGCAATCCGGTGAGCACGCCAACTGAAGGATCCGCCGGCGTCGATAGCACTTTGTGGATGACCGGCTCGCGGCCGGGCTCGCGGACATAAAAGTCTGTGAACGTGCCGCCGACGTCGATGCCGACCTTGAAACGCCGCGCTGTTGCTGGAGCCGTCACCCACAATCCTTAAGCGTGTCAGTGCTTGCGCGTATCGACGTCGATCACCACCGCCATCGCCGTATCGCCGGCGGCGCAGCCCTGGAACAGACCGCGGCCGCCGCCGCGGGTGACCAGTTCCTCGATCAATTCGATGATCGAGCGCAACCCGGTCGGCCCTTGTGGATGGCCCCAAATGAGCGAGCAGCCGTAATTGTTCATCGCCATCAGATCGGCGCCGGTTTCGCGAGCAAAAATAATGTCGTTCACGGCGAACGGGTTGTGCGACTTCACCGCGGCCAAGTCCTTGATCGCAAGGCCGGCTTGATCGAGCGCCTGCTTCGCCGCCGGAATGGTCGCTTCCGGCATGTGGGCGAGCTCGGCGCGGGCGAGCCCGAAGCCGAGAATGCCGATGCGCACATTTGTATCGCTCGACATCTCGCGGCATTTTTCCGGCGTCGCCACGACGATTGCCGCGCTGCCGTCGGCCGGATGGGTTTGGCCGCCGAAGGTTACGGTGCCGTCGGGCATGACTGGACGCAGCTTGCCAAGACCTTCCGCCGTCGACATCACCACGCCTTCGTCGCCTTGCAGCGAGCCGGCGCTCTTTTTGAAATTGGGAGACGGCACATCGAACGGCAGCGTCATGTAGCGCTTCTGAAACGCGTGGTCGTTCGCCAGCGCTGCCGTGTATTGCTCGCCGCGGCGCAACACCACCTCATGCTGCGCGGCGGTGGTGATCTGATATTTGCGCGCGACGTTCTCGGCGGTCTGCACCATGGCGTGGCCGCCGAGCGGATCGTTGCTGAAATTGTCGAGCACCCAATTCTCGTGCGCGGCGGTGCCGCCCGGCGCCGCTGGGTTCGGATAGACAATGTGCGGGCCGTTGGAGATGCGATCGCACGTTGCGATCAGCGCGGTTGAGGCAAGTCCCGCCTCGACTTCCTGGGCGCCGGCGAGCAGGCAACGCACGCTGGTGGCGCAAGCCTGGCTGATGGTCGGCCCACCAACCTTGCGGCCGCCGATCAGCCCCATGAACCACGGCAGGCCATAGAACGACGCCTTCTGCGGCACCGTCATGCCGAGCACGCCGTAGTCGAAAGCGTCCGGCGCGATGCGCCGCTTGGCCAGTTCCGCCTTGGCCACATGGGCGGCGAATTCGACGCTGTGCAGATTGGCAAAACTGCCCTGCCATTTGGCGAATGGCGTGCTCCAATAGGCGCCGTAAGGAATTTCCGCGAGATACGCCATCGCCAACTCCGGCTTCAGCCTTGCTGAGAGAGTGTTATCAGCAAGCGCGGCAATGCGCCACGTTGGCCCGGATTGGCCGGGCCGCCCCTGTCCGCGATCTTCAGTTTAAAGTAAAAGCCGCAGACATTTCGAGTTCTCCAAGCACATGCGGCCACATCGTTTAAAGCATCGCACTCCCGGTCGCTCCCTGCTCGACCGGCGGCAGTTCGCCGCCACGTGCGCGGCCACGCTGCTGGCATCGTTCGCCGCGCCGCGGCTGGGTCGCGCGGAAACCGCGGCGGAGTTCTATCGCGGCAAGACCGTTCGCATCCTGGTCGGCTCGCCGCCCGGTGGCGGCTACGACGTTTACGCGCGGCTGGTGACGCCGGCGCTCGCCGCAAAACTCGGCGCCACGGTGCTGGTCGAGAACAAGGACGGCAATGGCGGGCTTGCCGCGCTGGCGACGCTGTTGGCGCGTCCGGCCGATGGGCTGACGATCATGAACGGCAGCGCCGAAGCCGCCATCATCAGCCAGATGCTGGCGCGGCCGGGCGCGATCTGGGACGTCACCAAGCTGAATTGGCTCGCCAAGATGGCGGCGGCGCCAAAGCTGTGGTTCGTCGGCAAGGACGCGCGCTATCAGTCGATCGCCGCGGCGCTGCAAGCCGACCCTCTGACCTGGTCGGCGACCGGTCCGGCCGACGACATCAGCGACGTCCAGGCGACGATCTCCTATGTGCTCGGCCTGAAGTCGAAAATCGTCACCGGCTATCGCGGCTCCGGCGACATGTCGCTCGCCGTCATCCGCAACGAAGTCGATTCCGGCCTGCTGTCGGCGGACTCGGCGCTGCAACGCATCGGCGAGATCAAGCCGCTGGCGGTATTCGGCGCCAAGCGCTGGCCGCATCTGCCCGACGTGCCGACCTTGAGCGAGGCCGCAGCTCTGCCCGTCGACAAGACCTGGATCGTGACGTTACGCCAACAGATCGGCGAGGCGCAGCGCGCCATGGTGGCGGCGCGGGACGTGCCGGCCGATCGCGTCGACTATCTGCGCAGCGTCTTTGCCGAAGTGTTGACCGATCCCGCTGTGCTGGAAGAGGGCGCCAAGACCAACCGCGAGATCGACTATATGTCGGGCGCAGATTTGCAGCGCCTGGTCGGCGATTTGATGCAAGCCGCCGGCCCGCGCTTGCCGGAATTTCACAAGATTGTGCTGGATACGTATTTCTAAAAGTGGCCCGCGATCAAATCCGATAGCCGAAAATATCGCAGCCGGTGATGCTCTCGACGTGGCGGCCGAAGCGGAATTTC
>Ga0209011_1000834_pt1 | contig 11252 bp, 15 predicted proteins | sample BlaSpr_A8_OM1_M3_FD_187986 | JGI IMG/M metagenome (GOLD analysis project Ga0209011, IMG submission 187986) | Forest soil microbial communities from Thunder Bay, Ontario, Canada - Black Spruce, Ontario site 2_A8_OM1_M3 (SPAdes) (version 2) | ecosystem: Environmental > Terrestrial > Soil > Boreal... | reverse complement strand
GTCCGTCGATTGTAGGAGCCGAGTACCCCCGGCGGGGGTCGAACCCGCGCTGGACCGGGTTTAAGCCGGTTGCCTCTGCCATTGGGCTACGGGGGCAGATCAATTCTGCAGCCCCGGTCTATTTCGGGTAGTCGAAAAAACCTTTGCCCGTCTTCTTGCCGAGATGTCCAGCCTCGACGAGCTTGCCGAGGACCTCGGGGGGACCGGCACCTTCGCCCTGGCGTTGCCGGTCCTTCAGCGCCCCATAAAAGATGTCAAGGCCGCTGAAGTCGAGCAGGTGAAATGGACCCATCGGCCAGTTGAGGCCTTTCTGCACGGCTGTGTCGATGTCCTCGGCGGTGGCGTAGCCGCCCTCGAGGAGTCTCATCGCTTCTTCCGATGCGGCGAACAGGATGCGGTTGACGATGAAGCCCCAGATCTCTTTTTGCAGCACAACCGGCGTCCGCTCGATGCTGCGAACAAAATCCATCGCGGTCGCGACCGTCGCGTCGGCGGTTTTGGGACCGCGCACGACCTCGCACAGCTGCATGACGGTGACCGGGTGGAAAAAGTGCATGTTGCAGCACAGTTCCGGACGGCCGGTGATCGGGGCCAGCCTGCTGATCGCGATGGTGCTCGAGTTGCTGGCGAGGATCGCGTCTTTCTTGGCGTGCTTGCCGAGTGCGTCGAACACGTCCTTCTTGGCTCCGAAGTCTTCGATGACCGCCTCGATTACGAGGTCGGCGGAACTGGCCGAGGAGGCGAGGTCGCTCGAGGGGGTGATCCTGGCGAGGGCCGCCGCGGCGCCGTCCTCGGTGAGCCGGCCCTTCTCGACCGCGCGGTCCATCAGGCGCCGGTTCTGGGCACCGGCTCGCTCGAGCTGGCCGGGCAAGGAGTCGACAAGTGTTACGTCGTAGCGGCCGGACAGCGCGGTCTGCAGTGCGATCTGCGAACCCATGGTCCCCGCGCCGACCACCAGTACGCGCTTCAATTCATGCATGCGGGTGAGCATGAAGGAATTCGAGGATGCGGCGCAGGCGGCGGTCGATTCGATCCCCGAGGAGTTCCGTCCCTACCTCGAGAACACCGTCTTCATCATCGAGGAGAGCTCGGGTGAAGGGCTGATGGGCCTGTACGAAGGCGCCACCGCGCTGGCCGCGGGCGAGGGAATGCCCGAGCGCATCACCCTCTACAAGCGCGCGCATGAGGAATCGGCGGACTCGATCGAGGAGCTGGTCGCCGAAGTACAGCGCACGATCTTGCACGAGGTTGGGCACCACTTCGGCATGGACGAGGACGACCTCCCTTTCTAGCGACGCTTACAGAAGGGTCCAGAAGGCGCGGTCCCAGAGGATGAGCGGGTCGCCTGAGCCGGCGATCGCAGCGGTGACCTCCCCCACGCAGATGTCGTGGTCCCCGGCCGGGTGAACCTGGACGAGGGTGCACTCGAGCCAGGCGGCACAGCCTTCGATGAGCGGGAGCCCGTTGGTGCCCAGGTGGTGCGGCACGTCTCGCCAGGCGGGGTCGATCGCCGGCGCGCGGCCGGCGAACCTATCCGCGACGAACTCCTGGGAGCGCGTAAGCACGCTGACATTGAACGCCTTGCCTCCCACGACAGCCGCTGTGGTGGCCGCCTCGCGCTCGAGGCCGACCATGACCATGGGCGGGTCTACCGAGATCGACACTAGGCTGCTCGCGGTGAGCCCGCGATAGCCGCCGTTGATGTGGGCGCTGATCACGACGACACCCGCTGGCAGGCGCGCCATGACATCCCGGAACTCATGCTCTGGCACCGTGGCCTCACAGACTAGGCCACCGTACCGGCGACGGTAGAATCGACGGCGAGGCAGGGCGACGTAGCCAAGTGGCAAGGCAGAGGTCTGCAAAACCTCCATCCCCAGTTCGATTCTGGGCGTCGCCTCCATCTCCTCCGACAGCCTTCGTACGCAGTTCACCAGGTCATGCGAAAGGCACCCTTCTACGAGTCGCGTAGCCAATCGGTGTCGTTTCCGCCACCAACCAGTCCGTCGCGTCCTCGAGCGAGTCGAACGTGCGCGTTGCAAACGCTGTCTTTACAAACCTACCGACTATTTCCTCGCTTGCGATCTTCCCAAGCCCGCGTCGTGCCACCACCACGCCTATGCGAGTCAATCCGCCGGCCACCGCCGCCGGAACCCAGGAATCACGGAGCCACAGTTGATCGGCATCAACCACCCCTTCAAGCCTGCGGTTGTCGCTGATCAGAAACGCGGCGTGCTTGTCCCGCAGCGCTCCGAGAATCTTCAGCGTCCCATCTCGGAATTGGACGCTGTTGGCGAAACCCTTCCACTCGGCGTGGACGCACTTGCGTTCCTTATCCCAACGTATGGACAGCCACGGGTCGTCGGCGTAAACGTCGTCAAAGTGAGGCGTGCTCATCGAATCGCGGCTTTGGCCGACTTCTCCTCAGCGTCCACCCACGACATTGCGTCATCTACAGAGTTGAAGAGACGTGCATCGATCTTGGTGGCGCCGACGAGTCTGATGATCGCCTCGACGGCAAATCTTGCCAGCCCGTGAAGCGCCACCACTACCGCTATGCGCTTGAGGCCGGACGATACCGCCAGCGGAACCCAGGTATCGCGAATCCAGAGCTGGTCTTCGTGACTGACCACTTCGAGCTTTCGAGTGTCGTTAACTGTCGAGACCGCGTTCATCTCCTGAATTGCCTTCAGCAGGCTCATCGAGCCGGCTCGAAATTGGGCGCTGTTGGCGAATCCCTTCCACTCCGCGTGAACGCATCGACGCCCGGAATCCCAGCGAATAGTCAGCCATGGCTCATCCGCATAGACGTTGCTTTGCGACGGCAGACTTATCAAGCTGACTTGGCGTGCAAGTTCGTCGGAGTTTTGATGAACGGCCGCTCGAGCCATTCTTTCGCTTCCGCGACGGTCTGAAAATTCGCTACCTCGAGCTCGCTCGCGGGAACTTTACCCATGATGTCGTTGACATTCATTCTTGGGAGCACGCTCGTGGGGTCAACGACGGCCATTCGCTTCAAACCCGCGGCCAAAGCACGCGGAAACCAATCGTTGCTGATCCACTCCTGGTCGGACTGCTTGATTGCTCTCATACCGGAACAGTCGGCGAGCCACTGAGCTGCACCGTGTTCCATCAGGCAGCGAAGCCCCGCGTCGAGCGCGCCGGCAAACTCTTCCGAGCTCGCCCAGGATTGCCATTCGGCGCATACGGATCTAGAGGGCGGATGCCATGTCACGACAACGACTCTTGGGACGTTGAAGTAGACGCCGTCGCTGTCAGGCGACTTGAACTGCCCTGAGCTGGTGTGAGCCATGAGGGCAGCTATACGGCAAAAGTCCAGCTTTGGCCCCATTAGAACGTATGGGTGCCTACCTGATCCGTATTCGAGCGGACCCTCGGTTAAACTCGATTCAGACGCGCCAGACGTCCCAAATTCGTATTTGCGAGGAGTAGCCGGCATTGCCGTTGGCTCAGATCAAAATGCCGCAGCTCGGCGAATCGGTCACCGAGGGTACTGTCGACAAGTGGCTCAAGCACGAGGGTGACCTCGTCAAACGAGACGAGCCGCTGGTCGAAATAGTCACGGACAAGGTCAACGCTGAGATCCCGTCGCCATTTGAAGGCAAGCTGGTCAAGATCTCGGTCACTGAAGGCGAGACGGTACTGGTGGGGGCGGTGCTCGGACAGATCGAGGTGGCCGCTGCGGACGGCGCCAAACCGGCCCCTTCTACAAAACCGGCTACCGCACAAGCGCAGGCCGAGGTACCACTCGAACCGAGCCGCGCTTCGGCGACCGGCTCGGCCGTCGCGACAGCTCCTGCCGAGGACGCAGGCGCGGAGCATCCCCGTCTCTCGCCCGCCGTGCGAAAGCTCGCAGCCGAGCACGGGATCGATACAGCCTCGCTCCGCGGGTCTGGCATGGGCGGCCGCGTCACGCGCGACGACGTCCAGGCGGCAGTGACCAGCGGCCAGTCGGGCCGACAAGTTCCGGCGCCTGCTCCTCGAGCGACGTCGAAGCCGACCACGCCGGCGCCCGCTCGCGTCGACGGCGCGCGTGAGGAGCTGGTGAAGCTAAGCGTGATGCGCCGCTCGATCGCCGAGCACATGGTCCGCAGCGTTGCAACGTCTCCCCACGCCTGGACTTTGCAAGAGGTCGACGTCACCAACCTCGTCCGCTACCGCGACATAGAAAAGGAGAGCTTCAAGGCGCGCCAAGGCGTGGCCCTGACCTATCTGCCTTTCGTCGTCCAGATCGTCTGCGAGGTGATCAAGCAATTTCCCTGGCTCAACTCGAGCTGGACTGACGATGGCGTCCTGTTGAAGCACTACATCAACATGGGAATAGCGGTCTCGATCCCGGATGGCCTCATCGTGCCCGTATTGAAGGATGCCGACAAGCGCGGATTCACCGACCTGGTCCGCGACCTGAATGACCTTATCGAGCGTGCCAGGAACAAGCAGCTCAAGCCGGACGACGTGCATGGCGGTACCTTTACCTTCAACAACACGGGCGCGACTGGGTCGGTAGCGAGCCAGCCCATCCTCAACCAGCCCCAGGCCGCCATCCTCACCACCGAGGCCATCGTCAAGCGGCCGGTCGTGATCAACGACGCGATCGCCGTCCGCCACATGATGAACATGTGCCTGACGTTCGACCATCGCATCATCGACGGCATGATGGCCGGGCAGTTCCTCGGGACGATCAAGAAGCGACTCGAAGAGTGGACGCCCGGTAGCATCCGCCTGTGAGCAGCAGCCCTCAACCGCTGAGCCCGACGCCGATCCCGGACTGGATCCGGGTCCGCGTCACCGAAGGCGAGAACTTCAAGGACCTCAAAAAGATGGTCCGCAGCGGCCGCCTGCACACGGTTTGCGAAGAGGCGCGCTGCCCGAACATCTTCGACTGCTGGAACCGGCGCACTGCCACATTCATGATCCTTGGCGATGTCTGCACTCGTGCCTGCAGGTTTTGCGCAGTCACCTCGGGCCGCCCGACTGAGCTCGACCTGGGCGAACCGCTGCGCGTCGCAGAGTCGGTCGCCGAGCTCGGCCTCAAGCACGCGGTCATCACCTCAGTGGACCGAGACGACCTGAAGGATGGTGGCGCGGGCATCTTCGCACGGACGATTCGCGCGATCCGGCGCCGCAGCCCAGGCACGACTATCGAGGTTCTGACGCCGGACTTCCAGGGCAACCTCGAGTCGGTGGACATAGTCATCGAAGCCGGGCCGGACATCTTCAACCACAACACCGAAACCGTGCCGCGCCTCTATTCGAAAATCAGGCCGAAAGCGGTGTACGCCAACAGCCTCGCCCTACTGCGCCACGTGAAGTCTCAGGCGCCGCATATAAGGACCAAGTCCGGCCTGATGGTTGGGCTGGGTGAGATGGAGGACGAGCTCCTCGAAGTCTTTCGCAACATGCGCGAACACAACATCGACGTGCTGACCGTCGGACAGTACCTGCGCCCTTCCAAGAAGCATGCCGAGGTGGTCCGTTACTACCACCCAGAAGAGTTCGCACACTTGAAGCAGCGTGCGCTCGAGTTTGGGTTCGGGCACGTCGAAGCCGGTCCCTTGGTGCGCTCCTCCTACCATGCCGATGAACAAGTCCCTGACCGTAAGCGCCTGCTGGCTGGGTAGCACCCCCTACCGGGAGGCCTGGGACCTGCAGGCGGAGCTGGTCTCCGCCCTGCGCGACGGACTTGTGCCCAACACCCTGCTTCTGCTCGAACACCCGCCTGTTTTCACCATGGGCAAAGCCGCAGTACCCGAACACCTGCTTTGGGACGGTGCCGAGCAGGCTCGCCGAGGGGTGGAGGTCATCTGGTCGGACCGCGGAGGCGAGGCGACCTACCACGGACCGGGACAGCTCACCGGGTACCCGATCCTCGACCTTGCCCAACTCGGGCTGACGATTCCGCAGTACCTGGCCAAACTCGAGCGGTCCCTTATCGACTACCTCCGTGAGCTGGGCATTGACGCTCAGCCCGGCGAGCCTGGTCTGACCGGAGTCTGGTCAGGAGGCGAGAAGGTCGCCGCGATCGGAATCAAGCTGAACCGCTCGATAGTGAGTCACGGCTTCGCTCTCAACCTGTCGACCGACCTTGCCTATTTCGATGGCATCGTCCCATGCGGGCACGCGGATCTCCGACCGACTTCGGTGGAAAAGCTCACAGGACAAGAGCTCGAGACGCTCGATGCGGCGCGCGGATACGCGGACCATTTCTCGCGTGTCTTCGGCACCGAGCTCGAGTGGGTTTCCGCCGAGAGGCTTCTGCCAACAGCGGCCAGCTGAGGCGGCAGGGCGCTACTCGTGCCCGCGCTAGCTTTACTTCTCGCTGAGGCCCCCGACTGGATTGGCGAGCCCCTCTGGTGGGAGCAGCTCGTGCACGACGTGCAGGCGTTGGTGCAGCACCTTCAGACCGGAGGCCTGTTCTTCGTCATCTTCTTCGAGGAGCTCGGCGTGCCCCTGCCGGTGCCTGGCGACGTGGCGGTCGCCTACGGAGGCTACATGACGACCACCGGCGCCATGACCTACCCGATGGCCTTCCTCGCCGTCGTGGCGGGCGCTGTGCTGGGCAGCGCCTGCAATCTGACAATCAGTAGGCGCTTCGGACGCCCGTTCATCCAGCGCTTCGGACCCTATCTCGGCATCACCGACACCCGGCTCGCCTGGGCCGAACGGATATTCAAGCGCTGGGGGCCGTGGGCGATCATCGTGGGACGCCAGATTCCTGGGATGCGGATCGTTCTTTCTGCAATCTCGGGAATAGTTGGGGTACCCTACCGCGTTTTCCTACCGTGCGTCCTTATCTCCGCCTCGATCTGGGCGGCCGTCTTTCTCGAAGTCGGCCGGCTCCTCGGTCCTCGAGCCGGGGCCCTATTCACCCTCATTCCAGCCCATCTGGTCCCGTGGCTGGTTGTGGGTTTGATCTTGCTCGCGATCGGGTATCTGGCATATGAACATGGCTTCAAACCGCAAGAACATCGAGCGTCCGTCGACCACGAGTGAACTCGTGCGCCTCGACAGCGTTTCGATGGATGAAGACGACGAGATCCTCCCCGACTTCGAAGCCGAGGTGGACGGGCGCCGGGTCTGGGTGACCGCGGTGCTCGAGCGCACGGCAGTGATCGAGCCCGCTCCCGGCGAGCCGAAGGTGCTCGTCAACCGTGGCCGCCTCATGGTCAACCCTCAGCACCTCCGGGTGCGCCACCTGGCGAGCAAGGAAGCTGCGCGCCGCGGCCGGGAAGCCGCCCGCCAGCTCCGCATGCAGGAACACAGCTCCGCGGCTTAACGTCCCGTCGTTTTCAGTAGATCGCTCTACGAACGGCGTCAAAGTGGGGTTCTGGTAAAATTCGCTGCTGCCGACACAGGTTCGGCCCTTTTTTATTTACGCGGATCGAATCCGCCGCTTTGAGGGAAGCCAGTACATGAGCAAGATCGTTGATCTCGTTTCTTTGGCCAGCATCGTCCCACCCCTCAACCACGAGGTCAGCGGCGGCTTCAACGCGATGGTCGATGGGAAGCAGGTTCGCGTCCGGGCCGTGCTCGAGCGGACAGTAGTGATCGAGCACCACGAAGGCGGCGAGCGGAGCGTTGTCCGGAAGGACAACTGCATGGTCAAGCAGTCGGCAGTGGTCTTCGTCCCAGGCAACCCGAACAACGGCGTCGGCCCCCGGCAGTGGCGCAGGCTCCCCGGCAAGCCGCCGGCGACCCCCAGAGTCGGCCCCTAAGCCCCAGGCGCTCCCCTGGCGGGGCCCTCCCACCTCTCCCGGGCCGGCCCTCCCCCTCCGGCACTCCGCGGCTCACCTTAGCTGTCGAAAAAGGATCTGCCAACCCTGCCTGTTAAGGCCGGCGTTTCAGTCCTCGAGGTGGCGTTGCGCCGAGAGGGTCAGGAACTCTGGGAACGACTTCGCCAGCGCAACCTCCTCGAACACCGCACGAGCGTCGCGGAATCGACTCTTTTTCCAGCCATCTTCACCCAGGCGCTGCCGGATCTCGGACATCTCACCGTCGACGATCTCGCGCACCAGGTCTTCGCTGACGCTCGGACCCTCGGCGAGATGGGCCGAATGCCGGATCCACTGCCAGACCTGTGACCGCGATATCTCGGCTGTCGCGACATCCTCCATCAGGTTGTTGATCGCGGCAGCACCCACGCCCCTCAACCACGACTCGATGTACTGGATGCCCACGCTCACGTTCATGCGCAGCCCGTTTTCGGTCACCGTCCCACCGGGCACTTTCACATCGATGAGCTGCGCCGCCGTGATGGAAACCTCCGGGCGCTGACGGTCGAGCTGATTCGGCCTGTCACCAAGAACTCGGTCAAATGCCTCGGTCGCGACATCGACGAGGTCGGGATGCGCCACCCAGGTGCCGTCGAAACCGTCGCCGGCCTCGCGGTCCTTGTCGTCCTTGACCTTAGCCAGGGCAACCCGGTTGACCTCAGGGTCCTTTCGCGACGGGATGAACGCGGCCATCCCCCCCATCGCGTGCGCGCCGCGGCGATGGCACGTCTTCACCAGAAGCTCTGTGTATGCGCGCATGAACGGAACCGTCATCGACACCTGCACGCGATCCGGCAGCACAAAGTCCGGCCGGGTGCGGAACTTCTTGATGATGCTGAAGATGTAATCCCAACGGCCGGCATTCAGACCGCTCGAATGGTCGCGCAGCTCGTAGAGGATCTCCTCCATCTCGAACGCGGCCAGGATCGTCTCGATCAGGACCGTGGCACGAATGGTGCCGCGCGGAACTCCGAGGTCGTCCTGAGCGAAGTTGAATACGTCGTTCCACAGCCGCGCCTCGAGATGGCTCTCGAGCTTGGGGAGATAGAAATACGGCCCCGTCCCCTTGCTGAGAAGCCGCTTCGCGTTGTGGAAGAAGTAAAGACCGAAATCGAAAAGACTGCCTGACACCGCCTTGCCGTCCAGCTCAACGTGCTTTTCGTCCAGGTGCCAGCCACGCGGACGGACCAGCAACGTCGCGATCTTGTCGTTGAGCCGGTACTGCTTACCCTCTGGGCTCGTGAAATCGATCCGTCTCTCGATGGCGTCGATCAGGTTGACCTGACCACCCACCAGGTTCGCCCACGTAGGTGAGTTGGAGTCCTCGAAATCCGCCATGAAAACGCGCGCCCCCGAATTGAGGGCGTTGATCAGCATCTTGCGGTCCGTGGGTCCGGTGATCTCGACGCGGCGATCTTGCAGGTCTTTCGGGGCCTTGGCGACCTTCCATTCCGATTCGCGAACCGATCGCGTCTCGGCCAGGAACTGCGGCACCTCGCCGGCGTCCAGACGGGCCTGGCGCTCGTCCCGCTTCTTCAGCAGCTCCTGGCGGCGGTCGCCGAATTCACGCTCTAGGCGAGCGAGAAAAGCCAGGGCATCCGGAGTCAGCACCTCGGTCGACCGCCCCTCGTTTGGGCCCTTGAGAACGATTTGCGCAGTTTTTTCCATCGCCACCAAATCTACAGTAGGGGTTCAGGTCCCTGTCAGCCGCTCCACGACCGGCGCAAACGCCTCGGCAGCCTCACCCGGGATGGCGAGATAGGAGATCCCGTAGCGCTCGCGTCGCGATTTGAGGTCTTCGATGATCTGCTCCACGGTTCCGATCAAGAAGTGAGGGATCTCCAGGATGTCGTGTGGCTCGCATCCGATCCCCGGCGCCATCGCCTCCGCCATAGCGTCTCGGTCTTCGGTGACGTTGGCAACGAAGATGCTGACGGCTAGTTCGATCTCGGAAAACCGATCCCCCGCCGCCTCTTTGATCCAGAGCAGCTTTTCTGCGGTCGCCTCGGCGAGGCCCGTCTGGGCGACCTTCCGGTTGACGCGTCCCTCGCTCAGGTTGTAGTTCACGCTCACGATGTCCGCTTCGCGCGCGGCGAGCTGGAGCATTCGCCGCCCGCCGCCTCCAAGCACTATCGGCGGGTGCGGCTTCTGCACAACGGACGGAAATGGCTCGACACCCTCGACTTTGTAATGCTTGCCCGTGAAGGAAACTGTGTCGCCGGCAAACAACCGCTTGATGATCGTGAGCGCCTCTGCCATCCGGTCGATCCGTACTCCAGGCGGGTCGAGCGGAATGCCTGCCTGTTCGTAATCCGAGACAAGCCAACCTGCCCCCAGACCAAACTCCAGGCGGCCGCCGGACAGAACATCGAGAGTCGCTGCCTCCTTGGCCAGGACGACGGGATGTCGGTAGTCGTTGTCGAAAACGAGCGAACCGACGCGCAGCCTGGTGGTCGCGTCGGCAGCGGACATGAGCGCCGCGATTGGGGCCAGCTGGTCGCCGAAATGGTCGGGCACGTTGAGCGTCGAATACCCATGTGACTCCGCAATACGCGCTTTCTCCCGCCACTCGTTTGCGTTCGCTGCACGGCGTTCCGTGACGCCGAAACGAAACGGCCGCTGCTTGCCCACGGCGCGTTAGTATGCGGCGTTTAGAAATTGCTGATGTCGACCGAGCACCTGCTCGCGGTCACAGCGATAGTGGTGATCACTGCCGCCCTGGTGGCGGCGGCAAAGCTGCGCCCACGGCCGTGGACCGGAATCGCCTGCGTCGCGCTGGCCGTGCTCCTTGTCGGCGCCGAGGTCTCGTGGTTGATCTACCACGCCCGCACGAGTGAGGGTGCCGATCTGGCGTCCGCGCTTCCGTTTCAGCTCTGCGACGCAGCCATCTTCATCGCCGCAGCTGCCCTCGTGCTGCGCACACAATTGCTCGTCGAGGTGACTTACTTCTGGGGCTTGGCCGGCACCATCCAGGCTGTGATCACTCCAGATTTACCGCAGCATTTCCCAAGCTTTCCGTTCTTTCAGTACTACTTAGCTCATGGCGGGATCGTGGCCGCGGCGCTTTTCCTGGTCGTGGGTCTCGGCCAGTGGCCCCGGCGAAACGCGGTGCTCCGGGTCGGGCTGATCACCATCCTGTACGCGCTCCTCGTCGGAGCCGTCGATGCATCCTCCGGCGTCAATTACATGTACCTGCGCAGCAAACCGCAGAGCGCAAGCCTGCTGGATCTACTCGGCCCATGGCCGTTCTACATCGGCTGGGCGGTGCTGGTCGGACTTGGGCTATTCCTTGTTCTCGACGCGCCATTCAGGTGGCTGCACGCTCGCCGGCAGGAGCACATTGGTGCCGAGACTGGTGTTTGAGTTCACCACATAGGCCCCTGATCTCGCAAGACATAGTTCTCGCCACCAAGCTCGGAGGTGGCGCATGTCGAGTCTCGGCCGGTACATCGTCGACGC
>Ga0209011_1000833_pt1 | contig 11256 bp, 9 predicted proteins | sample BlaSpr_A8_OM1_M3_FD_187986 | JGI IMG/M metagenome (GOLD analysis project Ga0209011, IMG submission 187986) | Forest soil microbial communities from Thunder Bay, Ontario, Canada - Black Spruce, Ontario site 2_A8_OM1_M3 (SPAdes) (version 2) | ecosystem: Environmental > Terrestrial > Soil > Boreal... | reverse complement strand
CGGATCTTTTGGCCCGGGAGTGGATTCCACATCGCAATCCAGCCGGGAGTCATCTGGTTCGCGCATGTGGGGCAAAGCATGGCCGTATCTTAGGCTCCCTCGAGCGGCCATCCGTGCGGTCAGCACACATACCCGAGCCGTCGGCTGGTATGCCTTGGGCGATCGCCGACCCGTCGCCGAGCAGCGGCTCCGGTGCACCTGGGAATCAATTTCCCGGCATGCTCAGTTGAGAGGCATCGTGCACTTACCGAGCGGCGAGCGGGTGGTGTGCAGCGTCTTCGAGCAGAGTTGCCAGACCCGACCGATTGACCCAGCCATCGTCTTCAACGCCAGCCGCTCCGTAGGGACACGCCGCTCGAGAGCGTTCAGCCGAGCATGAAGGAACGGGGCGGCGCCACCACGCGCGCCCCGTTCCGCGATGCAGGTGAGGTCAGTTATTGCCGCCTTCGTCGTGTAAAGCGAAGCGGTAGGTATCCTCGACGACCCGGGCCAGGAGCTGTTGCCCGGACTGGCTTGGATGGACGTCGCAGTTGGGAAATGCCGGAGCCGGGGTCGACGTGCCGATGTTGAGCAGACCCGCCTCGCAGGTGTGGCCGCCCGCCCCTGAGGCGGCGTTCGCGAAGGCGCTGAAGGCGTCCGCGATGACGGCATGGTGCTTCGCGGCGCTGGCCGTAACGAACTGGTTGAGCGACAGGGCTCCACCGACCTGGTTCGGGTCACCGTAGTCAAGTGAGTAGTAGTTGACGACCTCGAGCACCCCGTCATATCCCGTCGCCCGGAGCGCGCCGAGGATTGCATCGATGTTCGCGCTCATCGCCTGCAGGCCATGCAGTATGCAGGTCTGGTCGCCGCCGCACGTGCGCTGCAGGATGAAGGCGTCGTTGGCGCCCAGGCCCAGGGTCACCAGGCGCGTGTGCCGGTGGCCGCGCAGGAACGTCGTGGCGAAGTCGAGCTGGGTCGCGGCGCTCCCGTAGGAGACGTGGAGCGGAAAGTGGGCCTTGAAGGGTCGGCAGCCGTTGTCATTGCCGCCGGGCGGAGCCGTCTGGAATCCGCCCGAGGCCTCCCCGGGACAGGAGGCGTTGACGCTGTGGAGCCGGAGCGCGCGGCCGGCGTAGTCCGGGTAGCCCACGAAGTTGTCCGCATTGACATACGCGAAGCCGTCCCCGCTGATGTAGCCGAATACGACGCTGTCTCCCAGGGCGAGGTACATACTCCCATCGTTCCCCTCGCTGTTGGAGGCGACCACGCGGGAGCCCCCAGTCGAGACAAGCCCCAACGCAAGAAAGATCGCGCCGATCGCAACGGAAGGTCGCAGCCTCATCGAGATGCGCGCCAACATATCCCTCTCCTCCTCTCCTGCGCCGCTGACTGTAGTCAGGCTTCAGCTTGCTGAGTGTACCTCGCAAAGTCGGTTCCGTCTTCGAAGCGAGAAGGAGGGAGCCGAGTAGGCTCCCTCCTCACCTAATTCCTCGTTCTCGTTGTTTCAGTCGTTCGCGACACTCTCATTGTTGTCGCCGTCGTTGCAATCGTCGCCGCACGTCTTGATGCGGCCGATGTGACCCTGTTCGGTGAACCACATCGTGTGATGCGGGCCGGCGGTAATGTCGTAGGGCCGTGGGAAATGCGTTCTGTAGTTGGTCAGCTGGCCCGTTGACGTGATACTGCTGACTCGCAGCCCGTCGGCTCCCTGCCAGGGTGAGGGGCCAACTGCGTTGCGCATCGGGATCCAGACATTACCATCGCTCCCGCGGGCGAGGTCCTGAGGATTGCCCTGAGTTCCCGGAACTCGAAACTCCTTTTGCGGCGTCCCGTCGATTGGACTGATCGCGACCACCCACTGCGAGGTCAGGTAGTAGCCAAAGCCGCTGCACTGATCGTCGTTCGGCACGACCGGGCATGAGGATGGTGTGGGGTCGCCCCAGAAGACTGCGACCCAGGCCCACAGATTGCCGTCGCTGCCGACTGCGATCCCACCGCTCGGATCGATGCCGTAGGAGTCCTCGGTATCCGAATCACCGTCGGGGTTTGCCGCCGGGCCTCCATGGGTGAGCTCGGGATTGGGCAGCGGAAACTCGGTGATCACGCCTGTGGTCGTGATCCGGCCAAGGCTACCTGCCCCGATGTCCCCAAACCAGAGGTTGGCATCGGGGCCGGCGGTGATCCGCAGTGGGAATCGTGCGCCGGGGAACTCAGTGACAGTGCCGGTCGACGGCACCAGCCGACCAATCTGCCCTCGCGTCGTTTCAGTGAACCAGAGGTTGCCGTCGGGACCCGACGTGATGCCATCCATGCAGAAACGGGGCGGCCCGCCACAGCTCGTTAGCGCGGGGTACTCCGCAAAGCTCACGCCGCTCGCGGCTATCACCGCCTTCGCTACGTAGTTGCTATAGGGCTGGGTAAACCAGAGGTTGCCATCCGGCCCAGTTGTGATCTCTTGGCCTTGCGGCAAGCAATCAGGGGCGCATGGCACGGGCCGACCGCAGTTTGTCGTACAAGGCGGCGGCTGCGGGATGGCGAACTCTGTGATCTTGCCGGACTTTGTGATTCGGCCCAACTTGGCGTCCGACGTGGTGAACCAGACGTTTCCATCCGGACCGGCCGTTATTCCGATCGGATTCCCTGTCGGCAGGGCGTATTCCTTCAGAGCGCCATTTCCGGAGTCGGCAAGCGCCGCGGTGGAGCTCATGGTGGTACCCGCCACGAGGGCGCTGCTGAGGGCCAATGCCCACCTCGCCAGGGCTGGGGTGCGATGGCGCGGCGATGGCAACGACACGCTGATCATGCGGACCACCTCCTGAAGTCCCAAGAGCGTCTAAGCGTCGGCGCGCGAGGGGGTCGCCGGCGCATGGAGTATCCGATCCGCAGGTTTGGGCGTCAATTGGCCATTTGGCGTATTGTTCTGCGGGAGAGAGGGGTCGGGGTGGAACGGCTTAGCCCGTCTGATCTCGATCGGGTGCTGCGGTTCGTCCGCGAAATCGCCGTCGTCGAGCGGCCATCCGACTTTCCGTCGCGCGTGCTCGACGGCCTGAAACGCCTTATCCCTTGCGACATGATCGGTTACAACGAGATCAATCGCGCCCGAGGGCAGACCCTAATGGTGCTGAACCCCACGTCATTGGACGCATCAGGTGTAGAGGGGCAAGTGGCATTCGAACGGCTCGCCGGGCAGCATCCAGTCCTGCGGTATCACACGCGCTCGGGCGATGGCCGAGCCCTGAAGATTTCAGACTTCTTGAGTCGCGATGAGTTTCACCGGCTCGACCTCTACGCAGAGTCGTTCCGACTGATCGGCGCAGAGGATCAGCTGGCTGTCGCGCTACCGTCGCCGGCTCCGTTTGTGATCGGCCTCGCTCTGAATCGAAGCCGGCGAAGCTTCTCCGAGCGTGACCGGCAGGTGTTGGATCTGGTCCGTCCGCACCTCGCTTACGCACATCACAATGCCGAGCTACGCGCGCAGCTTTCTGAAATGGTCGTTCTCCTCGAGCGGTTGGCGGATACCAAAGATCGGGCAATCGTCCTGATTGATCAGAGTCGAACGGTTCGAAAGATAAGCAGTGGTGCCCTCGGGTTGTTTGCTGCGCACCTGGGATTCCGCATCGCGCCTGGCAGCTCGCTGCCGAAGGTGATCGAGGCCTGGATCACACGCCATGGCAGGCCCGACAATCTCGAAGACCCCCACGCGCCGGCAGGTCCGCTGGTGGTCGAAGGCGAGCATGGCCGCCTGGTAGTTCACTTTGTCCCACGGGGCGAGATCGGCGAGTACGACGCGCTGCTTCTCGAGCAGGTGCGCGATCAGGCAAAGATCGGACCTTTAGGCCGGTTATCCAGTCGAGAGCACGAAGTTCTCCACTGGGTGGCGCGAGGGAAGACGAATCCGCAAATTGCGGGAATCCTTTCCCTCAGCACCGGAACTGTGCAGAAACACCTCGAGCACATTTACGACAGGCTCGGAGTCAGAACCCGAGCCGGCGCCGCGGCCGTGCTCGCGGGCGGTCGCAACGTTGCCGAGGATGACGGGCTTTAGGCAGCCATTTCCACCGTTTGCTGTCCAGCCCGATCCCGAAGAGGATGGCCCCCAGTCCTCCCAGGATGAGAAGCCGACCGGGCGGAGCCGTCATCAGGTCGCGGGTAGGGCTGCCACCGGCCGCCGGTGTACCCTCCGGAGTTCGCGATCCAGGGCTCTCCGCCGCTGCGCCATCGGCGAAATACCCTGGTCCCGCCAGCGATGTACTGGCATGAGCGCGTGGCTACCCGGGGCTTTCCTGGTGGCGAGGGCGCGATGGGACGTCGTGGAACCACTCATCGCCTTGATGGTGGCCGCCGTGTCCATCGTATGCTTGCCCATCGGCAAGACCCGCCGAGAGCTCCTGCGAGAGAGAAGTCCGCGGTATCAAATGCTCTATGTGGCCGCCCTCGTCGCTCTGGCGGCCATCGCCGTTCTCCTCGGGCATGACTGGCTCTTTCCCAGCGCCACCTTCCGTGCCGTGGCGGCGCGGGTCGCGTTAACGGCCGGGCTGGCGGGTCTGCCCCTCCTGCTGGTGGCGATTCTGCGCGACGACGAGCGCACCGGCGCCCTGGCCGACGAACAATTCAGGGGTCTGCACGGACGCACCGTGATCCCCGTGTTTGGAACGGTGTGGTGCTTCGTGCTCGGAATCTGGATCCTGACGCTGTTCCCCCACGCACCCGACGGCCTGGTGTTCGCCGCCTTTGGCGCGGCCCTCGGGTTCGCGATCCTGATCGTGACGGTGGAGTCCTTTGTGCAGCCTCGCTTCCTCGTTCCAAGGACCCTGCGAGACCAGCCCGGACGCGTCGAAAACTGGCTGGCACACCGAGAGCGCGGGAGGCGGAAAGGCGTCGTGCCGAGGCACCGGCTGGCCGTCCCGTCGCTGGTAACCGTCATCCTGGAGCCTCAGCGGGTGGCGGGCTGGGAGGCCTCGTCCACGGATCTCGAGGACCTCAAGGCTCAAGGGCCAACGCTCGACGATCTCGTCGAAGCGGTCTACCGTAATGTGTCGGCCCGCTTCGCGCATCCCGGGGGCAACGGCCGGGGCCTCAGCCTGCAATACGTGTGTTATGGCGCCCACGGGTCGGGCATGGCCCGCAAAGATGTCCTGTTCGATATTGCGGGGACTGCGGGTGATTACACGGCCGAATCCGTCGAAGACGCTTCAGTGCGTTTCCGGGGGCAGACGCTGGACGAGCTCATGCGAACGGTCGAAGCGAGCGGATTTAGCGAGCCCAGCCTCACCTGGAGCCGTGACGTAAAACTCTGAGCACGCGCTTTCTTTGAGCTTTGCGCCAGCGTCGGTCAGCAGGTGAAGAGGGGCGTCACCTCGTACGCGTTCGCCGGGAGGTTGTCACCAACGACGAGTGTCACGCTGCCGCCTGCATGGACGACGCGAAATTCCCAATGTCTCCCGTCGTGAAAGCTGACCATGAACTCGGCAGCCGCTGGCCTGACGGCGACCGGCTCGAAACTGCATGCCTTCCATAGTTCGCGGCCTTGGCGCCAGTCGCGCAGGCTGATTCTTCCACCACCTCCTACGAGGATGCGAGATCCATCCCAGGAGAAGGCCACAACCTGACTGCGGGGCAACGCGGCCAAAATTGTGCCGGTAGATACTTCGCGTATCTGGCTCCCAATCTGCGCGTTCTCCGCCAGCCAGCGGCCGTCGTGGGACGCGACCACGTTCTGTGTTAGGCCTTCGCTGGTGAGGGATCCCGGCTGCCATTGACGTAGCCGTTGACCGTCCGACAGCCGGTAGACAGCGACAGAGACGACCTGAAATATGAACTTCGTCGCGACGACAAGCCGGTCGGAAGCCGGGCTGCACGCCACCGGCAAGATATTGCTGTGTGGGCTGAACATGCCGACCTCGGCCGCAGGTGCGCTCGCGCCACCAGGCGAGGCGAGGAAGATCCAGGCCGGCTGAAGAAATCCGACGCCAAACCCGCCATCAGGTGTCGACACCATACAGAGATGATTGCTGTCATCGGCCCACATCGCCGGGTCGGCAGTCAAGAAGTCGAGGACACGGCCGTCGGATGTGAACACGGTGAGCCCTGTTGGGTCGGAGACTATGAGCCGCGAACCGTCGGGGGCTTGGTCAAATAGGCTGACGCCCTTGTTGAATGTCATCGCCCCGACCTGCTTTCCTTCCCAAGAGATGGCTCGGATATGCGTGACGAGGTCCGAATCGGCCCACCAGTAGACCGCCTCGGCAGGTGGCGGCGGCGCTACCGAAACCGCCCGGATGGGACTGGACTGGCGGTGAACCGATGAGGCAGCGGTGTCCGACGTGAAAGCCGCCACCACGACGCCGACCATCAGTACAGTACCGAGTCGGCCGTTCAGGGTCATGGCTCTCTTATTAGAACGCCAAAAGCCGGCGGGAAGTTTTCCGTTGCCTCAGCCCTCGCCCTGGTCGCCCACACGCCGACCTCCGTACAAGATCCGTAGAAGTACGGAAGACAGGGGTCGCGGCCTAGTGCACTGTTTCTTAGAGCGAGTTCCGGCAGGCAACGGGGCGGCACAGAATGCGTGCCCGAATCGGGCAGAGGAGAGGGAATGGGCGAGCCGGGTATCGGCCGGCGTCAATTGCTGGCGGGAATGGGGGCTGGCACGCTCGGTGCCGTGGCGGCGCTCGGAGCCAGCATGACCCCGGTGCTAGCGAACGAAGCCGAAATGAACGATTCCGAAGCACGAGTCGAGGGATCATGGCAGGCCGTTATCCACGTCGAGCAACCGCCTGACAAGGCCGCCACCTTTCCGGCCATGTTTGGATTTGCGCGAGGCGGCGTCGTCACACGCATTGACGGCCGCGACAACGCGCCGTCTCTGGGGACCTGGAAGCATTCGAAGGCGGGCATCGTCTTTCAGCGCATCGAATACCAGTTTGCGGCGGGAGTGCTCGTCCGCACGGTCAACGTGGTGGCGGCGGCACGGGTCGATGGCGACTCCATGAGTGGTACCTTCATCGGCTCGGTGGCAGGCGTCTTTTTCCGGTCCGGTTCCTTCACGGCGACCCGGGTCCCTGCCAAAGGACCGTAGCACCGACCGCCCGCGATTGCCTATCGGGCGACGTTGACCCAGCCAGTTCCGTCCTCGTACCACGTTTCGGTGTACGGGGCCGGGGGCGGCAGAAAGGTGAGGCCTTGCCCTTGCATGCCTCCCCAGAGCACGAGCGTGCAGGCGCCGCCGTACCAGGCGAGTGCGAAATTGACGCGGCCGCGGAGCTCCGCTGGGAGCGCGGTAGCCGACCAGGCACGCCCGTCGAAAGTAAAGGTCGTATCCGACGGGGGCGCAACGTCGGGGATATCACCGGTGAGACTGCCCATCACGACCAAGCGGTGGCGGACAGGATCGTAGCCCTGCGCCCTGACCGCCGCGGGCATCCCGGTGGCATTCAGCGCTTTCCAGTCGTGGCCAGTCCATTCGTAGACGGCGCCCCCCTTACCGTCCCCGGTTTGCCAATTCTTGCCCAGACCGAGGACGCCGCCGTTCGGCCCTGGTGCAATCCAGCGTGGAGCGGCGTAATAGACGATGGTCGGCAGAGGGAGGCTCGTCCAATTCTGTCCGTCCCACGACCACATCTCGTGGGTGGCCCCGTATCCGCGGGGGATGTCCGCGTAGAGGAGGACGCGGCTGATTGACGCGTCGTCGGCAATGGACGAGTCGAGCCCATAGCTCTTTGGCGCTGTGGACGGATGCACCTGCCGCCATGAACCGTTGCGCCAAAGCCAGGTCTCAGTCGGACTTGGGCCGCGGGTCGGGTCGTAGATCGTTGACCCAATCAGGACGACCTGGCCCCGGGCACTGTCGAATGTCATCATCGGCCAGTAAATGCGCGGCCCCATTGACTGGAGGTGCTCTGACCAGGTCTGGCCGTCCCACAGCCATGTGTCGGAGAGGAGTGCGCCCTCCGGACTTTCACCGCCGTACAGAATCAAGCGGCCGGATGCTCCTTCCTCGGCCATGGCCTCGTACGCGCGAGGAGGCGGAGCTAGGGTGTGTACTGATGCCGACGGCCGCGCGTGCTGATTGGCACAGGCCTGACTGGGTCCGCAGGCTGACAGTAGAGAAGCGGCCACAGCGGCGAGCCCGATGGCCAGTGGAAGCCGTGGGACAGAGTGGCGGGACTCCATTCTCACCATCGTGAGGATAGACGGGCCGTGGGCCTATTTAGTTCCCGACTAGGCGATGATTCAAATCCCGCCGCTCACAGTCACGGGCTGGGCCCTTCAACCTGCGGCTCGTGGGACTCCACGGCCGGCGGTTTCGGCGAGGACTCCCGGGTGAGCGTTCGTCGGTTCGTGGCGAACACGACGGCGATGGCGACCAGCGCATAAAGAATCGCGCCAATGATCGGACTCAGATGGGTGGGGTCATTTGACGGACCAGGGATGAGGCTGGTGCCGATGTTGTGGCCGGCATGCGCAACCATCACTGCGACCAGGCTGCCTCCGGTGCTGTTGTAGATCCACGCGTAGATCACCGCGGTACCGATCAGCCGAACATAGGTCTGGACGACGTCGGTGGGCAGGAACAGCTTTGCCCCGCCCGGAACCGCTAGAGGCCAGAGGTGCCAGGTGGACCACAAAATGCCAACAATGAGGGCCGCCCCAAGGGCCCCAACCTGCTGCTGCAACCGTGGCTGAGCGAAACCGCGCCAACCGAGCTCCTCTCCCAGTGACCCAGCTATAACCGCTCCGATAGTGAAGGCGATAGAGCTCGGCGCGGCAAACCAGACGACCGAGGGCTTACCAATGGCGATCCAAATCACGTTCGCCATGAGCAGCAACGGGATTGGCCCGAGCAACGCGATCACATACCAGATCGGATGCACTCGCCATCGCCCGAGTTGGCGAAATAGGGCCCGTGCGCCCCCGGCGCCCGGCACTAGCCAGGCCACCAAGATTGCTGCCAGCGAGGGAGCGAAAGCGGTGAGCTCGACGCCAAGACCCAAAAGAGCGAGTTGTGCAGGCGGCAGGTTTCCGGAGAACTTACTGAGGTCGGGCACAAACAAGTAGAACGGGATGACCCCGAGCGCAGTGAGACCGAACAGCAGGATCGCCCATTGGAGCACCAACCGGGGCCCCGGCGAAGCGTTGGACTTCATGGAGTCACTGTGACCGTGCTCGAATGTGGCGTCAACAACGCGGCTGCTACGGCAAAATCTCTGGTTCTTCTCACCGACGTTCAACATGATTCCGAATGATGTTGAGCTCGGTCGCTTGACAGATCGCAAAGGTTGAGCGCAGAGTGAAAAAGTACTCACCGGCCGATCTCGCGCCCCTCTCACCCCTGGCTTGAGTCGGGATCACTGATCAACCTCTGAGTTGACGGAAAGGCCTCGCACGTTTCACGGCGGGTTGACTCAAGGAGGTACACCTCAATGACTCGGCTAACTCGGCCCCTGATGGCCTCGCTCATCGCTGTCTCAGCCTTGGTTTTCGGCGCGTTGCTGCCAATGGTGGCGCTGGCGTTCACGGCGCCAGGACTGGGGACGGCCGCGAGTTACGCGATTCTGGCGGGCACACCGAAAATCACGAACACCGGTAGCTCCGTGATCAGCGGAAGCGTTGGGATCTACCCGGCCGCAGCCGTTGATGGATTTCCGCCCGGGATCGTGACGAACGGGACGATCCAAGCTGGTACCGATGCCGCCAAAACCGCACAGAGCGACCTAACGACTGCCTACCTCCATGCGGAAGGGCAAACACCATGTACCCCGTTGACCGGGGATCTGGGGGGCAAAAACCTCTCTGCCGGTCTCTATTGCTACTCGTCTAGCGCGCAGTTATCGGGGACGCTCATCCTCACCGGCGCGGGCCCATGGGTTTTCCAGATAGGGAGCCAGCTCACGACCGCGAGCGATTCAACCGTTAGCGTTATCGACCCCACGCAGGCGTGCGATGTCTTCTGGCAGGTCGGCAGCTCAGCGGTTCTTGGGACGACGACTCATTTTGTGGGAACCATCATGGCTCTTACGAGTATCACCCTTGCGAACGGAGCAAACATCGTGCCCGGCAGAGCCCTGGCACGAAACGGCACTGTGACCTTAGACACGAATACGATTACCGCACCGACCGACTGCACCGCCTCGGCGAGTCCCACCGCCAGCCCGACGGCCAGCCCGACCGCCAGCCCCACACCGACCCCGACACCGACACCTACTCCGACACCGACGCCTACCGCCAGCCCGACAGCGACCGCGGCACCCGTGCTCGCGACCACCGGCGGTGGTCCGCAGAACGGTGTTCCCTGGATGCTGGTTCTGTTCGCCGCCTATTGCGTCGCGGGGGCGGGACTGATCATTCGAGAACAGAGGCGCAAGGCTTAACCCAGACAGAGGCACGCAACCGAGTCTGCAGGCAGTGGGCGTAACGGCATACTTCCCCGGCCGTTCTAAACCCCGTGAGGCGGCTGCTCCTGGCTGTACTGGTCGTCGTTTCGGCCTGCGCGCCGACTGTTAAACCTGGCCCGGCCGCCAGTCCATCTGCTTCCTCCTCCGACTGCGGCGGTCAGCGCAGTAGGTTTCGCATGCAGGCTGCCGCTCGTTAATTTCGAGCAATCCGCGGACTATTCGACCGGGACTTTAATGGCGGGCTTCGTCACGTTCCCCGGCGCTGCGTTCACACCTGATCCCAGTGGTGCCTTCGAAGAACCGGGGACGAACGGACTGGTCAAGTCGGCGGCGAAGCCGTATCTCTACGGCGGTCCAGGGGCTTCCACATTCACACGTCGATACGGCCGCTGGTTGCCTGCCAGCGTCGACGCGGTCTCGCCTGACAGCTCCCACTATGCCTACACCGAGTCCTATAACGATGCCAATGGTCCGCGCAGCAGGATTCACGTCGTCGACGTGGCGTCGGCGGCGGACCGGGTTGTCTTCGACCAGGGGTTCTACGCCGTAATCAGCTATGAGTCCGAGGGGATTTACCTCTTTTACGTCGGCTACGCGGACGAGCCAAATTCGGGTCTATGGCGGCTCGACCCGCAATCTCACGCCCTTGTTCAGGTCGCTTCGCAGACGCTAACGCTTGACTACCTTGGGGGAGGCGCGGCGTGGTACAGGGATCTAGCGCCCGGTGACCAGGCTCCCCCGAGCCTGACCAACCAGATGGCTCGGGGCGTCTTTAAGGACCGCCTCATACGACTTGATCTCAAGACCCGCGCCGGGTCGCCCTGGTTTCGGCGACCGGGCCAGGAGGTCCATGCGATCGGCGTCGACGGCCTCGGGCATCCGATCG
>Ga0209011_1000832_pt1 | contig 11267 bp, 9 predicted proteins | sample BlaSpr_A8_OM1_M3_FD_187986 | JGI IMG/M metagenome (GOLD analysis project Ga0209011, IMG submission 187986) | Forest soil microbial communities from Thunder Bay, Ontario, Canada - Black Spruce, Ontario site 2_A8_OM1_M3 (SPAdes) (version 2) | ecosystem: Environmental > Terrestrial > Soil > Boreal... | reverse complement strand
CCTTAGCTCATCGTATAAGGTATCAGGATGGGTTTAGGGTGTAGACTAGGTGCACGCCTGGAGGTAGTAGACATGAAACGACTTTCTACCCAAGCTCTGGCCGCTCTACTCGCAGCCTTCGTATATGTTACGCCGGCAATGAGCCTTCCTCAGACCCCGCAAAGCGAGCCACAGGATAAGTCACCGAGTGATACTTCGAAAGAATCGCAGAGCGACAAGAAAACAAAGAAGAAAGACCCGAAGAAAGACCCGAAGAAAGATGTGGACGCCATCGGTAACCGCAAGCTTGGCGGGTTTAATATGCATTCGATCGAATACGATATTGGCATCGGCAAGCAATATGCCCAGGAAGTCGAGAGAACTTCCAAGCTGATCGACGATCCTGTCGTCGTTGACTACGTAAACAAGGTTGGACAGAACCTTGTGCGGAATTCGGATGCGCGAGTACCCTTCACGATCAAAGTGATCGATTCCGATGTCGTCAATGCGTTCGCGCTTCCTGGCGGATTTTTCTACGTCAATAGCGGATTGATCCTGCGGGCAAACGAGGAATCTGAATTAGCGGGTGTGATGGCCCATGAAATTGCCCACGTGAATGCGCGGCATGGCTCGCGAGGCGAATCCAGGGCGCAACTCGCCCAACTGGCTATGATCCCCTTGATCTTACTGGGACCTGGCGGATGGGCCGGATATGGTATTTATCAGGCGGCGAACCTGGCGATTCCCATTTCTTTCCTGAAGTTCAGCCGGGATTTCGAACGCGAGGCCGACTACTACGGGTTGCAATACATGTACAAGGCAGGCTACGACCCGAATTCTTACGTTACGTTTTTCGAGCGGGTGCAGACCGATGAGCGACGCCAGCCAGGAAGCGTTCCGAAAGTTTTCTCAAGCCACCCACCTACAGCGGATCGAATCCAGAAGACCCAACAGGAGATTGCGCAAATTCTGCCGAATCGCGATCACTACATCGTATCAACATCGGAGTTCGACACGGTGAAATCGCGCCTGCGAGGATTGATGTCATCGCGGAAGGCCGAAGGCGGTCCAGACAAGCCGACCCTGCGCACGCGAACCGAACAAGAAAAAGACAAGAAAACGCAAACCAAACCAGGTGATACAACGACCGATGATGACCGGCCGACGCTGAAGCGTAGGCCGTAGTCCTCTTGCATGTGAAGGCCGACGGGTTCACCTCCTAAACTTTTGAGAAGGCACTCGCGAACGCAATCCCATTCGTGTTAGCGAGTGGCCCGCGAGGTATCGTGTGAAGAATGATTCGCGGAAGCGTCGGCAGAAGATCGTTCAGTCGCTTCGCGAGCTGCCAGGATCGTGCCGACATGAATCCGCACGGTATCTTCCACCCGCCGGGCATAGCCTCCGGCCAGCGCAATCGCCACGGGGATATTACGGTTGCGCGCTCGCTCGAACACCAAATCGTCCCGCTTGCGCAGTCCTTCCTTGGTAAGGTGAAGCCCGCCGAGTTGGTCTTCGCAATACGGATCAGCCCCGCCGATATAGAACAACAAGTCCGGCGTAAACTGTTGCAGTGCTGCATCCAAATGCTTTTGAAGAATCGCTAGGTAATCGGCATCCCCGATGCCATCGGGGAGATTGATATCCATGTCGGAAGGCGGCTTGGGCATCGGATAATTGTTTTCCTGATGAATTGACAGAGTGAAGACGCTATCGTCACCACGAAAGATCGCGGCAGTTCCGTTGCCCTGATGTACGTCAACATCAACGACGACGGCAGTGCGGATTGCCTTGTCAGCCTGCAAACGCCGGATGGCGATCGCCACATCATGAATCGCGCAGAAGCCCTCGCCATGCCCCGGAAATGCATGGTGAAAGCCGCCGCCGATATTAGCGGCAAAGCCGTCGCGCAAGGCACATTGCGCCGCGAGAATCGATCCGCCGGCCGCGAGCCAGCAAGCCTCCACCATTTCACGCGACCACGGAATTTCGAGCGCCATCATCTGGGTCGCACTAAGCGTGCCAGTTTTTAGTTTGCGCGCATACTCGGGTGTGTGTACCCGCAAGACATCCTCATCGCTCGCGGGCTTGGGCTCGAGAAAATCCTCCGGTGCCGCAAGATTTTCCTGCAAAAGTAATTCCCGAATCAGCCGGAACTTCTGTGAGGGAAAAACGTGCGCGCCGAGATTCAGATCGTAGCGCGAATGATAGATAAGCTTAAAGGAAAGCATTTTCGCGGGCGCCTAGCTGTCGCGTTCAAGGATAAAGTCGGGAACAGCCAGAAGCGCTCGGCCATAATCCGATGCAGCCTTACCATTGAGGCAGGCCTTCGCACGCCGCGCATAGTCATGCGCAAGCTCGCGAGCCCGGTCGAGAGCACCGGATTCGCGCACGAGCGCGGTAATTTGCTCCGGCCGAACGGTCTGAAAATCTTTTTCGCGAAGCACCGTAGCCACGAGTCTTCTGCCCTCTGGGTCGCCATTCTGCATCGCGTAAATCAGCGGCAACGTCACTTTGCCTTCCTTCAAATCGCTGAGAACCGGCTTGCCGAGTGTTTCCGGTGAAGCAGTAAAGTCCAGCAGATCATCCACAAGTTGAAATGCCAACCCCGCGTAGCGTCCATAGTTGGCCAGCGCTTCCTCTTGCAAATCGTCGCTGTGGCCAAGAACCGCCCCCAATCGCGCGCAACCGCTAAACAAACACGCGGTCTTGTGAGTCGCCAGAGCCAGGGCATCTTCCTCGGTTAGGTCGATGCGGCCGAGCTTGGTTAGCTGAATCAGTTCGCCTTCCACCATGTTTTGTGTGAGCTCAATCAGGATATCGAGGATGTGGAAATTGCGCTCGCGCAACGCCATCTGGAATGATTGCATGTAAAGCCAATCGCCTGCGAGGACGCTGCGATGATTTCCCCAACGAGAATTCGCTGAAGGCCGCCCGCGACGTGTATCAGCGCTATCGATGACATCATCGTGAATCAGCGTTGCGCTGTGAATCAGTTCGACGACCGCCGCGAGGCGAATGGCTCCTGGTCCGCGATAGTTCGCATATGCTGCCGTCAAAAGCAGCACCGCAGGACGTAGGCGTTTTCCGCCCCCGGTAAGCAGGTCGCAGGAAATTTCCGCAACTGGCTCGATGGCCGCGGCGCTTTGTTGGGCAAGTTCCTGCTCAACCAGCACGAGGTCATCGCGCACAAGATCAAAAAGTTCCTTGACGGTCAAAAGCGCGATGGAACCTCCTCCGTAATTCCTTGCGGCGTTGCGCCCGACTTTGCTTGCTTGCGTAACCGGACGGATTAACTTTAACAAAATCAGATTCGTGGCCGAATAGTCCTGTCTACGCTACTCTCTTCCAGCTCAAAAAGCTTTCGGTTAGATCCCTTTTAACTTAAGGATCCTCTTTTAATCTAGAGTCAAAGAAACGCCGAAAATTCGCCGCCGTTACTGCTGCGAATTTATCTGGGGCCAAGTTTCTCACACCTGATAGGGTTCTCGCCACTTCGGCGACGAACGCCGGCTCGTTGCGTTTCCCACGAAAAGGCTGGGGTGCGAGATACGGCGAGTCTGTCTCAACAAGCAGACTGTCAAGGGGCAGATCGCGTGCGATGTCCCGCAGGTTTTGGGCTTTGGGATAGGTCGAGTTTCCCGCGAACGAAATCATAAAGCCCATCTCAATCCCCTTCTGTGCTTGCTCGAGCGTCCCTGAAAAACAATGGAAGATTCCGCCTAGGCCTGTGCCGCGCCAATGTTTCTCAACGATAGCAAGGCAATCCGGCCAAGCTTCGCGGCAATGAATGATAATTGGCAGGTTGGCGCGCGCCGCCAGTTCCAGTTGCGCCCGAAAGACACGTTGCTGCACATCCCGCGGCGAAACATCGTAGTGATAATCGAGGCCAATTTCGCCCCAGGCAATGACTCTCGGGTGGTCAGCGATGTGCGCAAGGTTATCAAGATGGGTCTCGGTGACTTTTCGTGCTTCGTGCGGATGAATCCCCACGGTTGCGTAAATCCAGTCGTATTGTTCGGCGAATGGAATCGCGGAGTCGAGTTTTTCAGGTCCCGGCCCGGTCCCTATCGCGAGAAGGGTTGTTATCCCCGCAGAGCGCGCTCGTTCGAGCATGTCGCTGCGGTCCTCATCAAATTGCGGGAAATCAATGTGCGCGTGCGAATCGATCAGTTCCATTGAGAAAATGGTTGCTGGGTCGTGAAGTCGTTACAGAGCCTGCCGAGTCGCAGGATGGCTGTAATCAGGAGCGGCGATCGTTGGCTGCGAAACATGCCTGACACGGCCGATCGAGTACTCGAAGACCGAGCCCTTTGCTCACCTCAACCGCACTTGGTTTACTTCAGCCGCGCGCCAACTTCGACCTCTTCAAGAAACCCGGTTAGCACGGGACGTCCTTCCGGACCGACGGAAGCGGCGATAATCATGCCGTTTGATTCCACGCCGCGCAGTTTGCGCGGTTGCAAATTTACGACCACGGCAACCTTACGTCCGATGAGCGCTTCAGGTTCATAGTGTTGCGCAATTCCGGCGACAATCTGGCGCACCTCGGTACCGATATCCACGGTGAGCTTCAATAATTTATCCGCACCGGCAACGCGCTCGGCCGTTTTCACTTGGCCTACGCGCATCTCGATTTTTGTGAAATCGTCGATACCGATTTTGCTCTCGGCAGGCGCCGCCGCACTCGAGGCTGCGGCCGGTGTTGCCCCGGCGCCGGTACTAACGGCTGAGGGTTTGCCCGGTTCATTTTCCATGGCTTCCATCCTTTCGATGGCCTCTGTTTTTTCAACGCGAGGGAATACTGCTTCCGGTTTTCCGGTGCGACTATCAGGTTTCAGCTGGCCCCAGGTAAGTTCATCGATACGGTACCGATCGAGGCTGTCGCGTTGCCCGAGCTGTTGCCATACTTTTGCTGTCGTCATGGGTAGAACCGGATGCGAAAGTACGACGATGTTGCGGAGAGCTTCGGCAGCATCATAAAGGACCGTCGCCAGCCGCGGACGATTCGCAGGATCTTCCGCCAATGACCACGGCTTCTGCTCGGTAATGTACTTGTCAACAACGGATATGAGATTCCATATGCGTTCGAGCGCAAGCGAGAAAGAAAAGTTGTTGTAAAGGCTGCGAATCGCCGACAGGCTTGCATTCGAGAAGCCAGTAAGAACTTCAGCGCGTGTCCCCGCATCGGTCGAGCCGGATCCGGATTCCGGCGTCGGGATGGCCCCGCCGAAGTATCGCTCGATCATAGTCAATGTGCGACTGGCAAGATTACCGAGGCCGTTGGCGAGATCGCTGTTGTAGCGCTGCACGAGTGCGTCGTAACTGAAATTGCCATCCTGGCCGAAAACGGTTTCGCGGAGAAGATAGTAGCGAAGGGCGTCAATTCCGAGCACGCTTACGATCGGGCGTGGACGCACCACATTGCCGCGCGACTTGCTCATCTTGGCGCTGTCCATCAACAACCAACCGTGCGCCCAGATTTGTTTTGGCAGGGGCAATCCTGCAGCCATCAGAAACGCCGGCCAGTAAACGGCGTGAAAACGGATTATTTCCTTGCCGACCAGGTGCAGATCGGCAGGCCACATACCGCGACGCTCATAGTCAGGTCCGCCGACGGCACTGAGATAGGCTGTCAGGGCATCGAACCAGACATAGAAAACGTGTGGCTCCTCACCAGGGACCGGAATACCCCAACGAATCGTGGTACGCGTAATGCTGAGATCCTTTAGGCCGCCGTCGACAAAACTTAGAACTTCGTTGCGGCGCGCCTCTGGTTGGATAAATTCAGGATGCTTGGCATACAAATCGAGAAGCGGTTTTTGAAACGCAGAGAGCTTGAAAAAATAATTCTGTTCGGTAACGGTCTCGGTGGGACGGCCGCAGTCTGGGCAGGGATCGCCGGGAGCAGCGTCAACAACATAAGCATTGTCGAAAACGCAGTACTGTCCGGTGTAATGCCCAGCATAGACAAAACCGTTCTCGCGGCAAAGTCGAAAAAGCCATTGCACGGTGTGGGCATGCTGCAGATCGGTGGTGCGGATGAATTCATCGCCTTGAATGCCGAATTCATCCCAGGTGGCGCGCCATTCGGCGGCCATTTTTGCAACGAATTCCGATTCCGCGACTCCGGCCTTGCGCGCGGAGCGTTCGACATTCACACCATGCTCGTCGGTGCCTGTGGTCATCACCACGTCGTAACCCATCATGCGCTTGTAGCGACGAATCGTGTCGCACACGATAGTCGAGTAGGTGTGGCCGATATGCGGCAAGCCATTGGTATAGTAAATCGGCGTGGTCAAATAATATTTTGGCCGGCTCGGCGGCATGCGTTAACCTGTCTTTCCGCGCTGTTTCTCGAATTCGAGCAGGGCCTCGCTGAGCACGCGCTTCAGCGGAATATTTTGTTCGCTGGCAATGCGCTGGCAATCCTCATATTCGGGAGACGCCGTCAGAATATGCCCATTCATCCTGGACAACTTTATGCGCACCGTGCCGAATGGGGTTTCGACGCTTGTCTGTTCTCGGGGGAGGGCACGACGGCGGGCGGTATATGTGCGCGCGCCGATCGTAGTGGTCTCGGCAAAAAGCAAATCCATCAGGCGGTCCACATCCGCCGGGCGACACAAAATACTTAGCAAGCAGCCAGGGCGATTCTTTTTCATCTGAATGGCAGCGGTGTAAACATCGAGCGCACCAGCGCCGAGCGCCCTCTCAACAAAGTATCCGTAAATTTGCGGATTCATGTCGTCGAGATTTGCTTCGATGATCGAGACTTCCTCGTCCCATCGCGCCGCATCTTGTTTTTCCGCAGATTCGCCTAGAAAAATTCGCAGCACGTTGGGGTGTTCGGCCACGTCGGCGTTCCCTGCACCATAGCCAATAGCAGCAACTTTCATGTGCGGCTGCGGGCCGAACTCCCTCACAAGCGTGGAGACAATGGCAGCGCCCGTCGGTGTCACGAGTTCCCGCTGGACTCCGCTCGAATAGGTGGGCGCTCCGCGAAGAAGCTCAGCGGTGGCCGGCGCCGGAACGGGCAACAGCCCGTGCGCGGTTTGCACGCTTCCACTGCCGACGTTCAGCGGGGAGCAAACAAAGTGTTCGATGGCCAGCAACTCGAAGCCAATGCATGCGCCGACGATGTCCACCATCGCATCAACAGCACCCACTTCGTGAAAATGCACCTTGTCAAGCGGGACTTGATGCATAAGCGCTTCGGATTCGCCTAGCCGCTTAAAGATGTTGCTGGCCCGGCTGGCGACCCGCGGCGCAAGGCCGGCCTTGCGGATGATCTCAAGTATCGTATTCAGGTTGCGGTGGTGGTGTGTTTCACTTATTTCCACGTGGACATGAGTCGCGGTGATCGCCTTCTTGGGAACTTTGGCTGCAGACATTTTCCAGCCACTGATCGGAAGACTCTTCAGTTCGGCTTCGATAGCGGCAAGCTCGCAGCCCGCATCGACAAGCGCACCCAGGACCATGTCACCGCTGATGCCAGAAAAACAATCGAAGTAGATAAGCTTCATACGCTCTGTGCCTTAGAAATGGCCGTCCATTAGCGCTACAGGCGCGCGCGAACAACACTCCTGAAACGACTGATACTAGTCGCGCGTAGATAGTGTGTCAAATGTGCTTCAGATGAGGCCGCGTGTGAAAGCGAACATCAACGCGGCTACTTGAAAAACGTGGGCAGGATCTCGGCTTGGACCGCGGCGACAACACCGGAATATGGATGTTGACCATTTGAAGCCGCCGAAGGACTGCTTCTCGACCGTCTCAACTCGAAGTGGAAGGAAGGTATTTTGAGCATTACGATCAATGGATGCATTGTTTGACAGATGATGACCGATTCTCCGTCGTGCCCGCGCACCGTACTGACAGATATTTCTGTTATGACACGTCCAGCTTGAACTTTTCCCGTTGATCAGTTTGACCTATACTCTTAGGTTTTCACCAGGAGACCCGTGTATCCCATCCTTGCAACACGATTTCAGAACGCACTGCAGAAGTTTATTCGCCGAAAGTACGACTTGGAAATTAACGTCAGCGTCGAGCGGCCCCCGCGAATCGAAATGGGCGAGGCCGCTTCACCGGTGTGCTTTGATCTCGGCAAGAAGCTGAAGAAGGCTCCGCGCTTGATTGCTCAGGAAATCGCCGTGCAGATGAAACCTATCGAGGGCATTGCGCGCGTTGAAGTTGCTGGAGCGGGTTACTTGAACGCGTTTTTTGATCGCGCGGCCTTTTTGCAAGGACTGCAGGAAAAACCAGAGCGGCCAGCGCCTTCGGCAGCCAAGGGCGGAACGAAAATCATTGTCGAGCACACCAATATCAATCCGAACAAGGCAGCGCACATCGGGCATCTGCGCAATGCAGTTTTGGGAGACACGTTTGTACGGTTGCTGCGACTGCGGGGCGAGCCTGTGGAGGTGCAGAATTATATTGATAACACTGGCGTGCAGGTGGCCGACGTGGTGGTTGGATATTTGCACATGGAAAAGAAACGAGCTGCTGAGGTGCGCGCTCTGGCTGAGCAACCGCGATTCGATTATTCATGCTGGGATTTATACACGCGCGTGACGCACTTTTTTGAAGAGGACGAAACGCGCCTGGCGATGCGCAACGACACGCTTCAAGCAATCGAAGAGGGACGTGGTGAGGCCGCGGAGATCGCTGCCATTGTTGCTGACGCGATTGTGTCCTGCCATCTGCGCACGATGGCGCGACTGGGTATCGGCTATGACGTGCTGCCGCGTGAAAGCGAAATTCTGCGCTTGAAGTTTTGGGACGCGGCGTTTCAGAAACTGAAACAGACCGGCGCGATTTATCTTGCAACTAGCGGGAAGAATGCGGGTTGCTGGGTGATGCCGTGGTCGGACCGCGCAAAACAGGCCGTACCCAACGCGGGGGCCGAAACAAAATATAGACTGGAGTCAAACGGGGCGGGGGTTGCCGACGAAACTGAAGAGAACCGCCAGGACAAAGTGATTGTGCGTTCCAACGGCACGGTGACATATGTTGGGAAAGACATTGCGTATCAGCTATGGAAATTTGGGCTTCTGGACCGGGACTTCCACTACCGGCGCCTGATGACAGCGCCGGATGGACGCACGGTGTGGGTAACGACCGCGGAAGCCGGGGAACCCGATGCGCCGCGATTCGGAAAAGCTGGGAAAGTCTTCAACGTCATTGATGTAAGGCAAGCGTATCTGCAGGAAGTAGTCGAAGCCGGATTGCGAGCGCTCGGCTACGACGATCAGGCGGACCGGTCGGTGCACTTTTCGTATGAAATCGTGGCGCTGACTCCGCGGTGCGCGCGGGAGATGGGCTACCAGTTGTCGGCGGAGGATGCCAAACGACCATATGTCGAGGTCAGCGGGAGAAAAGGTCTTGGAGTGAAGGCCGATGACTTGCTCGACAAGCTGGAAGCGGCGGCTCGCGCGGAAGTTGATGAGCGGCACGCGGGGATGGGCGAGGAGGAAAAAGAATGTACGGCGCACGCGATTGCCATCGGCGCGCTACGATTTTTTTTGCTGAAGTTTACGCGCGGAACGATTATTGCGTTCGACTTTAAAGATGCGCTGAGCTTTGACGGCGAGACCGGGCCGTATTGTCAATACGCAATTGTGCGGGTGCGAGGAATTCGGCGCAAGGGCCTCGAGCAAACGCAACAATCGCAGACTGTCGAGGCAGATGCAGCTGCGAAATTGTTGAATGGGGCAGAAGGAAAGGAATTCTGGGAGCTGGTATTGCACGCTGGCTCGCTCGATTCCACGATCGAAGCGGCGATTGGCGCGCAAGAACCGGCGTTTGTGGCCAAGTATGCTTTCCAGTTGGCGCAGACATTTAATCTTTTCTATCACCGGCACCACATTTTGTCGGAAGAGGACCCGCAAAAGAAGGCGTTCCTACTGCTGCTTACAGAATTAGTGGAGAGGCAACTAATTGTCGCGCTTGGGATCCTAGGAATTGAGGCACCGGAAAAAATGTGATGGCGCCAGCGGGAGTCAGTGTTTGCGCTTTTCGGGTGTGTAGTGCTCCTGAAGGTATTTGGTGATTTGGGAAGCCACGCCTTCGGGATTAGTCATGCCGAAAGTTTGAATCATTTTTTTGACTTCGGCATCCCAGGTGGCGGCCGGAAGGGGGGCTGCATGGTGATGTAGCGAACGCCGTGGCATGTGTTGCAATAGGCCTCAACCAATTCCCTCCCCTGCCCTGGTTCGAGTTGGGGTGGGTAGAGCGGGTAGGCCGTTACGCTGTAAATTGCCCCGGCTTGCAAGTTGCCCGGGGTGGGCTGCTTTAAATTGCCGAGATTTGATTGCGAATAATCGCTGCGCTGCAAGTCACCGCGGAGTGTCGTGGCGGCAAGGCAAAGCGGAGCCACGCCAGCGAGCGGCCACGAAATACGGCCCGGCAATTCATCAAGGAGTTTGCGTTGGGTCCCATGAGATTCATTTTGCGATGCCCACAACAATTTCCTGGCGCTCGATTTTGTTCCACACATAACCACGCGGATTCCAGACTGCTTCGTCAGGCTGCACGTTTCCTTTTTCGTCGGTGGCGCGAACGGCCCATTGATACCGGCCCGCGTTTTTCGGAACCCACGGGGATTCCCAGGTACAAAATGAGTAGGGACCGTAGTTTTCGCCGAGCTTGGCATCGCGCCAGCTCTTGGCGTTGTCGTCAGAGACTTCCACTTTTACAATGCGGCCGTAGCCGCTGAAGGCGATGCCGCGAACCGTGACCGGCATCTGTGCGGGAATTTTGCCGGTGCCATCGGGTGCAATCAGGAAAGAACGCACCGGCATCCGGTGAATAGGAATCGTTTTTACCTGCCCGGCTTTGACGTCATCGGGTGTTGTGTTGCCGCGAGGGGTATCAGGGATGCGATAAGCGGTTTTCATCCAGAAATTCTCGTCGGGCTTTGCGAGGACGCGAATCGCGCTCAGCGACTTCACCCAATAAGTCGCAAAGTATCCGGGAACAACGAGCCGCGCCGGCAATTCATCACCAACAATCTCTTCATGCCGACGTCGGACAAGGGGCTCGTGAATCGGGTGCTCCAGGTGATGATGGATTCGCCCAGCCATGTCGCGTCCGCCGCCATGAAGGGGATTCTCGGCTTCGACGGGCCGGGAGCCGCGTCACGGTGCAAAGTGCCCGCCCTTCACCTGGCCGCCCAGCCGCCGCTCAATCCTCCGCACCTCATGTCGCAATGGCTGCCGACCGCCGTCAATGGTTTGACCGTGGGTGCGGGGCACTTCAACATGATGGAAGCACCCGATCAGGTCAAC
>Ga0209011_1000831_pt1 | contig 11271 bp, 11 predicted proteins | sample BlaSpr_A8_OM1_M3_FD_187986 | JGI IMG/M metagenome (GOLD analysis project Ga0209011, IMG submission 187986) | Forest soil microbial communities from Thunder Bay, Ontario, Canada - Black Spruce, Ontario site 2_A8_OM1_M3 (SPAdes) (version 2) | ecosystem: Environmental > Terrestrial > Soil > Boreal... | reverse complement strand
CGCCGAGGCCGCGGCGCGCGAGCGGGGCTGGCAGCCCTGAGCGGCCGCAGCAGCAGCAGGAGCAGATAGTGTGCGGCGCCGACAGTCAAGCAACCGCTTAACTATGTCGCTGAAGAGGTATGTCTCGCGACCAGATCCGGCGCAGATCACACCCGGAAAAACTCCGCCAGGCGCGCACGCGCCTCCCGGCCCGCCTCGAGATTCAGACAATTGACGATCGCGACGCGAAACCCGCCGGGGGGCATGGGGTGCGCCTCGGCCGCGCGGTCTGCGTGGAAAGTGATCTGCACGCTGCGCACCTGCGGCATGCGCCGCACCTCCTCGACCAGCGCCGCGGACGGATGTGGGTATTCGCGGCCGTGCGGGCCGAACAGTGCGACGCTGTAGCCGATCCTGCGGTCGCGATCGGCGTAGCGCCACTCGCCGTGCTCGTAGAGGCCTACCACGGCCGGCAGCCAGTCGGCGCCGTACAGGTCCGGCCACTGATCGGTGAAGCGCAGGTGCGCGTCGATGATGCGCCCGCCGATGGTCTCGAGATTGAGCATGCCGGTATAGGTCGCAAGCTGCTGCGCAACCCACGCGCGCAGACTGCTCTCCAGCTCCGCGCGCGCTGCGGCTTCGATCGTCCAGTAGTCGAAAGTTCCTTGCCCTGCCGGCGCGCCCAGACTATGGCGCAACCACAGCGCCTGGCCTTGCCGCACCGCGAGGTCGGTGCTCACGTGCTCGCCTTCGAGCAGCGTCATCCAGAAGTGTCCCGGCGTCTTGTGCCGCTCGTAGTGAGCGCGATCCGGCAACACCCGGCTGCCGACGGCCATGCCGCGCAGATTGATGATGGGCTTGCTGAACACCGGAAATCCTGGCGGGCACAGTCCGTGCGGCGCACACGCGAGGCCCTGCGATTGCGCTACAGCCAACTTGTTGTAGACCCAGCGGTGCGCCGGATTCCACTGGTAGCCGTCGGCGTCCTCGGTGGGAATGCGCACCTCCGGCGGGCAGGCCACGCCCTCGAAGTACTGCATGCGCCAGGGGTCGGCTTCGCAGAAAGGCATGGCGGGAGATGCGGCGAACGCTGTGTCTGTCTAGAACAGCCCGGTGATGCGCCCGTCCGCGCCGACATCGATGCTGTTCGCGGCCGGCACCTTGGGCAGCCCCGGCATGGTCATGATGTCGCCGCAGATCATGATCACGAATTCCGCGCCCGCGGCGAGCCGCACCTCGCGAATGTTGACCACGTGGTGCGAGGGCGCGCCGCGCAGTTTCGGGTCGGTGGAGAAGGAGTACTGGGTCTTGGCGACGCACACCGGATAGTGCCCATAGCCGCCATCCTGCAGCCGGCGGATCTGGGCGCGCACTTTGGTGTCCGCGGTGATATCGGTGGCGTGGTAGATCTGGGTGGCGATCGCCTTCATCTTGTCCCACAGGCTCGCATCATCTTCATACAGGTAGCGAAAGCCGTTGGGCTCATCGCACAGGCGCACGACCTCACGGGCCAGTTCCAGCGCGCCGCGCCCGCCGTGCGCGAAGTGGGTCGCGGCGATCACCCGCACGTCGTGCGGGGCGATGCGGTCGATCAGCAGCTGGATTTCATGCTCGGTGTCTTCCGCGCGGCGGTTGATGGCCACCGCGCAGGGCAGACCGTAACGGTTGTGGACATTGTCGATGTGTCGCTCGAGGTTGACCACGCCCCGATCGAGCGCGGCGAGATTCTCGCTCTGCAGGTCAGCGAGTTCGACGCCGCCGTGGTACTTGAGCGCCCGCACGGTGGCCACGATCACCGCGGCGCAGGGCCTGAAGCCCGCCTTACGGCACTTGATATCGACGAACTTCTCCGCGCCCAGGTCGGCGCCGAACCCGGCCTCGGTCACGACGTAGTCGGCAAGCTTCAGCGCGGCGCGCGTCGCGATGACCGAGTTGCAGCCGTGCGCGATGTTGGCGAACGGACCGCCGTGGATGAAGGCCGGGTTGTTCTCGAGCGTCTGCACCAGATTGGGCGCGAGCGCCGTCTTCAGCAGTGCCGCCATCGCGCCGTGCGCCTTGAGCTCGCGCGCCAGGATGGGTGAGTTGTCGGCGCGATAACCGACGACGATCCTGCCGAGGCGTTCCTTCAGACCAGCGAGGCTGTTGGCGAGACACAGGATCGCCATGACCTCGGACGCCACCACGATATCGAAACCGTCCTCACGCGGCACGCCGTCGGCGGTGCCGCCGAGTCCGATGACGATGTGGCGCAGCGTCCGATCGTTGATATCGACCACGCGCCGCCAGCTGATGCGGCGCAGGTCGAAACCGAGCTGGTTGCCGTGGTAGATGTGGTTGTCGATGAGCGCGGCCAGCAGGTTGTTGGCGAGCGCGATGGCGGCAAAGTCGCCGGTGAAATGCAGGTTGATGTCCTCCATCGGCACCACCTGCGAGTAGCCGCCGCCGGCCGCGCCGCCCTTCATGCCGAATACCGGTCCCAGGGCCGGCTCGCGCAGGCACACGATGGCCCGCTTGCCGAGCAGGTTCAGCGCATCCCCCAGCCCCACGGTCGTGGTGGTCTTGCCCTCCCCGGCGGGCGTCGGCGAGATCGCGGTCACCAGCACCAGCTTGCCGTCGGGGCGGGGCTCGAGCTGCGCCACGTAATCGAGCGACACCTTCGCCTTGTAGTGCCCGTAGGGTTCGAGGCGCTCCTGTGGTATCCCGAGCCGCTCGTGCGCGAGCGTTCCGATGTCGCGCATGGTGGCGCGCTGTGCGATCTCGATATTGCTCGGGAAGGAGGTGGATCCGGCGGCGGGCGTGTCGGGCATGGTGCGTGTCATGCTACCAGAGGCCCGCACCGAGGGCGTTTGCCTTGGTTACAATCCGTCCCGATGCTGTGGCTGAAAGCTTTCCACGTGGTGTTCGTGGTCACCTGGTTCGCGGGGCTGTTCTACCTGCCGCGCCTGTTTGTCTACCACGTCGCGGCGAGCGATGCGCCGGGGGTGGCGCGCCTGGTCGTGATGGAGCGGCGGCTGTTTCTCATCATGACGCTCGGCGCGCTGCTCGCGGTGCTGTTCGGCGCCGCCATGATCCTCGGCGCGCCCGGGTATCTGACCCTGGGCTGGATGCGCGCGAAGCTGCTGCTGGTCGCGGCGCTGGTCGGCTACCACGGCTGGTGTTACCGGCTGATGCTGGCGCTGCGCGCTCGTCAGAACAGCCACTCGCAGCGCTGGTACCGCCTGTTCAACGAGCTGCCGGGGCTGCTGTTGGTCGCGATCGTGGTACTCGCGATCGTCAAGCCCTGAAGCTACCAGATCCTGACGCGGTCCTCCGGCTTGAGGTACAGCTTGTCGCCCGCCTGTACGTTGAACGCCGCGTACCACGCGTCGATGTTCGGCAGCGGCCCGTTGACACGGAAATTGTCGGGGCTGTGCACGTCCGCCATCACCTGCTCGCGCAGCGCGCCCTCGCGGTACTTGCTGCGCCACACCTGCGCGTAGGCCAGGAAAAACCGCTGATCGCCCGTGAGCCCATCGATCACCGGTGCCGGTTGCCCCTTGAGCGAAATCAGGTAGGCCTCGTGCGCCATGTTGAGGCCGCCGAGGTCGCCGATATTCTCGCCGATGGTGTTGGCGCCGTTGACCTTCAGCCCCGGCAGCGCCTCGAATGCGGAGAACTCCTTGATGAGGCGCGCGGTGCGCGCCGCGAACACCGCGGCGTCCTGCGCCGTCCACCAGTCCTGCATGGAGCCGTCGGGGCCGAATTTGCGCCCCTGGTCGTCGAAGCCGTGACCGATCTCGTGTCCGATCACCGCGCCGATGGCGCCATAGTTCACCGCGGTGTCGGCGTTGGGGTCGAAGAACGGCGGCTGCAGGATCGCCGCCGGGAACACGATCTCGTTGTTCGAGGGGTTGTAGTAGGCGTTGATCTCCTGGGGCGTCATCTGCCACTCGGCGCGGTCGACCGGCTTGTCGAGGCGCGCGACCTGATAGTTCCAGTCCCACTCGGCCGCGCGGCGCACGTTGCCGACGAGATCGTCGCGGCGGATCAGCAGCGCCGAGTAGTCCTTCCACTTCTCCGGGTAGCCGATCTTGGGCGTGAACATCGCGAGCTTCTCGTGGGCCCGCGACTTGGTCTGCGGCGTCATCCAGTCCAGCGCGTCGATGCGCTCGCTGAGCGCGGCGCGCAGGTCCGTCACCAGCTGCTGCATTTTCGCTTTCGAGTCGGGCGGGAAATACTGCACCACGTACAGCCGCCCGACCGACTCACCGAGGGCCCCATCGACCGCATCCACGCCGCGCTTCCAGCGCTCGCGCTGCTGCGGCTGCCCGCGCATCGTCTGGCCGTAGAACGCAAAGCGCGCCTCGTCAAAGCGCTTGGGCAGGTACTGCGCGTGGCTGCTGAGATAGCGGAACGTCAGGAAGGCCTTGAGCGTCGTCACTGCAGTGCGGTTGAAGAGCTCGGCGAGCTCATGAATGGCGCTGTGCTCGGCGAGCACCAGCTCCTGCCGGGCGCCGAGTTGCTGGGCCTCGAGGAACACCTGCCAGGGGAACCCGGGCGCAAAGGCGAGCAGCTGCTGCTTGCTGCGTGGGTTGTAGATGGCCTCCACATCGCGGCGCTTCTCGATCGGCCACTGCACCTTCGCCGCCGCGGTCTCGAACGCCATGATGTCGCGCGCCTGGGCCGCAGGGTCGCTCGCGCCGCCGAGGGTGAGCATCTGCGCGATGTAGGCAACGTACTTGCCGCGCAGCTCCTTGAGCTGCGGATCGTCCTTGAGGTAATAGTCGCGGTCGGGAAGGCCGAGCGTCGACTGGCTGATAAAGACACTGTAGCGGTCGGGGTTCTTGAAATCGGCCGGCAGCTGCACGTCGAACAGCGAAGCGAATCCCGGCTCCCCGAAGAGGTGCGCGAGTTCCTGGCGCGTGTTGGCCGCGGCGATGCGCTGCAGATCGGCCTGAACGGGCGCGAGACCATTGGCCTCGATCGCCGCCTCGTCCATGAAGGCCGCGTAGAAGTCGCCGATCTGCTGCTCGGGAGTCCCGGTGGCGGCGTGCGTGGCGGCCGCCTGCTCGATGATGGCGCGGACGCGCTGCTTGGAGAGCTCATCGAGCTTGTCGAACGGACCGAAGCTCGAGTGGTCGGCGGGAATGGTAAACGCGTCATACCACGCGCCGTTTGCATAGGCGAAGAAGTCATCGCCGGGCTTCACGCTGTGGTTTCCCGCGCTCAGGTCCAGGCCAAAATCGCCGATGACCGGCTTGACGGGCGCGGGTGCGGCCGCCGGCGCGGCACGGGCGGATGTGACGGGCACCGATTTCTCCTCGACGGGCTTGGAAGCGCAGGCAGCCACGAGGGCAAGCGCTGCCATCCACGATAGTAGTCTCATAGACCTGGCGACCTTCGACGCTGCACAGAGGCGCGCATCATACGGCAGTGCTGCGCATGTTGCCGCACGCGTCGCCGCGTTGCTCGCTTCGTCGGCGCAGGCACTCGACTCGTCGCGCTCTAGTCGCCCCAGTAGCGCACCAGGTCGCGCCACTCGCCGCGTGCCAGCGGCGCAGGTGGCGCGGTCTCAGTGCCGAGGTACAGGAAGCCGACGATGGCGTCGGTGGATGCGAAGCCGAGCGCCTGCTTCACCGTCTGATCATACGCAGGCCCACCGGTTTTCCACATGGCGTTGAAGCCGAGGGCGAACGCCGCCAGCATCATGGCGTGCGCGGCCGCGCCCGCGGACAGCGTCTGCTCGATCACCGGAATCTTCACCGCCGGGTTGCATTGCGCGGCCACCACGACGATCAGCGGCGCGCGGAACGCCTTGAGCCGCTCGCGCTGCAACGCCTCTGCGCCGAGTTGCGGCTGGGCGCGCTGCAGGTGATCGGCGAACAGGTCGCCCAAGCGCTCGCGGGCGCCGCCGCGCACCACGACGAAGCGCCAGGGACGCAGGCGTCCGTGGTCGGGGGCGCGCACCGCACTGGAAAAAATGAGCTGCAGCGCGCCCTCGTCCGGCGCCGGCTCGGTCAGCGCCCGGGCGGAGCGCCGCTGAAGAAGAGCGTCTATGGCCTGCATGGGCGCATTGTCGCAGACAACCGCATGCTGGTGTGGCGCCGGCCGCCGGGTGCGCGCTTAGCGTAGAGTGCGCGCATGGACCCCGACATGTTGCGCGAGATCCGCGAAGCCATCCGTACCATTCCCGACTATCCGAAACCGGGCGTCACGTTCCGCGACATCACGACACTGCTGGGGAATGCGCGCGTTTTCCGTGCCGTCGTGGACCAGCTGGTACAGCCGTGGCTCGGTGCGCGCATCGATCGCGTCGCAGGGATCGAGGCCCGCGGATTCATTCTCGGCGGCGCGATCGCACATCAGCTGTCGGCGGGCTTCGTCCCCATCCGCAAGAAAGGCAAGCTCCCGCATGCCACGGTGCGTGTCGCCTACTCCCTCGAGTACGGGCTCGATGAAATGGAAATGCATCGCGATGCCGTCGGCAGCGCAGAGCGCATCATTCTGGTGGACGATCTGATCGCAACCGGGGGCACGGCCGAGGCTGCCGTGAAGTTGCTGCGCTCCCTCGGAGCCGAGATCCTTGCGGCCTGCTTCATCATCGACCTGCCCGAGCTCGGCGGGACGGCGCGCCTCGCGGCCCTGCAGGTGCCGGTGCGCACGCTTGTTGCCTTTCAGGGACACTGACCACCGCGGTCCGGCCCGGGCAGCGGGCATGATTATTTTGCTTTTTTTTCAACAGGATACGCGCGTCGTACGCCCAACATTACGTTGCGGTCATACGGCACTTGCGCGACCCGAATCCAGTCATAATACGCCCGCCTTAGCTTCCTACTTTATTCCTTTGGAGAGCAAATCGATGTTCAATAAGCTCGTCCCAGTCGTTGCCCTGGCCCTGCTCGCGGGTCCGGTTCTCGCCGCTGACGCACCGGCCACCGCGCCGGCCGCCGAGCAGCCCGCGGCCCCGGCCAAATCTCATCACAAGAAGCACCACAAGAAATCCACCAAGGCCGGCGCCTCGACGACCGACCAGTCGAACGCGCCTGCCAAGTAACCGTCACTCGTTTGACTTAGGTTACCGAGCCCCGCCCCCCAAAGGCGGGGCTCTTGTTTTTGGGGCTGCCCGCCTGTCACCGCGGGCAGTGGGGGCTTGCGGCTTTCCTCAAACGGGTTCAAATTTGCTCCCATGGATGGGACGGAGCAGGCCGCAATACACCAAGCGCTGGTTGCCGTACAACATGCCGTAACGAGCATGACCTTTCCTAGCTGCGATCAGGAGGATCTGATCGAAGCCATTGATCGCGTCGAAGAGCAGCTGCACGTGAACCGCCCGAACCTGGCTCTCGTGTGCCGCTTCCTGAACTCCATCGCGAGAAGCCTGCGCGCGCAGCCGGAAGCGCGCGACGCCTGCCTCGCCATCGAGGACGCGATCGGCAAGGCCGGCATGCCGAGCACCTGGCAGTCGGGAATCTGATCCCGGCCTAAGGCGGCCGGGGCCGGACGCGCGACCGCGGCGCCGGCCGCGCGGGCGTTGCGTTCGCTCGTGGGCGCGGTCTAAGTTGCGCGTCAATGTTCACTCCTCTCTCCCAGGCTCTCATTCTGCTGGCCGGGTCCGTGTTCCTGGTGACGATCGCGCGGCGCCTGGGGCTGCCGAGCAGCATGGCTTACCTCGTAGTCGGCCTGGTGCTCGGACCACACGCGCTGGGCGTGGTGTCGGATTCGGGTGCGACGCGACTGCTGGCCGAGCTCGGCGTGGCGTTCCTGCTGTTCACGCTGGGGCTGGAGTTCTCGCTGCCACGGATGCTCGCCATGCGGCGCGAGGTCTTCGGACTCGGCGCAGCCCAGGTCATCGCCACAGCCGGCGTGTTCGCACTCTTCGGGCACCTGCTCGGCATTGCGTGGCTCATCGCGATCGTGCTGGGGGGCGCGGTGGCGATGAGCTCGACCGCCATCCTGCTGCAACAACTCACCGAACGCGCCGAGCTCAACCGCACGCACGGGCGGCTCGCGTTCAGCATGTTGCTGTTCCAGGACCTGGCGTTCGTGCCGTTCCTCGCCCTGGGTGGCGCGCTGGTGACCGGACAGAATCACTTCCAGCTGAGTGGCAGCGTCGTGGCGGTGATCGGCGGCGTGCTCGCGATCGTGGCGGTGCTGGCGGCCGGGCGCTGGCTGCTGCGGCCGCTGTTTCACGAGATCGCCCATAGCCGCCTGCGTGAGCTGTTCACGCTGGCGGTGCTGCTGGTGGTGCTCGCCTCGGCGTGGGTGTCGCACGTCGCCGGTCTGTCGTTCGCGCTGGGCGCGTTCCTGTCGGGGATGATGCTCGCCGAGACCGAATACCGGCACCAGATCGAAGCGGTCATCCGCCCGTTCCGCGACATCCTGCTCGGGCTGTTCTTCATCTCCGTGGGCATGCTGCTCGACATGCACCTGCTCGGGCGCGTCAGCGAGCTCGGCATCGTGTTGCTCATGCTGCTCACCCTGGTGATCCTCAAGGCGACCATCGCCGCGCTGGTCACACGCCCATTCACCACCACGCGCTTCAAGGCGCTGCGCACCGGCATCGTCATGTCCATCGGCGGTGAGTTCGGGGTCGCGCTGTGCACCATCCTGCTGCAGGCCGGGCTGGCGCCCGAAGGCCTCGGCGAGCCGCTGCTGGTCGCGATCGTGCTGTCGATGCTGCTGAGCCCGCTGATCCTCAACAACAACAAGCGCCTCGCGCGCTGGCTGCTGCGCGAGCAGGCCCCGACGCCCACCGCCAGCGAGCGTGAGGAGGCTGCCACCCGTGACATCGCCCGGCGCGAGCACGTCATCCTGTGCGGCTTCGGCCGCGTCGGCCAGAACGTGGCGCGGGTGCTGGAATCACAGGGTTTCGAATACATCGCGCTCGACCTCGACCCGGCGCGCATCCGCGCCGCACGCCAGGCCGGGGACCCGGTCGTGTTCGGCGATTCGGCGGACGAAGAACTGCTCACAAAAATCGGGCTGCGGACCGCCAGCGCGATCGTCATCAGTTTCTCCGATCCCGCCACCTCGATCGGCATCCTGCACAGCGTGCGCCGCCTGCGGCCCGAGGTGCCGGTGCTGGTGCGCACCCAGGACGATGCCCGCATCAAGGAGCTGCAGGATGCCGGAGCCACCGACGTCGTTCCGGAAACCTTCGAGGCGAGTCTCATGTTGGTCTCGCACGTGCTGATGCTGCTGCACGTGCCGGTGGCGCGCGTGGTGCGCACCCTGGACGACATCCGCAGCAACCGCTACGCGGTACTGAGAAACATCGTGCGGCGCGGGGATGCGCGCCCGGTCGATGAGATGAGCGAGCACCGCGAGGAGCTGAAGTCCGTGGTCGTGCCTCCGGGAGCGTGGGCGGTGGGGCGCACGCTCATTGAAGTGCGCAACCGCGGTGTCGAGGTGACCTTCACCGGCGTGCGGCGCTCAGGGATCCTCGGGCGCGAGCCCGCCGGCGACACGGTGCTGCGCGACGGGGACATCGTCGTGATTTACGGTCAGCCTGAAGAGCTGGAGCGTGCCGAGGCGGTGCTGCTGGCCGGATGACTTCAGTGCGCCCACGGCGCAGCGGCCCGCTAAGATAGACAGCGCCTGAGGATCAGGAGTCGCCCGCATGCACAAGAGCCGCCTCGCCGGATTCATCATCGATTGCAACAGCGACGATCTGGATGCGGCCGCACGCTTCTGGAGTGCGGCGCTGGGACTCGCGTCGGAGGCGCCCGCCAGCGCCAGGGACGCGCTCTACCGGACTCTCGATACGCCCGCCGATCAGCCGCACCTGGAGGTGCAGAGGGTCGCTCACCCGAGCCGCGTGCACCTGGACATCGAAGCCGATGACATCGAGGCCGAAGTGTGCCGGCTCGAGAAGCTCGGCGCCCGGCGCATCGGCCCGGTTGCAACGTGGTATGTGATGGAGGCGCCCACCGGCCAGCACTTCTGCGTGGTGCGCGCGCAGCGCGCCGATTTCGACGCCAAAGCCAACACCTGGAACGACTGAAGGTGGACCGCAGCGACATCCACTTTCCGCCCAAGCACGAGCCGTTGCGCGAGGATGTCCATGCGCTCGGCGCGCTCATGGGCGAGATTCTGCGCGAGCAGGGTGGCGAGCAGCTGTTCGAGCTGGTGGAGCTGGACCGCCTCGCCGCTATCCGCGGCCGCAGCGGCGAGCCCGCAGCGCGCGCCGAGCTCGCAGCCCGCGTGCGCGACCGCCCGCCGGCGCTGGCGCGCGATGTAGTGCGCGCCTTCTCCACCTGGTTCCAGAGCGTCAATCTGGCGGAAAGGGTCCACCGCATCCGGCGCCGCCGCGAGTACCTGCTCAAGGACAGTCAGCGGCCCCAACCCGGCGGCGTGGAGGATGCGATCGCCGCGCTGAAGAGCCAGGGCCTGGGCGCGGCGCAGCTCCTCGAGCTCATCGGGAGTCTCTCGATCGAGCCGGTGTTCGCGCCCCATTCGACCGAATCCAGCCGCAGGACGCTGCTGCGCAAACAGCAGCGTATCGCACAGCGCCTGCTCCAACGTCTCGACCCGACCCTGACGCCGAACGAAGCCCGCAGCGTCTGGAACAGCATCCGCATGGAGCTGACCGCGGCGTGGCAGACCGAGGAGCTGCCGCGCGAACGGCTCACGGTCGCGGATGAACGCGAGCAGATCCTGTTCTACCTGGTGGAGATCCTGTACCGCGTGGTCCCGGCGTTCTACGAGGAAATCGCCCAGGCGCTGGAGAAGCTCTACGGCACGGACGCAGGCGCGACACGGGTGCCGGCCATCCTGCACTTCGGATCCTGGGCGGGTGGCGACATGGACGGCAATCCCGACGTGCACGCCAAGAGCATCCGCGAGGCGCTGGCGCGCCAGCAGCAGGTGATCGTCAACCGCTATTTCGAGGAGTGCCAGAGCATCGCGCAGCGCTTGTCGCAGAGCGCCAGCCGCGCGCCGGTGGCCACCGAACTGACCAAGCGGGTCGAGCAGTACACGCGGCTGCTGCCGGGGGCGCGCGCCATCACCCCGATGCGGCATGACCGCATGCCCTACCGCGTGTTCCTCGCGCAGCTCGGCGAGCGCCTGCGCAGCACCTACGAAGGCCGCGCCAGCGGTTACGAGAGCGCGCGGCAGTTCCGCGACGATGTGTCGCTGATCGCCACGAGCCTCAAGGCCAACAAGGGCGCGAACGCCGGCCTGTTCCACGTCGAGCGTCTGCTGCGCCGGATCGACACCTTCGGATTTCACCTGGCGACGCTCGACGTGCGCCAGCATGCCAGCGTTCTGCACGAGGTCGTGGCGCGCGGCTTCGACGACCCGCTGTGGCTC
>Ga0209011_1000830_pt1 | contig 11273 bp, 11 predicted proteins | sample BlaSpr_A8_OM1_M3_FD_187986 | JGI IMG/M metagenome (GOLD analysis project Ga0209011, IMG submission 187986) | Forest soil microbial communities from Thunder Bay, Ontario, Canada - Black Spruce, Ontario site 2_A8_OM1_M3 (SPAdes) (version 2) | ecosystem: Environmental > Terrestrial > Soil > Boreal... | reverse complement strand
GGCCTGCGCGCCCGCCACTGCGCCTGCCGCTGGCGCAGCCCTCCCCCCGGCGCAGATCACCGTCACCGGGACCGACGATTTCCGCTTCAACCCATCCACCATCACCGTCAAGGCCGGTCAGCCACTGTCACCGATCCTGCTCGTCCGCGGCCGGTGGCTGGAAGGTTGCCCCCTGTTGGTCGCCGACGGCTACCACCGAATCAGCGCCAGCTACCACCTGGATGAGAACGCCGAAATCCCCTGTCGCATCGTCGATGCATGATCCCAGGGCCTCAATGGCCGTTCACGGTTTTTTGACGCTCCACGCGTAGCGTCCTCGGGCAGGAGGAGTGTTCGCCCGGGCCTCACGGCTCGGCCAACTATCTATTCCCCTAGAAGGAGAAGCGCTATGTCCAAACGACTCCCGATCTTCGGCCTCGCGATTTCATTTGCCCTCTTGCTGGGCGCGTGCGGTGGAACCAGTACCAGAGGAGGCGGCGCGAGCCCAACCCCGAACGCCGTCGCAATTCACGTCGCCTCGAATACCGCGCTCGGAAGCTACCTGACGACAGCGACGGCGCGCACGTTGTACTACTTCACGCCGGAACGGGACTCGCATGCGTCGGGTCCCAACATCGTATGTTCCGGATCCTGCGCCAAGACCTGGCCGCCATTGTTGGCACCTTCATCGCTGCTGACCAGCAACGTGGCACTGCCCGGAACCTTGAAAACGATCGTTCGCCCTGACGGGGGACGGCAAGTGACGTACAGTGATTGGCCGTTGTACACGTTCAGCGGCGACAATAGGCCCGGCGACACAAATGGCCAGGACGTGATGGGTAACTGGTTCGTTGCCAGCACTGGACTGACCGAAGATGTGGCCACGCCCACGCCCGCCCTGGCACCGACGCCCGTGCCATCCCAACCAGCGCCCCCCATGCCACCGCAACCCATGCCAACCAGCTGCATCCCTGGTTTCAATGGTGGCGACCACGACGCCGACAACAACGGCGGACGGAACGATGGTGACGGCTGCCAATAGGCGAGAGGCGGGCCTCGGCACGGCCTTCACTCCAAGTCTTGGCAGTGCCGTTCTGATTGCCGTCGTCCTCGGAAACGTGGCATTGTGGCTTATCGCGCGGCCGGCGAATCAGCCGACCGCGCGATATCTTGGGGAGCTCTGTGGGGTGGAGGCGGTGCTCCTTTTCGCCTGCTCGCTCGTGCTCGCGACCCTACTGCCTCCCATCGAGCGCGCCTTCGGTGGCCTCGACCGGGTTGTCGTTTGGCATCGCCGGACCGCAATCGCCGGTGTGGTTCTTCTGGTTCCGCATCGGGCGCTCGTCGCGACGTCCGCCGATCCTTACGCGACTTCGTTGGGTCAAGGTCTTGGTGTCGCTGCACTACTCGGATTGTTGGTCTTGTCGGTTTGGGCGCTGGCGCCGAGACTGCGCGCGGCCCGCTGGCCCGGCCCCATCCAGCAGCTCGCTCGGACGACCTTCGAGCGATGGCTCACGGCGCACCGGTTGACCGGATTATTCGTGGCGCTTGCGGTCGCGCATGGCGCGATCGTGGACCCTGTTCTGCGCGCCTCGGCGGTGCTCCGTATCGTTTATCTCGCTGTCGGCGGCATCGGCATCGCCGCGTACGTCTATCGAGAGATCTTCGCGCGGTTCGTGCTGCCGACGCACGACTATACAGTCGCCACTGTCGGGCGGCCTAACGACACGACCTTAGAAGTCGCGCTTGAGCCCGCGGGAGCGCCGCTTTCCTTCATCCCTGGTCAATTCGTTGTTCTGGCCTTCGGCGGGGCCAGCGGCTGGCAGCGGCATCCGTTCTCGGTCGCGAGCGCTCCGTCCGAGCGCCGGCTCGAGGTTGCGATCAAGGCCGTTGGGGATTACACTCGCGATCTTCGCGAAAAGTTGCAGCCGGGCACTCCCGCCAAAGCTGTCGGGCCGTTCGGAGGCTTCGATTACCGCCGCGGCGGCGAGAACCAGATCTGGATTGCGGGCGGGATCGGCATCACGCCGTTCATCAGCTGGATCCGCGCGCTGAACGGGAAGCTGGATAAGAGCGTCGACTTTTACTACGCGGTTGCGAAACAAGGCGACGCGCTCTTTCTCGGCGAAGTCGACGCGGCCGCCGCCGAGTACGCGACCTTCCGGCCGCACCTCATCGTTGCGGAGCACGATGGCCGCCTTACGGCCGAGCGCGCCTTCAACGAAAGCACCCGTCCGACGAACGTCTGGATCTACATGTGTGGACCGCCCCCGATGATGACCGCGCTCGCCGATGGCTTCCGCGTGGTAGGGATTCCGGCAAACCACATTCGATGGGAGGAGTTCGGTCTCCGCTAGGCCGATACTGAAAATGCCATGAACGAGAACCTTAGCCTTGGCCGCATCGCTGGCATCCACGTGGGGCTGAACTGGAGCCTGCTGGTGATTGGCGCCCTGATCGCCTGGAGCCTTGCCACCGGTATCTTGCCATCCGCCGCGCCTGGCCAGACCTCCAGCGCGTACTGGACCGCGGGCGTGGTGTCCGCCTTCGTGTACCTGGCCTCTCTGCTTGCCCATGAACTCGCTCACTCAGTAGTTGCCATGCGACGCGGCGTCCGTGTCGAGGGGATCACCCTCTGGCTGTTTGGCGGTGTTTCCCGGTTCAGTAGCGAGAGCAGCTCGCCCGGTGCGCAGGCGCTGATCACTTTCGTGGGGCCTCTCACCAGTCTGCTGCTGGGGGTCGTGTTTTTCCTCCTTTCGGTCGCGGCTGGCGCAGGCGCCGGCCCAGGCCTAGTGTCCGCCACCCTGGCATGGTTGGGCTACATCAACATCCTGCTCGGAGTGTTCAACCTCCTCCCCGCCTTCCCGCTCGACGGAGGCCGGATCTTGCAATCGCTGATCTGGCTACGCACCGGTGATCGGCTGCGAGCCACCAATATCGCCGCCCGAATCGGCATGGCCTTCGCCTTCCTGTTGATTGCCTATGGTCTCCTCACCTTCTTTGCGGGCGGCGGCCTGTTCGGTGGGGTCTGGTCGGTCTTTCTGGGCTGGTTCCTCCTGAGCGCCGCCCGGTCCGAACAGACCGGCGCACTGATTCGCCAGGCGCTATCTGGGATCAGCGTCGCCGAGGTGATGACCCCCAACCCCGTCCAGGCTCCCGACGACATCACTGTCGAGGAGGCCCTCCACGACTACATTCTGACCTCGCGGCATTCGACTTTTCCAACCCATGATGCGAGCGGCCGCTTGAGCGGGATCTTGACCTTGGCAGCTCTCAAGCAGGTCGCCCCGAACGCACGGACGACGACTCTTGTCAAAGAGGTCGCCTGCCCGCTCGACAGGGTGTCCACGACTAGCCCGCGTGATCCGGCCGCCAGCCTGCTCGGCGCCTCCGACGGGTGCAGCGAGGGTCGCACGCTGGTGGTCGATGGCGGTCGGCTCGTGGGGATCATCTCCCCCAGCGACATCAACCGGCTCTTGCAGAGATCGCTGTCGGGTCGCAACCTAGCGCTTGCTCGTAGCGCGTAATAGAGCGATCTCCGCCGGTCGTGACGTCATTGGCATCGCGACCTGGCACGTCCGTCAAGAACCATTCCGCGTTGGCGGCAAATTCCTTGGATTCACGGCGCTCTTCGAATCTTTCGAAGGGCCTTAGCCTTTCACGCTCCTCTTGCGATCGAGCGTTACGGTCTGAGCACGGAGAGAGGGTCAGCCGGAGACGCGGGCATCCGGAGACCCACGAATTCCCACAAACGTATTGAGAGGTGAGCACAAACTCACCACTCGGAAGGAGGCAACGGTAATGAGCACAGGCACGATCACGACGAAGGACGGCACCAGCATCTTCTACAAGGACTGGGGCAAGGGGCAACCCGTCCATTTCAGCCACGGTTGGCCGCTCACCGCGGATGACTGGGATGACCAGATGAATTTCGCGGCCGCCAACGGCTATCGCGCGATCGCGCACGACCGCCGAGGCCATGGTCGCTCGAGCCAGACGTGGGACGGCAACGACATGGATACCTACGCGGCGGATCTCCACGCGCTGATCGAAAAGCTCGATCTGAGGGACGTGGTACTGGTCGGCCACTCCACGGGCGGCGGCGAGGTCGCCAGGTACATCGGCCGATATGGCACCTCACGGGTCGCCAAGGCCGTGCTGGTTGGGGCGGTCCCTCCGCTCATGTTGAAGACGACTGGGAATCCGGGCGGCACTCCAATCAAAATGTTCGACGACATTAGGGCGGGGCTGCTTGCGGATCGGTCGCAGTTCTACAAGGATCTGAGTTCACCGTTCTTCGGCGCCAACCGACCTGGCTCCAAGGTTTCACAGGGAGTTCGGGATATGTTCTGGCTGTGGTCCATGACGGTAGGGCTCAAACCCGCCTACGACTGCGTTAAGGCATTCTCCGAGACCGACCAGACGGAAGACCTCAAGAAGTTCGACATCCCAACGTTGATCATCCACGGTGACGACGACCAGATCGTGCCGATCGCGGACGCGGGACTTCTGCAAGCGAAGATCATCAAGGACGCAGAGCTCAAGGTCTACAAAGGTGCGCCTCACGGCCTCACCACCACGCACAAAGATCAGTTCAACGCTGATCTGCTGGCATTTCTGAAGGCCCCGGTACGCAAGCCGGCGGCCGCGTCGACCTCGCGGGCGTAGTCGATCTCGTGCAACTCACTTCAGGGACCGATTGACTAGGAAAGGGAGGCCATGAACGCGCAGACGGGACGATCGCTGATCGCAGAGTTCATCGGGACGTTCGCGCTGGTCTTCATCGGCGCCGGCTCGATCGTAACCAACCAGTGGACAAAGGGTGCGCTCGGGCTGGGCGGGATCGCGGCAGCGCACGGGCTCGTGCTCGCGATCATGATCTCGGCGCTTGGGCACATTTCGGGCAGCCACTTCAATCCGGCCGTCACCTTCGGCGTCTGGATTGCCCGGCGCATCTCGATCACGACGGCGGCGCTATATTGGGTCGCCCAACTGGTCGGGGCTGCCGTGGGGGGTCTGTTGTTACTCGCCGTCTTCCCGAGCCAGCAGTGGCGGCCCGTGCACCTGGGAACTCCGGCGTTGGGTTTGGGCATCGGCTTTGGCAAGGGGGTGCTTGTCGAAGCGATCCTCACGTTCTTCCTGGTTCTCGCCGTCTTCGGCGTGGCGATAGACACACGCGGATCGTTCAAAGCGGTCGCCGGCTTCGGGATCGGCCTCGTTCTCGGCTTTGACATCCTGGTGGGCGGGCCGCTGACGGGGGCCGCCATGAATCCCGCCCGGGCCTTCGGTCCCGCGTTTGCATCCGGCTACTGGCAGGACGGCCTCGTCTATTGGATCGGTCCGCTGACTGGTGGCGCGATCGCCGCGGCGATCTACGGCTTCCTCTTGATTCCGCGCCCGGGGGCAGTCGTCTCCGGCAAAGCGTCCGAACCGGCGGCGCCCATTAAACCTGATTTGGTTCGACAACCACAGCGCTAAAGCAGGCCGCTCTCGCGAACGGCGTCAGCGAGGAGTTGTTCGACAGGTTGGTTCGAGCCGGGGCGATCCCGAGAACGGAAAAGCGGCTTGATATGCGCATCGAATCGAACGGAATGGCCGGCGCCGGTAACGTCACCGCCGCCTCAGGCTCATCGGCATCGGACGCCAGCGCCGATCCCGCCGGCAGGCAGAAGACGCCCGAGCAAGGCGGATCGCTCTCACGATTGTTTCACGGAGGGCTCGCAAGGTGACACTGCGGCGCTGGACTAACAACCATTCCAGCCAGCGCTCCGCTGGAGGTAACCATGGCACTGTCTGATCAACTAACGGATCTCGCCGGCCGAACCAAGCAGCTTGAGGACGCCGCCGCGGCCACCAAAGAAAAGGACCGCGCAAAGCTCGAGCAGCAGCGGGAGCAGCTCCAATCAAAGATGAAGACGCAAGCGCAAAAGATCCAGGCCTCGGCCAGCAAGGCCCAGGGAGACGCTCGCTCCTGGTGGGCGGATACGACGGCGCGGTTCGAGCAGCAGCGCGCCGAGTTACGGGCCAAGATGGACAAGAGAAAGGCAGAGCAGCAAGTGGATCGAGCCAAGCGCAACGCCGACGACGCGGAGGACTACGCGACCGACATGGTTGCGTGGGCCGCATATGCCATCGACTCCGCGGAGTATGCCGCGATCGACGCAGTCGTCGCTCGAGACGAAGCCGAAAGCCTCGTCGCCGCACGCCGCTGACCTGGCTCGCGACCAAGTCGTCAGTGGGCACGCTTTGCGTGCTCACTGACCTGGGGGTAGTCGCCGCTCTCCAGCGTCCGCGCCCGAGCCCTTCGTCCTTGCGATGCTTGCACTGATATTCGCCCGACCTCAGTTAGTCCCTCTAGCCGATCGCCGTCGTTAGCCGCCAAGGCAGCAAAGCAAAGGGCGTCCTAAGATCCGACCCGAGATCGATCTGATGCCGAAGCCGGTCGTCCCAGAGACGGGCCCGGAGCTCACCGATGATGAATGGGAGCAATCTTTGGCCGGTTAACGGAACACGGTTGGCCGGATGACGTCGTCGAACAGGTATGCAGGGATCGCAAGGAGCGAATCACTCGAACCTACGTGCTTAAGGTCAGCGATGCCGCACGATACCTCGGCTTGAGTCGTAGCACGCTGGACAAACTCGTCGGCGCCGGCAAGCTTCGCATTTCGTCGGTTCGTTCGCAGCACCGGGACGAGAAATCCGAAACACTGATTCCCGCTAAGGATGTTCTCGCGCTCAAATAGCATCTCGGACCCCGAGTACCGGTCTTAGCGCTCGGCACGACGGATCACCAGTCAGATGAGTGCGCCGGTGCGGTATGCTGCACCGACTAACAGTGATTGGAGGTGATAGATGAGCTGACTGTTCGTCAATTGGTCTGGGCGACGATTTGTATTCGAAAACCGATCACTTGACTCTTAATCAGTTGGTCCCGGGTTCGAATCCTGGTGCAGGCATTCTCCTTCTCCTTCGTTCCCGTTTCGATTCGCTTTCGCTTCCCTTACGCTTGCTGGTCTTTGCCGGCGCGGAACCATAAGAATTCCGCAAATCAGTTGGTCCACTAGATGGCAATCGTTCAGGAACATGATCTATCGCCGGCGCGCAGCCGGCGGCAGAGATCGCCTAAGTCTGCCGGCACCGGAGTGCCCGAGCGAGCGGTAGAACAATTGCCCGCAAGTCAGTTGATCGAACCTTGACTGGTCTCAGAGCGTATTGCTCCGTCCTTCCGAGGTCGGAGGACCACCAGGTCGAGAATCAGGCAAACGACCGCATAGAGGATCCAAAAGCGGCCACCCCGGACTGATCCGTATCGTCATCATCTTCGGCCTCATCACTACCGAAACTGACGCAAACCGACGTTCGAGTCTTGCGCCAGCCGCGACGGGCCGTCCCGCTGCCTAGCAAAGCATTAGATGTAGGTTCATCCGTAGCCGCACCGCACCGAAGGGGACGCCCGACCCAGCGCAGGCCGCGAAAATCAGGGGGCACCTTCGTTAGGACAAGAAACTTGGTATCGAATATGGGGCTTTGCGAGCGCCACTCAGCCACCGGCCTGTGGAGATCGGGCGGCCCAGGTGTTACGCCGCTCCCGCAGGGCGTTTCAGCTCAATCGCGAGGCCTAAGAAGTCGGCCAGTTTCCGCAAGTCGTCGTTGCGGTATAAGAAAGCCGGCGTTGTTAGGGCATCGGTCAGATCTTGCCTTAGGAAATGCAGCGTCGGAAAAACCCACGCCCCCATGCCTCTTCCGGTATACCGATGCCATACCAACCGTACTTCGGCGACCTCGCTGCGAAGGCAAATTCGCGTTTCGCCAAAGAACCCTACGCAGCCGACAACTTCGTCGTTTGCAAAGAGGCTTACGTTGCGTCGGCCGACAACAGTAAGGATCAAGATCAAAATCGCCCCAAGCAGGAACATCGTTGAGCCGGTTTCTCCTGTGGTGTCCCCTACTGCGGTCGCACTGGCCCAGGTAACAGCGCCAAACGTAACGCACAACAGCGCGGTCCCTCCTACATGCGTGAGCATTGGACCAGCGCGTACTGCGATGCCTCTCGGGATGGACCGTGGTGCCAACATTGGGTGATTGAACCGCCCCGACTAGCGGGGTCCCCGCGATTCAAATTCACAGCTGGTTCCAGCCATGCTTAAATGCGACGGCTCGACGCCGGATACCAGATGGTAAATGCGATTATCGATCCACCTAAGCCCACACTCAATCCAAAAAACCCAATGACTACGGGCACTAAGATGAAGATCGGGAGCAGAAACAAAACCGGTCCTACCAGCAGAAGCTGCCGAAGAATACCACCCTGGCCCATCACGCGATCAGACCAATCGCGAAAAGCGACCCTCCAAAGGAGCGTATACGCAGCAAAACCTACCACAGCTCCACCAATGAAAACTATCTCCGAAAGCCTTCGGTGGGCTGAGGGCAGGACCGACGCCACGAAATAGCGCTCGTACCCCAGCAGCATGAGCAGAGCTGCTGCTGCACAAGCCCAACGAAACCAAGAGAACCGCATATTCCCACTACCCTCCGACTCACTAGTACAACGGACTGCCGATATCCTTTCCGGCGAGCGAGGGCTGGGCGGCCTTGCTCCCTGAGCCCTACCGGCGCCCTGGCTCAGAGCGACTCCGAACTAAGGCTTCGGGGATAGAACCAGGAGGAAGAGCACGCCGAAACCCATTACCGTAATTGGGGTGAGGACATAGAGGTAGATAGTTAGTAGCCCGTGGGTGCGCTGTCCGAAGAACCTTTCTACGTACAGTTGGTACTTTTTTCGCCAAATCAGCAAGGCTACGCCAATCAGAAGAAGAGCCGCCCCGACAAGCCGGTAGACCGCTAGCTCCGGAAAGGTTGGGTCCACCAATTAGCTCCTCGACTGTGTAACGCAAGGGGTCGGCGCGTCCGTGGCCTCTTCGCCGCTTGGTTACACCAGCGTTACGAACGTAACGACGAGGCCTTGCTCCTGAATCGGTCAAGTCGCGCATACATACTGATGTATCGGCTCGGGAGCTTTGGCGGCTCCGACAATTCCCGTAATGCAGCCATCCTAAGAGAGAACCCTTCTCAAACCAGAAAGCCTGGGTCCGCCGAGGGGACAAGTCCGGGCTTCACCTCGTTGGGCCTACCGGATGTTGATCGGAACAGGTCATCAATATGTGCGATCGAATCGGAAAATCCAATCGCGGATCTCCTTGGCCGACTTAAACCAAGGCCCCAGAGGTGTTCGCGCCTAGTTGAAGGAAGCGTCCAAAAAAGTATGCATGACGGCGTCTTGAAACCCAAATCCGTGGAATACATCCACCTCTCGGTCGTTTAGATCGAAATTATCGTCTCGCGTGCCGAGCGATCCTCTCACTCCGATCAAGAAGCCTGCAGCGCAGACCTGGTGGTCTTGCTGCCGCTGCTCATTGGATGCATTGTGCCACCCGGCATAAGGACCCGCGATCTTAATACCGCAACAACCGCCTTCAATCTGGACGTGACCGGCGGTCACCTTCATATCGACACATACGAAGACGCATTCCTCCAAGCCAAACACACCGTGGTCGTGCCCATATCCGACGGCCCCTGCCGCCCACTGCGCGCCTCGTCCTACGAGCTTTTGACCAGAGTCGACAACGGTGGCGGCCCCTTGTGCCGCGCGGGCGGCACCATGGGCCACGTAGTCGTGCGCACTACCTATTCCGCCCGCAATTGCCTGGGCCGCGGCCGCTGCCCCTTGCCTAGCTTTGCAAATCGCATCCCACCAATCGCACATTCCCGAGGGATCTGTCGCGTTGGGTACGTTGTCGTGCACGTAGACATAAGGTTGACGGGTGGCTTCCAACATGGGATCTCGCGAAATGAATTGCCCCGCACTAGGGTCGTAGTAGCGAGCGCGGAGATATTGCAACCCGGACTCGCCGTCCGTATATTGGCCAGCGTATTGGAATGGATTGTTGACTGACGGGATCGCGCCTACAGGATTTCCGTAGGCATCGAACGTATAGCTCGCGACAACCGTTCCAGTGGTGTCGGTGAGTGCGCGAGTGCTTCCCAGCTGATCTTGGTGGTAATAGGTGACAACGCCCGTCGAGGACACCTGCTCAAGCGGGAGGCCTCCAGGGCCACTGAGGTAGCTCGTACTTCCATCTTGAATTAGAAGCGGGAGCGGCTGGGCAATGTCCCAAACGTATGGCTCGGTCGTACCGGAAATGATCTTCGACATGCGAAGGTCCTCGCCATTGTACGCATAGGTCGCTCCGGTCCCATACCCGACTAGGCGGCCAGCTTGATCATAAGTGAAAGCGGTTGTGGCATTGAGTTCGTCTGTTTTGCTGGTCCTGTTGCCCTGCGGATCGTAGCCGTATGTGTATCTATGAAGCTGACTGCTGTTGGCATCTAAGACAGTCACGCTTTGTAGCTGATCTCCGACATCGTAGACGAGATTGGTGGAGGTGCCGCCGGTCACGCCTATGTTAGTTAGGCGGTCGGCATTGTCGTAGGTATAACCCGTTGAACCGGCGCTGGTGAGATGGGACAGGGAGTTATAACCATACGTCTGGCCGCTCTCCGCACTGATCTGACCGGCACTGTCGCGACCGTAGCCAAGATTCAAGATCGGTGGGTTGCTGGCGCTTTGATCCACGATCGACATGAGCCGGTTGGCGTTATCGCGAGTGTACGTTGCAACGACACCATTGGGATAGGTTTCAGTATTTAAGTTGGAGTTGGCATCGTACTCAAATCTCGTGGTGTGGCCGAGCCAGTCGCTTACTGTATGTAGTCGCCCGGCATCGTCGTAGCCGCGAAGCGCAGCGTTGATCCCGCCGGGGTAGGTCACTGAGGTTACGTGGCCAGCGAGGTCATAACCGTAAGCAACAGTTGCGTTCGAGCCGTCAGTGACTTGGGTTAAGCGATTGAGGGAGTCGTAGACATAGCGGCTTATACCTGTACCGTCAGTCATAGTGAGCCGGCGGCCATTCTGATCGTAGCTGTAAAGAACACCGGGCGTAGTCCCATCGCTGTACTTCACAGCTGCGAGTTGATCCGTACCATCGTAAGTGTAGGTCGTGACGCGTCCTTGCGGATCGGTGACCGTCCTAAGATTGCCCACCGGGTCGTAATTAAAGGCGGTTGCCCGCTGAAGGTTATCCGTCATCAATATCTTCTGATTCAGATGATCGAATCCGTAGCTAATCGAATGGTTAAGGCCATCCGATTGCGATAGCACATTTCCGGCTGCGTCGTATCCGGTGTGCAGCGTCGAATTGTCCGCTCGGGTCACCTGAATCTGCTCGTTGTCGAGG